>Ga0315281_10007864_pt1 | contig 14930 bp, 16 predicted proteins | sample YL17G07_0_MG_FD_204540 | JGI IMG/M metagenome (GOLD analysis project Ga0315281, IMG submission 204540) | Sediment microbial communities from Yellowstone Lake, YNP, Wyoming, USA - YL17G07_0 | ecosystem: Environmental > Aquatic > Freshwater > Lake > Sediment | place: USA: Wyoming | collected...
TGTTGCTCCTCCCGACACAGACCCCTGCGTATTATCGACGTTGACCGCATATGATGGGGTCACTGAGGTAGTCTGAGGGGAACTGGAGTCTTTTGGTCCTGACTGTGCCATGACAGCTACGGAGAAAGCCACTACACATGCCAGGACCACCAAACAGATAGCTAATTTTTTCATTCCTTCTATCTCCATTCTACTTCTCTCGGAGCATCTTAATTCTACGAATCCTGAACCATTTATTTTACATAAATACCGCCCCCTTCATATATAGATTAAGGGAGAAATGACCATCATGGATACATTCAATTCCCTCGGTGAATAGAATGACAGCGGTTGATTAGAGGTGGCTTAGAAACTGCTTAGAAGATGCTTAGAGTCTAAATGAGACCGTAAAGGTACTTCCCTTACCGAGTTCGCTTGTCACGGTGACTTTTTCCTGATGCTGCTCGGCGATTGCCTTAACAATGGCTAACCCCAGGCCACTACCCCCCTTAGTTCGGGAGCGAGCCTGGTCAACCCGGTAGAAGCGATCGAAGATATGAGGTATATGTTCCGGGGCTATACCTCTTCCGTTGTCCGCAACTTCCAAACGTGCCCTATCTCCGTCCCGGAACAGCGATAGCGTGACAATGCCCCCATCCGGAGTATAAGCGATAGCATTATCTATCAAATTAGCCAACAGCCGCTTCAGCATGTAAGTATCTCCCATCACAGACAGGTCTTCCAATCGTCCTATGACAATACTGGTGTTGGGTACCAGTTGTTGTCCTCGAGCCGCACCTTCCAACAAAATCTCTTTAAGCGAAACTAGCTCTCGACGTTTCATCTGCCCTGACTCGACTTCAGCAAGAAGGAGAAGGTCGTTTACTATCCTCCCCATCCTTTCGGCCTCCCCCTCCATGGCTTTTAGCGACTCCTGACGCTCTCCCTCACCCAGGTTACGTTTAAGCAAATCCAGGTTGCCGCGGAGCACAGTTAGAGGACTTCTAAGGTCGTGAGATGCATCGGCAATGAAATGCTTCTGAGATTCGAAGTCTCTTTCCAGGTGCTCGATCATATGATCAAAGGTAGTGGCAAGTTGTCCCACCTCGTCCATGGAGCCTTTGTAGCCAACTCTTCGACTGAGGTCAGAACTTAATTCTATGTTTTGTGCAGTTCTAGTGATGCGGCCCACAGGAGAAAGCGCCCGACGCACCAGAACTCCCCCAGATATGCCGACCAAAGCTAAAGCTGCCAACACACCTCCCAGGATAGCCCACCTGACACTGCTCATGGTATTATCTATCTGTTTCAGCGAATGGCCTACCTCCACAATTAGTGTCTGGTTCCCGAGTTTGAGTGGTGAGTTCATTACACGTAACCTGGTTCCGTCGCTGGCAGTAACAGTGCTGACCCTGACATCGCCCTGCAATACAGGGCCTACCAGTGATTGGTCCACCGGAAGGTACTGGGTGCCCATGTTGTTTGATTTGCCCATTATATTGCCATTTTTGTCTGCAAGTTGAATATAAATACCTGGGGAAGCGAATCTATCCACAGATGGCAGACACGAACAAACAGCGTTGTAGTCTAGGGGGTCGGTTAATTTTGAGGTGTCGAGGGCAGTATACACCTCATTAGAATATATTCTGAGCGTGTTGTCCACATCGTTATTTAGAGAGCGCTGCAGCAGGGTGTAGATAACCACGCCGGAGACAACCAGTGTAACACACAAGATCAGGCCGAACCACAAAGTCAAACGCCATCGTATCGGCATTTATCTATTCCCTCAATACATAACCGACGCCGCGAATTGTATGAATAAACCTGGGTTTCCCACTGGCCTCCAGTTTCGAACGAATATAGCGCACATATACCTCTATAACGTTAGATTCGCCGCCAAAGTCGTATCCCCATACTTTCTCATAGATCAGGTCTCTATTGAGTACCTGGCGCGGGTGGCGCATGAAAAGCTCGAGGAGGTCAAACTCCTGAGAAGTGAGTTCAATAAGCTCATCACCGCGTTTTACCTCTCTTGCAGCGGTATCCAACGAAAGGTCGTTGAACCGCAGAAGCTCTCTATCACGTGGTTGACGGCGTCTGAACAATGCCCTAATCCTCGCCAGGAGTTCGTCGAAAGCAAAGGGTTTCACCAGGTAGTCATCGGCACCGCTATCGAGGCCCACCACTCTATCATCCACAGTGCCCTTTGCAGTGAGCATCAGTATTGGGACTGCGCTCGCTTGACGAAATCGTTTGCAGACCTCTATGCCATCAATGCCAGGCATCATGATATCCAGAATGACGAGCTCAGGTTCATTATCACGCGCTTTTGCCAGAGCCTCAGTCCCATTGCTTGCTATATCGACAGTATAGCCCTCGTATACCAAGCCCCGCTTAAGAAAGCTGAGTATTTCAGTGTCGTCGTCAACAACCAGAATACGCATCTTTTTTTACCGCTACCACTTTCCTTATGCGGCTCTTCACATAAATAAATGATAGGCGTTGATTGAGGTTAAGTCAACAAAGCCACTTCGCTATGCTCTAGTGGTAGTGACGAGCCCGCTTTAGAGAATATCTGCGCTATGAATACATTATTTCAAGGTTAGCCTTTAAGTGTCTTCTGGTACGCAGTCACCAGGTCAGCCTTACTCATTACTACGTTGCTGCCACTGATTGTATACTTTGCTGATGCGATAGGATAATTGACACATGAGCCGCTGACCCCCAGGCCCGTGGTTGCTGAAAACTTGGTGCCGCAGATATCGCAAGCCAGAGTACTACCTGAGAGAGTAAAACCCTGAGACCTGCATGGGGTACAAATATTTGCTCGAACATAGATTACCCCATCGAGCATATATACCATGGCACTGATATCGCCATTTGCTGTTTGCAGCTTGAAACGGGTATTCCAACTATTCTCGATTTCGCTTACAGGTATGGATACTGTATCTCCGTTCACCTGCGGCTCAATCCACTTTGCATCTACCGGGCCAGATGGTTTTAGACTACGTGTTGTTGTTGGTGCTGTTGTCTGAGCCGGTATCACTATTTTAGCAAGTGTCGGTGTTATAGTGGGCACCGATGCTGACGTTGGGCTGGCACATGCGGCCAGCGTCAAGGTCAGAACCAGCAGCAGTGATAGAGATAGGACAATCTTCCCCCCTTTGCCCATCGATGGCATTGAACTAAACAACCTTCTCTTTAGCATTTGTTTTCCCCTCCTTATTCAGAATTAATCTTGCCTACAATACGGCCATCCTGAAGAACTACAATCTCCTTTGCCTGTTTCGCTATCTCAGGGTCATGGGTGATCATGATGATGCCGTGACCTTCTTGGTTAAGTTGTTCGAACAGCAACAGAATCTCCGCCCCCGTCTTCCGATCCATGTTACCGGTCGGCTCGTCTGCCAATATAAGCGATGGCTCGTTAACCAATGCCCTGGCAATCGCAACTCTCTGCTGCTCACCGCCGCTTAACTCGCTGGGTTTGTGCCCGGCCCTTTTCTCCAACCCCACCTTTTTCAGAATATCCAGCGCCTTCTTAGACGATCTCCCGTTCGCTCCACAAAATATCAAAGGTAAAAGCACATTCTCCAGAGCGGTTAGGGAGGGAAGCAAATGATATTGTTGAAATACATATGCCACTTTCCCCCTTCTGACATCGACAAGGTCATTTTCGGCCAGATTGTCGATTCGTTTTCCATTCAAAATCACTTCGCCGCTTGAAGGGTAGTCCAAACCACCTATGATATTTAAGAGGGTTGACTTCCCGCTCCCGGAAGGCCCCATAATAGCTATAAAGTCACCATCATTCACTCTGAGGGAAACATCACTCAGGGCAACTACCTTGGCCGAGCCCTCACCGTAAACCTTGGATACATTATTGACTTCTAACATCTACACCTCACAGAGACCTAAATGAGTCCGCGACCCTGATTCTGGTGGCACGTAATGCAGGATATACTGTCGCTATAGCAGCAACAAGGATAGCCAAAGCTAATGACAGTGGAAGATACTGGAGAACGAAGTTAATGTTGATTCCCTGAAATACTAGCGGGCCAACGATGTATGCCAGTAATGTCCCAGCCAAATAACCAAAGATGCCGCCCAGTATTCCGATAATGACGGCTTCGTAGATAAAGACCCTCATTATCTGATTGCGTGAGGCCCCTGCCGCTCTCATTATCCCGATGTCCTTGATCCTCTCGTTTACCGAACTCATCATTGTGTTGACTACCCCAAACAGGCCCACCATGAGTGTGATTCCACCCAAAGCCCACATGAACCTGTTCATCCTTCCCATGATGCCCATCTCAGCTTCAGCCACCTGCTTGACTGCAATTGCTCGAACACCTGTGATATTTTGATTTATGGCGCTAGCGATGATTTCCACAGGACATGCGTTGCACAGGGCACGAATATTTATTGAAGAAACCAAACCCTCCTTACCGTACGCCTTCTGTAATGTTTCCAATGGCACAAAGATTTGATAATCATCGTTAGAGCCTGTCTCCCCAAGAATGCCGGTGACTGTGACAGTGCTCCCGTTAAGCGTAACAGTGTCACCGGTATTAAGTGTCAGCAGCTTTGCAGCTACCGCTCCCACCAGAGCCTGGTCTGTGCCTTCGAGGTATTTGCCTTCCTGGACATTCCACCATGTCTTAATTTTGTTCTCCTCATTGGGCTCCACGCCCACCACCATCACAGATGTCCCCTTCACCTCTGTATTAATGTATAGCTCGGGAGCAATCGTCGCGATATCGCCCTGGTCTGTAATGCCCCGCGCCTTTCTTATTTCACCATCGGCTATCTGTCTGATCTGAGGGAGTGTTTCTTCGGGTATATAGTTCTCCCCGACTGCCAGGGTCCCCAGACTGAGGTCGCCCAAATGTGTGTCAACATTGTTTATCGCAGGTGTGACCGCTAAATTGGCGCCATATTTTTCCAATTCGTTATATATTCTTGCTTGTCCGGCAAGGGCAATTGTTAGCACGCCAACGACCGTCATCGTGCCAATAGCTACACCGAGGGCAGCGAATAACACTCGCTTCTTCCTCCGCGCCATGTCTTTCAAAACTATCCGGTATAACTTCACCCAATCACCCTCCTTTATGAGTTAATCCTGTGCTTTGGCACCTTGATGCAACCTTGACCTCAATATCATCAATGGTAAATAACTTGTTTGTTAAACCTGAAAGCTCCTTCAGGATAACTAGCGGGGGTGAGAGTCGAACTCACTTCCGTAGTTCATGAGACTACCGCCTTCCCCTTTGGCTTCCCCGCGTTAGAGTAAACACGCCTGCTTCCCTGAGCTGACATCGATATCACTACCTCAATAAAAATAAAATGGACAGAAAATTTGTTGGCTGTTTTTTGCACATTTGAAACTACTTTGACAGAACTACATTAGGGCTTGATTAGAAATAGCTTAGAATCTGATTAGAGTGTTAACCGGTTTGGGATCACGCTGGCTTTGCCAACAATAGCCCCGAAGTTTCCCAGCCAGGGAAAAGTGCCCTTTCCTTACCTTTCCTTACTTTTCTTTACCTTGCCCTCACTCTCATTCTGTGTTACACTCAATAGGATATTTTCAGGAGGAACGAGTTGAAAAAGGGTCGCGTCTTCTCCGGAGCCAGGCCCACAGGCAAGCAGCACATTGGCAACTACCTGGGGGCCATCCAGAATTATGTCAAGCTTCAGCAGAACTACGATTGCATCTACTGCATCGTGGATATCCATGCCCTGACCACCCTCGAGGATACCCACCTGCTCAAAGCGAATACTCACGATATGATGCTAGACTGGCTGGCAGCGGGGCTCGACCCCGAGAAAAGCATCCTCTTCGTGCAGTCCCATGTCCCCGAGGTGACGGAACTTCATACCCTGCTCAGCATGGTCACCCCTCTGGGCTGGCTGCTTCGCGTCACGACCTTCAAGGAAAAGGTCAAAATGCAGCCTCACAACGTTAACTATGGTCTTGTGGGCTACCCGGTGCTGATGACCGCCGACATCGTGCTCTACAAGGCAGACACCGTGCCCGTGGGCGAAGACCAGTTGCCCCACCTGGAGATAGCGCGTGAGATTGTGCGCCGCTTCAACAACATCTTCGGTGAGACCTTCCCCGAACCCCAGGCTAAGCTCACCAACTTCCCTATGGTGCTCGGTCTGGATGGTGAAAAGAAGATGAGCAAGAGCCTCGATAACCAGATCGAACTGGCAGCTTCGCCTGAGGAGACCACCAGAAGGATAATGGCCGCCTTCACCGACCCTGCCCGCAAGTTTCGCAATGACCCCGGCCACCCCGAGGTGTGCAATATCTACAGCCTGCATAATTTCTACACCTCCCTTAAACTGGACGAAATCGCAAAGAAGTGCAGAGCAGCTGAGATCGGCTGCGTCGAGTGCAAGCGAATGCTCGCCGAGAACATAAACAAAGCCCTTGCCCCCTTCCGCGAGAGAAGGGCGCAATTAGCCGAGAAACCCGGGTATGTGGATGAAGTTCTCGCGGACGGGGCTCGCCGTGCCTATGCCATAGCCAGGGAGACCATGAAAGAGGTTAGGGGGAAGATGGGGTTACCATGACCACCCTACCTTTGTCCCAAAGTGGTAAAAGCGCTCTCGAGGTAGCTGCGAAGGCAGCGAGGAAAGCCGGGGAAACCCTCAAAACACATTTCCGAGAGAAAACGCAGGTAAAGTACAAGGGTCGAGCCAATATCGTTACCGATGTAGACCTGCGCTCAGAGGAAATACTCAAATCGTTCCTGTTAGCCGAATACCCCGACCATAGCATACTCTCCGAGGAATCAAAGGCTATCACTGGCAACTCAAGCTATAAATGGATTCTCGACCCTCTGGACGGCACGAATAACTACTCCTTCGGCATACCCTTCTTCTCCATCGTAATCGCCCTCACCGAGGGGGAAGACGTTTTACTGGGCATTGTCTACGACCCGTTGCGCGACGAGATGTTCTCAGCCTGGAAGGGCCAGGGGGCCACCCTCAACAACTCGCCCATCCATGTCACCAGGAAAAAGACTGTTCAAGAGTCGCTCATCGGACTCGACCTGGGCTATGTCGATGAAAAAGGCAAAAGGTCACTTGAGTTTATAACCTCCCTCTGGCCCGAAATGTACGCCTACAGAATTATGGGCTCCGCAGCCCTGGGCATGGCCTACGTTGCCTGCGGACGGCTCGACCTCTACTTTCATCTGCTGATATACCCCTGGGAGCTTGCCTGCGGCCAACTGCTGGTAACCGAAGCCAGCGGGGTAGCAACCGACCTGGAAGGAAAGCCGCTGAAAATAGAGCAGGGTTCCATTATCGCCTCCAACAGGGCAATTCACGCCGATTTCCTCAGGATAATGCGAGAAAACCGCTGAGTATAAGAGGCTGTTCATGGTTCGACAGGCTCACCACGAACAGCTCCCCTGTACAAGCCATGGACAAGCCTATACATCCCTAATAGCAATAGCGAACTGCCCTACTTCCCATATAGGATAGGTTGGAGCCCCCGCTCCAACCCCGCATAGCGGAAAACCCCAACCTGGCCCAAGTTTAACCATCTTATAAGCTCCTCACCTTCTTGGTGCTTTCCCTGAGACTGAAATCGGGCATTACTCCGATGTGTCAAAGCCACAATAGCTGTTCAATGTATAAGCAGTAAAAATAGGGGGTAATGCGATGATGTGGAAATTTAAAAGCTGTCCCAAATGTGCTGGTGACCTTTTCATCGATTGTGATATGAATGGCTGGTACGTGCAATGTCTACAGTGTGGCTATCTATCCGACCTGGATAGCATGCTTAAAGTTAAAAACGAGCCGATTAAAAAAGAGGAAAAGCTCGCTCGGGCGGGTCCCTCTAAACCTACTGCAAAATAACACCTGCAAGCAACTCCTGGGCTTCAGCCTAAAACAGGATTTGAACCCAGAGATACCAGAGGAGAACGGAACTTTCACAACTAACTAAATGAATAGAGAAGGTGGGGCAAATGGAACAGAAACCACAAACCTATGTAGCTTACTGTACCGCCTGTCACAATTATGTCTTCATGTCACACAAAGAAGAAATAGTAAAGACCGCCGCAAATCGGCATGTTGAAGAGACGCATCATACAGTTATTGTGGGGTATGAGATACATAAGGAGGAGCGATAGCGCCAATGTTACCTTTTCATTCCCCCTCTTTGTGCTTCTTGGTTTCAGCCATGAATTGCTCCAGCTTGTCATCGCTTCCTGATACTATCAAAACATCCCCCTGCCTTACAATCTCCGCCCGATCCGGTGTGACTATTACCTCTTTCCCCCTTTGAACCAGCAGCACTGCCAGCCCCCATTTGCCCCCGCGACCCAACCCTATATCAGACAACGCTTTCCCCACGGAATATGGCGATGTTGCCAATTTAGAGACCCCATAGCTAGGTGCCACCGGTATATAGTCCTGAACATCGGTCAAGGTCAAACCGTGTGCAACTCTGATTCCCATCTCGCGCTCTGGGTAAACAACCTTGTCCGCCCCGATTTTGTCAAGTATGGTCCCGTGTAAATCATTCTCGGCCCTGGCTATCACATAAGGAACCCCCAGCTTTTTCAGCAGGATCGTACACAACACACTATTCTGGATCGCCTCCCCCATCGTCACTATAGCCACATCGAAGTTGCTGACGCCAAGTTCCCTGAGAACAGCCTCGTCTGTGGCATCTGCCTGCACAGCATGTGTTATTTGAGTTGATATGTTTTGAACCTTTTTCTCATCGTCGTCCACGGCCATCACATCATGCCCCATGCTGAAAAGCGTAGTAGCCAGACTTACTCCGAATCGTCCCAGTCCTATAATCAACACCTGTCTTTTCATGTCAGCCTCCTATCCTATCCTTACTTCATCTTGCGGGTACCGATATTCACTCGGCTGCTGGCGCTGGGTGAGAGACAACACCAAAATTAGAGGCCCCAGCCGCCCGATAAACATAACAGCGGTAATAATCAACCGGCCCGCCACAGACAAATCAGGGGTTATCCCTGTTGATAAGCCAACGGTACCGAAGGCGGAAACTGTCTCAAACAAAAGCTTTAAAAATCCAAATCCCTTATCGGTGATCGTCAGCACAAAAACTACAATGAAGATAAGAGTCAGAGCCAACATCACCAATGCCAGCGCCCGGTGTATCTGCTGATTGGCGAATTCCCTGCCAAACGCTCCGGCATGTTCCTTTCCTCTGATTGTACTCCATATTGTGGCGACGAGCATGCCAAAGGTATTGACTTTTATGCCCCCTGCGGTCGAGCCCGCAGCCCCTCCGACAAACATGAGAAGTATAGTAAAGAATTGCGAATAGGTTTCCATGCTGCCTATGTTAATACTGGAGAAGCCCGCAGTTCTAGGGGTTACTGAATGGAAGAATGCATTGAGCAGCTTGTAGGGAAATGAGAGAGGGCCAAGCGTATCCGCGTTGCCGTACTCCGTTAATAAAATGACTACAGTCCCCAACACTAGCAGCCCCAGAGTAGTGACCAGCACTATCTTGCTGTCAACCGATAGTCTGCCGAAGCGTCGCATCCTTCCTACATCAGCCACAACCACAAAGCTAATCCCTCCGAGAATGATAAGACCTGCGGTAGTCAGTATTACCGTCGTATCTGTCTGGTAATCTAGCAAGCTGCGAAACCGGCCAAATATGTCGAAACCCGCGTTGTTGAAGGCCGATACGGCTTGAAATACCGCTTTCCATGCGGCTGTTCCTGTCGGGTCTTTCACAGAGAAATGGATATAAAGGATTGCAGTTCCAATGCCTTCAACTATTACAGTAAACAGTAAAATCCTTCTGACCAGCTTAACCATGCCCCCCAGCCTCTCGGTCCCTAAAGACTGCCCTATTAGCCATCTCTCCCGAAGCCCGATCCTGCGGCCTAATAACAGTAACAAGAGGGTAGCGCTGGTCATGAAACCCAGGCCGCCGATTTGGATCAGGACTAGAATAACCCCTTGACCAAAAGAGCTCCAGTATGTCCCGGTGTCCTTCACAACCAGCCCCGTAACACACACGGCTGAAGCTGCAGTAAAGAGGGTATCGACAGGAGAGGTAAATTGTCCCCCTTTGCTTGATATGGGGAACATGAGCAGGATAGTGCCCAGGACGATTACACCAGCAAAGCCGTATATCAGTATCAAAGGAGAAAAGCCGGGTTGTTTAGGTACAGGAATTATCGGCAGAGGGATTCGCCACGGACTGACCCTGGCTACACGGAATATCCTGTCTCCGGGCCTTCTCTCTACTGGCTTTCGCTTCCAAACCGATGGTATCTCTGGCAGTTCCAGTTCAATCTCTTCTTTTTTAGAAGACGATGTGAGCTTATCTTTTAGCCACCTGCCAATTCGTCCGATATTCATATTGCTCCCTATTTTACCTCTTTTGTCCACTTGAGTCATCCATCAGACGATGTCATCCGCCAGATAGCAAGTGCAGCGGGGTCCTGCACCTATGAAAGATGGGGGCGTCCCCTTTCTTCGAAATCCTTGACAGCCAGCTAGAAGCAGTCTAGCATGTTAGCTAATAAAAAAATGAATGATATAGCTTGGTATGCTGTTGGGGCGCTAGCAGCGGCTCTCACCAGCTTCGGTTTTGTGCCACAGATTGTGAAAATATGGCAGACAAAGTCGGTTAGAGACGTAAGCCCTATCACCATTCTCCAATTTATTGCCGGGGTATTGCTCTGGACTGTCTACGGAGTGCATCTTAGAGACCCTGTAGTAATAGCTGCAAACCTGGTATCGCTAGCCATCCTGATCGTAGCTCTGCTCCTCTACTTCCGCTTCTTCAAAAAGAGCAAGCCCGAAAACTGATAGCTGAACGCCCTTGCTAAATCCCCTCCTCTCTGAGAGCGTTAACGATGTACTGAATCTCCTGAGTAGTCAGGCCAAAGCGGTGCAGAGTATGACGGATGACCTCCAGCCCCGCCTCCAGCTCAGGGTTCACCATCTCGGCGACCCCCAACCCACGCAATGGCTCAATCTCATCATCTCGATGCACCCGGGCCACTATGTCGAGCCTGGGATTTATTCTGCGGGCATTCGCCACTGCCAGCCTCGTAGCTATCGGGTCGGGGAATGTAATCACTGCCACCCTGGCCTTGTCCAGCCCTGCCCGTGCCAGGATTTCAGGATTGGCAGCGTCTCCATAGATACAGGGTATACCCCTGGCCCGCAGTGGGTCTAAGCTCCTGGGGTCTATATCTATAACCAGATAGGGAAAATTTCTACGCTCAAGCACCTTCCCCAGGTCTCGAGCCACCCGTCCGTAGCCGCAGATCACCACATGCCCCGACAGGCGCTTCCTTTCATCGGAAAAACCGGGGTCGGTATGCGAGGCGAATAGCCGCGACACCCCTCTCACCTGAATCAGTCGATGATACAACCCCGATACCAGGCCCATGCCAAAGGGTGTCAGCAACATGGTGATGCCTGCAGCAGCCAGGGTCAAAGAGTACAGGTGTTTGGAGATAATGCCCATGTCCAGGGCAACAGCAGCCATTACAAAGCTGAACTCCCCTATCTGGAACAGGCCGCTGCCCGCAAAGAGAGTGGTCTTGCCGCTGTAGCCGAAAGCCCAAACGATAATAGAGACTATGATGAACTTGCCTACCACTATCACCGCCACTACAGTCCCAACTTCCGCTGGATGCGCCACTATGAAACTGGGGTCCGCGAGCATGCCCAGAGAGACGAAGAAGAGTATGGCAAATATATCCCTCAAAGGACCGATATCGGCACGAGCCTGGTGAGCATACTCAGCGTCGCTCACCAACAGCCCGGCCAGGAATGCGCCCAGAGCTACGGAGAGCCCGACATAGTAAGCTCCAAAGGCTGCTCCAAAGACCAGGCACACCACCGTCAACACGAAAAGCTCCCTGGAACGTCTTTCGGTCACCCTTCTCATGAACCAGGGCAGCACCCAGAATCCCACCACGAATATCATCGCTAGAAACGAGAGGGCTCTAAGGAAATCCCATCCCCAGGCTCTAGTAAATACTCCCCCCTCATCACCCAGAGAAGGGAGGATAAGCATTATAATGACCACGCTGAGGTCCTGCACCAGAAGGATGCCGGCCATCACCCGCCCGTGAGTGCTTCCCAGTTCGCCACGCTCCATGAGCGTTTTTAGCACTATGATAGTGCTGCTCATAGATATGAAGAGGCCGAATAAAAGAGACTCTTTAACCGACCAGTGAAGCAGCCAGCCTAAACCGAAGCCCAGCGCCGTAGTAGCAATTATCTGGGCAGCACCGCCTAACGTGGCGACCCTGCCTATCTGCCTGAGGGTCTTCAGGGAAAACTCCATTCCCAAAGTGAACATCAGAAGCACCACGCCGATGGTAGCGAGGGTTTCCACATCCCCCACATTGTGAATCAAGTGCAGCCCGTAAGGTCCGATGGCAATGCCCACCAGAAGATAGCCCACAATGACAGGCAGCTTCAGGCGGTGTGCTATCATGCCGCCGATAAGGGCAGCCGCCAGTACTATGGCCATGTCCTCCAACAGGCTCAGCTCAGTCATCTCGCTCCTTAGAGAATTCGGGCACTGTTATGGTACCCGGGCATGCGCCGAAAGCATGATGCACATTAGTGTTCAAAATTACGAGAAAGAATGCTAAAGGGTAGCCAAAACGGTTCGTGGCTAAAACAGATAACTCGGGCTTCGAAGATATATAATCAGTCATTTCGCACTAGGATAGCCCGTGTATGGCGATACGGCGTATGGTTGAGGCGGGTATAGGAACACCCTTCACCATAGCCCCATCATAGCCCCACCTCCGCCACAGGCGTGGGTGACGTTTAAGCTCCCGCCGGATGAACTCTATCTCGCCATCCGAAAGCTGGCCTGCCCATCCCGGCTGAAGCAGCTTCCTATCCGGGCGTATCGCAGTAACTGCCATATCGTTCCTTCAAGGTTGCCCCGGTTTTTGTTCCCCTATCCTCAATAGTGCAGCTTTTCCGTGGCTGCTCCGCATTGGACGATGCATTCAATCCTTCTTGCCCTTGTAAATCGAGAACGTTCCCATCGCCTTGGCTACCAGTTGCTCCCCGTTTTTTATCTCTGCTTCCATCACAGCAATCCTCTTACCCCTGTGAATAAATCTTGACTCGCAGGTAAGAGCACCCGATGACACAGCCTTAAAATAGCAGATGCTGATCTCAATCGTCAAAAATAACTCGTCTTCATTTACGAGAGAATACAGCGCCGCACCCATGCCTGAGTCAGCCAGGGTATAGATAGCTCCTCCGTGCACGATCCCGGCAGCGTTAAGCAACTTTTTATCCACTTCCAAAACACACTGACTGTAACCATCCTCGACCTTGGTGTAAGTTACGCCTACCATGTCACGGAACGGACTGAGGCCTTTTGCCGCTATAGAGTATTGCCTTGCCATAGATACACCTCGCTATCCGGCTATCCTCACAAGGTATTGCCCGCTGACTTTTTGTGCTATTATACCATCGGTCGCAGTGGAATACCGCAAACAATAGCTCGGTGGAGCTCGATATCCTGGAAAATTGGTAGAGCATAAGTGAAATTCGTTAAACGCCAACTGGGGTTTTTCCTATATGGTTTGGTTTTCTGGCTTCCTATCGGCATAGCGCTGGTAATCGGCGTCATCATCTTTGGCAACTTTGAAAACCTGGGCAAAGGGTTCCTCAGTTTCTTCGTTCCCGAGCGGTTTGTGTACTCTGGTCTCGGGATAGTCTTCTGGTTTATTCTCTTCTATGTGACCGGACTCCTCGCGCAAAGAACTACTATAGGCAACTTTCTTTGGGGGATACCGTTATTTGGCGCTATCTTCCGAAAAGGCGGCGCGACAGTTACCATCGATAACTTGCTCAATCTAAGTCCCTGCTTATGCCTGCGTTCCGAGACCTGTATCTGCTACGCCTTTATACTCTGGGAGGAAAAGGTCAGGCTGGGTAGCGAGAGCGCAGATTTCGCCCTGATAGATATTTATCAGCCCCACCCGCCTGCCCTGGTGACTGGCCGGGTCTTCTCGGTGAGGAAAGGAACGATAATCAAACTGGGTAACAAATCCGGGGACATCATCAATATCCTGCTCTACGGCCTGAAAAGGCCGGAGGAGCTTAAGTATCTCCCCTGGGAAGGTGAAACCGAAGAGGAGTTTAAAGAAAGAGTCAAGCATTTTGGATTGGATATCGAACCCTCACCGCTAGTGGAATCTGCGCTGGACAGGATTGAAAAAACGAGGAGGCCCCGATGAAGGCTAGTGAAGGAAGGCTGGGACGGGTTTTCGTGATACGGCTTGAAGATGGCGATGTGCTCCCCGGATGTATCGAGAAATTCGCCGAGGAGAAAGGTGTCTCTGTAGGCCACGCCATACTGGTGGGCGGCATCAGGGAGGGCCAGATCGTGGTCGGCCCCCGCTATTCCCATAAAATGCCGCCGGAGCCCATGCTGCTGCCCATCGACGGCGCTCATGAGGTGGCGGGCGTGGGCGTGCTCGCGCCTGGCGAGGACGGCAAGCCCGTATTGCACATCCACGCAGCCCTGGGCCGCTCCGGACAGACCATGACCGGCTGCCTGCGCCCCGGCGTCACCACCTGGGTAGTGGGCGAGGTCATCCTCTATGAAATCCTCGGCGCCAGAGTAGCCCGCATCAAAGACAAAAAGAGCGGCTTCGCCCTCCTGCAACCAGTAAAGGGCAAATCCAAAACGTAGAGGCGGTTCGCGAACCATCTTGTGGGGAACTCCCACTGAAATGTGATAAATTTTTAATCTTTCACCCCTCCCATTTTATAACTTCTTCATTCTCCAGGCTTAATATCTATTCTGTATCACCATAAAGATGTATCTCCAAGGGGTTGAAAGGTATGAACTGGGATAAGATGCCCGACCAGCCCGCGATCGACAGCGTCATCGCCGGAATGCGCGAACGCAACTTCAACCCTGTGCT
>Ga0315281_10007865_pt1 | contig 14928 bp, 16 predicted proteins | sample YL17G07_0_MG_FD_204540 | JGI IMG/M metagenome (GOLD analysis project Ga0315281, IMG submission 204540) | Sediment microbial communities from Yellowstone Lake, YNP, Wyoming, USA - YL17G07_0 | ecosystem: Environmental > Aquatic > Freshwater > Lake > Sediment | place: USA: Wyoming | collected...
ACTCGCCGCCGAGCCGCTGGTCGCCGGCATGACCCACCTGGTGCAACTGTTGGGTACGAGTTTCATGGTCATCGCAGGGAGCATGGCGTTGGTGGTCGCGATCGACGTCCCGTTCCAGATCTGGGATCACGAAAAGAAATTGCGCATGACGCGCGAGGAAGTGCGCCAGGAGAACAAGGAGACGGAGGGCGATCCGAAGGTCAAGGCCCACATTCGCAGCCAGCAGCGCGAGATGGCACGCCGTCGCATGATGGCGGAGATTCCCAAGGCCGACGTAGTGGTCACCAATCCGACCCATTACGCGGTGGCGCTGCGCTACCAGGGCGGAGCGATGCGCGCGCCGCAGGTGGTGGCCAAGGGCGCGCACCTGCTGGCTGCGCGCATCCGGGCGCTGGCCGAGGAGCACGGCGTGCCGGTGCTGGAGGCGCCGCCGCTCGCGCGCGCTTTATACCGCCACGCGGAACTGGGCGACGAGATTCCGGCTACGCTCTATACCGCCGTGGCCGAGGTACTGGCCTACGTCTACCAACTGCGCCGCGGGCGGGAAGAGGGCGGGCCGACACCGCCGCCGCCCAGCCTGTTGTCCCTGCCCGCGGGGCTTGATCCAGGCGGGGAAGGCGCATGAACCAAACGTTCAATCTGAGGCAGCTATTCGGCAGCACCGGCCTGCGGACGACCGCAGTGCCGATGCTGATCATCATGATCCTGACCATGATGATCCTGCCGGTGCCGCCGTTCCTGCTCGATCTGCTGTTCACGTTCAACATCGCGCTGGCCATCATCGTCCTGCTGGTGAGCCTGTACACGCTCAAGCCGCTGGACTTCGCCGTGTTCCCGACCGTCCTGCTCCTGACCACATTGCTGCGGCTGTCGCTCAATGTCGCCTCCACGCGCGTGGTGCTGCTCCATGGCCACACCGGGCCGGACGCCGCAGGCAAGGTGATCGAGGCATTCGGACAGTTCCTGGTCGGCGGCAATTACGCAGTCGGGCTGGTGGTGTTCTTCATTCTGGTGGTGATCAATTTTGTCGTGATCACCAAGGGCGCCGGCCGCATCGCCGAGGTCAGTGCGCGCTTCACCCTGGACGCGATGCCGGGAAAGCAGATGGCGATTGACGCCGATCTGAATGCCGGCCTGATCGGGGAGGAAGACGCGCGCCGCCGCCGCAGGGAGGTCTCGCAGGAAGCAGAGTTCTACGGCGCCATGGACGGCGCAAGCAAGTTCGTGCGCGGCGATGCCGTGGCCGGGATCATCATTCTGCTGGTCAATATCGTCGGCGGGCTGGTGGTCGGCGTGCTGCAGCACAACCTCGACGTCGCCACCGCGGCTAAGTTCTACACCCTGCTCACCATCGGCGACGGCCTGGTGGCGCAGATACCGGCGCTGGTGATCTCCACCGCCGCAGGCATCGTGGTCAGCCGCGTGGGCAGCGATCAGGACATAGGCGAACAGCTGGCCGGGCAGTTGTTCAGCAAGCCGCAGGTGCTGCGGATCACCGGGGCCATACTTGCCATCATGGGTTTGATCCCGGGCATGCCCAATTTTGCATTCTTGCTCCTCGCGGCGGCGCTCGGGGGCGGCGGCTACATATTGGCAAAGCGCCCCCCCGCAGAAGAACTGCCGCCGCCGGCGGCCCCGGCTGCGACCCCCGCAGCAGAGGCGTCCTGGAACGACGTCGTTCCTGTCGACACGCTTGGCCTGGAAGTGGGTTACCGATTGATTCCCCTGGTCGATAAGGCGCAGGACGGCGAACTGCTCAAGCGCATCAAGGGCCTACGCAAGAAATTTGCCCTGGACGTGGGCTTTCTTGCGCCGGCGGTGCACATTCGCGACAACCTGGAACTGCGCCCCAATGCATATGTGGTCACGCTGAAGGGCGTCGAGATCGGCCGCGGCGAAGCCTATACCGGCATGCATCTGGCCATCAATCCAGGCCACGTAAACGCCACCCTCCCCGGAGCGGTGACGCGCGATCCGGCTTTCGGCTTGCCCGCGGTGTGGGTTGAGCCCGCGATGCGCGAACAGGCGCAGACATTCGGCTACACCGTGGTCGATGCGGGTACCGTGATCGCCACCCACATCAACCACGTGATGCACAGTCACGCGTCCGAACTGCTGGGCCGGCAGGAGACGCAACAGCTGCTCGATCACATCGGGCGCGAATCGCCAAAATTGATTGAAGATCTGGTGCCGAAGCTGCTGCCGCTCGCGACCGTGCAGAAAGTGCTGCAGCAGCTGCTCGAAGAAGGCGTCCACATTCGCGACATGCGCACCATCATCGAGGTCCTCGCCGAGCACGGCATGAAACTGCAGGAGGCGGGGGAGTTGACCGCGCTGGTGCGGGTCGCGCTCGGCCGCGCGATCGTGCAACAACTGTATCCGGGTACCAGCGAGCTGCAGGTGATGGCGCTGGAACCGGGACTGGAGCGGATTCTGCTGCAGGCGGTGCAGGCCAGGTCCGCTGATGCGCCGGGAATCGAACCGGGGCTGGTTGACACGCTGCTGCGCGAGGCAGGCGCCGCCGCGCAGCACCAAGAGCGGCTCGGCCTGCCCTCGGTGCTGCTGGTGCCGGCCGAGTTGCGCGTGCTGCTCTCGCGCTTTCTGCGCCGCGCCGTGGCACAGATCAAGGTCATCGCGCACAGCGAAATTCCGGATACAAGCACCATCAAAGTCACTGCCTTGCTCGGGGGTAAAGCATGAACATCAGAAAATTTTTCGCCAGCACTTCGCGCCAGGCTTTGTACCAGGTCCGGCATGGTCTCGGTCCGGAGGCACTGATCCTGTCCAATCGTGCGGTCGAGGGCGGGGTGGAAATACTGGCTGTGGGGAAGGACGATCTGCCGGCGCTTAGCGCGCCGGAGCAGGCCGCGCCAAGCGAGCGGCAGGGCAAGCCCCCTCAATCGACGCTCGCCGGCCCGGACGCGGCCGCAGCCCAAGACCAGGTCACCCGCAGCCTTGCCGACGAGATCAGGTCAATGCGCGGATTGATCGAGGACCAAATCGTGTACAGGGCATGGGACACGGCGCAGCAGAGCGATCCGGGCAAGGCCAAAGTGCTCTCCGACATGTTGCGCGCGGGCTTCAGCGCGGTGCTGGCGCGGCAGTTTCTGGGCAAGATGCCGCAGGGGCTTGCGCCGGAGCAGAAGCAGGGCTGGATACAGGCGGGACTCGATCGCAATCTGCGCACCGTCGCGGCGGCCGACGAAATTGTCGAACGCGGCGGGGTCTATGCGCTGGTCGGGCCGACCGGCGTCGGCAAGACCACCACCGTGGCCAAAATCGCCGCACGCTGCGTGGTGCGCTATGGCGCCGAACGGCTCGCGCTGCTGACCACGGATGGCTATCGCATCGGCGCGCACGAGCAGCTTCGCATCTATGGCAAGCTGCTGGGGGTACGCGTGCTCGCCATCAAAGATGCGGCCGACCTGCAGTTTGCGCTCGACGATGTTCGTGGCAAGCATCTGGTGCTGATAGACACGATGGGCATGAGCCAGCGCGACCAAATGGTGGCGGAGCAACTCGCCTTATTGTCCGCGACCGGGACCGAGGTGCAGCGGCTGCTGCTGCTCAATGCCACCGGCAACGGCGAGACCCTGGACGACGTGGTGCGCGTGTATCGCGGCGGCGGGGTGCACGGCTGCATCATCACCAAGACCGACGAGGCGGTCGGCATTGCCACGGCGCTCGATGTGGCGATACGCCATCGGCTGCCGCTGCACTATGTCACCAACGGCCAACGCGTTCCCGAGGACCTGCATCTGCCTGACCGGGAGGACCTGCTCGCGCGCGCGCTGCGCCCGATCGCGGCCCCTTCCGCCCACCATCTGGATCCAGCCGAATGCCAGTTGATGCTGGCGACCGGGGCCGGCAGCAGCGCCGCTGCGGGAGCCTGCCTTGCCTAGAACGCGTCCTGACCAGGCCGAAGGCTTGCGCCGGCTGCTCGACCGCAACCCGTTGCGCGTTGTGGCCATCAGCGCCGGTGCCGGCGGCCGCGGCAAGACCGGGGCCATCATAAATCTGGCCGGCGCGCTGGCCGAACGCGGCAGCGATGTGCTGGTACTTGACGAAAATCCGTCGGCGCAGGGCGTTACCGCTGCGCTCGGACTGAAAGCGAACTTCGACCTAGAGGACGTGATCAGGCGGGAGCGCGACCTGGACGAGGTGATCGTGCGCGGACCGGCGGGGATCATGATCCTGCCGCTGGCGCGCGGGGCGCGCTCGCTGTCGCAACTGCCGGCACGCGAGCAGCAATGGCTGGTCGATCGTTGCGGCCGCCTGGGCTTACCCGTGGATACGCTGCTGGTGGACGCAGCTCCGGGAAGCACGAGCGCCCTCCTGTGGTTCGGCAAGGCGACGCAGGAGGTGATCGTTCTGGCGGGAGGCAGCCCTGCCGCGATCACGGCGGCCTATACCTTGATCAAGAGATTGAGCGGTGAGTTTGGGCGGCGCGAATTTCACATCCTGGTCAGCGATATTGCCAGCGAAAGCGCGGCGCGCACCATTTTCAGCAACATGGCGCGCACGGCGCGGCGCTATCTGCAGGTTTCACTTGATTTCATGGGGCACATACCTCCCGACGACAAGCTGCAGCACGCGGCAAGGCTGCAGCTGCCGGTAGTGGCGGCGTTTCCCGGTGCGGCGGCGGCGGCGAGTTTCCGCCGCCTGGCGCAAGCGGTCAGCGACTGGCCGCAGTCCGGGAAAGAGGGCAGCGGCTTCGATGATTTCATGCGCCGCCTCATCCACTCCAGCCGGGCGCACAGCGCTGCGGCCCAAACCAGCCTCTAGGACCAGCATGTACACTGCGACCGCAAAGCGCGATACCCAGCATTATCTGACCCAATATGCGCCGCTGGTGAAACGCATCGCCCATCACATGATGGCAAAGTTGCCCGCGAGCGTCGAAATCGACGACGTCATACAGACCGGCATGCTCGGACTGCTGGACGCGGTGAACCGCTACGAGGAATCGCACGGGGCCCAGTTCGAAACCTACGCGGCGCAGCGCATCCGCGGCGCCATCCTCGATGGGCTGCGCCAGGCCGACTGGCTGCCGCGCAGCTTTCGGCGCGACTTGCGCCGGATCGAGGCTGCGATCGGCAAGCTTGAACAGCGCCTGGGTCGTGCCCCGACCGAGCACGAAGTGGCCGATGAGCTGGCTATGCCCCTGGCCGACTACCAGAAGATGCTGCAGGATGCGCGTGGCTACCAGTTGATCTCGTTCGAGGACTTCAGCCATGTGGACGGCGACGACTATCTCGACCGCCATTGCGAGGGCCGCTCCGCCGATCCGCTGCATGCCCTGCTTGATCGCAAGCTGCGCGAGCGCTTGGTGCAGGGGATCGAGGGTCTGCCGGAGCGGGAGAAGGTGGTGATGGGTCTGTATTACGAACAAGAGCTCAACTTCCGCGAGATCGGCGAGACGCTGGGCGTGAGCGAATCGCGCGTATGCCAATTGCACAGCCAGGCAATTGCGCGCTTGCGCAGCCAACTCAGAAGTCCTTGAGTTGTGGATTTCAGCAGTCTCATTGGCATCGCGGTCGCCCTGGCCGGCATCTTCGGCGGACAGCTGCTCGAGGGCGGCTACGCAGGTTCACTGCTGCAGAGCGCGGCGTTCCTGATCGTTGTCGGTGGAACCGCTGGTGCGGTGATGGTGCAAAGTCCGGCGCGCGTGTTCGTGCGCGGCGTGAGGATGGCGAAGTGGGTCGTGCTGCCGCCAGATTTCTTGCCGCACCGGATGATCGCGCAGATACTCCGCTGGAGCCTTACGGCGCGCAAAGAAGGATTGCTTGCGCTGGATCAGCGGGCGAACATGGCCGCCGATCCGTTCGAGCGCAAGGGTCTGCAGTTGCTGATCGATGGCGCCCAGCCGGAAAAACTGCGTGAAGTCATGGAGGTGGAGATCATCGGCTTCGAGGAATACCATCGTCAGGGTGCGCGAATCTGGGAGGCCGCAGGAGGTTACGCACCCACCATCGGCATTCTCGGGGCGGTGCTGGGACTGATTCATGTCATGGAAAATCTCACCGATCCGGCGAGGCTGGGCAGCGGCATTGCGGTCGCATTCGTCGCGACCATCTACGGCGTCGGCCTCGCCAACCTGGTATTCCTGCCGGTAGCGCAGAAGCTCAGATCTCTGATCGCGCAGCAGGTGCTGTTGCGGGAGATGCTCGTGGACGGGCTGGTCTCGATCGCGAGCGGCGAAAATCCGCGCATGATCGAAGACCGTCTTCAGGGTTATGTCGCCGACCCCGGTCCCGAGGCCGGCGGCCTCTGACTTGCGCTCCACACACCGATAGAAGCGCCCGGGACATGCGCCGGAGGAGAAAGAATCTGGACCAGAGGCAATCGGACAACCACGAGCGCTGGCTGGTTTCCTATGCCGATTTCATCACCCTGCTTTTCGCCTTTTTCGTCGTTATGTATGCATTGTCCACGGTGAACGAGGGCAAATACCGCGTGTTGAGCGAGTCCTTGGTCAGTGCCTTCCGCAGCAAAGTCGCGGAGCCGATGCCGCCGCCGGCGCAGCCTTTCCCTGATCGCCTGCCGCCGCGAAAAATCACGAAACCGGGTGAACAGGACGACAAACAGCGCGAACAGATGCGCGGCATCGCCAAGGACATACTCAAGGTTCTGGACTCGCTGGTGCGCGATGGACAGGTCAGGGTGACGCAGAGCAATCGCGGTATCTCGGTCGAAATCAACGCGAGCGTGCTGTTCGCTTCGGGGCAGGCGCAGTTGCGGCCGAGCTCCGTCCGCGCGCTGCAGGAAGTCGCCAGGATACTGATGCCGGCCAAGCAGGGAATACAGGTGGAGGGCTATACGGATGACACGCCGATCAACACGGTTCAGTTCCCCTCCAACTGGGAATTGTCCGCGGCGCGCGCCAGCAGCGTGGTGCGGCTGTTCATCGACAATGGCGTCTCCGAGTTGCGCCTGAGCGTCATCGGTTACGGTCCGAACCGCTCGGTGGCGGCCAACGACACGCCCGAAGGCCGTGCGCGCAATCGTCGCGTGGCAGTGATGATCCTGGCCGAAACCCCGGGCAAGATTGTCGACATTCCGCTCGCCGGCGCGGCGTCCGGGCAATGACTCTGGCACCCGAATTGCGGCAGCACCCTGGATGTCGGCGGAACTTCAGTCTGCTTCCTGCTCCGGTTCCTGCGCCAGGGTGATGATCTCTTCCGGCGTGATTCCGAACGTCTCCAGCACGAACTGTTCGCCGGAGACCCAGTCCGGGCAAAGGCCTCCGCCGGAACGGAACGCCGCTATCTGCTCCGTCAGCAGCCCGAAGGCAACGAGTTCGCGGTTGGCGGGTTCGACTTCACGGCTTCCGCTGGCGACCTTGTCGAAGTCGTGGTGATACAGAATCGCACGGCAGAAAGGCTCGGGCAGCAGCCACCCGCGCGCGAGTGCGTAGCCGACACGCGCGTGGCTGTAGCGGTAGTTCATCTCTTCAAGGGTCATTGCCTGGGTTCCCGGCGTGTGCTCGAGCTTGTCAACAATCCGGGCGTAGTCGCCAAATTTCTTGATCATGACCAGCATGCCGCAATCGCGAAACAGGGCATAGGCATGGGCTTCGTCGAGGTCGATGCCGGAGAGCCGCCGTGCAGTCACCAGGGCGGCGGCCGCGACTGAGCCGGATTTGTCCCAAAACCGCTGCATCAGCGTGCCTGCGCCCGGCGGGAATGCCTGGCGCAGGATTAGCCCGGTAACGAGATTGGCGCCGGCGCGCAGCCCGATGATCGAGAGCGCCTGATGCGCCGTGGTCGCTTTAGTGCGCAAACCGAACAAAGGCGAATTGACGAGTTTGAGCAGCGCCGCCGATAACGCGATGTCCGTGCCGATGAGCGCGGCCAGTTTGCGCGTGTCGGGTTCCTGCTGCCGCATTTCCACGGAGAAACGGCTGAGGATGGCGGGGCAGGGCGGAATGCCGATCTCTCGCGCCATGCGATCGATGTCGTATTCCTGCGCCGCAGTATCCGGAGTCTGTTCAAGCATCGAAGGTTCCCGGTCTCGAATCCGCATCCCCAGCGGCAAGGCAGCCATGGCGCAATCTGCCCGTCAGTGGTTCAACAGAGAATTGACGGAGGCAGGCAGGATGCGCACGCGAGAGCCATCGGTCCGGCGAGAAAAGCTAAACCAGGCTAAAAGACCGTGTACTGCGCAGGGGTCCCAGTTGCCCGTCGGCGCGGTAGGTGCCGCCGGATGCCGCCACTGTCTGGAGCGCCGCCAGCCTGATTCGGTTTTGCTGCAATCTGCTCTCGATCAAGAGGCCGTTGCATTGGTTGAGTTGTCTCGCGGATTCGGCGCGGGCCAGCAGTTCCCGCCAGATCTTTCTCACCGCCGCCGCAAACCCCTGGTTGCGGTTTAGCCAGTTCAGCATTCCGTCCGCGCTGTCGGTCAGGTTCTGGGCTGCAAGATGGTGCTTGCGCTGTTTGCCCAGAAGGGAAAGCAGATCGATCTGGATGGATTTGTCGGATGCGAGTGTCGCGAGGCGCTCGGCATCGCCCTGTACCAGGGCTTCCTGCTCGGCCTGCAGCAGGCTGATGAAGGCGCCGAGTGCCTCTCGTTCGGCTTGCAGCCCCGCGGCAAAAGCCGCAGCGCTCGCCGTCGGATCCGAATCCGCGAACGCCATATTTGGCATCATCCTTGGCGCGAGCGCAGCAGTTCGCGTGCGGTTTGCAGCAGGTGGTCAGCCACCACGTCCGGATTCACTTTGAACCGGCCTTCCGCAATCGCCTGTCTGATTTCAGCCACGCGCGCGCTGTCCACTACGGGCGTATCGGCCATGCTGCTTTCGATCGCCTGCAACTGCGAGGAAAGCGGGCTCAGCTTTACGTTCTCGCCGCCGCCGGAACTCGGTGCGCTCGCCGCCCCTTTCCCGGTGCGCGCGCCGCCGCCGCTGACGGCGCCGCTGGTAACCGACTTGATGGAATTGTCTATTTTCATGATGCGCTTCCTTGGTCTGCTTCTCTATGGCTGGGTAACGGCAAGCCGGCGGAAAACTTTAGGCAAGATAAGCAAGAAATTCAAAATTTGTTCAATCGGGCCATAACTGTATAGCTAACTATTGGATATTTATTGTATATCCACTATTGCTCCGGCACGGGCGACGCCGCTGATGGTATGGCCGGAGGGCGTGCGCACTTGCGCCACCTGGCCTTCGGCAGCATTGGACACGGCCTTGCCTTCTGCGCTCACTTTGAATCCCAGGCCCTGCGAGCGCAGGGTCACCGACTGTCCCTGCTGGATCACCGGGGGCGAGCGCAACAAGTCCTGTCGCAGCGGCTGCCCCGGGGCGACGCTGAGCGTGACGAAGCGGCCCACCGCCTGCGCCGGGTCGGTGATCACCGCTCCCGGCAGTTGGCCAAGATCCGCTTCCTGCATGGCAAGGTCGGTGAGCGCGATCGATCGGCCCTGCGCCAAGGCATGCGCTGCGACTACTACGCCCGTCATGATTTTCACCGACACAGGAATGTAGATGGTCCAGGGATTGCGTCCGCTGCAGCGTACGCCCACGCTGGCATTTCCCCACAGACGCCCGCCCGGGGGGATGAAAGCTTCCGGCGCGGGACAGGCAGGCAGGTTCAGGCGTGTGTCGATGTCGCCCAGGGTGAAGCTTACCTTGCCGGGCAGACCTGCCGTTTGACTGCGCACCAGCTGTTCCACCGACTGCTGGATTTGCGCCAGTTGTGCCCGCTCGAGGGCGGCGTGGCATAGCGTGGTCCCGCCGAACAGCAGGACGGCAAGGATGGCGTTGCGTCTGTTCATGAATGCCGGCTCCGATGTTGGCGCAGCCGCGGCGGCGGCGCTCAGATCCTTACTATATTCGCGCAGCCATCCGGACAGGGCGCGATTAGCGGCGGTTTTCACCGGCTAATCGCCGCCTTGCACGCGCCAGGGCCGGCTTATGTTCCCGCGGATACCTGCGCAGGCAAATGCGCGCCATGCGATTCGTTCGCGCACGGGGCGATTCGGCAGGTGCGCAAAGTTTGCGTTGCGATCGACGCGCGATTCCTGCCACAAGCGGCAAAAGTTGCCGCCGCATATCGCTCCAAGCGCTGAAATGCGGAAGCTTTCCGTCGTTAATCCGAACGCCCTCCGATCGAACTGCGCATAACATGGCTGGCATGCTTGATGCTGAGTAGAAACCACCAGGACACGCACAACATGACCACGCTTACACCATTGGACAACCTGTTTCAGTTCCATCAGAACGCGCTCAATCTGCGCGCCTTTCGCCAGCAACTGCTCGCGACCAACATCGCCAATGCCGATACGCCCGGTTACAAAGCGCGCGACATCGATTTCGCCGCGGCGCTGCGCGATGTCACGGCGGGACGCACGGTGTCGCTGAACGCGAGCAACGGCAGGCATCTGGGTGCGGCTACGGGCAACGATCCGGCCGCCGTGCTCTATCGCAGCGCGCAGCAGCCCAGTATCGACGGCAATACGGTGGACATGGACGTGGAGCGCAACCGCTTCGCCGACAACGCCGTGCATTACGACGCCAACCTCACTTTCCTCAACAGCCAGATCAAGCTCATGCTGGCCGCGCTCCAGGGGTGATGCTCATGTCTCTGCTAAACATATTCGAGATCGCCGGTTCGGCCATGACCGCACAGTCGCAGCGGCTCAACGTCGTCTCCAGCAATCTGGCCAATGCCGACAGCGTCACCAGTTCCAACGGCCGGCCGTATCGCGCCAAGCAGGTGGTGTTCAGTGAACTGGTTTTCGGCGGCGCAACCGGCAGCGGCGTCAAGGTCACCGGTGTCATCGAGGACCCTTCGCCGGGAAAGCAGGTGTTTGATCCGAAGCATCCGCTCGCCGACGCGCAGGGCTACGTCACCATGCCCAATGTGAGCGTGGTCGACGAAATGGTGAACATGATAGCCGCCGCCCGCTCCTACCAGAACAACGTCGAGATGATGAACACCGCCAAGACGCTGATGCTGAAGACGCTGAGCCTAGGTCAGTAACGGCGCCGGCATGCACTCAGCCAGATCCCAGACCATACAGGCAACAGAGAGGACGAGACCATGAGTACACCCATAAGCAGTTCGACCGACGCCGCGGCAGCGCTCGCGGCCCCGGCCGCAGCGGGCGCCGCGGCCACCAATGACGCGCAGGACCGGTTTCTCAAATTGCTGGTGACGCAACTCAAGAACCAGGACCCGCTCAACCCCATGGACAACGCGCAGATTACTTCACAGATGGCGCAGATCAGCACAGTGAGCGGCATCGATAAACTCAACGCCACTTTGCAGGGAATGGCGGCCAGCTTCAACGCCAACCAGTCGTTGCAGGCCGCGGCCATGATCGGCCATAGCGTGTTGGTGCCTGGGGCCGGGCTGCAGTTGCAGGAGGGTTTGGCGCAGGGCGGCGTGAGTCTGCCCCAGGCGGCCGATTCGGTCGTGGTGTCCATCGTCGATGGCTCCGGCCTGCTGGCGCGCAAAATCAGCCTCGGCGCCCAGGCGGCAGGGGTGGTGAATTTCCAATGGGACGGCGTTACCGACAGCGGCGCGAACGCCGTTCCCGGGAGTTACCGTTTCTCGGTCCAGGCAGTCCAGGGCGGCAACAAAGTCGACGCCGTTGCGCTGGCCTTCGGCCTGGTCAGCGGCGTGACCCAGGGCGCCAATGGGACCGCGCTGAAGGTGAACGGCGTGGGGCAGGTTGCGTTGTCCGACGTCAAACAGGTCATGTGATGGAGTGTTTCGGCACCGCCGGAACGGTACCAGGGTTTTGGGCCCATTGCGGGATGCTTTCCCCGTGTGGCAACGAGTTCAAGCAAGGAGATAGCAGATGAGTTTTCAGCAGGGATTGAGCGGTCTCAACGCCGCGGCGAAGAACCTCGACGTGATCGGCAATAACGTGGCCAATTCGAACACCGCCGGCTTCAAGCAGGGGGTGGCGGCCTTCGGCGACGTATTCGCCGCTTCGCTCGGCGGCAGCAGCGGCACGCAAGTCGGCATCGGCACCGAGATCACCGGCGTGAACCAGCAATTTGGCCAGGGCAACATCACTGTTACCAACAACCCGCTGGACATCGCCATCAGCGGCAGGGGATTCTTCAGGATGAGCGATAACGGCGTCATCAGCTATAGCCGCAACGGCGGGTTCAGCCTGGACAAGAACGGTTACATCGTCGGGGGCACCGGCCAGAACCTGACGGGATTCCAGGCGGTCAACGGGGCCATCGTGCCGGGCGTGCTGACAACCCTGCAGTTATCCTCGGCCGATCTTTTGCCCAAGGCGACCGCGGGCGCCACGGTCGGCGCGAATCTGGCGTCCACCGATCCGATTCTCCCGACGGCGGGTTTTGTCGCGACCAATCCGGCTACCTACAATTTTTCCACGGCATCGACCGCCTACGACACGCTGGGACAGTCCCACACCATGACTTACTACTTCAACAAGACCGCCGCGAATACCTGGGACACCAACGTCTATATAGACGGCGCCCCTGCCAACGGCGCCGGGGTGAGCACCCTGACTTTCAACGCCAGCGGCAGCTATCTCGGCGCCACCAATCTGGTCAAGACCGCGGCGCTCGCGAATGGCGCCGCGGCGCTGTCGATCACCATGGACTATACGAAGATGACGCAGTTCGGCTCCGGCTTCGGCGTCAATTCCCTGTCGCAGGATGGCTACGCCTCCGGCCAGTTGAGCGGATTCAACATCGGTTCTGACGGCGTGATTCTCGGCCGCTACAGCAACGGCCAGGGGCAAAAGCTCGGACAGGTGGCGCTGTCGAATTTCACCAACCCGCAGGGCTTGGCGCCGCTGGGCGGCAGCATGTGGGCGGAGGCGGCCGGTTCCGGTGTGCCGCTCACCGGCGCTCCGGGAACCGCCAGCCTGGGCGCACTGCAATCTTCGGCGAAAGAAGATTCCAACGTCGATCTGACCGCCGAACTGGTCAACATGATCACCGCGCAGCGCGTCTACCAGGCCAATGCGCAGTCGATCAAGACGCAGGATCAGGTGTTGCAGACCCTGGTCAATCTGAAATAAGGCCGGGGCCTGTTCGCACTCAGCGCAGGAGTCTGTTGCAGTGAACGCAAACAAGCCCTAGGGCACACGCTGCAAAGCACGGGAGAACTCAATTGGATCGAATGATTTACGTCGCCATGAGCGGCGCCAAACACATCCTTGGCCAGCAGGCGACGGTGGCGCATAACCTCGCCAATGCTTCCACCAACGGCTATCGCGCCGCGGCGAGCGCGTTTCGGGCGGTGCCGGTCCAGGGCGACGGTCTGGCGACGCGCACATTCGTGGTGGATTCGACCCCCGGCGCGAACTTCGTGCCGGGAGTGCTGCAGCACACCGGACGCGACCTCGATGTCGCCGTGCAGGGCCCGGGATGGATCGCGGTGCAGGCGAGCGACGGCAGCGAAGCCTACACGCGCAACGGCAGCCTGCAGGTGAGTTCCAACGGTCTGCTGCAGACGCGCAACGGCCTGAACGTCGTCGGAGACGGCGGACCGATCTCGGTTCCTCCCGACTCGACCATCACTATCGCCAAGGAAGGCACGGTGTCGGTGGTATCGACCGTGCCGCCGCCCAAATCGGTCAATGCGGTCGGCCGGATCAAGCTGGTCAATCCCGACGAAAACCTGATGGTGCGCGGAGGCGACGGTTTGTTCCGCCTCGCCAACGGCGGCAGTGCCGAAGCCAATCCCAAGGTCGAACTCGCCGCCGGCGCGCTCGAGGGGAGCAACGTCAACGTCGTCGAGGAAATGATCAGCATGATAAGCCTGGCGCGCCAGTTCGACCTGCAGATGAAGCTGCTCAGCAGCGCCGATGGCAATGCGCAGAAGGCAAGCCAGCTTCTCAACATCAGCGCATGAGTTCCGGCAGATGCCAACCGGCCAAGCTGCCATCGCCGCCCTCCGCATCCCGCGGGGAGGCTGCATCACCAACCTGGAGTAGAACGTGATTCGATCTTTGTGGATTGCCAAGACCGGCCTCGAGGCGCAGCAGACGCAGCTCGATGTCATCTCCAACAACCTCGCCAACGTCAGCACCAACGGTTTCAAGCGCTCGCGCGCGGTGTTCGAGGACCTGCTCTACCAGACGCTGCGCCAGCCCGGCGCGCAGTCCTCGCAGCAGACGCAGCTGCCCTCGGGTTTGCAAATCGGCACCGGCGTGCGTCCGGTCGCGACCGAGAAGATATTCACCCAAGGCAATCTGCAGCAGACCGGCAACCCGCTCGACCTCGCCATCCAGGGCCACGGCTTCTTCCAGGTGCTGCAGCCCGACGGCACCACCGCCTACACCCGCGACGGCGCGTTCCAGGTGGACAACACCGGGGCGCTGGTCACTTCCAGCGGCTACCATGTGCAGCCTGCGGTCACCATTCCCGCCAGCGCGCTGAGCGTCACCGTCGGCCAGGACGGGACGGTGTCGGTGCTGCTCGCGGGGGCGGCCAAACCGACCCAGGTCGGAACCTTGCAGCTGGTGAATTTCATCAACCCGGCCGGATTGCAGAGCGCGGGGGAGAATCTGTACCTGGAAACCGCATCGTCCGGCACGGCCAGTTCGAATACGCCCGGAACCAACGGCCTGGGCCGGCTGAGCCCAGGCTATGTCGAGACCTCGAACGTCAACGTGGTCGAGGAAATGGTCAACATGATCCAGACCCAGCGCGCCTACGAGATCAACTCCCGCGCCATTACATCTTCCGACCAGATGCTGCAGAAACTGGCGCAAATCTAGGAACTCGCGTGAACATGACCGACGCGACTACGAATCCGCGCCGTTTGCGCACCGCCGCGGCGGCAGGCATGGCGCTGCTGCTCGCTGCCTGTGCCGTAACGCCGCCGGCGAGCGTGCACCAGCCGATGAGCGCGCGTCCGGCGCCGCTGGCCGCAGCGAGGCAGGCCAACGGCGCAATTTTTCAGGCGCAATACGCCGGTCAGCCGGGCTACA
>Ga0315281_10007866_pt1 | contig 14928 bp, 18 predicted proteins | sample YL17G07_0_MG_FD_204540 | JGI IMG/M metagenome (GOLD analysis project Ga0315281, IMG submission 204540) | Sediment microbial communities from Yellowstone Lake, YNP, Wyoming, USA - YL17G07_0 | ecosystem: Environmental > Aquatic > Freshwater > Lake > Sediment | place: USA: Wyoming | collected...
GGATAACGCCAGCATCAAACACACCACCTCAGAATACAAACCCTCAGTCACCTCCAGTAAACGGAACTCAGACAGGAGCTTCGAATTCATCCTCAATCGTAATACCGGTGGCTGCTGCCCTTGTGCTCTTCACTGTTTTCATTACACTGAGCATGCTAAGAAAAAATCCAACTCCGAGGGAGCCTGATGATGCAAATATATACCGCGCGTTGTCATCCGATACGAGGATTGATATACTGAATACATTGCTGGAAGGGGAGAGGACCCCAACGGACATAAGCTCAAAGCTCAACAAAAGCAAAGCCACAATAGTGGAGCATCTTGACAAGCTGAGGGAGGCTGAGCTTGTTGAGAAAATAGAGGTGGACGGCAGAAAGTGGGTCTTCTACAAGCTCACACCAAGAGGAAAATCAATCATAAAGAAAGGGGGATGAATTCAGCCAAAGTTGAAATGCTTTGAAAGGAACCTGCGCACATGGCTTGAGAGCCTTCCCTCAGCCTTTGTTTTTCCTTTCTCTATTGCGCGCCGGAACTCTTTCATGTCAGCTGCATCAGCATATGTGTAAGCATTTCCAACTTCCTCCTCAGAATGCGCATCGCTTCCCCCAATTTCAGCAATGCTGTGCTTCCTCGCGAAATTCAATGCCTTGTTGTTGTGGTAGTTGAAATACATACCTGCATTGAAAACTTCAACTGCCTGGATTCTGCCTGCGAGCTCTTCAAAGTCCATCCTCATCCCTCTATAGAAGCAGAACGGGTGCGGCAGCGCAGCCAACCCCTCCTGGCGCTTTATCTCGTCAAGCACGCAGTAAACTTCCCCTTTTTCTACCTCCTCATTCAGGAAATAGCCCAGCACCTCGCCAACAATCCTACCCCCATACTCCACCTCAATCTCCTCTCCAAGGATTACTGCAATGCCCTTCTTTTTCCCCTCAGCAAGAGTTTCCTTCCACCCCTTTGTTGTGCTGTGGTCGGTAACTGCAATGCCGTCAAGTCCCCTCCTCTTTGCCGCTTCAATAACCTCGGAAGGCTTGCAGGTGGAATCCCCGGAATAAACCGTGTGGATGTGCATGTCCACCTTCATACAATCAGTACTCCGCCTTTCCTATGGCGTAAAGCATCCTCTGCATAACCGTTACAATAGAAAGCACGGCTGCTACGGCTATTGCATAGGTTAAATAGACCGGGTTGAAGTCGTAGAGTAGCATTCCCAGGAATACCAGGAGCAACCTTTCACTCCTCTCAAGAATGCCGGGCATTTTGGAGATTTTCTTGTCATCTTTCAGCACCCTCCTGTACACCGCATAGGCGCGGGCGTAGCTCACCATGGCCGAGCCGAAAAACAGCAGAAGGGCAATCCACAGAAAAGAGGGAGTATCATAACTCCCAATAGCCAAATTCGGTATCCCGTGAAGCATTATCCCTATGAGAAGGAGTCCTTCCACAATTCTATCCATCATGCCGTCAAGATAGGCTCCGAGGTTGCTCACGGTCCCGGTGACTCTTGCAACCCCCCCGTCTATCGCATCCATGAGGACTGATGCTGCAAACAGGGCAAGTGCACTTCTCATATGGCCCTGAATGAGAAATACGAATCCGACAACAGCGGGCAGAAGGGAGAGCAGCGTCCATGTATTGGCGGAGATGGGAATCTTTGAGAAAAACATCCCCAGCTCTATGCCGATTCTGTTTGAGAATTCTGAAAAATTGGATTTCAGCATAATTTCCCTCGTAAATATCAAGAAATAGCTACTCTACCCTTCCGGATATGTCGCCCGTGACCTTATGATCCATGTTAGTTTCTAAATCCCAGTAGTGGATGTAAATTTTGCCTCTGTAATAGCTCCCTGCATCAGGTGTCCCCAGCTTGGTTCCATCAGGCTTGTAGCATGCAAGCGGAATCAGATTGGTTATAGACCAGTTGAGCATGCTGTGGCTGCCCGTAGGGATAGTCACATTGCTCGTTGCTGCATCAAAATCTGTCACAGTAAATACATTACTCGTAGTGCAGTTGAAACCGACAACCTTTATATCGTGCCCTGTCCCCTGGCCCAGATCAAGTATAATGCCGCCCCTGTTGCCGGTGTTTGAAGTAAGTTTGTATGCGTAGCATGTGAAGCCCGGGTTCTGGAAGGTGCATGCAGGTGCGGGGTTTTGCGTGAATACCCCCAGGTAAAACAGAACTCCCACAACAACCAGCATTATCAGCACTGCCCACCCATAGGTTATTAGGTACTCCATTGCAGCCTGTGCCTTTCTCATCCTTTCCACCTTTCTATTTGCCATCCGATTCTTTATAAATTTATTCGTTATTCATACTTAGCTACTATATTGCCAGTTAGCACATGGAAAAATCCAGTGTCTGTCTCATTGTACTTCACAAAAAGCTTTCCGCTGTAATAATTGCCAACACGCCCCACGGCAACATCTCCGCTGGGTTTGTAACAGGGAGTGCCGTTTATCACAAGCGCCTGTTCACCGCTGTTGATTGTCACCGGGGTGAGCAGGGGTTTTGTAACCCCATTTGGGTTGTCACTGCTCGTGCAGTTGAATTCAGTTATGGTTATCGGGTGGCCCGTCTCCTGCCTTATAATCAGAGTCAGGTTCCCAGTCGTATTGATGAAATAGTCGCTGCAGTATAAGTCAATGGGAAAATCGCAGTGCGGGGTTATGGGCCTCACATTCAGCATGTAATAAACCCCAGCCAGCACAACCAGCAGAATTACGAATGCAAAGGCATACATGGTCAGGTATTCTACACCACTCTGCCCCTTCAGCACCTTCATAGTGTAGATTTCCATCCCCTAATTTAAAAATATACCTGCACGAGAAAAGCATTCCTGCCGTGAACCCATTTCGCGCGGCATTTCAATTCCAACCAATTCTGAGTAAATACATTTAAAAGAGTAAAAAATGAATCCCTATTCCATGAAAACATACAAACTAACCGCAGTAGCAATGCTCTCATGCGTTGCAGCCATCCTGCAGGTTTCCAATGGAGTAATAGGCATACCCACGAACTTCGGCATGACGGTTGACCTTGTGGGAGTGCCGATACTGCTTGGCTTCCTGCTCTTCGGGCTTGATGCGGCGATGTACATCGCCCTTCTCACAACTCTGATCATAACCCTCGTTGCTCCCACCTCCTGGATTGGGGCAATAATGAAGTTCACGGCAACAGTCCCCATGTTTCTTGTGCCTGCCTTCTACATGCTCTCAGTAAAGAAAAGCTTCGATTTGGGCAAAATTCTCATAAACGTATTCTTCGCCCTCTTCATATCCATGATGCTCTTCATACTGTCAATAAACGCAAACTTTGTCGGGAAATCTGTTGTCTCTCCCGCATCCAGCACGCTGTACACCGTCCCTAGAATCGACTACATGAATTTCACTGAGACGAGAGTCACGGCTTCAGACCTGCTCCTGGGCCTTCTGCCAGTCGCAACAATAACAATATTCTCATTTATCGTTCTGCACTTCTGGGGCGGCTACTCAAAGGATACCAACCCACTCATTTTCTCCAGCGCAGATGCAATGCTCCTTGTGACACTGCTTGCCATGATAGTTAGGGGCATAGCAATGGTAATCTCAAACTACTATTTTGCAGGACCGCTTTTCTTCCATACCTCCCCGGCTGACCTCATGAAGATGGTTCCCTGGTACGCCCTGTTCCTCTGGAATGCATTCCAAGGATTCATAGAGGTGGCGCTCGCCTGGACTCTGGCGTTCAGATTCGGGTTCATCGAGAGGTACATGAAATGGTAGAGCTGATACGCATAAGCCACCTTAGCTTCTCATACGGGAAAAGGACTGTGCTATCAAAACTAAATTTCTCTATCGGCAAGGGCGAATTTGTAGGCATAATAGGGCCAGTGGGAAGCGGGAAGAGCACCTTGCTATTCACAATGAACGGTGTAATACCGCACCTAATAAGCGGGAATCTTGAGGGGCAGGTTATAGTGTGCGGCATGGACACAAGAAAGACCAAGGTGAGCGAGCTTTCAAAGACTGTTGGAATAGTGCTGCAGGACCCCAACTCCCAAATATTCTCGCTGAGGGTCTGGGAGGAGGTTGCATTTGCCCTTCAGAACAGAGGCCTGCCAAGAGAAGAGATAGAAAGAAGAGTTATGAAATACCTCAGACTTTTCGGGCTGGCTTCCATGAAGGACCAAAACCCGAACAATCTGTCCGAGGGCCAGAAACAAAAGCTCACAATTGCCTCAACCCTCGCAATGGAACCGGAAATAATCCTTCTGGATGAGCCCTCCTCAAACCTTGACTTTGGCAGCTCGGCAGAGCTGTACCGCATACTGAGAGGCTTGAACAGAGAGGGGAGGACCATAATAGTGGTTGAGCACGATACAGAGATGCTGCTTGACAATGTGAAGAGAATCTTGGTTGTCAAGGATGGCAGCATAAAACTTGACGGCCCTCCGAAGAAAGTCCTCTCAAACCCCGCAATTGAGCGCTACGGGCTGAAGGTTCCCTGCCTGCTCAGGAAAAACTTGGGATATCCAAAGGTGAATAAATGATATCCTTCATTCCGAAAAGCTCGCCAATCCACAGAATTGATGCGAGGGTGAAGCTGCTTTACCTCCTGTCCTTCCTCACAATTCTCATAGTAAAGCAGAGCCTTCCCGTACTCATCATATTCTCGCTGCTGACTTTGCTTCTTTACATAACAAGTTCAATACCTCTGACTCAGCCTTTGCGCGACCTTGGGGCGGGCTGGATTTTCGTTCTTCTGCCGGTTCCTCTGCATATGCTCATAAACCCGCAAACCGGCTTGTACTACGGAGCCATCAGCTCAGTTTTTACACTTAACCTCATACTCCTCTCCTTGCTTGGCATATACACCACAGATGTTGAGTCAATACTCCAGGCGCTTGTCTTCCTCAAGGTGCCGAGCGAGCTCGCTTTCATGCTCACAGTGTCAATACGCTTCCTGCCGGTGGTGCAGGAGAGGCTGAATCAAATAAGGATATCCCAGGCTGTGAGAGGCTATGAGCTTGCCCCCTTCTCTCTCCCCATCCCTCTAATTGTGCCGCTGCTCCATTCTTCCTTAAAACGCGCTGAGGAGCTGGCGATATCCCTGGAGTCGCGCGGGTTTGACCCGGAAAACATACATATAGATGTCAATATCCGGCTCGGCCCGGTTGATTACCTGCTGCTCCTTCTTCTCCCCCTGCTTTTCTCTCTTGTTTTCTGAAAGCATCTCTGCGCATCCCTCAGCTCTTTCCTCCCAGGCCAGGCAACACCGCCGAGGGACCACACATAGGTCAAGAAGCAAAGAAGTATGCTGAGCAGGATTGTAAGGAGCATCATGGCTGCAATTCCGTCTGCTGACGGCAGAACGGGACGAGTTCCCAGAGCATACCTCCCCTCATTGTTGGTATAGCCGTAGAAATAGTCAAAATAGTCGTGGATGAGGAACCAGGGCAGTGCTACTGCAATATGAAACCCGCTCAGCTTTTTCGGTATGAGCAGCGGACCCTCCGAGAACATGCCAATGTGCAGTATGAAGAGCACGGATGAAAGCAGCCAGAGAGAGCTTGAGAAGAAGTAGTTTCTGAACAGCAGAAGTGCTGCAAGGGTCCATATGCCGTACTTCATCATCCCAACAGCAGCTATATAGCTGAAGAGCTTGCTCTCAAAACCAAAAACCGCGAGCACAAGCGCAATGGCGAAGAGCATGACATAGAAGGGGCAGTCGGGTACGAAAAGCCACAGGTAAAGCGGGGTTGAGCCGAGCTGCTCTGCATAGAAGTAATACCCATAGAACATTCCCGCCAGGTCTATCACTATTATCAATGAGATGATTAGAGAGCTTCTATCCATCAAACTCACTTCACCTTTCTTGCCGGAACCCCTCCGTAGAATGAGTTCGCCGGTATGCTGTCGTTGACAAGGGAGCATGCAGATACAGTTGAGTTGTCACCCATGCTTACCCCTGCAAGCACCGTGGAGTTGGCTCCTATGAGCACATTCCTGCCAATCTTCACCTTTCCGGTCCTCCACTCCTTAATGAGGAACTCGTGAGCCAGCACAGTCACTCCATATCCTATAATGCAGTTGTCCCCAATTTCTATAAGCTCGGGAAAGAATATGTCAAAGACAGCCCCAAGCCCTACTGCGACATCCTTTCCAACCTTCATGCCCGTAAGCCTGTAGAGGAAGTTCTTCACGCGGAGAGAGGGCATGTACCTCGCGGAGTATATGAGGATGAAATTCAGAATGACTCTCAGAGGATGTTTCACCTTATGCCAATTAAGAAGTGAGTTCCTGCTTTCAGAGCGGAAGGATTCGAGCTTTCTCATTGAGAATCACATATAATCTTTGAGCAGGGTTGACGCCTTCTTGGCGTTGTCAACCCTCAGGGTGTACAGGGCAAGCTTGTTCTCCTTTGTGAGCAGCTGGACGTTCTTTATGTTTATCTTCGCGTCGGCCAGCATTCTGGCAACCTTTGCCAGCTCGCCCGGCCTGTCCATAATCTTTATTACAATTGCATCAGAGCTCATCACTATGAAACCTCCCTTCTCAAGTATGTCCTTCCCAAGCTTGTCATCGGAAACAATGATGTGCATCACCGCCTTGTCCCCCAGGGTATCTGCTGAAATGGACTCTATGTTGATGTTTGCCTGGCCCAGTATGTATGCTAAATCCGCCAAAAGCCCTATCCTATCCCTTGCAAGCACAAGAAGCTCCTTCATTCAGACTCCCGTTAGATATTTCACGCCGTCATTAAAAAATATATGCTCAGAGTAGCTTGTCCAGGCTCCTGTCTATTGCCCGCGCCCTGCTCATCGTTACAGTGTAGCTCTTGGGGTTCTCCTCAAGCTCGCCGAGATACATGAATTTCCAGCCAACCCTGCTGATTCTCCATGCTATGAATGTGGTTATGCCCGTGTTATCCTCCCAGTTTTTGAGAAATTCGAACTTCTCTTTCTCTATGCTGAGGCTTCCCGAATCCCATGCCTTGCACTCGAATGCGTACTGCTTGCCCTTCTTGAAAACGAGTATGTCCGGGCACAGGGAGCTTACCCCGCTCCCGGCAGCCCGTATTACAGAGAAGCCTTTTTCGGAGAATATTGCTATGAGCTCCCTCTCCCCCCTTGCACCTTTTGCGTATCTGAGCAAAAACACACCTGTTATAAACTGCTCCGCGAAGTTTTATAAAATTACTAGTGCAAAACCTAGTATATGAAGGTAAAGGAAATAAGAGTAGGAGACTGCATGAAGAGGGAGGTTATAACCCTCAGGGAAGAAAACACGGTCATGGAAGCAGCCGTGCTTATGAGGGAAAAGAAGATAGGCTCAGTGATAATAGTGAAAAATGATGCTCCAATCGGAATAGTGACAGAGGGGGATATAACCTACAAAATAGTTGCAGAGGGGAAAGACCCCAGGAAGACTCTTATGAAGGAAATTATGCACTCCAAACTCAAGACAATAGGGCCCAATGAAATGATAGAGAAGGTTGCAGAGATTCTCAGGGATGAGGGAATAAAGAGGTTGCCTGTAGTTAACGACAAGGGAAAACTCATAGGCATCATAGGCGAGACTGACATCGTGAGGATATCACCAGGGCTCTACGAGATAATACGCGAGAAAACAGAGTTGGAAGATTTCAGTGCTTCTGAATTCACTTCGGGCAACTGCGAGATATGCGGCAACTATTCGGAGACGCTGAAGAAGAGCAGCGGCAAGCTGGCTTGCGAGGAGTGCATAGAGGAAGAGTCGGTTTAATCAAGCTTATATAGGGGTTTATTCAAAATATATACGCTGTGCAAAGGATGGCTGATGGAGAAAGCCGATCGATGAAATTCGGTCAACATTGCACAGTACACTTCTACTCTTATTCTCTACGCCCACAGAGTTGCAAGTGATGACAGTGAAGAAATTCACCCCTCTAACCATGAGGAAGCTTCAGAGGAAGCAGAAGTTGCTCAGCAGAGTTCTGAAGGAGCTTGGGGAAAGCGGAAAGCCGATACTGGTGGAGGGGAAGAGGGATAAGGCAGCCCTCGAGCGAATAGGGGTGAGGAATAGGATATTCCTGATAAACCTGACCCCGGATGAGTTGTGCAAGAGGGTTTCAAAGGTGGCTGATGAGGCGGTGATTCTCACCGATTTCGATGAAGCTGGAGAGAAGCTGGGCAAGAGAGTCGAGGAAGCATTGTATTCGTACAATATTCTTCCGAATACTGAGGTAAGAAGGAAGCTGAGGTATCTGCTCGGGGTGTACAACTTCGAGGAGATTGACAGAAAGATGGAGGAATTCAAAAAGAAAATAGAGGGTGATACAAATGGCTAAGACGTATATTGACACTGTGAAATACGTGATTTCGGCGAATATTGAGATAGGCGGACTTGTCGAGAGGCCCGATGTCGTTGGAGCAGTTTTCGGCCAGACTGAAGGTCTTCTAGGAGACGAGCTTGATCTGAGGGAGCTGCAGAAGAACGGCAGGATAGGCAGAATAGAAGTGGACATCCAGGATAGGGGAGGCAAGAGCGTTGGAAGGATACTGCTTCCATCCTCATTGGACATGGTCGAGACAAGCATACTGGCAGCAGCACTTGAAACTGTTGACAGGGTAGGGCCCTGCGATGCCAGGGTGAATGTTGAGAAGATAGAGGATACGAGGAATACAAAGAGAAAGACTGTTGTTGAGAGGGCAAAATCGCTGCTTAAAACACTGCTGGCAACCGAAATACCTGAGAGCAGGGAAATCTCCCAGCTTGTGAGGCAGGAGGTGAAGACTGCCGAGATTTCTGAGTACGGGCCTGAGAAACTGCCTTCTGGTCCAAACATTACGACTTACGACTCGGTGATAATCGTTGAGGGAAGGGCGGACGTGATAAACCTGCTCAAGAATGACATGAACAATGTGATTGCAGTAGGAGGAGCCAATGTCCCGAGAACGCTTGCAGCACTCTGCAGGGAGAAGGAGGTAACTGTTTTCCTGGATGGGGACAGGGGAGGGGACATCATACTGAAGGAACTCTCCCAAGTTGCAGAGATTGATTACATAGCAAGAGCACCAACAGGAAAGGAAGTGGAGGAACTCACAAGGAAGGAGATAATAAAATGCCTGAGGGGCAAGGTTCCCATAGAGCAGGTTACTGAGAACTCCAAGCCAAAGCAGGAGGTTCCGTACCAGCCAAGGCATGAGCAGTATCAGCCAAGGCAGGAAGAGAGACCGCATTATCGACCTCCAGAGGCTCAGCCTGCCCAGCCACCAAGGGTTGAGGAGTCTGCGCTGCAGGACATAACAAAAATCAGCACAGAGGTTGAGCCCCCGCAGATGCTGCTCACGAGTCTGAATGAGCTGGAAAATACATTGAGAGCAAGAATATACGATGAGCAGCTCGCTCTCAAGTACGAGGTTCCCGTGAGGGATTTGATTAAGACCCTTACGGATGCAGCTCCAATATATGCGGTGGTCCTTGACGGCATAATAACGCAGAGGCTGGTGGATTTGGCGGAGAACAAAGGAGCAAAAATACTGCTTGGCGTGAAGCTCGGCAACATCTTCAGAAGGCCGGAGGATATGCTCATATCCGCAAAGTTCTAATTTTTTTCTTTTTTAAATTTCAAAAGGAATATAAAAATGTAGCATCAAAAGCTACTCATGGACCTACCCGGGAGCACAAAAGACGTTGCTCTGCCAAAGGATCCGCTTGAAATGGTAATAGGACAGGGTGGCGCCGTTGAGGCAGCGAGGATAGCCTCAAGGCAGAGGAGACATCTTCTTCTTGTTGGTCCGCCAGGAACTGGAAAGAGCATGATAGCCCAGTCGTTTTCTCATCTCATACCTCCTCCAAAGCAGGAGATTGCTGTTCTACACAACTTCTCAAACCCTGAAAGACCTGTGCTGGATGTGAGGGAGTTCAAGCCATGCTTAGGGAGCAGTGAGGATGGCGTAGTCGTTCCCATTTCAAAGATTCCAAAATACATAGCTGAGAAGCTGGGATGTAAGTGCGGCATATGCGGGGTGCTCAGCACGAATCCGCAGGTGTGTCCCCACTGCGGTTCTGATAAGCAGATGAAGCGCGTCTCACCGTTTGAGGATTTTGTCTCAACAAATGCGGTAAAGACAAAGGGCAGGGTGTATGCCACAAGAAAATGCCCTGATGGAAAAGAGGAGATAATGGTATATGAGAGGGCGGATGGGGACAAGGTGAGAGTGTATGACCAGAAGTCCCTCACAAAGGTAATTGACTCTGAGGTGAGGCTAAGGAAGGTTGTAGTGCCCCTCAAGAGGGAGACGTTTGTCCAGGCAACTGGCGCATCTGAGACAGAGCTGCTTGGAGATGTGAGGCACGACCCGTACGGAGGGCATCCTGAGGTAGGCACGCTGCCGTATATGAGAGTAGTCCCGGGGGCAGTTCATGAGGCCCACGAAGGTGTTCTGTTCATAGATGAAATTGCAAATCTGGGCTATCTGCAGAGGTACATACTCACAGCAATGCAGGAGAAGAAGTTCCCGGTGACAGGAAGGAATGAGTCAAGCACAGGTGCATCCGTGAGGGTTGACGGAGTGCCATGCGATTTCATACTTGTTGCAGCTCTGAACATGAGCGATTTGCCCTCGCTACTCCCGCCGCTAAGGTCAAGGATAACCGGCAACGGCTATGAGGTGCTCCTGAAGACATACATGGAGGACAACGAGCAGAACCAGAGAAAAATGGTTCAGTTCATAGCGCAAGAAATTGTGAAGGACGGCAGAATACCGCATGCAAACTCCGAGGCAATTCAGGCAATAATAAATGAAGCAAGAAAGAGAGCCAAGATGATAGATGATGCTGCTGCTCTAACACTGCGCCTGAGGGGAGTAAGTGGGATAATAAAGCTTGCTGGAGACCTTGCATCTGTTGAGGGAAGTGAGTTCATAGAGAAGAAGCATGTCGAGGTTGCAATAAAGAGAGGCAAGACAATTGAGGAGCAGATGAGTGAGAGGTACGGCTCATTGTGGAGAGCAGGCATGAGCGAATATGGTAAAGTTGAGCGAGGAGACGGGAAGGAAGTTGCCTAAACACCTGAATTGCCAATACGTATTTTAAATTGAAATTCGTTAATATCCGCAGTCCACGGGCCCGTGGTCGAATGGTAAGACGTCACCCTTACACGGTGAAAACTCCCGGTTCGATCCCGGGCGGGCCCACTTAGAGAAGTGGCAGGTATCTCTCTATTTCCCAAGGGGTTACCTGCGTCCTGTAGGCATCCCACTGTTTCTCCTGAATTTCAATCAGCTTGCTGGATATAAACCCCCCCAGTGCTTCTCTCATAATGCCGCTTCTGCTCAGCTCTGTGGTTGCCTCATTGAGAGACGCGGGCAGCATCCTCACCCGAAGTTTTTCCAGTTTCTTGTCATCAAAATGATATACGTTTTCTTCCATCGGTTCTGGCGGAGTCATCCTGTTTTTGATTCCGTCAAAACCGGCAGAGAGCATGGCGGCGAAAGCCAGGTATGGATTGCATGATGGGTCCGGGCATCGGAGCTCTATTCTGCTTGCTTCGCTCTTACCTTTTATCGATTTGGGCACCCTTATCAAAGCAGACCTGTTTATCCGAGCCCAGCAGATGTATACCGGTGCCTCATAGCCCGGGACGAGCCTTTTGTATGAGTTGACTGTTGGTGCGACAACCCCAGCCAGCGGTCTGGCGTGGTGGAGCTGGCCTGCGATGAACTGATGCGCAATTTTTGAAAGGCCGTACTTATCATCAGCATCGAAGAATGCATTCTTACCGTTTTTCCATATGCTCTGGTGGGTGTGCATTCCCGAACCGTTTATCCCAAAAATTGGTTTCGGCATGAAGGATGCAAAGAGCCCATATTTCTTCGCTATAATCTTAAGAGTATTCTTATACGTGAGGACATTATCTGCTATGGCAAGTGCATCGCCATATCCAAGACCTATCTCATGCTGTCCAGGGGCGACCTCATGTGAACTCCTCTCTATGTTCAAACCCATGCGGTCCATGTGCTCAATAACCTCTCTTTTTACATCCACGGCCAAATCCAGCGGGCTCAAGTCCCAGTAGCTTCCAGCATCGTGGGGCTCGGGATTCGGAGCAAGGCCGTCTGTCATTCTAAAAAAGAAGAACTCAAGCTCAGGTCCAACCTTGTACTCAAACCCCTCCTCTTTGAGTTTCTTCAAAGCATGTTTTAGGTTCCCCCTTGGATCCCCCTCAAAAGGTTTTTCATCGATTGTATAAACGTCGCACATCATTCTAGCGACCTTATTCTCTGTCCACGGGAGAAAACAGAAGGTTTTTAGGTCCGGCTTGAGCAGCATGTCACTTTCATGAATCCTGGCAAACCCTTCAATGGAGGAGCCGTCAAACCACAAGCCGGAGTTGAGCGCATCCTCCAGCTTATCCCTGGTTATCTCGCAGTTTTTGGCAACGCCAAATATATCCACAAACTGCAGGCTCACGAACTTCAATCCGTTCTTTTTTGCATTCTTGAGTATTCCTTCCTCTAACTCCTTTTCACTCACAGCATTCACCCCCAATGAGTAGCTAGCTTTAGCCACTCGAATATATATAAGTTTGTTCCTATACTAAAAAATAGGACAGATGTCCATAATAACATATTTTTAAAGTATATTCATCTAAAAAATACCATAAAAACGAAATAGAGGTGAACATATGTTCGATGAAATGAGTCTGAGGGCAGTCCGAGAGCTCAGTAAGGACTCAAGAATGTCCTTCAGGGCATTATCGAAAAAATTGGGAGTCTCAACCTCAACTGTAATCCAAAAGGTCAGAGGGTTGGAAAGGAAGGGTGTGATACAGGGGTACTCAGTCTTATTTGACTATGAAAAACTAGGTTATGAACTCACAGCAATAATTGAGGTTATGGCTAGGAAAGGCAGGTTAGTTGAGGCGGAGAGGGAGATAGCACAGCTGCCGCATGTGACGGGGGTGTATGATGCAACCGGAGCTTGTGACGCCATAGTGATTGCCAAATTCAAAAACAGGGAGGAGATGAACAGGTTCGTAAAACATCTCCTGGGCATGAAAGGAGTTGAGAAGACAAATACGCACTTCGTCTTGAATGTGGTCAAGGAGGACTTCAACCACCTCCTATAAAAACGATTATTAATGTTCTACAACAAAATTTATCTCACGCCGTGGTAGCTCAACCTGGGAGAGCATTCGGCTGAAGACCGAATGGTTGCCGGTTCAAATCCGGCTCACGGCATGTGCGGCTGTAGTCTAGTCTGGTTAGGACTCGAGCTTGCCAAGCTCGCGAGCCGGGTTCAAATCCCGGCGGCCGCACTTGCGATCGTAGTCTAGCCTGGTAGGACTTTGGCCTTCCAAGCCAACGACCCGGGTTCAAATCCCGGCGGTCGCACTATTTTGTCAGGAAATAGCCTGCAGTGAAGCAGTCGCCCAATCCAACAGTCATTTTAGGCTCCCCAACATCTAGAGAAGGTGCAAAATAAGCATTGTTCCTGAATTTCACCTTCCTGAACTCATCGTATTTTTCAATTCCCTCGGAATTCACCTTTATGCTCTTTGCAAATTCCTCCAACTCTTTGAATGAAGCATTTATTCCTTTTGCCGCCCTGTAGGCTGCAAGTAAAGAGCCGAACATCAATGGGCTCTCACAACTGCTCTCCTCTGTCACGAAGAATGAGAACTGGGGGCGGTGGAAGACAACATCGCAGAATTCATCGCAAATCCTGTCGCATGCTCTCCATTCATCCCCTTTAATTCCAGTGACTTTTTTAATCTGCTCCAGTTCGTTCTCATTAAACCCGACGCTGTCGCACATTGGCAGAATTTCTTTTGTGACTTCCTTTAGGACTTGGAGATGTTGGAAGTCTCCCAGCTCAACATGCATTTTCAAACTGTGGTTGAGCCTTTTCAACTCCTTAAGGTGCATACTGACATTCTTTATCCTCTCTTTGAAATCAGCCCCAATAGTGGGGTTGTGGAAGCCGGATATGGCCGCCCTGCTGACCGTATCTATAATTTTCGGAGCAAGCCTCCTGAATTCACTGTCTATCTCTAAAACTGCACACGGAGGGTTAAAGGATGCAATGAGCCTGTTTGGAGCAGGTGCCTCCGCATTCTGGAATTTATAGCCCCTGCCGAACTCCATGACGAAATGAACCGGCACGTCGCATTTCCTGTGTACTTTCTCAGGAGTTCTGAAACTGCCATCTGCAACGAGAATATTCTCGGGGTGCTCGAAAAGCTTCATCTGCTCCCTACATTTTGACGGCACATGCGTGTAGCAAAGAACCCCCAGGGATGATGCGACATTGCTCATGTTGCCTGCCTGTCCCCCCATCCGCATCTCATCGTATCCAACTCTTCTCATCAGGGCTTTCAGAGTTCTCTGGTCTATCCTCACTTCGCTTTCCATGCCCTTCCTAACGCACCCCTTAAGCAATTTTGCAATTTTCGCGGGAAACTTCTCGCCGCCTTTTAGATGTTTTACTGCATCTATATTGACGTTGTAGGCGAAGAGGGCATTACTGACAATATTTCTCTCAGTATAGGCAAGAGCATTTTGATAAGAGGATATCCAATCCATGCTATAGCTTGGGGGAACGCGGCTTAAAAATATAAGCCAGGAATTTGTAGGCAAGCCTTGCTGCAAGGAAATCTGAAGAAATGTCGCCCTCTATAGGACAGAGCTCAACAACGTCAAACCCCACGACTTTTTTCTTCGCAGCCACTTCCCTGAGAATTGCAAGCACATCATACCAGTGCAGTCCTCCAGGCTGCGGCGTTCCCACCGCGGGGACCTCCGAAGGGTCGAACACATCCAAATCTATGGAAACATACACGTCTTTCTTCAAGCGTGAGACAACCTCGCTTGGCTTCGGCTGGTTCCTTGCGTAGAATATCTTGAGCTTCTTCTTCCTTGCGAACTCAGACTCCTCCAGGCTCATATCCCTTATGCCAAC
>Ga0315281_10007869_pt1 | contig 14924 bp, 14 predicted proteins | sample YL17G07_0_MG_FD_204540 | JGI IMG/M metagenome (GOLD analysis project Ga0315281, IMG submission 204540) | Sediment microbial communities from Yellowstone Lake, YNP, Wyoming, USA - YL17G07_0 | ecosystem: Environmental > Aquatic > Freshwater > Lake > Sediment | place: USA: Wyoming | collected...
ACCAGCGCCGCCGCCACGACGGCGATGGCCAGGAACGGCCAGCCTTCGCGGGCGATGAGGGGGTGGGGATAATTCATTGGCGGGAGAAAAGCGGGAGAAGCGGGGGATTGGAGGCGCTTTGGATTTTGCGCCCGCTTCCTCTTTCTTCGCTAATCACCTAATTCTTCGACTGATCGACCAGTTTATTCTTTCTGATCCACGGCATCATCGCCCGCAGTTTTTCGCCCACCACCTCGATCTGGTGCTCTGCGGTGAGGCGGCGGCGCGACAACAGCGTCGGCGCGCCGGCGCGGTTCTCCAGGATGAAACTCTTGGCGTACTCGCCGGTCTGGATGTTCTTCAGCGCCTCGCGCATGGCTTTCTTCGTGTCTTCGGTGACGATCTTCGGACCAGTCAAGTACTCGCCGTACTCGGCGTTATTGGAGATCGAGTAATTCATGGTGCCGATACCGCCCTCGTACATCAGATCAACGATCAGCTTGAGTTCGTGCAGGCATTCGAAGTAGGCCATCTCGGGCGCATAGCCGGCATCGACCAGCGTTTCGAAACCGGCCTTGACCAGTTCGACGCAGCCGCCGCAAAGCACGGCCTGCTCGCCGAACAAGTCGGTTTCGGTCTCTTCCTTGAACGTGGTTTCGATCACGCCGGCGCGCGCGCCGCCGATGGCCGCCGCGTAGGACAGCGCCAGATCACGCGCTTTCTTGCTCGGGTTCTGGTGCACCGCGATCAGCATGGGCGTGCCGCCGCCCTGGACGTAGGTCGAGCGCACGGTGTGGCCCGGCGCCTTGGGCGCGATCATCACCACATCGAGGTCCGCGCGCGGCGCCACCTGGCCGTAATGAATATTGAAGCCGTGGGCAAAAGCCAGCGTCGCGCCTTTCTTGATATTGGGTTCGACCTCGCCCTGGTACACCGCGGCAATGTGCTCATCAGGCATCAGCATCATGACGAAATCGGCGCCCTTCACCGCCTCGCCGACTTCGGCCACTTTGAGCCCGGCTTTCCTGGCCTTGTCCCAGGAAGCGCCGCTCTTGCGCAATCCGACGGTGACCTTCATTCCTGAGTCGTGCAGGTTGAGCGCGTGCGCATGTCCCTGCGAGCCGTAGCCGACGATGGTTACTTTCTTGCCCTTGATGAGCGATAGGTCGGCGTCCTTGTCGTAATAGACTTTCATGGTTTCCTCTCTGGTCGATCGTGAATTGGGATAAGGGAAGAGGGAGAAGAAAAACCCGGAACTCGCTTCGAGCCCCGCTCCTCTGTCCTCATCAGACTCTAAGCACCCGCTGGCCGCGGGAAATTCCTGATGCGCCGGTACGCGCCGTCTCGAGGATGGCGCTGCGCCCGACGGCCTCGATAAAGGCATCCAGTTTCTGCCCGGTACCGGTAAGCTCGATGGTAAACGTATCTTCGGACACGTCGATGATGCGTCCGCGGAATATATCCGACATGCGCTTCATGTCGTCGCGTTCCTTGGCGCCGGCGCGCACCTTGATCAGCATCAGCTCACGCTCGATGTGCGGCGTCTCGAACAAATCGACCACCTTGACCACCTCGACCAGTTTGTTCAGCTGTTTGGTGATCTGCTCGATCACGTCGCCCGAGCCCGACGTCACGATAGTCATGCGCGACAGCGATGGGTCCTCGGTGGGCGCAACGGTAAGCGATTCGATGTTGTAGCCGCGGGCGGAAAACAGCCCGGAAACGCGCGACAGCGCGCCGGCCTCGTTCTCGAGAAGGATGGAAATGATGTGTCGCATAGGTGTCGGTGTCGCGGTAGGTTGCGGAGCGTTTACAATTCTTCTGCCAGAATCATCTCGGTGAGGCCCTTGCCGCCTCCGACCATGGGATAGACGTTCTCGGTCTGGTCGGTCATGAAATCCATGAATACCAGTTCGTCCGTGCGCTTGAACGCCTCCTTCAGCGCCGGCTCGACATCGGCCGGTTTTTCGATACGGATGCCGACGTGGCCGTAGCTCTCCGCCAGTTTGACGAAATCGGGCAGCGCATCCATGTAGGATTCCGAGTAACGGTTGCCGTGGAAGAACTGCTGCCACTGCCGCACCATCCCCATGTAGCGGTTGTTGAGATTGACCACCTTGATCGGCAAGCGGTACTGCTTGCAGGTCGAGAGTTCCTGGATGCACATCTGAAAGCTCGCTTCGCCGGTGACGCAGGCCACCGTCGCGCCGGGATTGGCCATCTGCGCGCCCATCGCCGCCGGCAGGCCGAATCCCATGGTGCCAAGGCCCCCGGAATTGATCCAGCGGCGCGGCTTGTCGAACTTGTAGAACTGCGCCGTCCACATCTGGTGCTGGCCAACGTCGGATGTGATGAAAGCGTCGCCCTTGGTGATTTCATACAGTTTCTCGAGAACGAACTGCGGCTTGATGATTTTGCTCTTGCGGTCGTAGCGCAGGCAGTCCTTGGTCTTCCACAGTTCGATCTGTGCCCACCAGGCATTGATCGCCTTCGGTTCGGGGCGTTGCTTGCCCGCCTCGATCAGCTTGATCAGGTCGTCGAGCACCTCGGGCACATGGCCGACGATGGGCACATCAACCTTCACGCGCTTGGAGATCGAGGATGGATCGATGTCGATGTGAATGATCTTGCGCGGCACCTGGCCGAAATGCGCCGGGTCGCCGATGACGCGGTCGTCGAAGCGGGCTCCGATCGCGACGAGCACGTCGCAGTGCTGCATCGCCATGTTGGCCTCATAGGTACCGTGCATCCCCAGCATGCCGACAAAATGCTTGTCGGTCGCGGGAAAGCCGCCCAGACCCATGAGTGTGTTGGTGCAGGGAAAGCCCAGCATTCTCACCAGCTTGGTGAGCTGGGGCGCGGCGTCGGACAGAATAACGCCGCCCCCGGCATAGATCATCGGGCGCTTGGCTTCGATCAACAACTGCGCCGCCTTCTTGATCTGTCCCGGATGCCCTTTGACCACCGGATTGTAGGAGCGCATCGAGATCGTTTCGGGATATTCGAACTTGCACTTGGCAACCGTGACATCCTTGGGGATGTCGACCAGCACCGGCCCCGGCCGCCCGGTGGTGGCGAGGTAGAACGCCTTCTTGATGGTAACTGCAAGATCCTTGACGTCCTTCACCAGGAAGTTGTGCTTGACGCACGGGCGCGTAATACCCACCGCATCGCATTCCTGAAACGCGTCGAGCCCGATGGCATGGGTCGGCACCTGGCCGGATATGATCACCATCGGGATCGAATCCATATAGGCGGTGGCGATGCCCGTCACGGCATTGGTGACGCCGGGCCCGGAGGTCACCAGCGCGACGCCGACTTTGCGGCTGGACCTGGAGTATCCATCGGCGGCGTGCGCAGCGCCCTGCTCGTGCCGCACCAGCACGTGCTTGACTTTGCTCTGTTTGAACAACTCATCGTAGATGAACAAGACCGCGCCGCCGGGGTAGCCGAACACATACTCGACTTTTTCCGCCTGCAGGCACTTGATGAGGATTTCTGCGCCTGATAATTCCATGATTTTCGCTGGTTTTTACCGAAAGTTTTAAACATTAATGCTTGCTCCTCATTTGGTCAAGATTTTTTTGTTGCGCCGCAACTATATTGCCGCAATGATTTGGGCAACGCGGCAATCGGTTAAGCACTAGAATTCGGAAGTAATCGTCGAATGAGGGGATCAAGGTGGGAACGGACGGGTCCCACCCCTTCCTTGGCCCCTCGTGCTTTCTAAGTCAGGGGCTGTTTCTGGAATATCAAAAACGGCCTCTAAGAGAAATTTCGAGGATATCGCCCTGGCTTCCCGCAACGAACTTTCCGGGTTTCTCGCCACCGTAGAACGCCGGGCCTTCAAGCAGGCGCGATATGCCGTGCGCGACGAGCAGGCGGCTTTGGATGTGGTGCAGGACTCGATGCTCAAGCTGTCGGAAAAATACGGCGCCAAACCCTTGGCGGAACTGCCCATGCTGTTCCAGCGTATCCTGCAAAACACGATCCGCGACTATTACCGTCGTTACAAGGTGCGCGCTGCGTGGACCACGCAGTTATCCTCAATGCTGACCGGCAAGGAGAGCGGGGAGGATGCAGATCCCCTGGAAACTTTGGCGCCGGCTGAGGGGTCAAATCAAGCGTTGGGGCCGCCCGACCACTTGGAAAAATCGCAACTTATTGTTCTAATTGAAGATGAGTTGCGAAAACTACCACCACGTCAACGCGAGGCCTTCCTCCTGCGTTACTGGGAGGAAATGGACGTTGCCGAAACCGCTCAGGCTATGGGCTGTTCGGAGGGCAGCGTCAAGACCCATTGCTCGCGCGCCGCGCATACATTGGCCACTGCACTTAAGCGCAAAGGGATTGCACTATGAATGAACAAGAATTCGCCCGTCAAATCAAGCAACAACTCGATCAAGCCTTATACCTCGAACCGGCCACGCTGAATCGGCTGAAAGTCGCACGTGAGCAGGCGTTGGCGCGCCAGCGCATGACCGAGCCGGCGTTTGCGCTGGCTTGGGCGGATGCCGTCGTCGGGCGCCTGTCCGGCAACCCGGCCTCGGCCGGCGTTGCCCTAGCGGGAGCCGCCCTGATCCTTGCGCTCGTCGGCATTCAGTACTGGCAACGCTCCCCAACGGTTGAGGAGATCGCGGAAATCGACGCCGCGCTTCTGACCAGCGACCTGCCGATCAACGCTTACCTCGACAAGAGCTTCGATACATGGCTAAAGCGCTCGCAGTACTGACGCTCTGGCTGTGCATCGCTCTCTCCGCCTTCGCCGCCGCAGCTGACAAAAAACAGCCGGACTGGGCGCAGCTCACGCCCGCGCAGCAGCAGATTCTGGCGCCGCTAGCGAGCGACTGGAACAATCTCGACGAACGCCGGCGCAAGAAATGGCTGCTGCTGGCCAAGCGCTATCCCAAGATGGGAGCGGAGGAGCAACAACGCCTGCAAACGCAGATGAAAGACTGGGCCAAGCTGACCCCGGAACAACGCCGCGTCGCGCGGGAGAATTACAAGAAACTGGCGAAGCAGCCCCCGGAAAAACGCGAGGTGGTGAAGCAAAAGTGGCAGGAACGCCAGAAGCAGGCCCCATCGAAAAACGCCCCACCCGCGCCTGCCGCTCCGGGCGGCGATAAAGCGGTACCGCCCCCGGCGCCTGCCGGCCAGACGCGCTGACGTGCCGGCCCGCGCGGGCGCAGACGCCGGGTATGTCTATCCCAGCATTAAACGCCGGCTCATCTGCCTGGTGTATGAGTCGCTGCTCCTCGCCGGCGTCGCGTTTGTCGCCGGCCTGTTATTCCTAGGCGCGACCGGCTCCAGCCCGAGCGGAGGGATGCGGCACGCATTCCAGGTCTATCTGTTCCTCGTGATCGGTGTGTATTTCGTGGGATCCTGGCGCCACAGCGGGCGAACTCTGGCAATGAAAACCTGGAAGCTGCGCCTGGTCGGGACGGACGGCGCGAGGATCACGCTGCGCCAGGCGATGGTGCGCTACGTCTGTGCCTGGCCCTGCCTGCTACTTGGCGGCATCGGCATTCTGTACGCGCCGTTAGACCGCCAGCGCCAGTTCCTGCACGACCGGCTGGCGGGCACAAGCATCGTGACGAGCGAAGGGTAACAACGGAAAATGTACCACCCGCGCCCGGTTTCGCCTTCACTCCTCGCGCCTCATCTTCGTTCCACCCACCACATCATCACCATGGCGCTGAACATAAACAGCACGCTTGGCAACACCGCGGAGTAGAACGGCGCCCAGTTCTGGATGATGCCGACGGACGAGGACAGTCCGTTGAGCAAATGGAACAGGATGCCCAGCATGATGCCGGAGAAAATCTTCACCCCCATTCCGCCCGTGCGCACGTGCACGTAGGCGAAGGGCAGGGCCAGAGCCATCATCACCAGCGTGGCGAACGGATAGAGCAGTTTCTTCCACATCGCGATCTCGTAGCGTTCGGTCTTCTGGCGGTTCTCCGACAGGTGGCGGGTAAACTGGTACAGGTTGATCGCCGACATCTTCTCCGGCTGCACCAGCAACACCGACAGCAGATCCGGCGTCAGCACCGAATGCCAGTCAATCTCCGCGAGCCTGGCCACGCTCGTGCCGCGACCGTCGAAACGGGTCTGCGCCACGCCGCTCAAGCGCCAGGTATTATCCCCCTTGAACTCGCCGCGCTCCGCATAACTGATCGTACGCAAGCGGTAATCGCCATCGAACTCGTAGAGTTTCACGCCTTTGAGCGAGCTGTCGGGCGTGACTTCGCGCACATTGACGAAGCGGAATTCGTCCTTTACCCAAAGCCCGGAACGGAACTCCTGCGCCACCACCGAGCTCATCGCGGAGAGCCGCAGTTGCTGTGCGGCGCGCTCGGCAAACGGCGTCACCAACTCGCCGAAGGCAAAAGTCAGCACGGCGAATACGACGCCGGTGCGCGCGAGCGCCGCACCTGCCGCGTAGGGCGACATGCCGGAAACCCGCATCACCGTGTATTCGGAATTGGCGGCGAGCTGCGACAGGGCATAGAGCGTGCCAATCAGCACCGCGATCGGAGCAAGTTCGTAGACGTGCCCGGGCAAAGACAACAGCACGAACAGCAATACATGCTGCAGGCGGTAATTGCCTTTGCCCAGATAGTTGAGCTCGTTGATCAGGTCGAAGAAAGCAAACAGCATCAGGAAAGCGACCAGAACCAGCAGCGTCGCCGCATGGATTTCGCGCGCGAGATACTTGCGCAGGATGATCAACGCGTTCTCCTGAACGCCGAGCCGATGCGCATGCGGCGGTAGAACAGCGCCAGCAACAGCACGAACATGGCGGCATGCACCACCCACCAGCCCGTATCGAAAGAAATCTTGCCCTGCGACACCCAGGCCTGGCTCACGCTGATCAGGTTGCTGTACACCATGTAGGTGAGCAGCGCGAATACCAGATTGGCGGAGCGGCCGGCGCGTGGATTGACAAAGGCGAGCGGGATGGCAAGCAGGGCCAGGTTGAGCGCCGCCAGCGGCAGGCCGATGCGCCACAGCAGCTCGGCCAGATTGCCTTCACGGGGCTCCTCCAGCAGCCTTTGCGTGGACAGCGCGCGCGCCGAAGCCTGCCCGGACTGCGCTTCACGCGTCTCGATGCGCACCGCGTAGCGTTTGAATTCCATCACGCGATACTCGGCCTCGCCCGGATTGCCCTCGTAGCGCCTGCCGTCGGCGAGCACGATGAAATGATCGCCATTGGCCGCTTTCTCCTGAAAACCACGCCGGCTAACCATCACCCCCAGGCGGCCGTGCTGCATGGAACTGACGAACACATTCTGCACGCTGGCCGAATCGCCGGCGACGCCTTCGACGAAAAACACGCGTTCGGCATTGGCCGATTCGCGGAACACCCCCGGCGCGATGCGCGACAACTCGTCGCGGCTGTCGAGTTGCCGCCGGTACTCCTCGCTCTGGCTATTCGCCCAGGGCGCCAGGAACAGCGACAGCAGCGCAATTACGAACACCAGCGGCGCGGCGAAGATCAGCACCGGCCGCACCCAGGCGGTGAGCGGCAGTCCCGAGCTGAACCAGATCACCATCTCCGAATCGCGATAGCTGCGGCTGATGGTCATCAGCACCGAAATGAACAAAGTCAGCGACAGCAGCACCGGCAGGTAATTGAGCGCGGAAAAACCGAGCAGCGCGAGCACCGCTTCGGACAGGAGCTTGCCGCTCGCCGCCTGGCCGAGATAACGGATCAGTTGCGTGGTGAGGGTAATCGCAAACAACGTGGCGAACACCGCAACCGCAAGATTGCCGAATTCGCGCAAAAGGGACCGTTGGAAAATCGCCACTTAAATTACCTGACAAAACGAGGGGACGCGTCCTCTCGTGCTCCCCTGGATCGGCCCGTTGTAAAATTCATTTTGCAACGGGTACTGAAGAACGCCATGGGTCCGACTTCCCATCGATGCCGCACCTGAGCGCAACGGCTTTGACTTGGCGGGAACAAAGCAGTGATAATCGGGCGTGGTTGATCGAATAATTACAAGGAGCAACCGATGGAATTTAGCACAAAACACGGTACCCCGGAGAAACGCGCCACGCCCTGCGTTGCCGTGGGCGTATATGCGGGACACAAATTGAGCGCGGCTGCCGAGACGCTGGATCGGGCATCGAAAAGCGCGCTACGCGACGTTTTACGCCGCGGCGACATGGAGGGCAAACTCGGCTCCACGCTGCTCCTGTACCGCGTTCCGGGCGTCGCGGCCGAACGCGTCCTGCTTGTGGGCCTGGGCGACGAGACGGCGTTGCGCGAACGCGAGTACCGCGAGGCAGCGCGTGCCGCGGTCAAGGCAGCGCAGGAAACCGGCGCCGGTTCGGCCACGCTGTGCTTTACCGAGATCCCGGTCGGCCGCCGCGACGGCGCCTGGAAAGCGCGCCAAGTGGCACTGGTGGCCGCCGAATGCGCCTATCTCTTCGAGTACATGAAGACCAAGAAAAGCGACCCGCGCCCGCTCGCGAAAATCGAGCTGCTGACGACCGCGCGCGACGCGGCCGCGATCGCGCGCGGCCTGCGCCAGGGCGCCGCCACGGGCGCGGGCGTGAGCCTGGCCAAGGACCTGGGCAATCTCCCGGCGAACGTCTGCACGCCGACCTATCTCGCCGAGCAGGCGAGGAAAATCGCCAGGGAATGGAAGCTTGAACTCAAGGTGCTGGAGCGCAAGGACATGGAGAAGCTGGGGATGGGGTCCCTGCTCTCGGTGGCGCAGGGCTCGCGCCAGCGGCCGAAACTGATAGTCCTGAATTATGCCGGCGGTCCGAAAAAAGCGAGACCGGTGGTGTTGGTGGGCAAGGGCATCACGTTCGATACCGGCGGCATTTCGCTCAAGCCGTCGCCGGAAATGGACGAGATGAAATTCGACATGTGCGGCGCCGCGAGCGTGCTCGGCGCGCTACGCGCCTGCGCCGAAATGAAGCTCAAGCTCAACGTCGTCGGCATCATTCCGGCCACCGAGAACATGCCGGGGGGCGCCGCGACCAAGCCGGGAGACATCGTCACCAGCATGTCCGGACAGACGATCGAAGTGCTCAATACCGACGCCGAGGGACGGCTGATCCTGTGCGATGCACTGACCTATGCCGAGCGTTTCGAACCCGCGGCCGTGGTCGACATCGCCACGCTGACCGGCGCCTGCGTGATCGCGCTGGGCCATGTCGCCAGCGGCCTGTACAGCAACAAAGAGACCTTGGCGCGCGAATTGCTCGCCGCCGGGGATGAGGCCTACGACCGCGCCTGGCACATGCCGCTGTGGGACGATTACCAGGAGCAACTGAAAAGCAATTTCGCCGACATGGCCAATATTGGCGGCCGCCCGGCCGGCAGCGTCACCGCTGCTTGCTTTCTTTCGCGTTTCGCCAAGAAATTCGACTGGGCGCACCTGGACATCGCAGGCACCGCCTGGAAGTCGGGCAAGGACAAAGGCTCGACCGGGCGGCCGGTCGCGCTCCTGACCAGTTTCCTGATGAAACGCGCGGAAAAAGCATGAGGGATGAGGAGAAGAACCGCCGGCGCGTGGTTCCTCCTCCCGCCTTCGGTCTCCCTCACCAATGACGCGCATCGACTTCTACTTCGAGGCCGAGGACAAGCTGCAGGTCGCCTGCCGCCTGTCGGCGAAGGCGGCGCAGCAGATGCTGCGCGTACTGATCTACGCCGCCGATGACGCGCAGGCACAGAGAATCGACAAAATGCTCTGGACCTGGCAAGCGACGAGCTTTCTGCCGCACTGCATGACACGCAGCCCGCTCGCCGCGCAAACCCCGGTGCTCATCACCAACGACCCGGAAGATACGCCGCACGACGAAGTGCTGCTGAACCTGCATCACGAATGGCCACCCGCTTTCAGCCGCTTCCAACGGCTGGTGGAGATCGTCGGCCGCGACGACGAAGATCGAGCGGCCGCGCGCGGGCGCTTCCGTTTTTACCGCGACCGCGGCTACGAAATCGTAAATCACGACTTGTCCAAGGCCAATGGCTGAACCGGAAGATCTGTTGAGCAAGGCCGACTCGCTGATGGCGCGCCACCGCCCGGCGCGGACGGGAGCCGGGCCGAACGCCGAGATCCCGATCCTCGATGAAGTCGTGGAACCGCCCGTCGAGAGCGATGATCTGCCGGTGCTGACCGAACTTGTGAGACCCGTGCCTCTGGAAGAGGAGCAGGCCGAGGCGTTGTCGGCGAGCATGAGTACATCGCTGCTCGCCGCGTTGCGGCCGGAAATCGATTCCCTGATCGAGGAGCGTCTGAAGGAAGGCCTGGCGCCGCTGGTGGAAAGACTGTTCGAAGACCTGCGCGGCGACCTGCAGCTGATTGCGCGCGAAATCCTGAGCGACGCCATCCATACCGCCGTAGAACGCGAAATCGATCGACGTAAATCAGACGCCTAGTGTTTTAACCATTCGAGCTGTGACGCTCGAACTTGCGCGGACGGCGGCCCGCCCGCGCGGATCGCCGATTGCGCACGGACGAGGAGCCGTCCGCGCACAATCGGCGATCTTGGATAAAACCATCGCCTTGTCCTTGATTCTATCCATAACCGCGTTTTTCGTACGGATGCGCTTTTTATCCGTATAGAAAACGCGGTTGGCGCGCGGAGCGCGCAATGGCGGGTATTGACATGCGCCGGAATTGAAGACGCCACATATCGCGCTACGCCTATCCGCTATAATTCGGCCTTTCGTTCAACCGGGCTGGGCGCTTGGCGGCAAAGTGCAGCTCGATTCCTTTCGCCCCCGAAGAAAAGATGGAATTAGCCAAAAGCTTTGATCCGCGCGCCGTCGAGGCATACTGGTATCCCGAATGGGAACTGCGCGGCTATTTCGCGCATTCGGCGGATCCGGCCAAGCCGGCCTATTGCATTCAGTTGCCGCCGCCCAACGTGACCGGCACCCTCCATATGGGTCATGCGTTCCAGCAGACGCTGATGGACGCGCTCGTGCGCTACCACCGCATGCGCGGATTCGATACCAACTGGGTGGTCGGCACCGACCACGCCGGCATCGCGACCCAGATCGTGGTCGAGCGCCAGCTCGAGGCCGATGGCAAGAGCCGCCACGACCTCGGCCGTGACGCATTCCTCGAACGCGTGCGCGCATGGAAGCAGGAGTCGGGCTCGATCATCATGCGCCAGATGCGGCGCCTGGGCGCCTCGGCCAACTGGACCTACGCCGACACCGAAGGCCAGCATGCGGGTTACTTCACGATGGACGAGCGCATGTCGCGCGCGGTGGTCGAGGTGTTCGTGCGCCTGCACGAGGAAGGTCTCATCTACCGCGGCAAGCGTCTGGTCAATTGGGACCCGGTGCTCGGCACCGCGGTGTCCGATCTCGAGGTGGACAGCGAGGAGGAAGACGGCAGGATCTGGGAAATCAAGTATCCATTCGAAGACGGAACGGGCAACGTGGTGGTTGCGACCACGCGCCCGGAAACCATGCTCGGCGACGCCGCCGTCGCCGTGAACCCCAAGGATGAGCGCTATCTCCGGCTCGTCGGGAAAAAGGTCGTGCTGCCGCTCGCCGGGCGTTCGATTGCGGTCATCGCCGACGATTACGTCGATCCAGAATTCGGCACCGGTTGCGTCAAGATCACCCCGGCGCACGACTTCAACGACTATCAGGTCGGGCAGCGGCACGCGCTGGATCAAATCAACGTCCTGACCCTGGACGCGAGGATTAACGATAACGCCCCCCAAGGTTACCGCGGCCTTGACCGCTTCGAGGCGCGCAAGCGCATTCTGCAGGATCTCGAGGCGCAGGGATTTCTGGTTTCGGAAAAACCCTACAAACTGCGGGTCCCGCGCTCGGGCCGCACCGGCGTGATCGTGGAGCCCATGCTCACCGACCAATGGTTCGTGAAAATGGACGGCCTGGCGAAACGCGGCCTGGAAGCGGTGGCCGCAGGCGACGTGAAGTTCTTTCCCGATCACTGGACCACGACCTACAATCACTGGCTGGAGAACATCCAGGACTGGTGCATTTCGCGCCAGCTCTGGTGGGGTCACCAACTCCCGGCCTGGTACGACGACGAGGGCAAAGTGTACGTCGCGCGCAGTGAAGCCGAAGCCCTTGCCCAGGCAGCCGCCAAAGGTTACCGCGGCAAGCTCAAACGCGACGAGGACGTGCTCGACACCTGGTTCTCTTCCGCCCTGGTGCCCTTCACTTCGCTCGGTTGGCCGGAAAAGACGCGCGATCTCGAGGCCTACCTGCCTTCCTCGGTCCTGGTCACCGGTTTCGACATCATTTTCTTCTGGGTCGCGCGCATGATCATGATGACCCTGCATTTCACCGGCAAGGTGCCATTCCGCCACGTCTACATCAACGCCCTGGTGCGCGACGCCGAGGGCCAGAAGATGTCCAAGTCCAAGGGCAACACCCTCGACCCGCTGGATCTGATCGACGGCGTCAGCTTCGACGCCCTGCTGGAAAAATCGACGCAGGGCCTGATGCTCGCCGGCCACAAGGCAAAAGTCGAAAAATACGTGCGCAAAAATTATCCGGACGGCATCCCTTCGTTCGGCGCCGATGCGCTGCGCTTCACTTTCGCCTCGCTCGCGAGCTTTGCGCGCACGCTCAACTTCGACCTCGGCCGCTGCGAGGGCTACCGCAATTTCTGCAACAAGCTGTGGAACGCGACGCGCTTCGTGCTGATGAACACCGAAGGCAAGGATTGCGGCGCGGACGAGTCCTTGCCGCTCGCGCCTTCGGTCATCGACCGCTGGATCGTAAGCCGGCTGCAGCGCGCAGAGAAGGAGGTGTGCGAGGGCTTCGACAGCTACCGTTTCGACCTTGCCGCGCGGGCCCTGTACGAGTTCGTCTGGGACGAATATTGCGACTGGTATCTGGAACTGGCCAAGGTGCAGCTGCAGTATGGCAGCGAGGCCGAGCAGCGCGCCACGCGCCGCACCCTGGTGCGGGTGCTGGAAGTGGTGCTGCGGCTCGCCCACCCGGTGATCCCTTTCATTACCGAAGAGCTGTGGCAGAGGGTCGCGCCGCTGGCGGGACGCGCGGGCAAGAGCGTCATGCTCGCACCTTACCCGCAGCCGCAAACCGAGCGCATCGACGCCGCGGCCGAGGCCGAAGTCGCGGTACTGAAGGACCTGGTCAACGCCTGCCGCAACCTGCGCGGTGAAATGAATGTCTCCCCGGCGCAGCGCCTCCCCTTGCTCGCCAGCGGCGACAAGGCCCGGCTGGAAGCGCTCTCGCCCTACATCAAGTTCCTGGCCAGGCTATCCGACGTAAGCGTGGTTGCCGCCTTGCCCGAAGCCGACGCCCCCGTCGCGGTAGTCGGCGAGTGCCGGTTGATGCTCCGAATCGAGATCGACAAGGCAGCGGAGCGCGAGCGCCTGCAAAAGGAAATCTCCCGGATCGAGGGCGAAATCGCCAAGGCTAAAGGCAAGCTCGCCAACGCCGGGTTCGTAGCGCGCGCCCCGGCACAAGTCGTAGCGCAGGAGAAGGAGCGTCTGGCCGCTTTCGCCATCACCCTGGAAAACCTGAAACCGCAGCTCGCCAAACTCGGCTAAGCCGCGCCCGGCCATGCATCCGATCCTGCGCGGCTTTCAACACCGCAACTTTCGCCTGTTCTTCATCGGCCAGATGCTGACGATGATAGGCACCTGGATGCAGTACATCGCCATTTCCTGGCTGATGTACCGGGTCACCGGCTCGGCGTTCATGCTCGGCATGACCGGATTCGTGCTGCAGATTCCCATTCTTCTGTTCTCCCCGTTCGCCGGCGTGTGGGTGGATCGCTACAACCGGCGCAGGATGCTGATCGTCACGCAAACCCTGGCGCTGGCGCAAGCCTTGCTGCTGGCAGCGCTCACCTTCACCGGCCTGATCCAGGTCTGGCATATCCTGGCCATTTCGCTTTTCCTCGGGACGGTGAACGCCTGCGCCAACCCGACCCGCGGCACTTTCCTGCTTGATCTGGTGGAAAGCAAATCCAACCTGCCCAATGCCATCGCGCTCAATTCGCTGATCATGAACAGCTCGCGCTTCCTTGGGCCGAGCATCGCCGGAGTGGTGCTCGCGTTTGCAGGCGAAGGCTGGTGCTTCCTGCTGAACGCGCTGTCCTACCTGGCGCTGATCGTCGCCCTGCTGATGATGCGCTTGAAACCCGTCGCGGCGCATGCGGCGCACGCGCACTGGTTCGAAGGGCTGAAACAGGGCTTTCGCTATGCCTTCGGCTTTCTTCCGAGCCGGCGCCTGTTGCTGCTCGTGGCGGCAATCAGCATGACGACCTCGCCCTATCAGCACATGATGCCGATCATCGCGAGCGAAGTATTCGGCGGCGATTCACGCACGCTCGGCCTGCTGATCAGTTGTGCCGGGCTGGGCGCGTTCGCCGGCACCGCTTATCTGGCCGGCCGCACGTCGCTGCGGGGCCTGTCTCGCATCATCGTCGTGGCGAGCTTCTGCGCCAGCCTGGGCCTGATGCTGTTCTCCCAGTCGCGGCTGTTGTGGCTGTCCGTCGTCCTGATGCTGCCCATTGGGTTCGGCCTGATCGTCACCGCGACCTCGACCAATACCATCCTGCAGACCATCGCCGACGAGGACAAGCGCGGCCGCGTCGTCAGCATCTACGGCATGTGTTTTCTCGGCACGCCGCCGCTGGGAAATTTCGTCGCCGGCGCCGTCGCGAGCCATATCGGCGCGCCATTCACGCTGCTCATCTTCGGCGCGCTGGGCACCCTCGCGGCCCTGGCCTTCGCCCTGCGGTTAGAGTCCTGGCGCGCCGCGATCAGGCCCGTGTACCGGCGCCTGGGCCTGGTGAAATAGCGCCACTGGCGCGATTGTGCGCGCGCCCCGGTCAGCGCGCGTCTTCCTTGCCACCGACGGTCAGCGCCAGCGCTTTGCGCATGGCTTCGGGCGCTTTCATGATGTTCATGAAGCTGTTCGCTCCCATCATGGATAGGTCCGGGAAAGAGATGGC
>Ga0315281_10007870_pt1 | contig 14924 bp, 15 predicted proteins | sample YL17G07_0_MG_FD_204540 | JGI IMG/M metagenome (GOLD analysis project Ga0315281, IMG submission 204540) | Sediment microbial communities from Yellowstone Lake, YNP, Wyoming, USA - YL17G07_0 | ecosystem: Environmental > Aquatic > Freshwater > Lake > Sediment | place: USA: Wyoming | collected...
GGACGTAACCCTGCAACGATGGATGCCTTGAATATCAGCAGAGCGGCTTTGGCGAAAATTGATTTCTTGTTTTCGAGCCGGTTGGTGAGGGCATCAATTTGCCGGGTGGTGATGAATTTGGCTTTATGGGCAGAAGTCCGGTTTCGCAGATTCCATTGGCTGCGTATTGACCCCATTGCGTCGATCGCTGATGCCGCACTGTACTGGTCAATACAACCGGAAGCTGATTGCTCTTGCAGGTAATGTGTTAGTGCGGCGCGGTATTGCCGAATGGTAGCTGGTGCAAGGGACGACGCGCGCATAACTAACCACTCGACGATATCAGTTGGCGTTACGGCATCGCTGCCGGACAGGATTTCGATCTCCGACACGATGTTTTTCGCCCTGCGCATATATTCTGCGCGTGTCTTTTCGGCGCGTGAAGGGGTTGTTGATCCTGTTGTTGCGCGACGGAACAGAGGGGACAAATCATTATCGCCTTGTTTTAATGCGTCTGATGATTTAATTACCTTGAGCGGTATCGTCGCGCTTTGTTTTTTGACTACCATACTAACCTTATGATTTTTCGTTTATTTGGTGCCGTTCAGTTGCAAATATTCCCATCGTCCCGTTACTGCGTCTTTTTCAATTAGTCAGAAACATATCGCTGTAACGATTTTTCGTTAAATTCATTCTTGCATAAAAATAATTTTAATGCAATAATCAATTTCATCAACTAAAACCAAAGGGGATTCAGCGTGAAGCATTTTAATTCATTGTCAAAACATAACGCAAGAATGTTTCTTTCGTTATCACTCGGACTTGTTTTTACGATCTTTTCGTTTCTTACTATCCCTAATATCGCTCACGCAGACTATACCTGGGTGACAGGTTCATACCAAAACAAAGACATGGCAATTGCCCGTGTCAACGACAATGGATTCATGGCGATTAACGCAAAGATCGTCACTACCAAGGCTGATGGCTTTCGTTTTCGTGTTATTGCCGGGCAATACGCAAACATGCAGGATGCGTATGCCGACCGGGATCGCGTATTAAAGAGCGGTGCGAAGGGCGTGTGGTTGATGACCATCAAACCGATGGTGTTCGCCTCTCCTATTCTTTACAAAGATCAGATATCACGGCACGGCGGCGATGCCGCAGCCGTGCGTCAGCCGAAGGAAAGCCCTCAGCCGACCGGCGTAAACGCGGACGGACAGAAAGAACGCCATCCCGCGTTCACGCCGAAAAAATGGTCTTTTAATGGAGGTCTCAAAGTAGCTTTCACGGCAGGAGAGAATCCGTCGATCTACTTCAATAACGACAATTACGATTGTCGGATGTTGGTTAAACATTATGTTTTTGACATGTCGGAAGTTGCGCCTCCGCGACGGTACGAAGATTATTTTAAGGAGAGGATCGGTAATGAAAAACATTGCCATGTTGCTCATGTCTATAAAGTGATAAGCAAATGAAACCCAACATCGCTTTCGTAGTTTTGTGCGCTTTGTTGTTTGGCGGATGCCAGACCAATCCTCCGGTACCGGAATCTGGCGCGGACGCGGTATTGGACGAATTGTCCAAGACGGCGGTGCAGGTAAGGGATGAAATGCGCAAGATGAATGCTCAAAACGGTAACGAATCCACCCCTGTTATTAGCGAGGTTAAAGGATGCTCGTCGAAACTGGTATCCATCGATTTCGATGGCGACGTGATGTTGTTTATCGATGATTTGCGCAAGTCAAAGTTTTGCGGAATCAGGATCGTTGGCAAAAAACCAAAACAAGATTTGGTGCTGTCGTTGCATCATAAAAAAGTTCCGCTTTGGCATGTTTTGGAAGATGCGGGGGTGCAGCTCGGCAAGCTCGCCTCGATCACCGTCATGAAAGAAAGCGTTGTTGTGACGTTTGGTGGGGTGAAAAATTGAGCATGAAAGCCGTAACGTCATTTTTGCTGTTGGTGGCAATGTTCTCGCAAACCGCATGGGCGGAAAGCTCGTCCACACTGGAAGATATTTTGTCCTTCTCGCGCGGAAATGTGCCAGTGAACGAAGCCAAACTGATGACCATCAACGAGTTCGGGATGCGTGTTGGCGCCCAGGCCGGAATGATCTCAAGAGCAAAGGAGATTGTTGCTCGGATCGAAAACAGGTCAGCCGACCTGGATCGTATTTTTGCCTTTCAGCCGCTTATCTCAAGCGATGGTTTTTTGCCTCCGGTCATTGCTCAATCCAGCCAGAAATTCGAAACGCTCAACAGCGCGCAGCGAGCGGAATTCGCTGGGGTGACTTACAAGATTATCACCCCCGCCCGATTTGTCCGCGTTGCCCCGACATGGAGAGACTACTTGTTTGCCGGTATCAGTGAAAAACGGTTGTCTGTCGATTCGTTGCCGCAAGCCATCAAGCCGAGCACGACGGAAGAAAAGTCCGAATGGGAAAAATCGGTACGCAACGGGTGGGATGTCGGCATCAAGCAGGCTGACCAGATATTTATAGAGAACATGGGTCGTCTCAAGCGGGACTATATGGGCATGTTGCGGTATCTGTCCATGAGTGACGCAAAAATGATCAAGCGCCCGGTGGTCTCCAAAACAGCCGAGAGCGTAAAAATTACCAACAATGAAATTGCGATCGGGGTGGGCGCTGACGAGATATCAATGCCGGCGATTATGGAAAAGGATCAAGGGGCATGGGGGTCTGCGGATTGAAAACAGATGACCTTCCGTTGGATATCCAGCCTGGGATATTGCGCCCGCAGTTGGACGCGCTGCTTTACGCCGCATATCAAGTGGGCGCGTCTGATATTTCAATTCAAACCAATGACTATATTGTTTTCATGGTGTCGGGCGTTCAGATCAAGGCGTCGCGTCGCACCGTCCAGGAAAATGAAATTGCATCCATTGTTTCGGCTCTGTACGGCATTAATGGCGCAGCGCTGATATCGCAAGGGCAACCCTTGGATGGCAGATATGAGATTGCCCCTTCCAGGGGCGAGAAGGTGGGTTTCCGCGTCAATATCCTGCCGTCCCGCGTTGACGGCAACGATACGGCTATTTCGATCACGATGCGCGTCTTGCCGAAAAACCCGCCCCGTATCGAAACGATGTTTGTGCCCAGCGAGATTGTCATGAACGCAATGCCCAGGAATGGCTTGGTCGTGATAGCGGGGGTGACTTCCAGCGGCAAAAGCACATTGATTGCCGGGTTGATCCGGTATGCCTACGAGTTGAACCGGAGTAACGACATCACCGCAGCCGGGCGCAAGATCATCACTTACGAAGCACCTGTTGAATATGTGTATGACGGCATTGATACGCCAGGCACAAAGATATCGCAAACCGAAATTGGTGGCAACAGCAATGGGTTAAAGACGTGGGGCGAGGCGGTTGAAACAGCTATGCGCCGCGCGTCATCGATCGTGCTGATCGGCGAATGTCGCGATGGTCACACTATTGATGGATGTATTTCGATGGCATTAACAGGTCATTGCACGATGACAACCGTGCATGCGGATCGCGTTGGCGTGGCGTTTCGCCGCATGGTAGCGATGGCGGCGGCGGTTGGCGGCGGCAACGATTCCGTTTCGGAGCGATTGCTCGGGTCGTTATCCATGATCGTGGTGCAAACGCTCTGCCCGAAAATTGGTGGCGGACGGATCGCGTTGCGCGAATGGATCGTTATTACAAAGTCATTGCAGACAGAGTTGTTCAGCCTGCCGGCATCTTCCATCGCCAACGAATTACAGAAGGAAGTTATCCGTCGTGGCACAAGCATGGGGCACTCGGCGAAGATGGCGTTCGAAGCAGGGGTTATTACCCTAACTGATGCGTGCGCGTTCAGCGGGTTGACCTCTTTTGAATTAAATGCGTTAGAGATTAACCTGGAGCGATTCGCCGGGTTTAACGGGGGCGAAAATGCTACTGCGTGACGCGAGCCGCACCCCGACTTTGGTGGGGTTAGATGCAAGATTTTTTGTGATCGTTTTTCCGACGTTGTTTGTCATCAATACATGGACGATGATTTTTGATGTTCTTGTTCTTGTTCTGTTTGTCACGCTCAGGTTAAAAGGGTTGGAAATATCTTTTGCTTATCGCAAGGCGAGGTCATCGATACGCGGATCCATGGTGAATTCGCGCCCGTGGTGGTTTTTGAAAAAATGGAGAAACAGATAGCCGTGCGAAACAAACGTGTCACCTTTAGTAAAAAATAGATATGTACTTAAACCGTGGCAAACAAGAAAGGAGAAGCGTGATTAGATGCCACATGCCCGGCCTAAACGCCGTGGTTTTCACGCGAAAACTGATGAAACGACTCATTTTAGTAATGGTGATGGCAATACCGTCTGTTTCGACGGCGGGTTTTTTGGTATCTGAAGAAGCTTCCGTCCCGGTAGCCATCGCATCGCCGATTGTAAGCGGTAAGACGGTTGCCGGGCGGGACGAGGTTCATGTGATACCGGCGCGCGCGACAGGTGTTCAGACCGAAACGGTCACAACATCCGTATTCGGGCAGGTCAGGACCATCGTAAAACATAAAGGGCGCAAGCCGGCCGTTTACGGCAAGCCTGTTGCCACACAATCCACCTCAATAACCCTGTCGGCGCTGGTGGCTGATGTAATGCCGGAACAATTCCAGGCGTTCGCATCCGATGTTGTTGACATGGATATACCCGTAAAAGGAGGCGCGTCCCCGAACTGGATCGAATCGATCACAGCCGCGTTGCGTGATTCGAATTACGTTGCAACGGTGGACTGGGATAAAAAAGAGGTCATGTTTGATATTGACAAGGGCGACCCAGCAGCCGTTGCCGAGCGCAAGAAGATGGCGCAAGGGCGCAAGCAATGGGAAGTCAAGCTTGGCGACGGGATACTCTCGCAAGTTTTGACGCGTTGGTGTAAAGACTCGGGTGGCGAGTGCGTCAATTTCGTCAACCAATCAACCAAGGATCTGGTCATTGAAGGCGAAATGACTACAAGCGGGGATTTCAGAACTGCTGTCAGCCAATTGATGCTATCTGCCGATCCATCTGGCAGGACATTTCAGTGGCGATTGTCGCCAAACAAGGTTTTGATCTTATCCAACGGCACTTCGGTGGAGAAATAACATGAGACAACTCTATCAGCTTGCTTCGATTTTTAGTGCTGCGGCCGCTTTGTCGGCGTGCCAGGCTTTTGACCCGGTTCGCGAAGCCGGACGAGCATCCGTTATCGATGCGCAAAGAAATATGGTCACGTCAAAGATAAACGAGCGCAACGAACCTAATACCGGCAGAGTGTTTATTGGCGGCAAGTTTATTAACCGCAAAATAGATGGACAGGATTTGCCTGACGGTTTTGTGCGTCCTGTCACCATCGGGGATGGCGCGCCGTTGTCGTTGTTCAGCATCGGGCAGCGTATCACCGCTATCACGCGCATCCCGGTCAATATCTCGCCGGATTTAATTATAGCGATGCCACCCACGGGCGGCACAACTACCGCCGTTCCGGTGGCTGCGACCACTACAGCCGCTACAACAACCGGTCCGTCGAACACGCCTTTGCCACTCATGTCCGTCGCCTTCTCCGGTTCGCTGCCGGATTTACTTGATCGCGTGGCGAGCCGCATGAGTATCGCGTGGGAATATCGGGATGGCTCAATCAATTTTTCCCGTTATATCACGCGCATCTATACGCTCAATATGTTCCCCGGCAAATCATCGCAGACAGCGACGGTAGGCAAGTCCGGCTCCGCTTCGACGGGTGGCAGCGGCAGCACGGGGGGGGCTTCTGGTGGCGGGTCATTTTCTTCGTCCAGCACCAGCGATTTCTCGTCCGATCTGGATGCGTGGGGAACGCTTGATTCGGCGATGTCATCGCTCAAGTCGTCGGGTGGCAAATACTCGATCTCGTCATCGTCAGGGATGATCGTTGTGACCGATACAAAGGATGCGCAAGACAGGGTTGCCCAATATATCAAAAAGATGGAAAAGACAATGAACCGGCAGGTCACATTGCGGGTGTCTGTCATATCGGTTGAAAACACCGGTAACGAAGAGGCTGGGGTGAACTGGAATCTGGTATGGAACCGGCTGAACGCGATCTCGCCAAACTATTCCCTATCTTTCAAGGGCATCCCGATGCCGGGTAATCTGTCCACTAACGGCGGAGCTGCCGGGCTGAACATACTAACCCCGACAGGCGGAACAGCAAGCAAATGGGATACTACTTCTGTCATGTTCCAGGCGCTAAACAGTGTAAGTAAGGCGTCAATGGTGTCGAACAATACTGTGTCCGCGCTGAACAAGCAGCCGTTGTCGGTATCGCTTGCCGATCAGACCGGCTTTGCATCATCTACATCCGTGCAGCAAAGTACCGGTGGGGTTCCGACCACAACAACGACGGTATCAACGATCACGTCCGGTTTTATTCTGAATGTCACGCCATCCGTGACCGACGGTGACGAGATCGCGCTGCAATTCTCGCTCGACCTATCTAACCCTCCAATTATCCAGACTTTCGGGCAGATCCAGATACCCACTCTTTCGGGGATACAGATCGCACAACGGGCGAGGTTGAAGGCTGGTGAGACGTTGGTACTGACCGGTTTCTCGGTAAAGAACTCGTCGATCGGCAAGTCCGGCATGTTCACTCCCGATGATTCGTTGTTGGCAGGCGGCAACCGCAACAACACTAACCGTGACCGAGATCTGGTTATCCTGATCACGCCAGAACTGGATTAAGCCATGTTCAAAGTCATAAACGCCAATGGTAGCGAGGTTGTATGCGGGCTTGAATGGATGCCATCGGAGTCCATTAACGATGCGGGCAACGAAGTCAAGGCCGAGATCGCCAAGCGAAAACAATTAAGCCGCGACGACGAGAATGTTGTTCTGTTGAGCAATAGCTACGTTGTTTGCGGAACGCCCGCCAGCACCAGCGCGGTAGGGATCGCGGTTTATCACAAGGGTATTACTCCACCCAAAAAATCGGTCAGCCTTGCCGCGCTGTGTGCGATGTACGCGCAAGGCAAAAAAGCCGATGACTCGTTGTTCGTGTGGGAGATCGAGGAGGATGTGTTCGCCCTGGTCGCAATAAAGAACGGATTACCGTTTTACGACCGGGTTTTGTCGAAAAACGAATTGAGCGAAGAAGTTGGCTCTTTGCTTCAAATCTACGAGTCGGGCTGTTCGGTCTTTGGCGACAGCTCGGTTTTGCCGCCTCCCGTTGCCGACCTGTCGATTGATGAATTGGTTGCGAACAAGTCCGTCTCGTGTCAATTCAAAAAAACCGGCAGCATTGTGCCGTTGATCGTGATGGCATCCGTTTTGTCAGTCGCTGTAATGGGCGGGTGGATGTGGCATCAACAACAGAAAGAAGAAGCCGCAAGACTTGCTGCGGCGCAGCAGCCGGTGGTCACGCCCGAGCAGGCGTTTGCGGAGTTGCAATCATCTGCTTTGAGCGCGATTCCGGGTTGCATGGACATCAGTGAGCCGATGTCAGTCATTGCCCGGCTGCGCAATACCGTCCGTACATACCAGGCAACCGAAATACTGGCAGATTGTACAACCGGCGCGGTCAGCGCGTCTTATCAATCAACAATCCCGGCAGATCTTCAAGTTCGCAAAGAGGACAACAGGCTGATGTTGTCGGAGTCGTTGAGCAAAGCTGACCTGCAAGACACGTTCAAAATTGCCGCGCAGAAAATCGATGTTGCGAAGCTGATTGAATGGCAGGACTGGCTGGTAAAGCACGGTACCGAAAAACAACGAATATCTCCAGTCGGAGTCAACGTTACGTTTGGATCGCCCTTGCCGGTCGTTACCTCGCCCGCGCCTCACGGGGTCAAGGTTGCCATCAAGGGTAATTTATCCATGTCGGGGCAGGCTTTTTATGTCGTCGATGCCGCGAAGCGATTCGAAAATGTGGTGTGGAAAAAGGTCGCTATCGCACACAAGGACGGCAAATACTTTTTTAATCTGAATGGAGAATACTATGCGTTCAAAAATTAGCCTGGCGGTTATTTCGTTCATCCTTGCGATGCCGGCTGTAGCCGACACGATATCCGATGCGCTGCAACAGCAGCAAACCTTGTCGCAATCGTCCATCAATGCCGAAAAGGCGCGCATGGATAGTATGTCTTTGGCGATCAGTCGCGGCGAACATCGCGATGATGGCGTGCCCGTATTGTTCTCTGTAATGTCGATGGGGAATCAATATGTATTGAAATTCATCACATCAGACGGAGGTCGATATCTCGTGACAGAGACAAAGCCGGAGATCGGTTCCAAATGGAGGCTGATTAAGATGGATGGGTTATCGGCGTCCATCCAAAAAGGAAAAGAAAAGCCGGTGAGCGTATTTCTGTCCGTGCCGGATGATGTCGAACAAGGAAGCAGCATGACCACCAGCTCGTCACCGGTAAACACGGCAATGCCGCCAATGCCACCTTTACCACATTTGCCCCAATAGTTAACAGTGAAAGACAAAACCCATGGCTGGTGAAGTGGTTGTATTGTCGTTGCTGCGCGATTTTCTGTTGCCGGAAGATATACGCAGAACTTGCGCGTTTATCCTTGATGGCGACGGATGTTTCGAGTATGTCACGCCAGCATTCAAGCCGGATATAGCCAATCGCTATATTACGGCAAAAATGGCGCTTGGGCGGAAATATCAGGTGCAAAAAAAGGTCGTTGATGAAAAAACCATTAAGTCCTTTTATGATCGAGATGAGCAGAGCGAAGTTGAGCCTGTTGTCGTTATCGACCAGATACCACTTGAGCGTTCGTTGCGCGAGTTTGCTGCTGTTATTCATAAGGCGGTCAAAGAGGATGCTGTCGATATTCACTGGATCGTGCGCCGCGATGTGGTGAGAATTCTTTATCGCATACATGGCAGGGTTGAGCGGGTAGATGAGTTTTCTTTTTCCCGTGATGTTGCAACGGGTATATTGGGCGCTGTTTACGGCGAATCAAAAGACGCTTCCGATACAAGTTTTTCAACCAGAAACAAATCATCGTGTTCTTTGCGGTTCAACGATCCGCCCGTCGCTGTTCGCTGGCAGACAATCCCTACCGGGGATTCCCAGGGCGTTGAATATGACGTGGTGCTACGCGTCACCCGGCAGGATATGGCCTCGACAGAATCGGTCAAAACGCTTGAAGAATTGGGGTATTTACCGGGGCAATGCGAAATGCTGGATGCGGCATGTTTATCACCGGGCGGGATCATCATGTCAGGCATAACAGGATCGGGTAAAACAACCGCGCTGCGATCACTGATGCAGATGGCTCGCGGGACAGGGGATAAAAAGATCTACACGGTGGAGGATCCGATCGAGCTAAAGATTTACGGCGCGACGCAGATTAACGCTCGTGGCGGCAGCATGGCGGACATACTTAAAGGTTTATTGCGCGGAGATCCCGACATTATTATGGTTGGCGAAGTTCGTGGCCGCGAGGTGGCGGGCGTCATGCAGGACGTTTTACGTTCTGGTCACAAAATGATGACAACTATTCACGCTCCGTCAGCGCTCGGGATCGTATCGAGATTATCGTCTGACGATATCGGGGTACATCGCGAAACCATTGTCGAGCCGGGATTCATTGCCGCACTGGTGTACCAATACTTAATGCCAACACTTTGCCCTCATTGTAAAAGACCGGCAAAAGACCATCTGGATGAAATCGAAAAGATCGAACGGTATTTATGTGACGATCTTCATTATGGGTTGAATCTTGATGGTATTTTTTTGCGCAACAAAAATGGGTGCGAGCATTGTCGCAGAGGAATAAGCGGCATGACAATTTGCGCCGAAGTGGTCAGGTTAAATTACGAAATGATCAAATTGATTCGTGATCGCAAAGACGCGGAGGTATTGCACGAATACCGCTTATTAAGGCGCACGCCATTCGATCATTCTTCGATGGTCGGGAAAACGGCTTATGAATCGGCCATTTACAAAGTTTCACAAGGCATTATTGATCCGGTTGATGTCAACGATATGTGCGGGGCGATGCAGTTACAGGAAATTGTGAGAGGACACTATGAAAATTGATTTTCGCATGATACGGGCGAGGCGAGCATTTACTGGGGTTCGCGAGCAGGCATACGAGACGATCGGCAATTCGATGATCAAGGATGGCGTGCCGTTACGCGAATGTTTGTCAAAACTGGCGGAACGCGCGCGACAGGATGGTGATCCCGTTGCGCCGTTGTACCAGGCATGGCTGCGACGCATGGGTGACACCAGAATGAAGGGCGAATTTGCCTTATGCGTGAAGCCTGACATTCCGAACTCGGACTATATGGTAATGAAAGGGTTCGAGCAGTCCGGGAAGTTGGCTGAAGGTATTTTGTACCAGTCAAAAATGATCGGGCGCATGCGGAAAATGAAATCGGAATTCATCGGGACGATGGTAAAGCCTGTCATTTCATTTCTCGCTATTGCCGGCGTGTCCGCATTTTTTGCCACGGCGGCAAAAGGATTTTTGGATGTTGCACCGATGGAAAAATGGCCGCTGATTTCTCGTGTGATGTTCAAATTTACCCTGTTCATGGATGCGAACATCCATTTTGTTCTTGGTGGATTTGTTGTTGCAATGACGTGGCTGATCTGGTCAATGGGCAATTGGGGCGCGCGCAATGTCTGGCTGAGACATAAGCTGGACAATTTTTTACCTTATGTGATTTACCGGGATTTCTCGTCATTTTCAACCATGATTGTGCTGTCGGCATTGATGTCATCCGGCATGCCGTTAAAGCTGGCGGCACAATCCATTTTTGATTCCGGCAACCCATGGATCAAAAGTTATTTCAGAAAGATCGTGCGCAGGCTCGGTGATTCTTCGATGAAATCACCCGCGCAGGCGTTCGATGTCGGATTTTTCCCCCAGAAGATTTATTACCGCGTGCTGGATTCGTCCGAACGCGGTGGGTTCGACGATGCGATCAAGCGTATTGCCGAAGACTCATTTGAGAGCATGGAAGCAGCCATGAAGAAACGCACCTTTGTTCTGGATCAAATCGTAATGGCAATAACCGGTGGTACGGCGGCGCTGATCGCAGGTGGATTGACTTCGGCGATCGGCGTCATTACGACGCTGATAAAAAGCGGTGGTTAGATTTGCGTAAAACACTGTTTTGCGTTAAACTGAAAGTTGTAGGTCAATTGCAGGTCAATATCATTAAATAAAGGAGCTATAAAAATGAAACAACTTAAAAAGCAAAAAGGTTTCACCCTGGTTGAAATTGCGATCGTGCTGATCATTTTCGGCGTAATCGCGTCCATGGGTCTTGGTGGTATGTCTCTTTACAATCAGACCAAAAATGACCAGTCGGCGCGCTCGCTGAACAGCATCGTGACCGCAATGCAAACCAAGATGCGCAATGATCCCGACACGTCCAGCATGTCGAATGTGGCCGTGATCAACGCGGGCGTGTTGGACAAGACCGGATGGACAGGTACGATCTCTGGTGGCGTGGGCACGATCGCCCATTTGAATAAAGGCGCTGCAACCTTCGTTCCCGCGACTATTACAACTGCAAATGACGGGTTTACCGTGACGCTGGCTACCGTTCCGTATGATTCGTGTGGCGATATTGCGCGTGACGTAACTATCCATGCCGAGAAGATCACCATTGGAGCAACGGCGGTGCAAACGAGCAGCGCAACAAAAGCTACTGGTACAGCGATCGACACAGCTTGCGGTTCGACAGGAACGGTCAGCATGGTCTTTACTTATACCAAAGTTCCTTGATTCGCGTGATTTACAAAGCCCGATAGCCCGATGGGTTGCCGGGCTTTGTGTCCGATCGGGCGCAGGTAAACAAAAGGGGTTGAAGCGTGACATCACAAACAACGGATGCGGAAAAAAAGATACTGGAATACCCGACCTGGCATATTACGCCCAGGCTGGATGACAGTATCGATGTGGCATTGTTCAAGGGCGGCAATCATCCGCCGCAAAAAATGCCGGGGGAGTTTGACTGGTTCTTGCAAAAAGTTGTATCGGAGATCGATAGGTACACGAAATTGCCTGATTACCATCCCGGATCGCCAGATTATCTCAAGAGCTTTGCCATTCAGATCGGGAACTTGCGCGGGCGCTGCCAGGAATCGATCGGCGCGAGAGGGGTATCCACCTTCGCTATTCGGCTTGCGTCGGATCACGCGCCGGACTTTAACGAGATCGGTATCCCGGAGTATATCCGCGAGGCACTGATGAACCCGGACATGCAGCGCAAAGGTGGCCTGATCACCGTTTTTGGCGCGCAAGGCAGCGGCAAGACATGGACTGCCTACGCGACCATTATTGAGTATTTGAAGCGGTTTGGCGGATCTGGCTACACCATCGAAGACCCGATCGAGTTTGATATCGCCGGGTGGATCGGCGACAAAGGCGGATATCTCACCCAGTCCGATTGCACCAAGATCGGTTATGCGCGCGCGGTCGAGAACTCACTGCGCTTTGCGCGATCGATCCTGTTCGTTGGAGAGATACGCGACTCGAAGGCTGCGGCGGAAATGTTACGCATTTCCATTGGCGGACAACTGGTGTTGACCACTATGCACGCCAAAGACCACCAGAGCATGTGTCAGCGCATCGTGTCGCTGGCGCAGGATGGTGGTGAGCCGCAGGCGAAAAACCTGCTGGCGAATGCGCTGCAACTGTCTATCGGGCAGCAGATTAACCAAGGTGTGCTTCAGGCAACAATGCTTTGCGCGTCAGGGCATAACGATGTGCGCATGGCGATAGAGAAGGGTGACTATACGGCGTTTGCGCAAGCGTTGGATAGACAGAGGTCGGAGCAATCCGCGAAATCTGGCAGCAAGTACGGGCAGCGGTAATCGCGACAAGGAGATGATGATGGTCAAGGCAAAAATTCAAAAAGGTTTCACTCTGATCGAGATAGCCGTTGTCTTGATCATCATGGGCATCCTCGCGTCATCGGCGACGTTGGCGGCTAAGAATTACGCCAGCGACACCAAAGCTCAATCAATCGCCGATCAGATCAAGACGCTGACTGGTGGTGTCTCGACGATGTTGGTCAACGAATATACGACGCTGGCGGACGCGACCGCCAACAACACGACAGGCTTTGCCGTCGAGTTTGCCCCGACTGTCGCCGAGCTGAAAACCAAAGGTTATCTGACCAACAACTTCCAGAATTCCAGCCTCGCCGGAAATACATGGAGCGTGAAAATCAGTCAAAGCCCTGTTGGCTGCACGCCACCGGCTTGCGACCTGTCCGCTTTGGTTTATTCCAGTACCGGACTAACCAAGGGCGGTGTCGCCGATACAATGCTTGCCACCAGGATATCCGAAAAACTCGGAAACGATGGTGGTACATCAAGGGATAGCGCGCCCAATACGATTTCCGGCCCAAGCGGGTTGTGGACAACCACCAATCCGTTAGGTGCAGTCCAGGCGGTGATCGCCATGCAAACCGGTTATGGATCGCAAGGGTTCAGCCAGTTCGTCAGGATGGGTGATGCGAGGGCGGTGACGCTGAATGGGGGATTGACAAATAATGGCGCGTTGACCAACACCGGCGTATTGACTAACAACGGTGCGGCCAGTATTACCGGCGTAGCTACCACGAAAGGCATTACAAACACTGGGGCGATAACCAGTACAGGCGCGCTGACCAACACCGGCGTATTGACCAACAACGGTGCGGCCAGTATTACCGGAGCACTGGCGATGAACAACCAGAACATCACCGGGGTCAACGCACTAACCGCCACGACTGGCAGTTTCACCAATACCACCACAACCGGCACGGCAACGATGGCGAAAGTCAATGGTAATTTGGAAGTTACGTCAGTGGCCGTGGTGGGCGGCGTGTGCGCTCCAAACGCAAAGATTGCCGTCGATGCCACTGGACTGCTACTGTCTTGCCAATCCGGGGTTTGGGCGAAGGCAAGTGGAGCGGGAGGTGGAACTGCTAATGCAATAGGATTGGATTTAATTGCAAAATTTGGGACGTGGGGAGTAAACCTTCCAGTCTTTTCATTATCAGCTTATAGTTGCTTACGGTCGGGGTATCCGTCCATGCCGAGTTGCCCATCAGGTAGCTATAGTTATGCAACCAGGCAATTTTATGCAGGCCAATGTATATATGATGGATGGGATCCCAGTGGAAATAACGCTTATTCACAAAGGCTCTGCGTTGTAAACCCATAGCCGGAATAGTGTTACCAGGGTGGTGAGAGGTTATATGCTGTTCGCGAATAGCGAATGACCTCTCGCCGCCATAGTAAGCAGATCGACGAGTTGTCTGAAACTCGCAAACAGGGCTACAGGCGATTTATTTGCGATTAGCTAGGTGAGGGTGTCGGACATGTTGCCGGATGGCCTTGACGGACGTTTTAGGTGGCAGTCCAAGTAGCGTAGCATTGCCCACTATTAGACCCAACACTAATACCCATAGGCATCAGTGTCACCGAAATAAAAGTACCCATGTTGATATAGCAGTAAGGTGCGTTGACGGCACAAGACCCCCAACTATGTGACAGTGTTAAGTTGCCACTTGCATCTACTGATGCTCTACCAAACACCCCGTCGGGTGTGGTGCATTGAATCGGCGACAGCATAGCTTGCGTACCAGTTCCACCTCCCGCTCCACTTGCCTTCGCCCAAACCCCGGATTGGCAAGATCAAGTTGTCGAAAAACTGACCCAACATGCAGTCGTCCAATTGTTCCCGTCGGTGTATGTGACGTTTATCCCCAAAAGACCTATTACGATGTAGACACCGCCGTTGCTACAGGTTTGGGCATTGACTGCACAAGATCCCCATGGGGTGGTTAAAGTTATGTTGCCGCTCGCATCCACTGATGCTCTGCCCCAAGCGTTGCTACTCGCCCCAGTGTTACATTGGATCGTTTTCCCTTTATACGGCGACAGCATAGCTTGCGTACCAGTTCCGCCTCCCGCTCCACTCGCCTTCGCCCAAGCCCCGGAT
>Ga0315281_10007871_pt1 | contig 14920 bp, 18 predicted proteins | sample YL17G07_0_MG_FD_204540 | JGI IMG/M metagenome (GOLD analysis project Ga0315281, IMG submission 204540) | Sediment microbial communities from Yellowstone Lake, YNP, Wyoming, USA - YL17G07_0 | ecosystem: Environmental > Aquatic > Freshwater > Lake > Sediment | place: USA: Wyoming | collected...
TCCCTGTCTGGCTGAAACCTCGGCGACGTCATGTGCCGTGTAGCTGGCGATCGCGCGCTCGGGGCGGTCCGCCTCATGGGAGTGCAGAATGTGGCCGAGGCGCCGCGAGACCGTGACGACGTCGATCGAGGTGTCGCCGCCGCCGACCACGACGACGCGCTTGCCGACGTGACGCATGCGTCCATCGTTGAACGCCTGCAGAAACGCGGTGGCGGTGACGATGTTCGGCGCCTCGTTGCCGGCGCAGGGAAGCGGCCGTCCCGACTGCGCGCCGAGGCCGAGGAACACGGCGTCGAACTCTGCCCGGATCTGCTCCATGGTGACATCGGTGCCGATGCGGCATTTCAGACGGACCTCGACGCCGAGGTCGAGGATGCGCTGGATTTCGGCGTCGAGGATATTACGCGGCGTGCGGAAACCCGGAATGCCGTAGCGCATCATGCCGCCCAGTTCCGGATGTTCGTCGAACACAGTGACCTCGTGGCCCTTGAGCGCAAGCTGGTAGGCGCAGGACAGGCCCGCCGGCCCGCCGCCGATCACCGCCACTTTCCTGCCGCTCGCCGCCGCGGGTTTGTCGTAGGCGAAATTCTTCGCGATCGCGGTGTCGCCGAGGAAGTGCTCCACCGAGTTGATACCGACGAAATCCTCGACCTCGTTGCGGTTGCATCCCGATTCGCACGGCGCCGGGCATACCCGCCCCATCACCGACGGGAAAGGGTTGGCGCCGGCAAGGCGGCGAAACGCATACTCCTGCCAGCTCAGTCCGGCCGGCGGCTTTTCCACGCCGCGGACGATGTTCAGGTAGCCGCGAATGTCCTCGCCCGAGGGGCAGCTTCCCTGGCAGGGGGGCGTCGCCTGAATATAGGTCGGGCACTTGTGCGAGTGGTCAGCGTCGAATATCTGTTCCTGCCAGCGCTTCCATTTCCCGTCGCCGTCCTGGTAACGGCGAAAGGTGATTTTGGTGCTGGCTTGTCCGGTGGTGCTCGACACTGATGATGCTCCTCGAGATTGCGTTAGTGGGATTTACGCCGCTTGGCCAGACGGCCAGCGCGCATCGCGTCGCACGGCGCCTAAACCTCCAACCCCATTTTGATGTAGCCGGTCGGACACACGTCCATGCAGATGTGGCAGCCGATGCAGCGGTCGTAATCGGTATACACATAGCGGCCGATGGTCGCCTGCGCCTTGGACACCTTCTTCACCGCCGCCTGCGGGCAATAGACGATGCAGTTGTCGCACTCGAAGCACTGCCCGCAGCTCATGCAGCGCGCGGCCTCGGCCTGCACCTTGGCTTCGGTCAGCGCCACGATGCGCTCCTCGAAGTTGCCGACGGCGCTTTTTTCGTCCAGTTCGACCATCTGCCGCAGGTTGCGCGGCGTATGCGGAAAATGGCCCAGGAACAGTTCCTCGTGCGTGACCACATACCTGTCGGAGCGGTTGTCGTAGTTATGCACGGCAACGTTCGAAGCGTCGGTACCGCGCAGGGGTTCGCTCGCTTGCTCGAACTTGAGGCCTTTCTCGATCATCTTGCGCTCGAGGTCGAAGTAGTGCACGTCGATCTTCGGCCTTTTTTCCAGCGGCTCGCCCCTGAGGTGGCGGTCAATGCCCTCCGCGGCGATCCAGGCGTGGCCGATGGCGGTGGTCAACAGGTGCGGGCGGACGATATCGCCGCCGGTGAACACCCCAGGCTTGCCGGCGACCTGATAATTCTTGTCCGCGCTGACCAGCCCGCGATTGTTCTTGAATTCCTCCAATCCGGTAAAGTCCACGGTCTGGCCGAGGGCGGAGACCAGCAGGTCGCAGGGTATGTCGAATTCGGATCCGGCTTGCGGCACCATTTTCTTGTTTACCCAATCGACTTTGACCACCCGCAGCGCCACGGCGCGCCCGTCCGGGCCGAGTACCGCCGCGACCGGCGCGACACAGGTCATGATGCGCACGCCCTCGCGCGTAACCGCCTCGACTTCGTGTTTGGTGGCCGGCATTTCCGCTACCGTCCGGCGGTAGGCGATGAGTACGTTCGCGCCTTCCTGCTGCGCAGCCGTGGCCACGTCGTGTTCCATCTGGCCGAGGACCGCGCCTTCCGACGCCGCCTCCGCGGGATCGCGCGTGATGTGTCCGAGCCGGCGCGCCACCGCGGCGACGTCCATGGCGGTGTCGCCGCCACCCACGACCACGACCCTCTTGCCCACCTTGTCGAGGCGGCCGTCGTTGAAGGCGCGCAGGAAATTGATGCCGTCGATGACGTTCGGGGCCTCGGCGCCGGGAATGGGCAGCGGGCTGCCCGACTGAGCGCCGAGTCCGACGAAGACGGCATCGAAGTCGCGCCGCAAATCTTCGAGGCTCACGTCCTTGCCGACCTGGGTATTGAGGCGCACTTCCACACCCATGTCGATGATGCGCTTGATCTCGCCGTCGAGCACATCGCGCGGCGTGCGATAGCCGGGAATGCCATAACGCATCATGCCGCCGAGATGCTCGTTCGAGTCGAAGACGGTGCAGCCATGGCCCTTGCGCCGAAGCTGATAGGCGCAGGCGAGCCCGGCCGGCCCGCCGCCGATGATCGCGACTTTCTTTCCGGTCTCGTGCTCGGGCCGGGGAAAGGACAGGCCATGCGCGAGCGCCCACTCGCCGATAAAGTGCTCGACCGAGTTGATGCCGACGAAATCCTCGACCTGGTTGCGATTGCATCCCGACTCGCACGGCGCCGGGCACACGCGGCCCATGACCGCCGGAAACGGATTCGCGTCGGTCATGCGGCGGAACGCGTATTCCTGCCAGGGAACGCCCGCGGGCGGCTTTTCGATGCCGCGCACGATGTTGAGCCAGCCGCGGATGTCCTCGCCCGAGGGGCAGCTTCCCTGACACGGCGGCACCGCCTGGATATAGGTCGGGCACTTATAGGAATGGTCGGCCTCGAAGATCTTGTCCTGCCAGCGCTTCCAGGTTTCGTCGCCTTCGCGATAGCGGCGGAAGGTCAGCTTGCTGCTTGACTGCTCAGTTGTGGTCGACACGTTTCGTCTCCTCGAAGGTGCTTTACTTGGGTCCGAGCCGGATTGCGTTGCCCACCAGCTGGTGCACGCCACCCACCATGCTCATGTTGAATTTGTAATAGGGCAGAACCTTGCTGAACTGCGCCTTGCAGATGGCGCAGATGGTCGCCATGAAGTTCACGCCGTGCGAATCGACGACCGCCTGCAGCGCCTCCATGCGCGGCAGCGCGCCCTTCACGCGCAGGTCGAGCAGCTCGTCGGCCAGCAGGCCGCCGCCGCCGCCGCAGCAGAAGGTCTTTTCGCGGATGGTCTCCGGATTCATCTCGACAAACCTGTTGGCGACGGCGCGGACGATGGCGCGCGGGATCTCGAACTGGCCGCCCGGCATGCCGCCCATGCGCGAGGCGCGCGCGACGTTGCAGGAGTCGTGGAAGGTGACCACGTAACGGTCGTTTGCGCTCTTGTCGAACGTGAGCGCCCCGCGCTGGATCAGGTCGTAGGTGAGTTCGCAGATGTGCTGCGGCACCGGGTAGTTGGAGTCGAGAAAATCGAACGGGCCAATCAGCGTGTTCCAGAAACTGTAGGCGACGCGCCAGGCATGGCCGCACTCGCCCACCACGAGCCGCCTTGCGCCGAGGTCGAGTGCCGCCTCGCGCACGCGCATGGCGATTTTCTGCATCTGGCCGTAGTTGCCGATGAACAGGCCAAAGTTGCCCGCCTCCGAGGCGTGAGTGGAAAGCGTCCACGGAATCCCTGCTGCATGGAACACTTTGGCGTAGCCCATGAGGCTGTAGACGTGCGGCTCGGCGAAAAAATCGGCCGAAGGCGTGATCAGCAGCACTTCGGCGCCTTTCTGGTTGAGCGGTAGGCGTATGTCCAGGCCTGTTTCTTCCTTCAGATCTTCCTCGAGGCTGGACAGCGTGTCCTGCAGCGCCGGGCCGGGAAGTCCGAGATTGTTGCCCACCTTGTGGACTTTGCCTATGATCTCATTGGAGTATTTCTGCCCCACGCCGATCGAGTCCATGATTTCTTTCGCGGCCATGGTGATCTCGGCGGTGTCGATGCCGTAGGGACAGAACACCGAGCAGCGGCGGCATTCCGAACACTGATTGAAGTAGGAGTACCAGTCGTCGAGCACGTCTTTGGTGAGGTCTTCAGCGCCGACCAGTTTCGGAAACCACTTCCCCGCCCAGGTGAAATAGCGGCGATAAACCTTGCGCAGCAGATCCTGGCGCGCGACCGGCATGTTCTTCGGGTCGCCCGTGCCGAGGAAGTAATGGCATTTGTCGGTGCAGGCGCCGCAATGCACGCAGGCATCCAGATACACCTTCAGCCCGCGGTAGTTCTGCAGCAGGTCGCCCAGTTTGGCAATCGCCTTGTCGTGCCAGCCCTCGACCAGTTCTCCGGGAAAGCCGAGCGCCTGCTGCATCGCGGCGCTGGCGGCATAGGGCTTGCTCTTCGCCATCGCGCCGGCCTGGAGAATCGGAATGACCGGATAGGTCTTCAGCGGCGGCGCGGTAACCTGGGTGGTGGCCATGTCAGACCTTCGCTTTATCCAGTTTTGCGGCCCAGGGCGCGAGATGCCGCTGCTCGCGCGGGTTATCCACCTGGTTGCGGCCCGGGCTGAAGAACAAGCCTGGCGCGTGCAGCAGCTTGGAATACGGGAAGATCGCGGTCAGCAGCGCGACCAGGATGAGGTGCACAAACAGCCCGGTGTGCATCGGCAACGGCTGCCAGTCGAACAACAGCAGGCCGAGGACAAAGGCCTTCACTGCAACAATGTCGGTGTGGCTCATAAATTTCATCGACAAGCCGGAGAAGGCTATGCCGAGGAGCAGCGCCAGCATCAGGTGGTCGGACGGCGTGGAGATATAGCGGATGCGCTCCACCAGGAAGCGCCGCGCCCACAGGGCGGCGAGCCCGGCCACCATGGCCAGCCCGGCGTAGAGGCCGAAAGGCTGGATCCAGACCACCCAGAACCACACAGGTTCAGTGAAATAGCGCAGGTGTCGCGCCAGCACCAGCGCGAGCGCGACATGAAACATCCAGCCGAACAGCCAAATCCAGAGATTGGCCTTGAACAGACTCTCGAACAGCGTCACCTCGCGCAGCATGCGCAGCACTACACCGCCCGTGGTGGTGGGCGCGGGCGTGGTCGGGATCTTGAGCGGCGCCGGCGTACGGGCGTAGTCCCGGATGCGCCAGGCGAGCCCGGCCGCTCCGAGCAGTGCGGCGGCGTAGAGCAGCAGCGCGAAGAAGACGGTCGCCGCCGTCATCGGGTGCTCATGCCGGAGCGGAGGACGCGGAAGAGAAAACCAAGGCTTTCATTCGGAAAACCTCTGCGTCTTCTGCGCTTTCGGATTTAGATGCAGCCGGTCGGCTTGGGCAAGCCGGCGATCTTGCACGCCTGCTTCGCCGGGCCGTAGGGGAACAGTTCATACAGGTACTGGCTGTTTCCTTTATCCGGCCCGAGCTTCTTGCCTATCGCCTTGGTAAGCACGCGCACCGCCGGGGCGATCTGGAACTCGTTGTAATAATCGCGCAGGAAATTGACCACCTCCCAGTGGCTGGGTGTCATCTCGACCTTCTCCCCCTCGGCGAGAACCTTCGCGATGTCCTCGTTCCATTCGGCGAGATTGACGAGATACCCTTCCTCGTCGGTCTCATACGTATTGCCGTTTACTTCGATAGCCATATGCACTCCTATTAGTGTCCGGAATCCCGCGGACCATTGCTAAAGCCAGGATTGGCAATTCTTGTGCTGCACCACCAGTTCGACAAACCCGGCGTAATCGACCGGTTTTACACCCTCGGCGAGGGCTTGCGCCATGCCGCGCGCCTCCAGGTCGGGGGCAAGTACATAGATTTCGAGCCGCGCCGACGCCGCCCGCAGTTTGCTTTCAGCGGCATTGCCGCGGGTCGCGGCATACACGCCGTCCTCGATCAGCAGCACTGCGGCGCCCGGCTGCGCGGCTGCAAGGCAGCTATCGAGCGTGCTGCGCTCCAGTGGCGACTTGTTGACGATATGCAGCATAGGTGGCCCTCGTTCTTTTCAAAAGCTGAGCAGCACGTCCTGCTCGTCCATCAGCTTGCCGATCTCGGCCGCGCTGAACACCTCAACCGGCACGCACATGTCCTCCTCGGTCAGCCCGCGTGCCTCCAGCGCCTCCTTTTCCACGTACAGCTTGTTGACGTCGTAGTCGTCGAGCGCGCGGTAAGTGGGCTGGAAATTCTTCACCTCGATGCCCTTGGTCTGGTGACCTTTCTTCAGCTGGTACACACCATCGTCCATGAACACCAGGCTCACGTCCTGGTCGAACGCGGCGGCAATCAGCACGACCTCGAGCGACTCCAGCGCGTAGATGGTTCCGTACGGAGCCTTGCGGTTCACGTACATTATTTTTTTTACCTGTCCCTCGCTCATTTCAGCCCGCCTCCCCGTCCTGTCAATCGCCGAAGGTCACCATCCGGTCGGCCTGGATGCTGGATTCGATCAGCTGGCCCAGTCCGGATATGCGAAACCCTGCCGCCAGGTTTTCGTCCTTGATGCCGCGCCGCAGCGCCGCGGCCACGCACACCACCAGATCGACCTTTTGTTCGGCAGCTAGCTTCGACCAGCGGTTCACGATGTTGCGGTCGTCCTGCGGCGGCTCGGTGAGCCGGGACGCGTTGTTCACACCGTCGTGGTAGAAAAACACGCGCTGAATCTGGTGCCCGGCCGCCAACGCGGCCTTGCAGAACTGGAAGGCGCTGTCCGAAGCCTCGTGCGTGTACGGGCCCTCGTTGACCAGGATGCCGAATTTCATATTTACCTTCTGAAACTCTGATTTAGGGGATCTGCAAGGGGGCATCGCCCCCTTGTTCGACGTACTCCTAGAACCGGATGTGCGTCGACGCATTCAGATTGGCGCGGCTGCCGCGCCAGTCGTCGATCAGGTACTTGGTGAAGGTCAGCCCGGTCTTCTCGAAAAAGCGCGGCCAGCCGATGCGCTCGACCCAGTCCGACAGGCGCTCCCACGGCCGCGCGTCCTCCTTGTAGACGTGCAGGATCTTTTTCACCACGACAGCCACCTCGACCCAGCGCGGCGGGTTGTTCGGCAGGCCGGAAGCGACCATTTTCATGAAGGTCGGCTTGCCACGGGCGTTGGAGTTCTTGCCGCCCACCCAGATCGCGAGCTTGTTGTGCTCGGGATCGTTGATCTGCATCGGCGGGCAAGGCGGATAGCAGGCGCCGCAACACATGCATTTCTTCTCGTCGACTTCGAGCGAAGGCTTGCCGTTCACCAGTGCCGGCCGGATCGCGGCCACCGGGCAGCGGGCCACCACGGCCGGCCGCTCGCACACGTTGCCGACGAGATCATGGTTGATCTTGGGTGGTTTGGTGTACTGAACAATAATGGCGATGTCAGCCTGGCCGCCGCAGTTGATCTCGCAGCAGGAAGTGGACATGTGCACCCGGTTGGGCATCTCCTCGTGCCTGAATTCGTAGTACAGCTCGTCCATCAGCGACTTCACCACGCCCGAGGCGTCGGTGCCGGGGATATCGCAGTGCAGCCAGCCCTGCGTGTGCGCCATCATCGACACCGAGTTGCCGGTGCCGCCCACCGGAAAGCCGTTGCTCTCCAGCGCTTCGATCAGGGGCGCGACTTTTTTCTGGTCGGCGACCATGTACTCGATGTTGGAGCGGATGGTGAAGCGCACGTGGCCGTCTGCGTACTGATCGCCGATGTCGCACAGCTTCCTGATGGTGTGCACGTCCATCTGGCGCTGCGTGCCGGCGCGCACCGTCCACACTTCGTCTCCGGAGTGCGATACGTGGTGCAGTACGCCGGGGCGCGGCCGGTCATGGTATTTCCAGTTGCCGTGATTCGCGAGCAGGGTCGGGTGCATGTACTGCTTCGCGTCCGGGACCCCGGTTTCCTTGGGCTTGCGCATCTGCTGCTGTGGTTGAGCCATTGCTTGTCTCCAGGCGTACTGTAGGGGGCCTACTCAGGCGGCTGCCTTCTTGGCCTTGATCTTGGCCACTTCCTCGTCCCAGCCGTCGGTGCGGACGTAGGGGTTGGTGCGCGGCGCGGCCACCATGTTGGCGTCGACATCGAGGCCAATGCCTTCGAGGAAGTTGACCAGGCCGATGCGCTCGATCATTTCGCCGGTGCGTTCGTGCTCGAGCGCGTTCTCGGCGAAGAAATCGATGATCTTTTGTCCCAGCTCGACGATCTGCTCGTAGTCTTCCTCGTTCTGGAGCCGCTGGAACGGCACCACCACGGTGCCCATCTGGTCGCCGATTTTCAGCGTGCGCTTGCCGCCGCAGAGGATGGTGGCGCCCTTGTCCTTGCCCGGGGCCAGGGCACCGGTCATCACGTTGATACAGTGCATGCAGCGCACGCAGTCGCGGTTGTCGATCTCCAGCGCGTGCGTGTCGTTCAGCGCCACCGCGGAGATGGCCTCGTCCTTGCGCACGTCCTTGATTTCTTTCAGCTGGATCGCCTTGGTCGGGCAGCGTGCGACGACATCGTTTACCAGTTCGTTCATGCCGTGCTTGGCGTACCACTTCTTCGCCAGCGCCTCGTCGGTGCGGATGTTGTCACGCCAGGTGCCGATGACCGCCAGGTCCGAGCGCTGGATCGAGTTCATGCAGTCGTTCGGACAGCCGGAGAACTTGAACTTGAACTTGTACGGCAGCGCCGGGCGATGGATGTCGTCGAGGAAGCTGTTGATCACCATCCGGTGCGCCTTGCCCTCGTCGTAGCAGGATTGTTCGCAGCGTGCCGCGCCGACGCAGGACATGGAAGTGCGCAAGGCGGGTCCGGCCCCGCCCAGGTCGAAACCAGCCTCGTTGATCTCGTCGAAAGCCTTCTGCACGTTCTCGCTGGTTGCGCCCTGAAACATGATGTCGCCCGATTGGCCGTGGAAGGCGATCAGGCCGGAGCCGTGCCGTTCCCAGATGTCGGCGAGCTTGCGCAGGATGTCGGTGGTGTAATGCATGCCCGCAGGCGGCATCACACGCAGGGTGTGGAACTCGGCCGCGTCGGGGAACACCGGCTTGCCGTTCTCGTCCTTGATCTCGGTAAAGCGCGGGATGACGCCGCCGCCGTAACCGTAGACGCCGAGCGTGCCGCCTTTCCAGTAACCTTTCTTCGTCGCGTAGGAACGCTCCAGATGTCCGAGAAGGTCGGTTACGGAGTCCTTGTCTTTAGCCAGACGCTTGAGGCCGGTGACGAAACTCGGCCATGGACCGGTTTCGAGAGCATCCAGGTTCGGCGTGTCATGCTGTTTTTTCGCCATCTGTCTTCCTCCGTTCAGGGTGAGAGCATCTCATTCTCGCGACGATGTTAAGGCCCGCCGCCGGCGCCTGCCATTACTCGGGCAGGGGGGCGGGGACGCCCAGACGGGTGATGCAGCACCTACCCGAAGGGAGTAGCCGGCAGCCCTCCAAAACGGTGATTTGCGGCTCCCGCGCCCGGTGCGATAGTACCTGCCGGCAACGAGCGGAGCGCGCAGCATGGACACGACCCGGAGTCTGGACAAGTTCACCTGCCCGTTCGGAGGGCAGGAAGTCGAGCTGGTCCAGGTGGACTACGAGGCCGGCGGCATGCCGCTGCTGCGCTTGCGCATCCGCGAACGCGGCGCCCGCTTCACCATTTTCGAGATCGATCCGGGCACGGCCGGACGCTGGGGCCGTGCAATGCTTGACTGGTCACAGACGCAGGAGAAAAGCTGAAGCCATGGACATGGTCGACGTGGCGTTTGCGCTGCGCGGTGGTACCATTCCCGCGGATCACGGTTGGGACCTGTTCCGGCTGCTCGCCGAGCGGCTCGACTGGCTTGCAGACGAAGCCGATGCCGGCGTGCATCCGATCCGCGGCGCGCGCGCGGTCGCAGGCACGATTCACCTCGGCGTCCGCGCCCGGCTCATGCTGCGGCTGCCGCAGCAACGCGTCGAGCAGTCGTTCGGGCTTTCGGGCGCCCGCCTCGATCTCGGCGACGGTGTCGATGTGGGCGGCGCGCGCTTGCGGCCACTGTTCGCGCACCGTACCTTGTATTCGCAGTTCGTGGCCACCGGCACGCCCGATGACGCCGGGTTCCACCGCGACGTCAGCGCCGAGCTGCAGCAGGCCGGGATCGCATGCGACGTGGTTTGCGGCAGGGTGCGCCGCGCGCAAACTCAAGGCGCGGAGATCGTCGGATTCAGCCTGATGCTGCACGCGCTCTCGCCCGAGGATTCGCTCAGGATGCAGGTTGCGGGCCTGGGAACGGGGCGCAAGCTCGGCTGCGGTATTTTTGTCCCCCACAAATCGGCCGGCGCGGTGGGTTCTTGATGGGCGCGCGCTTCAACGCGGAAATGTATGCACAAGCGAGAGGGATTGCCATGAACACGGAAAAAAATGCCGACAAACCGCTGGTCACGCTGGATCTGTGCGGGCTGAATTGCCCGGCGCCGCTGCTTGGCGCGAAGCACGTCGTCGACGACCTGCAACCGGGACAGGTGATGCAGCTGATTTCCGATTGCCCGGGTACGCCGGACGACCTGTTCGCCTGGAGCCGCCATACCGGCAACGAGGTGATCGCCACCGACAAGCTCGGCGGCCTCAGGGTTGCGTACACCATCCGGCGCGGTGCGGGCGCGGCCGTGCGACCGACGGCGAACGCGACGCTGGATATCCGCGGCGTCAGCTGTCCTGGTCCGATCATCGAGGCGAAGAAGCTGCTTGACGGCATGAAGGCGGGCGAAGTCCTGCTTTTGGTGAGCAACTGCCCGGGCTCCCCCGACGACGTCGGTTCGTGGGTAAGATCGACCGGGCTCGAACTCGTCGCCAAGCAGGAAATGGCGCCGGGGACCTACGAGTTTTTCATTCGCAAGACCAGGGACCGTTGATAGACAAGGAACGGAGGATCGCAATATGGCTTACGTGGTGAATGGCGTCGAACTGGAAACCGATGTGGAAGGCTATCTGCTCGCCCCCGATTACAGCGAAGAAACGGTGCGCGTGATCGCGCAGACCGAGGGCATCGAGCTGAACGACGATCATTGGAAAGTCGTGCAATACCTGCGCGATCAGTACAAGGAGCACGGTCAGACACCGAACTTCCGCAATATGCTGAAAGACATCGCCGCTTTAATTCCGGGGTGCGACAGCAAGGCGCTCTACGACCTGTTTCCGCTCGGGCCGGCCAAGCAGGGCGCGCGCGTCGCCGGCTTGCCCAAACCGTTCGGCAAGGGCGGCTACTAGTGTCCGCCGCGGGATAGAGCGGCGCGCCACTTGGCCATCCGCATCCGCAGCCACTTCCACCGGGGAGCGGGCGAACGCAGCATGCCCGAGCTCGCCGGCGTCATCGCCATGCTCGGCTGGAAGCTATCGCAGGACGCCATCCGCCGCATGCGCGCCGCGCAGTTCGACATCGACATCGGCACGCAGTACTTCGATTTCGTGTGCGAGTACCTCGCGTTCATGCTGCACGCGGCCGACCGCATCGCCTACCGGGTGCTGGACGCCGAGAAGCGCACTGCATTCACCACCGCGCTCGCGCTGAAGCTGGCCGAGGTGGTCGAGGACAATCGCGACATGCTGATCGCCGAACCCGAGCCGGGACGCAGCCGCCGCCATTTCGTGGACCTCGCCAACCAGCGCGGCGCCGACTACGCCGATTTCACCTGGGACAAGAAAGAAGGGCCGGACTTCGGCTTCCGCCGCTTTTTCGGCAGCCGCTTACTCGATATCGTGCCCGAGAAGGATCACGCCTGGGTGATCGACCAGATCATGGAGATCGAAGCGCCCGAGGCGGTGAAGGCGCTGGAAGCCACGCTCGAGGGCTTGTTCGCCCCGCCGGGAGAAGCGCGCCCGCCCCGGCGTGAACGCCATGTCGGCGAATGAGCCGGCGCATCGACGCGCCGGAGGGCGCCGCCTTCGATCTCGCCGACGACGCTGCCTATCAAGCCTGGCGTGCGGCCAAGCTCGCGCATTTCCCGAAATCGCTGGCCGAACTCGTGGTCGAAGTGCGCGATCCGCGCGCGCTCAGCCCGGGTGAACGGCGGGCGCTGCTGGAGCGCTGCGAACGCGCCAACATGGCAGTCTATGCCAGTCCGCTGGCAGGCGACCCGGACAAGGAGATCCCGCGCCGGCTCGGCCTGCAACTCGGTCTGCGCGACCTCGATTCCAACTACCTTGCCGACGACGACGGCATTTCGCCGCTGGCGGTCGCCGAGCGCGGTACGCGCGGCGAATTCATCCCCTACACCAACCGCGGCATCAAATGGCACACCGACGGTTACTACAACCCCGCCGAACGCAGCGTGCGCGCCGTGCTGCTGCACTGCGTCGAACGCGCCGAGATGGGCGGCGAGAACGACCTGCTCGACCACGAGATCGCCTACATCCTGCTGCGCGACCGCGACCCGGAGCACATACGCGCATTGATGGCGGGCGATGCGATGACTATCCCGGCGCGCGTAGAGGACGGACGCATCGAGCGCCCGGCGCAGGCGGGCCCGGTGTTCTCCGTCGATGCCGGCGGCTACCTGCACATGCGCTACACCGCGCGCGCGGTGAGCATAGAGTGGAAGCGCGATACCGCCACGCAGACCGCGCTCGCGGCCCTCGAGGACATCCTCGCGGCGTCCTCGCCGTTCCGCGGGCGGCTCGAGCCGGGCATGGGGCTGGTCAGCAACAATGTCCTGCACACGCGCACGCCCTTCACCGACTCGGACCGGCACCGGCGCCTGATCTACCGCGCGCGCTACCACCAGCGCGTCGCCGCCGGCTGACATCGCGCCGGTCGGCCGCTCCCGGCGCTGCGGCCGAGGGTAGAATGCAGATTCCTCTAACCTCGACAGGCGGAGCGCGATGAGCGATGCTTTGGATTACCTGCTCAAGGTGCGGTCAGATGCGATTCCGCACTACTTCAAATTTCTCAAGGAAGCCGGCAAGCACCTCGATCCAAAAACGCGGGCGCTGATCTCGGTCATCACCAAGGTCTATGCGCAGACCGAAACCGGCCTGCGCCAGTACCTGCTGCGCGCGCTGCGCGAGGGCGCGAGCGCGATGGAGGTGCTCGATGCGCTGCTGATGGCGTTCCCGGCGCTGGGGCTGGCGAAAATCGTCTGGGCGGTGGACGTGATTCTCGCGCTCGACCTGCCCGAGTTCCGGCCGGAGAACATCGGCGCCGCGGCGCGCTGGCACGACGTCGCGCCGGCGGCGCAGGTCGGCGACGGCGAAGCAACGCGGCTCGATTGCGACGGCCGCGGGCTGTTTGTCTACCGCGAGGGCAAGGCGTATCGTGTCTACGACAGCCGTTGTCCGCACCAGGTCACCAACATCCCGCACCTGGCGCTCGCGGGCCGCGAGTTGACCTGCCCCAAGCACAAATGGATGTTCGACCTCGCCAGCGGCGCGTGCGTGAAGAAGGGCACCCTCCCGCTCAAGCGCTTCGAAACGAAAGTGGAAAAAGACCGCATTTACGCTTTCTGGTAGCCGCCGCCCCGGACCGGATCCGATCAGAGTGCGAGTGCGCCGGGCTCCTCCATCCAGGCGGCGATCGCCGCCTCGGCGGCGGGATCGCTCTGGTGCAGGCGCAGGAGCTGCAGCGCCGCGCGGTGCCAGTGCGCGCTTCCGGCCAGGGCCGCGTCGCGCAAATCACCGAGCTTCCCCGATTGGCGCCAGCCGCGGTAGGCCCGATCGAGCAAGGGGAACAGGCTGGCGCGCACGCCCTCGAAGTTGGCGAAATAGAAATGGATCGAGCCGGCCGCTTCGCGCTCGATCAGGCGTGGCAAGGTGGACAGGCAATCGGCCAGGTTGTCGCGCACCGCGCGCGCGAGAATCTCCGCGCGCCGGCCATTGAGCGAAGCGATGAAATCACGCCACGCTGCCCCGAGCAGCGGTTCGGCCATCGCTTCCCCGAGTTCGTGCAGGATCAGCGTCTCCGCCTCCCGCTCGACCATGCGCTCCAACGCCGCCTCGGCGTCCGCTGCAAAGCCATAGCACTCGAGCGCCGACTTCAGCGCGCCGTCGGCCTTGCGCACGCCCCAGATCTCCATTTTTTCCCACAGCCAGCGCCGCAGCGCGTCGCGGCGCAGGAACACCGCGCCGTCCAGCAGGGAAGCGGGGGGAGCGGAAATATCGCGCGCATATTCGCAGCCGGAGACGAACAGCCGGAGCCCCTGCCGCCGCTCGTGGCGCTCCAACTGCGCCAGAAAGAAATGCGGTTTGCCGAAACGGCCATAGCCGCCGCCATACACCAGGCCCTGCGGCACCAGCGCGGCGTTGATGGCCGCGACGTCGAAAGCGTCATAGCTGCACCCCCCCAGATGCAACGATTCCAGGCCGTCGGCGAGCACCCCGTCCCAGAGCGCCTCGCGCTCGGAAATCCAGCTTCCCAGTTCCTGCCGCGGCAACGCCCGCGCCAGCGGCAGCTCGTTCTCCCAGCGGTAGAACTCACGCATTTCGAGCAGATAGTTGCACAGCGTCATGTCGCGCGCGTGGCGCGCGTCCGCGATGTGGCAGTTGCGCTGCACGCTCTGCACCAGCCGGGGAAAATCTGACAAATGCAGCATGGCTTGCGTAGGCAGCTCGGGATCCCGCAGACGTTCAGTCGTCGTCGGGGTTGGGTTGGGGCGGGCGTTGCTGCGACAGGAGGTCTTCGGCATGCAGTTCGTTATCGGCGAGGATCACCTTGATCGCACCGTCCCCGGCGGAGGCCAGGGTGGCGCGCAAGGCCTTGGCGCTCGCGGAGGCGTCGCGAAAGGCTGCGTGCTGCTCCAGCTTCTCCAGCCGGTGGATGGGAAAGCTGGTTATCCTATAGATGTAATAGGGCATGGTCAGAGGACCGCGGCGGCCAATTGCGTCTCGGGAAAACCCCGCCCCCGCAGCGCCGTTGCGGCACTTCGGATGAATGTCTCGGGCCCGGCGAGATAGATGTCGAACGCGCTCAGG
>Ga0315281_10007872_pt1 | contig 14920 bp, 12 predicted proteins | sample YL17G07_0_MG_FD_204540 | JGI IMG/M metagenome (GOLD analysis project Ga0315281, IMG submission 204540) | Sediment microbial communities from Yellowstone Lake, YNP, Wyoming, USA - YL17G07_0 | ecosystem: Environmental > Aquatic > Freshwater > Lake > Sediment | place: USA: Wyoming | collected...
CGGGACCTCCAGCCACGGGTAATCGGCCAGGAGCTTCGCGGGCGGCTTCGTGGCCAGGGCATAGAACGCCGCGGCGTCCACCTGGAGCGTCGCGATCTCCGGCGGCTTCGCCTGCAGGTAGGCGGTGATCTGCTCGATCCGAAGGCCCGGCCGGAGCTGGAGGACGACCGCCGGGTCGTTCGCCTGGAGGAGCGAGCCGACGAGCTGCTCGGGCGTCATGTCCCGGCGGAGGACGAAGTCGCCCGCGGCGAGCTGCCCCGTGAGGCCCTTCTCCGTCGCGATGAAGACGAAAGCCCGGGAGTCGACGAGGAGTCCCGCCGCCTCGAGCCGGTCGGCGATCCGCGAGGCGGTCTCCCCCGCCCCGATCGTGAAGGGCACCTGCGTTGCATCGTCGCTCGCCGGCCGGGTCAGGGCGTCGCCCAGGTCCTCGCGGACCAGGTCGGCCACGAAGGGCAGGCCGAGCGCACCCGGGTTGTTCGCGGCGTAGCCCACGACGATGCCCTTCACGATCGGCCGAAGGACCGTGCCGAGGAGCAGGAGGACGAGGCCCCCCGTGACGACGAGGAAGAGGAGGAACCGGAGGGCGCCGCCGTGCCCGCCGTGGTCGCCCGCCCGGGCCCCGTTCCGCCCGTTCGCGGGTCGCTCCGCCGCGCCCGCAAGGCGGGGCGGGGCAGCGCTGGCGCGCTCGCGCACGAACCCCGCCTCCGCGGGCCCGGGCTCGCCGCCCGGCGACGGTCCTGCCTCGATGCGGTGGGCCATCGGCCGCGGTCGCGCCGGGTCCCGGCCGTCGTCGCGCGGCGCCCCGCCGGCCCGGATCGTCATTCGTCCTCCCGTCCGGGCAGCCCGTCGGGCGTACCGCGATCCCGGCCGGGCAGTCCCGGCGGGGGCGTCGTGGGCGTGGTGGCTGGCTCGGCGGCCGGGACGACGGCCGCGCGGCGAGCGTCGAGCTCGTCCTCGAGTATGACGGCTGCGGCGATTCGATCGATCCGGGCACGCTGCGCGTTCCGCCGCGTGCGGCCGGGCGGTCCGCCGGACGAGCCGCGCCGCGCCGAACCGGCGCGGCCCTCGGCGACGTGGCTGGTGAGCCGCTCGTCGCGGAGGACCACGTCGAGGCCCGTCCGCGCGCCGATCTCGGCCGCCCAGGTCCGGGCTGCGGTCGCGGCGGGACCTTCGATCCCCGACATGTCCAGCGGGAGGCCTACGACGAGCTCGCCGACCCCGTTCGCGGCGGCGATCCGGGCGATGGCGGCGGCGTCGGCGGCGGGCGTGCGCCCGCGGGCGACGGTCGCGAGCGGGACGGCCCGGAGAGCGTCGAGGTCCGCCAGGGCCAGCCCGATCCGCCGCGTGCCGAGGTCGATCCCCAGGAGCCGCCTCACGGCGCGGTGGATTCCGCGGCCGGTGTCGGTCCGGGCGGGGTCGCCGGCGCACCCGGGCCAGCGGTCCCGGCGGGCAACGGGGAGGACGAGGGGGCGGGCGTCGGCCCCGTAGTGGGGCTCGCTCCCGGCACGGGAAGCGGCTCGACGCGGACGTCCAGGCGGGCGTCGATGGTCGTGATCGTGGTCGCCCAGTCCGGCCAGGTCGTGATGACGACCGCGCCGAGCGGCTCGAGGAGCGCCCGCGCCTCGGCCGGCGTCCGTCCCCGAACCGTCGCCCGGACCTCGGCCGCATCGACGCGCCGCACCGCGCGCGCACGGGCCGTCGCCGGCACCACCGCGATCCCGTCCTGCGCGATTGCCGGCGAGAGCTCCACGGCCACGGTGTCGGGCAGGAGGTCGTAGCCGGAGGGGATGACCCGGCCGACGGCCGCGGCCGCGAGCGCCCGCACGTCCGTCGCGTCGTAGGCCAGGATCGAGGCCGTTGAGCCGAGGCCGAGGGCGAACTCGGCGACCTCCTGGTCCACGAGCATCGCCGGGTCGACCGTCGGCACCGGGTCGGTGCGGCCCGCCGTCGCCGGGACCGCCGTCGAGCCGGCCGGGAGATCGGGCGGATCGGCCGCCGTGCGGGCGAGCTCGGCGTCGAGCTGCCCGGTGAGCGCCGCGACGGCCGCATCGACGTCCTTCCGGGTCACCTTCGGGAACTCCGTGTGCGTCCCGCCCGTCGTGGCGACCGGGTTGGTGACACTGATCACGTTCGGGTTGTACGCCCCCGGGATGACGGTGATCGTGCCCGCCTGGACGTTCCCCTGCGGGCCCGCCTTGGAGGCGGACACGTCCGCCGTCCGGAACTGGCACTTGAGGTGGACCGCGGGAGGCGTCCCGGAGATCGTCGCCACGGGCAGGAAGATCGCGTCCTGGGTGGCGAACCCGGCGCCGCCGGCGGTCCGGACGACGGTCCCGCGCGGGATCGTATATGACGCCGTCGGGTCGCAGTTCGCCCAGCGAACCGACCCGCTCGCCTTCGTCTCCTCGATGCGCTTGCCCGTCGCCGGGAAGCTCCCGTCCGCGGCGAGCTGCCATTCGGACCGGGTCGCCGGAACCACCCCTGCGGCCGCATCGGGTTCCGTCGCATCCGGATCCGCCCGGACCCGGAGCTCCACCGGCCCGACATCGACGGTCCGGGGGGTGACGACGATGGTCGCCGTGGGGAGCACCACGTAGCCGGCCACGCCGCCGACGAGCGCGACGAGAGCGAGCAGCGCGGCCCCACCCAGCACGACCGTCCGCCGGCGCCCGCGGCCGGCCGGCCGCGGGCCGGCCACCGGCGCGAGACCCGTCGTCGGCCCGACCGCCCGGGCGACCTCCGATCCGTCGCGCGCCGACGGTCCGGGCGCGGCCGCCCGGGCGGCGTATGCAGCGCCCGCCGCCGGCTGCAGGGCCGCCGGGCCGGTCACGTCGCGCGTCGCCTCGGCGCGGTCGAGGACCGTCTCCTGCGACAGCGCGTCGACGGCATCCTCGTACTCGACGACCGTGGCGAAGACCGGCAGCCCCGCCGAGGCCGCGAGCGCCCGCGCGGATGCCTCCGGGGCGACGATCGCCAGCCGCCGGCTGCGCTCGAGCGCCTCGCGGGCGAGCAGCCGGAAATTGATCCGGGAGGTCGCGATCCGCGACCCGGCCGGCAGCACGAGCGCGACCGAGACGTCCGCCGCCCCCCGGATCCGCGCGGCGGCCGAGGTGATCTCGTCGTCGATGTCGAGGTAGTAGACGGCCATCGGTCAGATCTTCATCGCCCGCAGGACCCGGCGCAAGGCGGCGTCGAGCGGGTCCTGCTCGGCCTGCAGCTCGATCGCCTGGAAGGCTAGCCCGAGCGGGGTGACGTCCTGCTGGTCGACCAGCAGCTTCGTGGCGTCCTCGATGGACTCGACCATCTCGGGGGCCATCACGGTGACCTCCGGCGGCCGGCTGAACGGCAGGCGCCGCCAGAAGCGCTCCTCGCGGAGCGCGCCGGCCATCTCGGGGAGGCGCGACCCGCCGCCGCACAGGTAGATCCGGCCGGGCAGGAGCTCCCCGCCGGCCAGCTCGTCGAGGACGAGCTCCACCCCCGCCGCCCAGACGGCCACGTCGTCCGCGACGATCTCCGCGATCTCGGCCCGGCCTTCCACGTCGAGCCCGCGACCGTAGTCGACCTTGAGCGCCTCGGCCCGCGGGAACGGGAGGTCGAGCCGGTCGGCGATCGACTTCGTGAAGGCGCGCCCCGCGAGCGCGAACATCCGCGTGCCCTCGATCCCGCCGGAGCGGACGAGCGCGACGTCGGTGGTACCGCCCCCGATGTCGACGAAGAGGGCGCCGGCCTGCTGGACCTGCTCGCTGCCGAGGACGCGGGCGACGGCGTACGGCTCGGCCACGATCTCCAGGAGATCCAGGTCGAGCTGGGCGGCGACGCTCTCGAGCGCGCCGAGGTGGACGAGCGGCGCGAACGCGTTGAAGATCCCGATCTTCACGTGCCGGCCCCGGAAGCCGACGGGGTTCGCCACGGCGTAGCCGTCGATGCTCGCGGAGGTCACCGCCGCGTGGACAAGCCGGACGTCCACGTTCGGGAGGCCGGTCTCCCAGGTGATCGCGCGCTCCGCCTCCAGGAGCGCCTCCCGCTGGACCCCGTCGATGAGCTTCTGGAGCTCCCCGTCCGTGATCGGCGTGTCCGGCCTCTTCCGCTCCTGCGAATGGCTCGTCGTGAAACCCTTGACGAGCTCCCCGGCGATCCCGATGACGACCTGGCTCGGGCGGAAGCCGGCCATCTCCTCGGCCTCCTGGAGGGCCACCGCGCAGTTGTCGACGACGGCGCCGATGTCGGCGACCGTGCCCGACTGCATGTGGGCGAGGCCCTGGCGCTTCCGGCCGACGCCCCGGACGACACCCCGGTCCTGGTCGTCGATCTCGAAGACGAGCGCCTTCGCGAACTCCGTCCCCACGTCGAGCGCCGTGCAGGCCGCCAGCGAAGCGCCCGCGTCGCGCTGCCAGAGCCGGCGGAGGAAGGCCATCTCAGCCCTCCACCACGCCGTCCGCCGTCGCAAGGGCGGCCCGGACCGCGGCAAGCGCGGCGGCGATGCCCTCGCGCCGGGTGCCCCTCCCCTGGGCCATCTCCGGCCGCCCGCCGCCCTTCCCGTCGAGGTGCGCGATCGCGGTCCGCACCAGCGCGCCGGCGGAGATCCCGCGCGCGACGAGGTCGGCGCTCACCGTCACGAAGAGCTGCGGCGCATCCGCCTCGAGCGCAAGGGCGACGACGCCGCTCGCGAGGAGGCCCCGGACGTCCTTCGCCGCGCCCTTCAGCGCGTCGATCGACTCCCACGCCCCGGCCCGGGCGACAAGCCGGATGCCGGGCGCCACCTCCTCCGCCCCGTCCGCCAGCTCGGCGGGCCGTGGGGCGCCGCCGGTGCCGCCGGCCCGCAGCCGCCGGCGCGCCTCCCGGAGCTCCGCCTCCAGGGCGGCGATCCGCTCAGGAAGCACCTCGGGCGTGGTCGCCCCGACCTGCGCGGCCAGCCGCTCAAGGAGCTCGCAGCGCGCGCGGAGGTGCGCGTCGGCCGCCTCGCCGGTGAGCGCCTCGATGCGGCGCATCCCGGAGCCGATGCTCCGCTCGCCAGTGATGACGAAGCCCCCGATCTCCCCCGAGGCCCGGCAGTGGGTCCCGCCGCACAGCTCGAAGCTGTAACCCTCCACCCGGACCGCCCGGACCAGCTCGCCGTACTTCTCCTCGAAGAAGGCGTCCGCGCCCGCCTCGATCGCCTCCGCCATCGAGAGCCGGGCGATCGTGACCGGGCGGTCCTCGCGGATCACCCGGCGGACCTCGTCCTCGATCCGCCGCCGCTCGTCATCGGTCAGCGGCCGGTCGCCGGGGTAGTCGAAGCGCAGGTAGTCGGGCGCGACGAGCGAGCCGGCCTGCCTCGCCCCCGGCCCGACGACGTTCCGAAGCGCGCGGTGGAGCAGGTGCGTCCCGGTGTGGTTGCGCATCGTGCGGGCCCGCCGGTCCGGGTCGACCACGGCCTCCACCGCGGCGCCGACCGTGAGCCGGCCGTGGAGCCGGCCGCGGTGGACGACCAGCCCGCCGACCGGCCGCTGCGTGTCCTCGACCGTGAAGAGCGGCGAGCCGCCGCCGGGCTCGCGCAGCTCGCCCTGGTCGCCGACCTGGCCGCCACCCTCGGCGTAGAAGGGGGTCCGGTCGAGGACGACCTCCGCCTCCCCGCGGCCGGTCAGCTCCCGGTACTCGGTCCCGGCGCGAACGATGGCCGCGACGGTCGCCTCCGCGGTCGTCGTCTCGTAGCCGAGGAAGGCCGAGTCGCCGGTCCGCCGGAGGAGCGCGTCGTAGAGGTGAGTCAGCTCGGCGTGGCGGGCGAGGGCGGCCTTCTTCCCGCTCCGGCTGCGTGTCCGCTGCTCGGCGAGCGCGGCGTCGAAGCCGGCCCGGTCCACCCGCACGCCGAGCTCGGCCGCCAGCTCGATCGTCAGGTCGATCGGGAAGCCGTACGTGTCGTGGAGCCGGAAGGCGACATCCCCGGCGAGCACCGGCGCGTCGGCCGGGACCTCCTCCGGGCGCCGGCCCACCACGCGCTGCGCCGCCGTGAGGGCCCGCAGCGCCTCCTCGAGCTGGGCCGTCCCGGCGTCGAGCGTGCGGGCGAACTGGGCCTCCTCCCGGGCAACGGCCCCGAGGATCCGCTCGCGCTCGGCGCGGAGGTACGGGTATGCGTCGCCCATCACGTCGACGACGGTCGCCGCCGTCTCCACGAGGAACGGCTCGCGGCGACCGAGCAGCCGGCCGTGCCGCACGGCGCGCCGGAGGATTCGCCGGAGGACGTAGCCCCGCCCCTCGTTGGAGGGCAGGACGCCGTCGGCGACGAGAAAGGTCACCGCCCGCGAGTGGTCGGCGATGACCTGGTAGCTGAAGCGGCCGGCCTCGAACTCGTCCGGCTCGTGGCCGAGGATCCGGCGCATCGTCTCGTGGAGGGGCACGAAGAGGTCCGTGTCGTAGTTGCTCCGGACCCCCTGCAGGACCGAGGCGAGGCGCTCGAGGCCCATGCCCGTGTCCACGCTCGGGAACGGGAGCGGGACGCGCCGGCCGTCGGGGAGCTGGTTGAACTCCATGAACACGAGGTTCCAGATCTCCAGCCAGCGCGGGCACGTCTCCGAGTGATCGGGGATACAGTGCGGCCCCTCGGAGAGCGCCGCCCCGCGGTCGAAGTGGATCTCGCTGCACGGGCCGCAGGGTCCCGTGTCGGCCATCCGCCAGAAGTTCTTTTCGTCGCCGCGGTCCACGTCGCCCCAGGTGGCCATCCGCTCCGGCGGCAGGCCGATCTCGTCGCGCCAGATCGCCCGGGCGACCTCGTCGTCGCGGTACGTCGTGGCGGCGAGCCGCTCGCCGGGGATCCCCAGCTCGACGGTCAAGAGCTCCCAGGCCCAGTGGATCGCCTCGCGCTTGAAGTAGTCGCCGAAGCTCCAGTTGCCGAGCATCTCGAAGAGGGTGTGGTGGCGGGGCGTCCGGCCGACCTCCTCGAAGTCGTTGTGCTTGCCGGCCACCCGCAGGCAGCGCTGGACGTCGACCGCCCGGCTGTAGCTCCGCTTCTCCGACCCGGTGAAGACCTCCTTGAACTGGACCATCCCGGAGTTCGTGAAGAGGAGCGTCTGGTCGCCGGCCGGCACGAGGCTCGCCGACGGGACGAGGACGTGCCCGCGCGCGGCGAAGAACTCGATGAAGCGCCGCCGGATCTCGGCGGCCGGCAGGAAATGGATCCGCGGATCCGGGACGGGGCTGTCGTTCGGCATCGCCGGTATGGTAGCCGAGCTGCGGCGGCCCCCGGCGGTGCGCGAGTCAGCCGGCCGCGCCGCGGGCGCGGCGCGAAGGCGACGGAGACGACCAACCCGGCGATTGCCCGCCGAACGCCCCGATGACGGGCTACCCGAAGAACCCCCCCCGATGCGCCTGGGTCGCGCTACGGGCAGTAGAGCGACTGCGTCAGCCGGGCGAGCTCGTCAGGCTCGACGGTGCTCTCCACCGAGTAGTCGAGCCGGCCGTCCGACCAGTACACGTCCCACGTCCGGACCCGGAACGCGCCGATCGGGTCCGAATGGACGACCGCGCCATCAAAGGGCCCGATCCGCACCAGGGCTGCGCGGTCCTTGATCGTCGATCTCACAGTCGCCGCGTCATCTCCCTCGGCGCGGTGCGCGATGAAACGGACGGCGCGGCTACGGATCAGGTCCTCGAATGTCGTCGATCCGTCGACGGCGCTGTCAGCATAGAAGAGCTGGACCACCTCGTAGCCCATCCCGAGGGCGGCCTCGTCGCTTCCGAGGGCCACGCGGAGGGTGAGATCAGGGGGAAGGTTCCGTGGCAGGAGCGGGTCGGCACCGGCGCCGCGGACCGATCGCGCCCCGGACAGATCGAGGCTCGTCCCGAAGGTGACGATGGGCCTGAACGGTGGCCCGCCGAGGGTCGGCCCGTCGTACACGAGTTCGGCGAAGCCCGGCGGGAGCGTGAAGCCGTCGCATCCGGCCTGATCGGGGTTCGGTGTTGCTGATCTTCCGGATGCGGCAGGGCGCGTCCGCGCAGGTTGCGAGCGATCCCCACGCGATCCAGCTGCTCCCAAGGGCGTACTTCGCCTGCTCACAGTGGACGTCGATATCCTGGAGCGGGCCGGGGCCGATTGACTCGCCGCCGGCAAACACCCCGTCGGCCGTCGATCCGTTGATCCTCTCACAGTCCCTGAACGTTCCGTTCAGGAAGGCGACCCATCGGCCACTGTACGGCGACACGGGACAGTTCTCGTTGCGGAGCTGGAAGACCTGGTTGGCCGCTCCCGCGGCGACCGTCCCGGAGGTCGCCCAACAGGAGCAGGTGTTGTAGCTCCTGCCGTCGACGTACACGCGCCACGTGGTCCCGTCGCAGGCGGGACAGGACCCGACCACGAACTTGGACCGGTACGTTCCCCAACCGATGAAGTCAGGGCCGGCCGCAGAGGTGATCTGGACCGGATGAGCGATCGCGCTGTCTGCTGCCGGATGACGATCGAACAGGTCGACCTGGGTGCGGACCCCGGTTGTCGGAACGAGGTAGTACCCAAAGGCGCCCTCGTGGGGGGGTAGCATGCAGCGTGCGCGGCGTTCACCGCGCCAAGCGCGATGACCGAGGCCACGGCGACCGCAGACAGTCTTCGCACGGCTCCGAGTATTCGTCCCCCCGCGACCCCCCGTCAGGAGCCGATGGTCGACTCGAGGTCGGCTACGTCGAGCCGCCACGGCGGCCGTCGCGGGCCCCCCCGGCGGTGCGCGGGTCAGCGGCGGTCGGCTTCGCCTGCCCGGATCCGGCGCGCCGACGTATGCGCCACCAGGCCGCGGATCCCACGATCGCCGCCCCGACAAAGGCACCGGCCACGAGCCCCCGCAGGAACGTCGCCAGCCGGTCCTCGCCGCGCCGGCCGCGCAGCATCACCGCCCGGGCCCGCCCGAGCCGCGCGATCCCGGCGTCCGGGTGGGGCCGAGGACCGAGACGAGGACCACGAGGCCGATCCCGGCCCACGCGCCGGCCGAGGCGGACAGGAGATCGAAGTCGCCGACCCGCAGGATGGCGATCCCGAGCCGGCCGCCGGCCGCGTCGCCGGCCCACGCCCCGAGGATCGCGAGAAGGAAGACGAACGGGAGGCGACCACCTGCGACGCCCCGGACGACGACCAAGAACGCCGTCCAGAAGACGCCGACGAGGATCGCGAGGACGAGCGCGGGCCCGATCTCCGGCACGCCCCTCGCCTCTCCTACGCGTCCGGGCGGGCGATGCGCCCGCCGCCGAGCACGGCGTCGCCGTCGAAGAGCACGCCCGCCTGGCCCGGCGCGGCAGCCCACACGGGCGCGTCCGTCTCGACCGTCCAGCGGCCGGGCTGGCCGGGGCTCGCCCGGCGGACGGTCGCCGGGACCGGCACGGCGCGGTGGCGGACCGCGATCTCCGCCCGGAATGCGTCGCCGGGCGGAGAGCCGGCGACGAACGTGGCGTCCTCCAGGGCGATCGTGCGCGTCTCCAGGTCGGCCCGCCGGCCCAGGACGATCGTGTTCGTGCGCGGATCGACCCGACTGACGTAGCGCGGCTCACCGAGGGCGACGCCGAGGCCTCGCCGCTGGCCGACCGTGAACGCAGCCGCGCCCGGGTGCTCCCCGACGAGCGCCCCGTCCTCGTCGACGACCGGCCCGCGCACCGGCTGCCAGCCGGCCCGCGCCCGCAGGGCGTCGCGCACGTCGCCGGTCGGCACGAAGCAGACCTCCATGCTCTCCGGCTTGTCGGCCGTGACCAGGCCGTGGGCCCGGGCAATCTCGCGGACCTCCGGCTTCATCAGCTCGCCGAGCGGGAAGCGGGCGTGGGCGAGCTGGTCCTGGCGGAGACCGTACAGGAAATAGGCCTGGTCCTTCGCCGCGTCGCGGGCGCGGCGCAGCCGATGGGTCGGCCTGCCGTCGGGACCCGGAACGGTGTCGATCCGGGCATAGTGGCCGGTCGCCACGGCGTCGCAGCCGTACAGCCGGCGGGCACGCCCCAGGAGCGCCCCGAACTTCACGAACGAGTTGCAGTCGACGCACGGGCTCGGAGTCGAGCCGGAGAGGTACGCGGCGACGAACGGGCGGATCACGCCGGCGTCGAACTCCCGCTCCAGGTTCAGAACGTAGAACGGCACGCCGAGCTGGGCCGCCACCCGCCGGGCGTCCTCCGCCGCGTCCGCCGAGCAGCAGGACCTCTTCACGTCGGAGTACGCGTCCGCAGCGTCGTGCACGCGCATCCAGACCCCGACGACCTCCTCCCCGGCGTCGCGCAGGAGCGCGGCCGCCACCGACGAGTCCACGCCGCCGGACATCGCGACCAGGACGCGGCTCACGGCCTCGCCCTCCCGGGCCGGTCCGCCGCGGCCCTCGCGGGCCCGCCCACGTGCCGGCGCCCCTACCCGTCCAGGCGGGCGCCGAGCGGGTCGGCCGTCACAGCACCCCCGCCCTCCCGCAGCTCGGCGAGGACGCGCGGGACGATCGCGCAGGCCTCGTCGATCTCGGCCTCCGTCGTCATCCGGCCGAGCGAGAGCCGCAGCGCCCCGGCCGCGACGCCGGCCGGGTAGCCCATGGCGAGGAGGACGTGGCTCGGCTCGGGCGAGCCGGTGGCGCAGGCCGAGCCGGGCGAGGCGGCGATCCCCTCGAGGTCGAGCGCCACGGCGATCGCGGTGCCGTCGGCGCCGTGCACGACGAGCGAGAGCAGGCCCGGCAGGCGCTCGGTCGGGTGGCCGGTCGGCTCGACGCCCGGCACCGCGAGGCAGCCCGCCGCGAGGCGCTCCCGGAGTGCCCCCACGCGGGCCCGCGTCGCCGGCTTCTCGGCGCAGGCGAGCTCGTAGGCGACGGCCATCCCGACGGCCCCGGCCACGTTCTCGGTCCCCGCTCGCCGGTGGCGCTCCTGGCTCCCACCGTGGGCCTGGGGCATGAGCTGGGTCCCGCGGCGGACCCAGAGCGCGCCCGTCCCCTTCGGGCCCTCGAACTTGTGGGCACCGAGCACGACAAGGTCAGCCCCGAGCGCCCCGACGTCGAGATCCAGCCAGGGCGCGGCCTGGACGGCGTCGACGTGGAGGAGGACGCCCCGGTGGCGCCGGACGCGCTCGGCGATGCCGACGACCGGCTGGATCGTGCCGACCTCGTTGTTCGCGAGCATGACCGACACGAGGAGCGTCCGGCCGTCGATGGCCGACTCCACCTCGTCGGGGTCCACCCGCCCGGCCCGGTCGACGGGGACCTCGACGACCTCGAAGCCGAACGTCTCGAGATGGCGGAGCGTGTGCCCGACGGCATGGTGCTCGACCGCCGTGGTCACGAGGCGGTGACCGCGCGCCTTGCCCGCCCAGGCCGCGCCCTTGAGGGCGAGGTTGTTCGCCTCCGTCCCGCCCGAGGTGAAGACGATCTCGCGGGCCGTGGCACCGAGGGCCGCGGCTAGCCGCTCGTGCGCCTCGTCGAGGGCGTTGCGCGCCGCCCGCCCGAAGGAGTGGGCGGATGACGGGTTCCCGAACGTCGTCCCGAGGAACGGGAGCATCGCGTCGAGCGCCTCGCGGCGGAGCGGGGTCGTCGCCGCGTGGTCGAGGTAGATCGCCATCAGGCGGCGATTGTACGCGGGGACGGCGGGAGCCCCTCGGGCACGGCTCGCATCGGCGGAGACCGGAGAGGGGCGACCCTCCGGACCGGCGACGCGCCGGGCGGGCACGCGCCGCTGGGGCCGGACGCCGGGCGGGCACGCGCCGCTGGGGCCGGACGCCGGGCGGTCGCTCCCCGCTCCCCGCTCCCCGCTCCCCGCGATGAGCTTGAACAGACTATCTGCTCTGTTCGGACGTCGAGGAGCACCGAACGCACGGCGAACCGGGGGTTCGGGGCACGTCCCGCGCTCGGCTGGGGGCGGGATGAGCAGACTATCTGCTCTTCTCCGCGGGCATCGGCACGACGGGTGCGCGACCCGAGGGCGGTCGCCTTCGCCACCACGACGCCGGGCTGCGCCGAGCGGACGTGCCGAGCCCGGGATCGCCCGACGCGGACCCGGCGGTCACCGGGCTTGCGACCGCGAAGGAGCGCTGCCCGGCTGACCTCGTGGCGGTGCTCAGGCGGCCCGGACGACGATGTCCCAGCCGCCACCGAGGTGGATCCGTCGCTCGAGGACGACGTCCTTGCCCGCGGCGATCTCGCCGCACCGGGCCAGGAGCACCCCGTCGACGGCCGTGCCGCACAGCAGCACGCGATAGGCGGGATCGTGCGCCACCATGGCGATGGCCGCCCGAAGCTCGATCTCCGCGAGCTCGGACGACCGCTCGTCGCCCTTTGCCGTCCGCCCGGACCGCCCGGCTGCGCTCGTGGCGCCGGGGCGAAGCTCCACGCGCATGGCCCCAGCATCGCGCGGGGGTCCACGATGCCATGCCGCGCGCGGGCCTCGCGCCGCTCAAGGATTGCTCAGGATCGCTCGTCGGGCAGCCGGACGCGATAGCCGACGCCGGGCTCGGCGACGATGAGCCCGTTGAGCCTCCCCTCCCGGTCGGCCGCGGCGAGCTTGCGACGCAGCTGGCTGACGTACACGTGGACGTAGTGGGCCTCGTCGCTGTAAGCCGTCCCCCAGACGGCCCGCAGCAACCGGCCGTGGGTCACCAGCCGCCCGGCATGGGCGACGAGCACCTTGAGCACCTCGTACTCGCGGGGCGTGAGGCGGACGGGCTGCCCGGCGACGGTCACCTCGTGGCGGGCCACGTCGAGCCGGAGATCGCCCAGGCGGACCTCGCCGGTCGCCTCGGCCGCCGGTCCGGCCGCCCGCCGGAGGACCGCCCGGATGCGCGCCAGCAGCTCCGCCGCGCCGAACGGTTTCGTCACGTAGTCGTCCGCGCCCGCCTCGAGCGCGGCCACCTTGGCCTCCTCGCGGTCGCGCGCGGAGAGGACGAGGATCGGCGTGGTCGCGTCGCGCCGGACGCGCCGTATGACGGTCGATCCGTCGACGTCGGGAAGCCCGAGGTCGAGCACGACGAGATCGGGCCGCCCGGCTTCCCAGCGCTCGAGCGCGGTGGCCGCGTCGCCGGCCTCGACGATCCGGAAGCCGTGGCCGCGCAGGAAGGCCGCGACCTCAAGGCGCGTCTCCGGATCGTCCTCGACGAGGAGGACGACGGCGCCGGGGCCCGGGTCGGCGGTCACCGTGCACTGCCCCCCGACGGCGCATCCGGCACGCCCTGGTCGCCGGCCGGCGCCGGCAGCCCCGTTGGCGCCGGCGGCCGGGCCGCCGGGAGATCCACGTCCACCGCCAGGCCGCCGAGGTCGCCCGCGTGGGCGGTGACCCGTCCGCCCATTGCGCCGACGAGCCCTTTGACCACGGCGAGCCCGATCCCGCTGCCACGCCGGGTACCGTCGCCGGCCCGCGGCACCCGGTAGAACTTGTCGAACAGCCGGCCGAGCGCGGCGGGTGGCACGCCGGGCCCGCCGTCCTCCACCGTGAGGCGGACCATCCCGTCGGGCAGCTCCGCGGCCCGCACGCGGATGGGCGTCCCCGGGGGCCCATGCTTCGCCGCGTTCTCAAGGAGGTTGGTCAGGACCTGGTCGATGAACACGGCATCGACCTCCACCGGCGGCAGGTCCGCCCGCATCTCGACCGTCACCACCCGACCCTCCAGGAGCCCGGGCATCCGGTCAAGCGTGGCGTCGACGAGGTCCTCCAGAAGGAACGCCCCCGTCCGGGCGCGCAGGTCGCCGGCCTCGATCCGGCTCATGTCGAGGAGGTTGGAGACCAGCCGGTTCAGGCGCTCCGCCTCGCGGTCGATCGAGGCAGCTCGCTCGCGCCGGGCCGCCGGCTCCAGGTCGAGGGCGGGGTCCATGAGGCTGCCCGCCGCCGCCCGGATCGAGGCGAGGGGTGTCCGGAGATCGTGCGAGACGGAATCGAGGAGCGCCGTCTTGGCGGCTTCGCTCCGCCGGGCGACCTCGGCGCTCGTCGCCTCGTCCGTGAGACGATCCCGCTCGAGCGCCTGGCCGACCTGGTCGGCGGTGGCCGCCAGGACCCGGGTGTCGCCCCGGCCGGGGATGCCCGCGGACCGCTCCCGGGCGACCCAGACCGACCCGCGGGCGATGCCGCCCGCGACGATCGCCACGCGGAAGACGACGTCCGGCGTCTCGGCCGTGCCCGGGCTCGCGAAGCGCGGGTCGTGGACGCGCACCCACTCGGTGGGCTCATCGCCCGGCCCCCGCCGGAGGAGCCAGTGCGCGGCGGCGACTGCCGGGAGTCCGCCCGAACCGCTGTCGGCGGCGATGCGCCCGGAGGCGCCTTCCTCCCCCAGTCCGACCCACGCCCGTGTCGCCCCGGTCTCGCTGCGCAGGATCTCGACGATCTCCGGCAGGGCGGCGGCGGTGGCACGCATCGCCAGGGCCCGGCTGACGCGGTACTGCGCCCGCGCCTGGCGCTCGCGCAGGAGCGCGGCCTCGGCCCGCAGGCGCTGCAGCCCGGCCAGCTGGCCGACGATCACCCCGAGCACGAGCAGGAGAAGGAGGTTCAGCCACTCCTCCGGATCGGCGACCACGAGCGCGCCCGTCGGCGACAGGAACAGCATGTCGTAGGCGAGAAACGACCCGGCCGCGGTCGCCACGGCGGCCGGCGTCCCGAACGCGACGGCGACCCCCACCACCGCGAGGAGGTAGGTCGCCGAGGCGTTCGCCACGCCGAGGCTGTCCTCGAGGAAGGCCACGGCGACCGTCGTGGCCGCGAGGGCGAGGGCAATCCCGCCTGCGACGAGACCCACGCGCGTCCACGACGGCGCTGCGAACCGCTGCATGAACGGATGGTAGTCGGGCGGGGGCATCCCGCCGCGACCGTGAGACGAGGGCCGAGCGGCCACGGATCGAGGCGCCGCCGGCAACCCCGCCGCGCCGAGGTCCCGCCGCCGGCCGGACCTGCCGCCTGCGAACCTGTCATGTGTCCACCGGATGGACATTCGGCCCGTCTCCCGGGCGGGCTGGGCGGCGCGGGGCCGTGTCGGGGATAG
>Ga0315281_10007873_pt1 | contig 14919 bp, 10 predicted proteins | sample YL17G07_0_MG_FD_204540 | JGI IMG/M metagenome (GOLD analysis project Ga0315281, IMG submission 204540) | Sediment microbial communities from Yellowstone Lake, YNP, Wyoming, USA - YL17G07_0 | ecosystem: Environmental > Aquatic > Freshwater > Lake > Sediment | place: USA: Wyoming | collected...
TCCCGCTGGGCGGTCACACGGTCAAGGGCCCCGAGTTCACCTACGGGCTTGCGGTGACCGGCCTCGTCCATCCGGACAGGGTGCTGACGAACGCCGGAGCCCGCGTCGGCGATCGGCTCGTCCTGACGAAGGCGCTCGGAACCGGCGTGATGGCCACGGCGCTCAAGCGCGGCGACCTCCCGGAGGAAGCGCGCAGGGCAATGGTGGCCTCGATGGTGGAGACGAACAGGCTTGCGGCGGAGGCGTGCGAGGGCGTCGAGGTGCACGCCCTCACCGACATCAGCGGCTACGGGCTGCTCGGGCACGCCCTGGAGATGGCGGAGGCGAGCGGCGCGGCCCTCGAGATCTTCGCGGCGTCGCTGCCGCTGCTCCCGGGGGCCAGAGCGGCAGCGGAGGCCGGCGCGATCCCGGCCGGCCTGACCGCCAACCGAAAGTGGGTCGAGGGAAAAGCGAGCCTGGGCGGGGTTGACCCGACAACCGCCACCCTGCTGTGCGACCCCCAGACCTCCGGCGGCCTTCTCGCCGCGGTGGTCGAGCGTGATGCCGCCAGGCTCCTCGAGCGCTGCTCCGCGCGGGGCGTGAGGGCGACGGTGGTGGGGCGGGTGATCGAGGGCCCGGCGGGGACAGTGGTCGTCCGCGCCGGGAGTGACTAGGAGGACGCGATGCGATTGCGAGTGCTGGTTGGTTCGTTTCTTGCGGCGGGCGTGGCGCTGGGCGCTGAGGCTCCGGTCGTGGTCTCCGAGGCCGGTCAGGGGCGCGCCCTTTCGCTCACGGTCTACAACGTTGGCCGCGCCCTCGTGCGCGATGCGCGCCCGGTCTCGCTACCGGGCGGAACTCTCGCGCTGGAGTTCCGCGACATCGCCGCTCTCGTGATGCCGGAAACCGTGGCGATCACCGGGGACGGGGTCACCGTGCTCGAGCAGAACTACGAGTACGACCTGCTCTCGCCCCAGACCCTGCTCGCCAAGTTCCTGGGCAAGGACGTCACGATGGTCATCGAGGAGCCCGGTGAGGCGCCGGGCGCGGTGGTGCGTAAGACGGTGACCGGGCGGCTGCTCTCGATCGAGAACGGCACGGTCTGGCGGATCGGCGACCGGATCGTGTCGAACCCGCCGTACCGGGAGCTGAGCTTCTCCCAGGTGCCCGAGAACCTGCGTGAGCGCCCGACCCTGGTCTGGGTCCTGACGAGCGAGCGTTCGGGTGAGCGGCGGCTCGAAGCGACCTACCTGACGGGCGGGGTCACCTGGAAGGCCGACTACGTGCTCACGATGGGCACGGCCGGCGACGAGGGGAACCTGCTGGGGTGGGTGACGCTCGACAACACCTCGGGAGCCTCGTACCCCGACGCCACCCTGCAACTGGTGGCCGGCGACGTGCACCTCGCACCCGAGCGCAAGGGGCGCCCGGAAGCCATGATGATGCCGGCGCGGGCCGTGACCGCCGAGATGCGCGAGGAGGCGTTCGCCGAGTACCACCTCTACACCCTGGAGCGGCCGACCACCATCAAGGACAGGCAGAAGAAGCAGGTGGCGCTGCTCGAGGCGGACCACGTCAAGGTGGTGCGGCGCTACATCGTCGAGAGCCCGCAGTGGTGGTACATGCAGCGGATCGGCAAGCAGAAGCAGGACGTGCGCGTCGAGGTGGAGCTCGCCAACCGAGCCGACAACCACCTGGGGATGGCGCTGCCGGGCGGGGTCGTTCGCCTCTACCAGCGGGACCGCCGCGGGGCCGCGCAGTTCGTCGGCGAGGACCGCATCGAGCACACGCCCAAGGACGAGCTGGTGAAGGTGACCATGGGCAACGCCTTCGACATCGTCGCCGAGCGCCGGCAGACCGACTACAAGAAACTCGCCGACAACCTGTTCGAGGACGCGTTCGAGGTCACGCTGCGCAACCACAAGGACACGGCCGTGACGGTGGACGTGAGGGAGCAGCTCGGCGGGGACTGGGAGATGATCTCCAACTCCCACCCCTACGAGAGGACCTCCGCGTTCGGCATCACCTTTCCCGTCCCGGTGCCCGCCAACGGCGAGGTGAAGCTCACCTATCGCGTGCGCGTCCGCACCTGAAACACCCTGCGGGTGCGCGGAAGAAGGTGAGAAGGTGATACCTGGTACTCATACTCATAGTACGGTTTCTTTGGCGAGCTCTACGCTACGCCGCAAAACCAGGAGACCGACCTACTCATGAAATCAGGTACCGATACGTTACCAGATCCGGCACTGTTGATGAACCGAGCATGTCGTGGAGGTACCTAGTACGCGAGCGGTACTCGCCCTACCGCATGAGCTCAGAACAGAGGAACTGCACTGTGACACCATTGCGGGCCAGCGCTGCGCGGTAGTGCCACCAGTCAGTGTCCACCGCATTCACGACCTGCGGCCTGCGGGGACTTGCGATCGCGACGGCGACGAACTTCTTGTCCGCCGGGTCGAAACCCTTCAAACTGGGATCTCTGGGGAACTCTGCGAATTCATCTTGGCCCTGTCCAATCGGCGTAAGGTCGACCATCTCGCAGCGGTCGGAATAGCCTTGGTGGTCCCAAAGCCACTTAAAGAAGGCGTCCCCAGCTCCGGGTTGCCCTGCGCGCGTGGCATGGCGCGAGTACTCCTCGAAGATGCGACCCGCTGAGTCCACGACAACCACGCGGCTTTCCTTCGCCGAGTCGAGCGCGGCAAGGCAGGCAAGCACGCAGCCGGGTCCCGCCTGGGTTGCGGTCTCGTTGGCCACTGCGAGGACATTGGTTTCGAGCACAACAGCACTCAACCCAGTTTCTCCCCCTCCAGGCGTCGGGCCTTGGCTCTGGTTATTGCTGCAAGGTCATCGTACTCATCTCCGAAGAATCCCTCGGGCCAGTTTCTGATCACCCCAAAGCGGTCAAGCTGGAGAGGAACAAGCCCCGACCTGGACTCAGCGACCTCGAAGAAGTAGAGCGCTGCGTCATCGCTGGAGAGGTCCTCCTCTGCTATTCGGCGCTGGAGGCGCCGCAAGAGATGTTCACTGTGGCTCTCAACGATGATTTGGATGTGACGCGTTTTGATCGCATCAATGAAGACGTCGGCGAGCCCAGCCTGGACCGAAGGGTGCAGATGAATCTCCGGTTGTTCCATAAGGATCGTGGAGCCCTCGGGCACGTAGTAGCAGAGCGTCAAGACAGGCAGGATCTGCGAGACACCGAATCCCACATCGGTCAAAAGCACCTTTGTGGAGCCCCGCGTTGTGCGAACCCAAACGTTATAAAGGTTGCTGCCCTCTGCGACCGGTTCCACGGAGAACTGGTCGATCAGGCGAAGGTCACGGAGCCATTGGGCAACGCGGGCTTCGACGGTGACCTTCGGCCTGTACTTCCCCGGCGAGATCGTCTTCTGCGGGCGGGAGGCAAGGAGTGCGTCGACCACCTTCTCACCTCGCTGGCCCATGTCGCGCGGTTGGGCGCCGGCCCACGTGTATTGGCGCTTCGGGTAGTCACGCAACGGGCCTAGATAGTGCACCGAAGCGAAAAGCCGCTCGAACGCAAGCTCGAGGTCGGATAGGAACCCGGCATTCTGGAACGAGGCTCGAACTTGATCGGGGAAACCGTAACAACGAACAGGCGCCGGCAGCTTGCTAGGTGGCCTCCCGACAGACCGCTTGAACTCAAACGCCTGGTGAGAGGCACTGGGATCCGCGAAAAGTGCGTAGCCAGCCCCCTTCGGATCTCGGCGCATTCCCAGTTGGTGGCCAGCAAACGTGTAGGCTAGTTGGCTGACCAGGACCCGCCCAGCCCCGTTCTCAACGAGTCGTACCTCAAAGTCAGCATCGGATCCCTCGAAAAGGAGCCTGCCGGGCTCTTCCGGGTCTTCGATCTCAAGCGGTTTTTGGAAAGTCCACGACAAACCGAGCTGCAGCACCTCAGGGGTTTCATGTTTGAAGACGAGATCGCGATACACCCCGAGTTCCACGAGGCTGCGCTCGTCCCCAAAGTTAAGGACTAGCGAACGGTCAGGTGACTCCGTAGTTTGCTTCAACAGCAGCAGAAGCTGCATGAAACTGGTCTTGCCCGAGCTGTTGGTTCCGAAGAGCCCCGTGATCGGCGCCAAGCGCACAGCACCTGTATCCTTCCAGCACTTGAAGTTTTTTGCCGAGAGCTTAGTAATCATGACGGCTCACCCTTGTTTGGCATTGTACCCCCCAGGGGCGGCTCTTTGTTCGGTGCAATGCGCCGGGGATATCCAGTCGGCGACGTGGCGACGCCGCCTATACCGTGAGCGGCGTATTAGCGTGGCATCAAAGGTCGCAGGCTGATAGCGTTGCGTCCCGGCGTATCGGCAAACGCTACAACTTGCCCACCTTCCCCTCCTCGCGGTGCGGGTGCGTTAGTGGGTCAGAACGGTGCGAAGGAGCCGGCGGAGAAGAAATCCTGGCGCACGGAGTCCTAGAGGTTCCGGAGGGCGTCGAAGTGCTGCTTCTCCCAGTCCGCCAGGAACTAATAGGTACCTGATTGCATGAGTAGGTCGGTCTCCCGATTGTCCGGCGTAGCGTAGAGCTCGCCAAACAAAAGTGCGGGCTCGAGGCCGAACGAGGACACGGTACCGCACCTTGAAAACGCCAGTATCGAGCTACAATCGGTGCGGATACGGGCCAATGACCATCGAGAAGGACTTTGACGTCCGCTTTATTGCAGCGCTAGCGTTGCGGGAGAAGCAGATCCAGCAGAACTATCGCCCTATCATCGCCATCCACAAGTGGTTTGCCCGCCGGCCAGGGGCGTTGTTCCGGGGCCTCTTGTTGGCCGAGTTTGGTTCGGCACCGGTTCGTGACCTGTTTTACCGCAGCAACTGCTTCCGGGGTCTGCGGGTCGCCGATCCGTTCATGGGCGGCGGTACGCCGCTTATTGAGGCAAACCGTGTTGGCTGCGACGTCGTCGGCTGGGACATCAACCCGATGGCGTGGTGGATCGTGCGGGAGGAGATCGAGCATCTGGATCTCGCCGCATACCGCGGCGCCGCGTCCACGCTCATGGCAAGCCTTGAACGGGAAGTGGGTCGCCTCTATCGGACAAAATGCACCCTTTGCGGCTCACCTACTGCCCACGTCAAGTACTGGCTGTGGGTCAAGACACTTCGATGCCGGAGCTGCAGCCACGAGATTGACCTCTTCCCAGGCTACCTCGTCGCGGAGAATCGCCGTCACCCAAAGAATGTCCTGCTTTGCAGCAACTGCGGCGCCCTCGCCGAGGTAGCAGATCGTCACAAGCCCGGCAGGTGCCCGAACTGCGCCAGTGCCTTGCACGTTGTCGGGCCAGCGGGGCGAAGTTCATGCTCCTGCCCCAAGTGTGGAAACGCCAACTCGTACCCAGATCCAAGCGCTGGCGCTCCCCGACATCGCATGTTCGCGATCGAGTACCACTGTCGTGGCTGCCGTCCGCATCACCGGGGGCGGTTCTTTAAAAAGCCTGATGGTGCCGACCTGGCAAAGGCAGACAAGGCATCGTCACACTGGCGTAAACACCCCGCCCGTTTCGTCCCGGACGACGCAATTCCGGAAGGCGACGAAACGGATCGCCTCCACCGATGGGGCTACCAGCACTATCGCGAGATGTTTAACGAACGACAGCTCCTTGGCCTCGAGCTGAGCTGTGAACTCATCGCCGCGGTGCGAAATGAGCGTGTGCGCAACGCCCTCGCGACCAACCTGTCCGACCTGCTCCGGTACCAGAACATGCTCTGCCGCTACGACACCATGGCACTCAAATCGCTCGACATCTTCTCCGTCCACGGTTTCCCCGTGGGCCTTGTGGCCTGTGAATCGAACCTCCTAGGGATACAGAAAGGCGACGGAACGAACGTAGGAAGTGGAGGCTGGTCCAACATCATCGACAAGTTTTCGCGGGCGAAGGCATACTGCGATCAGCCTTTTGAGGTCGTACAGCGCGGGACTGAAAAGCTTCAGGTGGCCATACCCGGCGAGTGGATCGGCGACCGGCGCAACGGGGAGTCCACCGATGAAAACAGGCAGGTCGAGCTACATGCTGCCACCGCGACGACTGCGGAGTTGGCTGCCGGCTCGCTCGACGCAGTGCTTACTGATCCCCCTTACTTCGGGAATGTCCAGTACGCCGAACTGATGGATTTTTGCTACGTCTGGCTTCGCCGACTCGCGGCCACCAAGGAGCCCGCGTTTAAGCTCCCATCTACTCGCAACGCCGAAGAGCTCACCGGCAACGTCACCATGGCGCGGGGCTTGAACCACTTTACTGAGGGCCTATCCCAGGTCTTCCGGCGGATGGCCCACGCCCTCAAACCGGGGCGACCACTCGCGTTCACGTACCACCACAATCGACTCGAAGCCTACTACCCTGTCGCTGTGGCCATCCTCGACGCGGGGCTGACGTGCTCGGCGTCACTCCCGTGCCCCGCTGAGATGGGTGCGTCGATCCATATCAGCGGCACAGGCTCCTCCGTCGTTGATACAGTCTTTGTCTGCCGCCTGACGGGCAAGGTTCGGCGAAGTTGGTTGGCAGACTCACCCGAGGCGATCGCGACACTTGTGAAGCGGGACATTGAAGCGCTGCAGGACGCCGACCTGAGGCCCACACGCGGCGACATTCGCTGCGTTCTCTATGGCCATCTGGTAAGGCTCGCGATCTGGCGCCTTCGCAGCCGATGGGATTCGGCGCTCCCGGTTGCCTCGAAGATTGAGCTGGTGACCAGCGAGGTTGCGGGGCTTGGTGGGCCTTCGAAAGTGGAAGAGGCGCTTGGCACCAATTACAGCAAGGCGCCTTTTGCACATGATGCTCTCGTCTTCGAGGGGACTGCACCGTACAAGGTGGAGGACGATGAAATTCCCTTTTGAGGCCACGGTCGCTGAACTCGAAACAAACCTCGATTCCTTCGTCGACGCGGTGTTCTCGTGCCTGGAGTCGGAGTTTCTCGTCATGCCCAAGGGCGAGGGCTTTGTGGAGTACCCCGTCTTCGAGCAAGGCTATGAAGCGTTAAAGCGCGTCACCGCCGCCTTCAGCAGCCTCGCACCCGGTCCTGTGCTTCAGCTCGCGGTTGAACAGCCCATCTCCCTGGTCGTCCTCCGCACGATGTTAGGGTTCACACCATCGGAATGGGCCTATGTCGCACGGCGGCGTACGGGTGTCGATGTTGCTCAGGGCGCCGCTCGGACCATTGACCGGAACATTCGGCTTGCTCCGCTTCGGCCTCTTCCGACGAAGGGTGTGACTGCAAAGAGGGTCGCAGCGCTGGTGACCGTGGCGTGCCAGATGCTTGCAGAGGGCGCCTCTGCCGTACCGGAGGATAAGCTCCACAGGCTGGACAAGGCTGACACTCGCAGGGGCTCCGACGGCTTGCGTTCCCTCGCTTCAATCGGTGTGCCCTACGCGATGCTCCTATACGAACGCTTCCTCGGGCGCCCTTTCGCTGGCCACCGCGACTCGGTCAGCGAACTGGTCGGTGATAGCCTCGAGTCTGCTATCGAGAACGTCCTCGCGAAGGGTGGCGTCAGCTACCGTAAGACCAAACGAGCTGAGCGCGTCCCTGGCTTCGACCAAGCGCCCGACTTCATCATCCCGAGCGAATTCAACCCCCGGGTGGTCATCGAGGCAAAGCTGACTGAAGATGACGGCACTGCGCGGGACAAGGTCACGCGAGTACAGCACCTCGCCGAGCTGGCGGCTTCTGGTCAAGTGACAGGTACGCCGAGGTTCGAGGTCGTGGCTTGCATAGCGGGACGAGGTTTTGCTGAACGCCGCAAGGACATTGAGAAACTCATCCTAGCCACTAGCGGCAAAGTGTTCACCCTGCAAAACCTTGATCGCTTGGTAGACAGCACGAGCCTCGCAGCCTTCAGGGCAGGCTAACCCATTCATCATCAGGTCGAATAGGTACCTGATCACCATCTCACCTTCATGTCCCGGAGTGGCGTGGCTCAGTGTAAACAGCGGAGGTGGGTAATGCCGCGGCGTGCGAGGGTGTTCCTTTCGGGGGCTGTGTATCACGTCTGCTGGAGGGTCGCGCGTCGCGAGTCCCTGTTCCCGGATGCCTGCGAGGTCGCGGCGTCGGCACACCAACACCGCTGCGCGGCCGAAGGACGCGGGTCAGTCACTGCGGCTAGGTACGCGCGGTGATGGCGCCGCTGTAGAAGCCGGGGTAGATCTCGGCGCAGCGCTCGATCTGCGCGGGCAGCACGGTGATCTCCGAGAAGCCGGCGGCATCGAGGGCGTGCACCCAGCCGCGTGCGCTCATGAAGCCCGGCCGGGGGCGGATGCCGGGGATCAGGGGCGCCTGGGTGTACGCCTCGAGGAGCGTGAACGGCAGCTCGAGGTGCACCGCCGCGTCCGGTCCGGGGCGGAGCAGCTCGCCCACCACGAGCGCGCCACCCGGTCGCAGGAGCCCGCGCAGATTTGCGAGCGTGGCGGGGAGGTCGCGGGCGAGGTGCAGCGTGTTGACCCCGAAGACGAGGTCGAACTGCCCGGCCTGGAGCCCCTGGCCGGCCGGGTCCAGGTTGATGTCGAAGCGCAGGGAGGAGAAGTCGCACCCCGCGGGCAGCTTTTGCTGGGCCGCGCGGGAACCGCGTCTCAGGAACGCCGCCTGCAGTTCGGTGAAGACGTACCGGGCCGGCGCCTTGTCCGCCTCGGCGAGCGCCCGGAGCACCGCCTGGGCCGCACTGCCGGCGCCGCCGCCGAACTCGAAGATGGCGCCGCCGCGACCGACTGCGCGTGCCGCCGCAACGCCCGTGATCGCGTTGCTGGGGGCGTAGTGGGGGTTGGCGTTGGAGAAGTACTCGAACCAGAGGCTCAGCGTAGTTGGGCCGAAGAGCGCTTCCTCGCCTCGCAGCTCGCCTCGCAGCACCGCCGGCAGCGCCGCGGCGCAGAGGGCGAGCACCTCGTACGCCGGCCTGGCGGCGGGCACCTCGCGCTCGGCTTCCTCGCGCAGAGCCGCGGACGGCACCGGCGGCGTGACCCCGGCGAACCGCCAACCCTCGCTTGTCCGCTCCGTGAAGCCGTACAGCTCGAGCGTCTCGAGCAGCCAGGCGACCGCGAGCCTGCCGCGCTCGCTCCAGCCGCGGGAGGCGAACAGCGCATCGAGCTGAAACGGCTCGCCCACGGGCAGTTTCAGGCTTGACGCGAGCTCGAGGGCGAGCGCCCCCACGTAGCCGTCCAGGCGCTCGCAGGCGCGACGGAAGGCCTCGTCGAAGACACCCCGTGGGATGTCAGGGTGGAGCGCCTCGATCTCCGAGGGGATGGTCATTGGCAGGCGCTGCATGTCAGGCGGCACCCCGGGTGGCGAAGTAGTCCTCCACGGCCCCGAGGACCTCGCGGGCCGAGGGCAGCTCGGAGAGACGGTGGCGCAGGTTACGGCCTTCAGGGAGACCGTGGGTGTACCACCCGGTGAACTTGCGCAGCTTGTGTAGTGCCGTGCGCTCGTCCTCGCGACCGAGGACCGCGTCGAAGTGGGCCCTCATCAGCGCATGACGCTCGGCAAGTGAGGGGTCGGCGTAGGGCTCGCCCCGGAGGAGCGCCGCGGCCTGGCGGAAGATCCACGGGTTGGTGAGGCTCGCCCGCCCGATCATCACCGCGTCGCACCCCGTTTCGCGCTTCAGCTCGAGGGCGTCCTCGGGCGAGCTCACGTCGCCGTTGCCGATCACCGGGATGCGGAGCGCGCGCTTGAGCTCGCCGATCGCGCTCCAGTCCGCGCGCCCCGAGAACTGCTGCTTCGCGGTCCTTGGGTGTAGCGTGACGGCGTCAACGCCCTCGTCCTGGCACATGCTGCCCAGCTCGAGGTAGGTCTGGGCGTCCTCTCGCACACCGAGGCGGAACTTCACGGTGAGCGGCAGGGTGATCGCCTGCCGGACCTCGCGCACGATGCGGGCGGCCAGGGGCAGATCGGCTGTCAGCGCGGCGCCCGCGCACCCCTTCAGCACCTTGTTGGCGGGGCAGCCCATGTTGATGTCGCAGACGTCGGCGCCGATGGCCTCCACGACGCGCGCCGCCTCGGCCATGCGGGCGGGATCGGAGCCGTAGATCTGGATCGCAATCGGGCGCTCCTCCTCGACGAAGTGCAGCAGCTTGAGCGTGCCCGGACGCTGCCTGGTCAGCCCCTCGCTGGAGATGAACTCCATCGATACGAGGCCGCACCCCCCGAATCTCCGGATCAGGAGCCGGAAGTCCCGGTCCGTGATGCCGGCCATCGGGGCGAGCACGAGCGGGGGTTCGACGGCGACGTTTCCGATGCGCAGCACCGGCCGAGTATACCAAGCGGCAGCAGGCTCACGAGGCGCCGGGGACGGCCACCGCGAGCCGCGACAGAAGCTGCGCCCGCGAGCGGATGCCCAGCTTCGCGTAGGCGTGCTTCAGGTGGTCCTTGACGGTGTACTCCGTGATGCCGAGCTGGTCGGCGATCTCGCAGGCCCTCTTGCCGCCAAGCGCGGACGCCAGCACCTCCGCCTCGCGGCGCGAGATCTTGGACTCGGCAAAACGCCGGCGGATCTCCTCGGCACCCGGCATGCGGATCGGCGTCAGCACCACCAGCGAGCAGCCTGGCGAGCCGAGGCCGGAGAGCGCCACGATCTCCAGACGCCACCGGCCGCCGTCGCCGGTGGTGAGGATCTGGTGACGCACCCGCTCGCGGGTTTCGCGCAGCCGCCCCATCTCGGTCACGATCAGCGAGAGCAGAGGCGCGGGCCGGTCGTCGTTGGCAAGCTGCGCCTGGGGCCGCTGCGTGTGCAGCGACAGCAGCTCCTCGCCGCGCGCGTTGGCGAAGAGGATCTCGCCGCTGGCGTCCATGAGCAGGTTGGCCTCCTCGGCGATGCCCAGGATCTGGATCAGGATGTCGATCTGGCGGCTTGCGGTGTTGCGCTCGATGAGCGCGAGGAGGGCACCCTCGAGCACGGGCCGCAGGCACTCGAGCGCGGTGGGGCTGGCCGCTGGCCCGTCACCCGCCCCGTAGAGCTTGAACTCGCCCCGAAAACTCTCCTGGGACTCGAGGAGTACGACCAGCTGGGGACGCGAACCGGGTTGCCCGAAGCGGTAGCTGGCCTCCGGGCCGTTGGGCAGGAGTCGCAGCTTCAGCACGCACCCCGAGGCCCCGGTTGTGCGGGAGAGGCCGTCGAGAATCGCTGCCACCGCCGGGTCGTCAGGGGGCGGCAGGATCGGCGCCAGCAGGATCGGCGGTCGCCACACCTTCTCGAGTTTACGCGGGAGCTGTGGTGGCCGCAAATACCGTGCGCCCCGCGCAGCCTGTGGCCGATGAGATCTGCGTTTGTGTTAATGTGCGTTTTCGGCGAACCGTTGGTTTCGCCCGCTGTGCGGAGGAGTTGCCAGGGTGCAACAGTTGCCCGGTGATTTTCCCGAACCCTCGCTGGAGGGCAACGGCAAGAAAACCGTGCTCGGCAGTCTCAAGCGAGCCCTCGTTGGCGGGCCCAAGGACCCGACCGACCCCGCTGTTTTCCACAAGCTCTCGCTGGTGGCGTTCCTCGCCTGGGTCGGGCTGGGAGCCGACGGGCTCTCGTCCTCGTCCTACGGGCCGGACGAGGCGTTCAGGGCGATCCTGGGACACCAGTACCTGGCGCTCTACCTGGCGGCGCTGACCACCTTCACCGTCCTGCTGATCTCCTACTCCTACAGCTTCGTGGTCGAGCACTTTCCCTCGGGCGGGGGCGGGTATCTGGTGGCAAGCAAGCTCCTGGGGCCGATCCCGGGTGTGGTGTCCGGCTCCGCGCTGGTTGTGGACTACCTCCTCACCATCACCCTCTCGATCTGCTCGGGGGTGGACGCAATCCTGAGCTTGCTGCCGCTCGATTGGCAGCCCTATAAGGTGCCGCTCGACATAGCGATCCTGCTCGTGCTGCTGGTGCTGAACCTGCGAGGTGTCAAGGAGTCTGTGAAGATCCTCCTGCCCATCTTCCTGGTGTTCATCGCAACCCACGTTCTGCTGATCGGTTACGGGGTGGCAAACCACCTCTGGGCGCTCCCCGAGGTGGTCCGCACGACCCACATCGAGATGAACCGCGATATCGGAACGCTGGGGTTCTGGGCGGTCTTGATGATTCTCCTGCGCGCCTACTCGCTGGGCGCGGGAACCTACACCGGAATCGAGGCCGTCTCCAACGGTCTGCAGATCCTCAAGGAGCCGCGCATCGCCACCGCCAAGCGGACCATGGCCTACATGGCCATCTCGCTGGCGTTCACCGCCGGCGGCCTGCTGGTCTGCTACCTGCTCTGGCAGGCCTCGCCGGCCGAGGGCAAGACCATGAACGCCGTGCTGCTCGATCGGGTCATGGGTTCATGGGTCCTCGGCGGTTGGAGCATCGGCACCTGGCTCGTGATCGTCACGCTCGTCTCCGAGGGCGCGCTGCTGTTCGTGGCGGCGCAGACGGGCTTCATCGACGGCCCGCGCGTGCTCTCCAACATGGCGACGGACTCCTGGATGCCGCACGCGTTCGCCAATCTCTCCGAGCGCCTGGTCACCAAGAACGGCGTGGTCCTGCTGGCCGCGGCCGCGGCCGGCCTCATTGTCTACTCTCGCGGCCGCGTCTCTTACCTGGTGGTGCTCTACGCGATCAACGTCTTCATCACCTTCAGCCTCACCCAGCTTGGCATGGCGCGCATGTGGCTGGCCGAGCGCCGGCGGGAGAAGCGCTGGGTCGCCAAGTTCTCGCTGCACGTGGTCACGCTCGTGCTTTGCGTCGCGATCCTGCTGGTCACGACCTACGAAAAGTTCACCGAAGGCGGGTGGCTCACCTTCACCATCACCAGCGCGCTGATCGCACTCTGCATCCTGGTGCACCGGCACTACCGGAGCGTGCAGAGGGAGATCGCGGAGCTGGACAGAATCCTTACCCAGATTCCGATGGAGGGGCGTCCGGAGACGCCGGCCAAGGTGGACACCAGCGCCCCCGTTGCCGTCCTCTTCGTTTCCGGCTACGGCGGCCTGGGTGTCCATGCCATGCTCTCGATCCAGAGGCTCTTCCCGAACTACTACAAGAACGTTGTCTTCCTGTCCGTGGGTGTGGTGGACTCCGGTCACTTTAAGGGCAGGGGCGAGGTGGACGCGCTGGTGGCCAGCACGGAAACAGGGCTGCAGCGCTACGTCGACTTTGCCCGCGGGCTGGGCTTCGCCGCCGAGTACCGGTATCTGATCGGCACGGATGTCATCCAGGAAGCCGAGCAGCTCTCGCACGAGGTACACCGGGAGTTCCCGAAAGGCGTCTTCTTCCTGGGCAAGCTGGTTTTCGCCAACGAGAAGTTCTACTACCGCTTCCTCCACAACGACACCGCGTTCGCGATCCAGAGGCGGCTGCAGTTCTCGGGTCTGCCGACGATCATCCTGCCGATCCGCATGCGCCTCGGGGCCGCGGCCTGAGGCGCGGCGGCCCGACCGGACGAAACAAGCACAGCGCGAGGCGGTGAAGCTTTAGGGCTTCTCGAAGCGGAACGCCCCCGGCAAGAGCGCATCGAGCGACATGACCTCATGAGAGTCGTGGGTGGTTGATGCCAGCACAACGGGCATGCCCGGGTCGAACTCCGCCAGCACCTGCCGGCACGCACCACACGGCGCCACGGTCTTTCCGTTGACGACCACCGCGACGGCCGCCGGTCGCGTGCCGGCCACCAGGGTTGCCGCGACCGCGTTGCGTTCGGCGCACACGGTGAGGCCGAAGGAGCTGTTCTCGACGTTGCACCCGAGAAAGACGCGGCCGTCGGCCCCCAGCACCGCGGCACCCACGGCGAAGTTCGAGTAGGGGGCGTACGCCTGCGCCTGCGCGCGGCGTGCGGCTTCGATCAGACGGTCCATGGTCACTTTGGCCAGTTCCATTGACTCACCTTAGCCGGGCAGGCCTGCCGGCACAAGGGGCGATGGTCCTTGACCGCCCCCCCTACCGCGTGTACCCTTCCGTTAGCATTTTCTGTGCAAGGGGGTCGCAAGATGAGCCTCAAGGATCTGCGGGTGCCTGAGTGGGGAGAGCGCATCGGGTGGGACGGCAAGAGTATCCAGGTGCCGGACAAGCCGATCATTCCGTACATCGAGGGGGATGGCACGGGGCCGGATATCTTCCGTGCGACCAAGCGCGTGCTGGAAGCGGCCGTGGAGAAGGCCTACGGTGGCCGGAAGCGGATCGCGTGGGTCGAGATCGAGGCCGGTGAGAAGTCCTTCAATAACAAGGGCACGTGGCTCCCGGATGACACCGTCGAGGCAATGAGCCACTTCCGCGTGGCGATCAAGGGACCGCTCACCACTCCCGTCGGCGGCGGTATTCGCTCCCTCAACGTGACGCTGCGCCAGGTGCTGGACCTGTACGCCTGCGTCCGGCCTGTGCGTTGGGTTCCGGGCGTGCCCTCGCCGGTAAAGCGGCCCCAGGACGTCGACATTGTGATCTACCGCGAGAACACCGAGGACGTCTATGCCGGCATCGAGTGGAAGGGCGGCAGCCCGGAGGCCGAGAAGCTGCGGCTGTTCATCGAGAAGGAGCTTGGAAAGAAGATCCGGCCCGACTCCGGGCTCGGCATCAAGCCCATCTCGCAGTTCTGCACCTCCAGGTTGGTCGCCAAGGCGATCCGTTTCGCCCTCGCCAACGGTCGCGACTCGGCGACCCTGGTGCACAAGGGCAACATCATGAAGTTCACCGAGGGTGCGTTCCGCGACTGGGGATACCAGACCGCACGCGAGCAGTTCGGCGACGTCACCGTGACCGAAGCGGACCTTTGGGACAAGCACGGCGGCAAGATGCCGGAGGGCAAGAAGGTCCTCGTCAAGGACCGGATCGCGGACTCGATGTTCCAGCAGGTGCTCCTGCGGCCGTCCGAGTACTCGGTGGTGTGCACGCCTAACCTGAACGGCGACTACCTCTCCGACGCCCTGGCGGCGCAGGTCGGCGGCCTCGGGATGGCCCCGGGCTCCAACGAGGGCGACGAGCACGCCCTGTTCGAGGCCA
>Ga0315281_10007874_pt1 | contig 14919 bp, 15 predicted proteins | sample YL17G07_0_MG_FD_204540 | JGI IMG/M metagenome (GOLD analysis project Ga0315281, IMG submission 204540) | Sediment microbial communities from Yellowstone Lake, YNP, Wyoming, USA - YL17G07_0 | ecosystem: Environmental > Aquatic > Freshwater > Lake > Sediment | place: USA: Wyoming | collected...
ATAGGACAACTATGCACTCGGGCTACTGGCTCGTCGCCTCGGTCTTCCTGCCGCTCATCGCGGCGGCGGTGATCGTCTTCATCCCCGACGACCGCAAGGACATCGTGCGCTGGCTCAGCGCTATCGTCGGCGCCGGCCTGTTCATCATCTCGGTGTACGTCTTCTTCGCGTACGAAGTCGGCCGCGCTGCCGGCTCCGCGGGCCAGTTCTGCGGCCCCGAGTACCAGTTCTGCATCCGCTACGACTGGATCGAGAAGGTCGGCTTCCTCGGGCCGCACGGCATCTCGCTCGCGTTCGGCATCGACGGCATCGCCGCGCCGATGGTGCTGCTGACGGGCATCGTGGCGTTCGGCGGCGCACTGATCTCGTGGAAGATCGAAGAGCACAACAAGGACTTCTTCGTGCTGTTCTGGGTGCTGGTCTCCGGCGTCTACGGCACCTTCGTGGCGCTGGACCTCTTCATGTTCTTCTTCTTCTACGAGGTCGCGGTGCTGCCGATGTACCTGCTGATCGCCGTCTGGGGTTCCAGCAGCGTCTTCGAGACCTTCTCGCGCACGAAGGAATACAGCGCGATGAAGCTGACGATCATGCTGGTCGCCGCTTCGATCCTGATCTTCCTCGGCATCTTCGCCGTCTTCAAGGAGGCGGGCGCCGGCACCTTCGACCTGCGGACGCTGTACGGGGTCCAGTTCGACCCGACGTTCCAGAAGATGGTCTTCCCGCTCATGGTCATCGGCTGCGGCGTGCTGGCGGGCCTCTGGCCGTTCCACACGTGGTCGCCCGACGGCCACGTCTCGGCGCCCACCGCCGTCTCGATGCTCCACGCCGGCGTGCTGATGAAGCTCGGCGCCTTCGGGATCATCCGGCTGGGCATCCAGCTGCTCCCGGAAGGCGCCACGTTCTGGATGCCGGGGCTGATGATCCTCGCGACGTGCAACGTCGTCTACGGCGCCTTCGCGGCCACCGCGCAGCGCGACTGGAAATACATGATCGGCTACTCGTCCGTCAGCCACATGGGCCTCGTGCTGATGGGGCTGGCGACGATGAGTGTGATCGGCGTCAACGGCGCGGTGCTGCAGATGTTCGCGCACGGCGTCATGACGGCCACCTTCTTCGCCATGGTCGGATCGGTGTACGACCAGACGCACACACGCGACATGCGCCTGTACAGCGGACTCGTCAACCGGATGCCGCTCTTCGTGTTCTTCATGGGGGTCGCTGGACTCGCCTCGCTCGGATTACCCGGCCTCGCCGGCTTCATCGCCGAACTCAACATCTTCATCGGCGCTTTCCGCACGTACCCCTGGGCCGGCGCGCTCGGCATCTTCGCCGCGATGATGACGGCGGTGTACATCCTCCGCATGATGTCGATGGCCTTCTTCGGGCCCGTCGATGACCGCTGGTCTGAGCTGAAAGAGATGACCTACCTCGAGCGCGGCACCGCCGTGCTGCTGCTCGGTTCGATGCTGTTCATGGGCCTATACCCGGCGCCGTTTATCGACCGTATCCAGGAGAGCGTCCGCCTCCTGCCGGGGGTGTCATGACGAACGGCCTGAACCTCGACTACACGCTGTTCATCCCGGAGTACCTGCTCGTCGGCCTCGTGATCCTCGTCGTCGGACTGGACCTCTTCGTGCCGCAGATGCGCAAGTCGTGGCTGTCGTTCATCGCCGCCGCCGGGCTGGCGCTCGTCGCAGGCGTCTCGCTGGCGTGGATCGACAAGGAGAGCAACTTCGCGCGCATCGTCGCGATCGATAACTACACGACGTACTTCCGCGTGTTCTTCATGGCGACCGGCGCGGTCGTCTGCCTCGCGTCGGGCAAGCTCGTCGAAGACAAGTTCCGCCACCCGGGCGAGTACTACGCGCTGATCATCCTCTCGACGGTCGGCGCCATCGGCATGGCGGCGTCGCGCGAGCTGACCACGGCGTACCTCTCGCTCGAGCTGCTCAGCTTCAGCCTCTACATCCTCGTCTCGTTCGAGAAGTTCGACGCGCGCTCAAACGAAGCGGGCATCAAGTACCTGCTGCTGGGCGCCTTCGCGTCGGCGATGTTCCTGTACGGCATGAGCCTGATCTACGGCGTCACCGGCACGACGTACTACAGCGACATCGCCGACAGCCTGGGCGCCGGCACGAGCGACTACAGCTTCGCCATGCTGATGGGGCTGGTGCTGATGATCACCGGCCTCGGCTTCAAGGTCGCGGCCGTGCCGTTCCACATGTGGACGCCCGACGCCTACGAGGGCGCGCCCGTCGCGATCACGGCGTACCTCTCGACGACGTCGAAGGCGGCCGGCTTCGCGCTGCTGCTGCGGCTCTTCGGCGGCGCCTTCCAGGTGGTGCACGACGATTGGAGCTGGATGATCGCGGGCATCGCCGCCGCGACGATGATCCTCGGCAACCTGGTCGCGCTGCAACAGCACAACATGAAGCGCCTGATGGCGTATTCGTCGATCGGCCAGGTCGGCTACATGCTGATGGGCATCGCCGGCCTGTCGCACGACACGGCGTCGGCGCTCGTCCTGCACATGACGGGCTACATGGTCTCGAACATGGCGATCTTCGTCGTCATCATCGCCTGGTACAACCTCACCGGCACCGAGGAGATCGAGGACTTCCGCGGCATGCGCGATCGGGCGCCGCTGCTGGCGGGCGTGCTGGCCGGTGCGCTGTTCTCGCTGGCCGGGCTGCCGCTGTTCGCGGGCTTCGTGACCAAGTTCATCCTCTTCCAGGCTGTGACAGATGCCGGCTACTTCTGGCTGGCGGCGATCGCCATCGTCACGAGCGTCATCTCGCTCTACTACTACCTGGCGGTGATGAAGCAGGCCTTCGTCATCAAGCCCGCCGAGGGCGAGGGCGAACTGCGGGTGCCGCTGCTGATGAACGGCCTCGCGGCGGCGCTGATGCTCGGCGTCTTCTACGTCGGCCTCTACCCTCAGCAGCTCTTCGAGGCGATCGACAACGCCACGAGCTTCATCTTCGTCTAGGAGGCCCAGGCCTCCTCGCGTATTGCCTCCATCGCTCGATAGCTGCTTCCAGAGCATTGGAGGAACCGCGCGTAGAACGGCCGCCCTCGGCCGTCGCGCCCTCTGTCCTGGCCGTCCGCGTCGACCTCGAACCGCGCTCCGCGAGCGTCAGCGGACCCTGTCGTCTGATCGCCGAGCGTTTGGAGCCGGCCTCCAGTGCTCACAATCGTGTAAACGTCTGAGTTTATGCAGCTTCGGCTTGCCTTTCTCGCAACTGGTACGCGCGCGCACCGGCCGCCTGCGAGCGGGAGATCACGTACAGTGGCGTCAACACGACGTAACGCACCCCGCCGGTGCCTTTCGCACCGCAGCCCAACGCCGGCGGGACACGTGCCCGGGCGGCGACCACTCTGCAACCTACGGCCATTACCTGCACCCCTTCTTCGAGCGCGAACGGCTCCTGGTGGACCGGCGCGCGCCTGCTCAAGCGGCGTCTCAGTGGCGCCCTCATCGGCTCGAACGCGCTGGCCAGCATCGGCGGCGGCATGCAGTTGCTGCTTCACGGCTGGCTCGCCGTCGCCTGGGGCCACAACGCCGTCTTCCTCGCGGTCTACGCCGCGGCGCGCATCGGCCCCAAGATCGCGTTGACGGTGCCGGCCGGCATCCTCTGCGACCGGATGCCGCGGGCCCGCATTCTGCTGCTCTCGCGCATCGGCTACGCCGTCGCCTCGCTGCTGCCGCTCGTGGGGCTCGTCGCCGCCGGCCCGATCGTCTGGCTGCTGCTCGGCGCGACGCTCGCCGGCGCCATCCACGCGTTCGATCTCTCGTCCGCGCGCGCCGTGATGGGCGATATCGTCGAACCCGAAGACATGGACGCGGCCGTCGCGCTGAACCGCGCAGGCGGCCACGTGGCTGCGCTCGCCGGCCCCGCGCTCGCCTTCGTGCTCGTCTCTGGCGCCGGCAGCGCCGCGGCGCTCACGGTGTCGGCGATGCTGCTCGGTGCGAGCGCGCTGGCGATCCTGCCGCTGCCACACACGCTGGACTTCGCGCGCCGAAAAGATGGCGACGAGAACGCCGACAGCCTCGTGGATTATCTGCGGTCGCAGCCGGCCGCCGTGCTGCTGGTGATGGCCGGCATCGTGCCGACGTTCATCGATAAGGCTGTGGCGCTGCTGCTGCCGTCAGTCAGCGGCGGAGGCGGCGGCACGGTCAGCATGGCGCTCGTCGCGCCCGAGGTCGGCGCGCTGTTCGCCGCGGCCGTGCTGGCGATGGCGCCCGTGCGTCTCGGCGTCAAGGCGCTGATCCTCGCGGCGCTGCTCTACGCCGGCTTCATCAGCGCCGCGACGACGCACTCGCACCAGGTGCAGGCGCTGGTGATCGCGCTCGGCTTCGCCGGCATGGCGAGCGCCGCCATCAACACCAGCGCCCAGGCCCGCCTCCAGCGCATCGTCCCCGCCGAGATGCGCGGCCGCGTCTTCGCGGTGTAGGATCCGGCTCCGCATGTTGGATTGACAGCGCGGCGCGCCGAAGCGCTCCCTGTCCCCTGTCCCCTGTCCCCTGTCCCCTCCGCGGGCACGGCAAAAGACCGCGAGGAGGGCGTCTCGCGGTCTGCTGCCGTTTTGCTCTGCGTATCGGAGGACATTGCCAGCATAGCCGCCGGATGTGATCCCGCTGTCCCGCATTCGTTAAGGAAGTGCGAAACTCTCCGCCGGCTTCGCCACGCGGAGCGATGGGAGCGCGCAACGTCGCCATCACCTGTAGGGACAGGGCTCCAGCCCTGTCCGCTGGGTCGGGCCGCGGACATCGGCGCGGCTTGCTGCCCCTGACGTATGGCTTAGATGAGCCACGGCACCGGTACGGCGGCTCACACTTTGGAGAGGTGGCGTCCGCGGCGAAGCGGCCGCCTTGTCAGCGCCATTCTGACACCCTTTTGCAACGGCATTATTTCAGTTATTCTAGCGTTCACTCAGTAAACGCGATCCCGCCGCCCCAAAATCGGGGCTGATCTGGAGAAGGAACCACGCATGGCCGAGCCGGTACAGGACTGGAAGACCGACTACGACATCTTTTCGAAGACCTACATCAAGGACCCGTTCCCGGTTTGGGACGAGCTGCGCGGCGCCTGCCCCGTAGCCCACACCGACCGCTGGGGCGGCTCCTGGATGCCGACGCGCTACGACGACCTGTTCAACATCGCGCGCGACATCCAGCACTTCTCCTCCCGCAACGTGCTCGTGGCCGACATCATGCCCCCGCCCGACGCCATCGACGGCATGGAGATCGACGAAGAGGCGATCGCCCAGTACAACGTCGGCGCGCCGCCGATCACCTCCGACCCGCCCGTCCACACCTGGGCGAGGAAGCTCCTCCTGCCGCCGTTCTCGGTCAACGCCGTCGCCCGCTGGGAGCCCGAGACCCGCGAGCTGTGCGCCGCCCTGATCGATGAGTTCATCGCGAACGGACGCGCCGACGGCGCCGCCGACTACGCGCAGCAGATCCCGCCGCGCGTCATCGCCAGCATGCTCGGCATCCCCAAGGAGATGTCCGGCACCTTCACCGAGTGGGTGCGCGGCTTCCTCGAGCTTGGCCTGACCGACCCCGAGCTGCGCAACCAGTCCGCCCTCAGCATCTTCAGCTACATGTACGAGCGCATCCAGGAGCGCAAGGAGAACCTCCGCGAGGACGACCTCCTCAGCTACCTGCTCACCGCCACCGTCGACGGCGAACCCGTGCCCGAGCCGCACGTGCTGGGCACCTGTTTCCTGCTGATGGTCGCCGGCATCGACACCACGTGGAGTTCGATCGGCTCCGCGATCTGGCACCTCGCCCAGCACCCCGAGGACCGCGCCCGCCTCATCGCCGAGCCGGAGCTGATCTCGAGCGCGGTCGAAGAACTGCTGCGCGCCTACTCGCCGGTGACCATGGCCCGCTACGTCGCCGAGGACGTCGAGTACAACGGCTGTCCGATGAAGGAGGGCGACAAGGTCCTCATGAACTTCCCGGCCGCCAACCGCGACCCGGAGGTCTTCGAGAATCCCGACGAGGTCATCCTCGACCGCGAGAAGAACCCGCACATCGCCTTCGGCGTCGGCATCCACCGCTGCGCGGGGTCGAACCTCGCCCGGATGGAGATGAAGGTCGCCATCGAGGAGTGGTTGAAGCGCATCCCGGACTTCCGCCTGGAGGACCCGGAGAACGTGACGTGGGCGGGCGGCCAGGTGCGCGGCCCGCGCGTGATGCCTATAGTGTGGCCAGCATGAAAGTGACAGTCGACAGCGAGAAGTGCCAGGGGCACAACCGGTGCTACATCCTGGCGCCGGGCCTGTTCAAGGTGGACGAGTTCGGCTACGCCACCCCGCGCGGCGACGGCACCGTGCCGCCGGACCTGCACGAGAAGGCCCGTCTCGCCGTCACCAACTGCCCAGAGCGCGCCATCGCGATCATCGAGGACGAGGCCTAGCCCCGAACACCCCACGGATCGTCGTCGTGACCAAACGAACACGACGGGCGCGTGACGGTCGTCGCCAACGGCGTATTGAGCCCATGCTGCATGCGCTCGACCTGGCCGTCTTGTACTTAGACGACGATGTCACTTAGCGACAGAGGCAGGATCTCAAAGTCGACCATGACAAACAGCGCTCGTTCCAGCTCCTCGAGAATGTCCGGCGTTATGAGCTGAACCTCGTCTCGATGGATGAAGCGATTCCTGGCTTTCTTGGCCCGCAACAGGATATCCGTGAGCGCATCAGCTTGGGCTGCAACAAGTGGTCCTTGGGGGCGTTTCATTTTCGTGACGTATGCGCGGATTCGCGGACCGTCCATCTCATCCGCGCTGCGCCCCGGCTTGATAAGGGCGATCGTCGCAAGCCACAAATGAATGAACTTTTCGGTTCGAACGCGAGCTCCCCGAGCCAGTGACATCCATTCGAGTGCGCGCTTTAGCTGCGGCCGCATCGCCTCGACATGGAGCTCCAGCAGTCGCATCCTCAGCACTTGAATGTGTTGTTGGTCCAGTTTCCGCGTGGGTGTGACTTGTGTCTCCGTGAGGGACATCATCGTCTGCCTCTTGCCTCTCGGCAAAACGATACCCTCCCAAAGAATCTGGTTTGGCATGAGCATGTGCAGATGGCGGCGTACCAAGCCAAGCAGCGCACGGGCGGCTGGCCGTCCTACCTCGCGGCACTCGTTAGGGTCTGTTTGCTTCGTGACGACCACGAGTAACGCACAATGGCGCTTCACTGGCAGAGTCCGACTCTTATCGTGCTCCGCTCCTACCGAGCGTGGAAGTTTGAACTGACCCGGAGGGAACAGAATTATCTTCCAGTCGATCCCTTCGAGCGTAATGCGTTCATCCCATGAATCGGGAATAGCGCCGACCGCCAAGCCCCATTGAAGCTGCACGCCGGTCTTGAATTCACGAGGAAGGTGGGCGGTCAGATCCTGGTCTAAGAAACCAAACTCGAACGGCATCGTTGGGACAATGCGCTTCTGTTGAGAAGTGACTGGCAACAGATCACCCTTTCTGTAGGCTCGGCGCCTGCAGAGGAATGGGGGCGAGGCAGTGCACCTCCTCGCTTCTCAGATTCAATGGTTGGCAGGAGTGGAGGGACTCGAACCCCCGACCGGCGGTTTTGGAGACCGCTGCTCTTCCAGCTGAGCTACACTCCTGCGCGCTCGCAGTATAAGAGATGCGCCCCCGATGGTGAAGCTGCGCGACTGACGATGGCTGGAGAAATTCACCGCGGAGGCGCAGAGAACGCGGAGATCCAAGGGGACGGTCGGGCGACGTCGTTAGCAGAGTCACCCGCGCACTCTGCGTGCTCCGCGCCTCTGCGGTGAATCAATTAAGTCCTGTGCCTAGGTACTCGCGGTGAGCGGCGACGGCCGAGCGCGTCCGTCCTACGCGCGTCGCGCCGTCGCGCTCGCGTCCACCAGCCGGCGCACCGCGTCCGGGAAGTTGCTGCAAATGCTGTCGACACCCGCAGCGATCATCTTCGCCACGTCGGCCTCGTCGTCGACCGTCCACACCATGAACGTCAGCGAGCGCAGCTGCCCCAGCCGCACGCGCTCCGGCGTCGCCCACGAGTGGTACACGCTCACACCCTGCGCCCCCAGCGACAGCGCGAAGCCGAAGAAGTCGTCCCAGTCGACCACGCGCCGCCCGTCGGTCAGCAGCGCCGCCGCCATCCGCGGCTCGGCCGCGCGCATCGCCCGCACGATCTGCGGGTAGAACGAGTGCGACTCGCAGTGCGCGATGGCGCCCGCGTCGCGCACCGCCTGCGCCACCTGGTCCTCGATGCCCTGCTGCTTCACCTCGATCTGCAGCAGCACCTTCCCTTTCGTCAGGTCCAGCACTTCCGCCAGCGTCGGGATCTGCGCGCCGGCGAAGCGCGGCACGAACTGCCGCGCGCCCGCATCGAGCGCGCGCACGACGCTGAGCGGCATCTCGTGCACGTTGCCGCTGCCGTCGGTCGTGCGGTTCACCGTCTCGTCGTGGATCAGCACCGGCACGCCGTCGGCCGTGCAGTGCACGTCGATCTCGATCGCGTCGGCCCCCAGCGCGATCGCCCGCTCGATGCCCGCGAGCGTGTTCTCGGGCGCGTGCCCCTTGCACGCGGCGTGCGACGTGACCAGCGGCACTCTCATGGCGCCTCCTCGCGATGCGGCACGAGCGCCAGCAGCGCCTCGGCCAGCACCGCGCCCGCGTGCTTGCCGAACGACACCGACTCCTCGTAGTTGTTGTTGCGGCCGGTCATCCACTCATCCTCCGGCAGGAAGTAGCCGAGCGTGTCGTGCGTAAGCCCGAAGAACAGCCGGTGCCGCGCGCCCATCGACGCGCGCAGCGGCAGCGCCAGCCGCGTCAGCACCTCGCCCGGCGCGGCGAACGCCTCGACGTCGCCGCCGATCTCGATGTAGCCGCAATGCGTTGGCAGGTAGGTCTTGCCGTCGCGACGCACGATCTTGCGCTCCGAAACGCCCTGCAGCGCCGCCACGATCTGCGCCACGTCCGCGCGCCCCATCGCGTGCAGCGCTATCGATGCGGCGTGAAGCCCGCCCGCCTTCCCCAGCACCGAAAGCGCCGGTCCCGCGCGGCCGACGGCGTCCTGCACGCGCGGCGACAGCCGCTCGAAGTTCATCGGCAGCAGCATCGGCTCCGTGCGCACGCGGATGGCGCCGCCCACCGCATCGGCCGACGCCAGCGACGCGATCGCGCGCGCCGCAACGGCCTCGCCCAGCGAGCGCGCGGCGTCGAATCCGCCGTCGGCAGCGGGGTTCGCGTCGCCCACCGCGCCGTTGACGTAGATCGCCACGCCGCCCAGCTCGCGCTCGACCGCGTCGGCCGCGTAGCCGCACCAGTCGCGCGAGACCTCGGTGTTCGCCGCGCCGCTCGCCGTCGGATGGCAGGCGTAGTTGACCAGCGTCGCGATCGGCCCGCCGTCGAGCGTAGCGAAGCGCAGGCTCGTCAGCGCCTCGTCCGTGTCCGGCCAGCCGCGCCGGTTGCGCACTACGCCGCCCAGCGACGCCGTCGCCGCCGATACGGTCGCCGGCGCCAGCGCCGCGTGCGCGTCGCGGATCGCCGCGGCCGCCCGCTGCGCGACGTGCATCCGGTAGCGGCCGCCCGTGCCGCCCCACAGCCCCTGCATGTCAGGGCTGGCGCGGCTGTGCGTGCAGGCGATGATGATGCTCGACGCTGGCAGCCGCGTCATCCGCGCCGCGTCGCTCCGGATCGCATCGAGCAGCGGCCCGCTGGCGCCGACCAGGTCGAGCGAGGCGATGACGCACGCCGTCGTGCCGTCGCTGAGGGCGAGCGCGCGGCAGGACGGGTCGTCGTGGATGCCGGTGGCGCGCCGCTGGCGGTAGCTGCCGAAGCCGCCGAGGTAGACGCCCTCGCGCAGGTCCTCGGGCCGGGGCGCGATCGAGTCACGCGCCGCGCCCGCGAGCAGCTGCGTCACTCGAATTCGCCGAGATGATCTTCGATGACGTGGCTCGGCGTCAGCCAGAGCACGATGCCGAGCCCGGCGAAGAGTACCAGCAGGTCGTCGAGCTGCCCCAGCACCGGGATGAAGTCCGGGATGATGTCGATCGGGCTGGCGAGGTAGAGCAGCACCGCCGGCATGATCCCCTTCACCAGCCCCGGCGTATCCGGATCGCGGAAGAGCCGCCACGCGAAGCGCAGCTTCGAGCGCACGGACAGCGCCATGATGCGGCGGCGGAGGTCATTCTTCACGCCCGCATTATAGGCATCGAACGTGAGCGCGGGCTAGCGCACGCCGACGTGTCAGTAGGGCGCCGCCATCACGCGCGATGGACAACAGATCGGCGCGCGCGGGCCGATCTCTTAAGTAACGGCGGGCCGTCGTGCAGGGACGGTCATCCGGTACCTCCTTCCTCTGCCGGTGACGAAGGCCCCGCATGTCAGCGGGGCCTTCGTCCTTTCTTCTACACCCGTAATGACGCCTATTTCGTCAGCCCCAGCTGGCGCATGAACGTCAGTGAATCGTAATACGCGGTCTCGCGCTTGATCAGCCCGCGCTCGTCGAACGCGAAGTGCGCGGCGATGCGCAACTCCAACTTCCGCCCCGTCGGCGGGATGCCGCGGTACGGGCCGTCGTGGGTGCCCGACAGCGTCAGCTCGATCACGCAGCCGTCGTCGCCGAACGTCCAGCGGTCGATGCGCCGCACCAGGCCCGGAAAGCCGTCCCAGAGGTTGCGGTAGTTGCTGATGATCTCGTCGCCGCCGGTGAAGCGCCGCCCCGTGGGCACGTCGTCGAACTCCGGCCCCTCCGGCACGTACGTCGCGAGCACGCGCTCGCGGTCGTGCGCGTTCTCCGCATCGACGTGCTCCTGCAGCACCCGTCGCATCGTCTCGTGTGACACCATCGAGCGGCAGTGTAGCGCCGCCGGCGCCTTCGGCCACCCCGCCAGGTCCCGCAGGGTGGCCGAAGCGCGCGTCTAGACCGCCGTCATCTGTGTCCTCTGTGGATCGCCCCTAACGGACCGTCCAAAGCGGACGTTTTCAACACCCTGCTACAGCTCCGATCGCAGGAAGCGCCCCCAGAGGTCGCGGGCGATGTGTCCCGGATCGGCGCGGATGCCGTAGCGCGCGAAGTAGCCGTGCAGGTTCTCGATATCGCGCTCGAGCAGCGCGAGCGCGTTGGGGTTGAAGCGCGGGTCGACTGCCTGCGGGAAGTCGATGATGCACGGAGCGCCGGGCCGGTACAGCACGTTGAACGCCGACAGGTCCCCGTGTACCCGGTCGCAGGCCAACGCCAACTCGATATTGCGCAGCAATCGCCGGAAGAGCCCGTCCGCTTCATCACGGCCCAGCGTGACGCTGCTGAGCGGCGGCGCCGGTTCCTCCGCATCGCCGATGTACTCCATCATGATCACCGGCCCTGACATCGCGATCGGCTCCGGCACGTCGGCACCGGCCCGATGCAGGATCGAGAGCGTCTCGTACTCGTCAGCCACCCATTTCTCAAACGCAGCCTCGCGTCCGAATCGCGATCTGTTCTCTATCGCGCGCGCCTCGCGGCGGTGCTTCTGGCGCTGGCGGCCGGCGGTGTAGACCGCATCGTTGCTGAAGCGCCGGACGTTCCGCGAGCGGTACACCTTCGCGGCCAGCAGCGGTGCGCTGCGGCCGCTCGTCGAGCAGCAGTACACCGTGGCCTCCTTACCGCTCTTCACGACGCCCAGCACCTCATCGATCAACCCCTGATCGATGAACACGCTGACCGCCTCCAGTTGTTCGTTGTCCCGGTTCTGTCCCAAATCCGTCCTCCTGGACGCTGTCGTTGCTGATGGTTGACGTGGGAACTGGCATTGACATTGGCGTTGTTCATCGAGGTCACCTCCGTTGTGTGCGCTATGGGGATCGAGACATGGCCGCATCGCGGTTCGCGCGCGGCCTTGCAACAAGAAGACCGCCCGAGGGCGGCCATGGTGTCGATGCGTCAGGGTAGACGGCGTTACTCCAGGGCGCTCCGGGTGCGCGACGATGCGAGGCTGACAGTGTGTACAGTCATTATGGCGCCTCCTCTCCGGGTCGCATCGCGGCGAGTAACTGCGTTGAGCCTAGACCGCGCCGCGCCCGATGTCAACACCGCATGTTGTTTGCTCTGGCCGCGGCACGCTGCGCCGCCGCCCGCCGTTACTCATCGCCCAGGATGTTCGCGTCGTGCAGGAAGCAGGCCGCCAGGCCCGCCACGACCAGCAGGCTCACCACGATGCTCACCGCCCGCGTCCGGGACCGCCGTGCGCCCTGCGGCGATGCCGACCGCGGCTCAGGCGTCGCCCCGGCATCGCGCGGCGCCTCGATCGCGGCCCGGCTCTCGCGCCACTCGTGCGCGACGTAGCTGCTTGCGGGCGGCATCTCGGACGCCGCGAACGCTTCGCGTCGCAGACCGATCGGCACAATCATCGGCTGCTCCAGCAGCGGCGTCGGGATCGGTGCCGCCAGCTCCGCCGGCGCGTCGTGCGGCGACCACTCCGCCACGGCGCCGATGCGTCGAGCAGCGTTGCACTGTTGCTCCGCTGTGTGGCGATGGTCGCAGTACGGCTGGTGGCCCATCATGGCGCCGGCCTTCTTTCCGTGAGATTCCCTCCGAATTGTACCGCCGCGGCCAGTGCCGGGCGCGAAGATGCGTTACGCAGCTCCCCTTCCCTCCCAGGGAAGGGGCCGGGGGATAGGTCGTGCCGGTGCCACGCGGCAAGAAGGCGCGCCCGCGTCCAGCGGGTCTCGGTTCCAGGTTCTCGGTTCTCTCCGTCGCCGTTAAGTTCCTGTTACACCGGCCCCCGCAAGGTCTCGCCGCTGCCGCGCACCCGCCCGCACGCCGATACAATGACGGCGGAACACGACAGGGAGACCCACCCATGCAAGACGACCAGAAGGCCTACGTCCTCACGACGTGCCGCGACCACGACATCAAGTTCATCCGGCTCTGGTTCACCGACATCCTCGGCTCGCTCAAGAGCTTCGCGATCACGGTAGAAGAACTCGAGGAGGCGCTCGACGAAGGTAAGAGCTTCGACGGCGCCAGCATCGAGGGCTTCGCGCGCGTCGACGAGTCCGATATGGTGGCCATGCCCGACCCCTCGACCTTCGCCATCCTGCCGTGGCGCCCGCGTGAGCGCGGCGTCGCGCGCATGTTCTGCGACATCGAACACCCGGACGGCTCGCCCTTCGACGGCGACCCGCGCTACGTGCTCAAGCGGCAGCTCAAGCGCGCCGCCGACCTCGGCTACACGTTCTACGTTGCGCCCGAGCTGGAGTTCTTCTACTTCCAGTCGTCCGAGAAGCCGGTCGGGCTCGACAAGGGCGGCTATCTCGACCTCACCCCCCTCGACGTCGCCAGCGACGTGCGCCGGCAGACCGTGCTCACGCTCGAGGACATGGGCGTCGGCGTCGAGTACAGCCACCACGAGGCCGCGCCCAGCCAGCACGAGATCGGCCTCCGCTACACCGATGCGCTGACGATGGCCGACAACGCCATGACGTACCGCCTCGTCGTCAAGGAAGTGGCGCTGGCGAACGGCGTCTACGCGACCTTCATGCCCAAGCCGCTGGCCGGCGAGAACGGCTCCGGCATGCACACGCACCAGTCGCTCTTCAAGGGCGACCAGAACGCCTTCTTCGACGCCGCCGGCGAATACCACCTCTCGCCGATCGCCAAGTCATACATCGCCGGCCTGCTGCGTCACGCCGCGGAGCTGACGCTGGTCACGAACCAGTGGATCAACAGCTACAAGCGCCTCGTCCCCGGCTTCGAGGCGCCGGTCTACCGCACGTGGGCGCGCCGCAATCGTTCCGACCTGATCCGCGTGCCGCAGTACAGGCCCGGCAAAGAGGTGTCGACGCGCATCGAGTACCGCGCGCCCGACGCCGCTTGCAACCCGTACCTGGCCTTCGCCGTCATGCTCGCCGCTGGCCTCGAGGGCATCGAGCGCGAGTACCCGCTCGGCCCGCCGACGGAGGAGAACGTGTTCGAGATCGGCGCCGAGGAGCGCGCGAAGCGCGGCATCGAATCGCTGCCATGCAGCCTCAAGGAGGCGATCGAGACATTCGCCGGCAGCGAGTTCGCCCGCAAGGCGCTCGGCGACCACGTCTTCGAAAGCCTGCTGCAGAACAAGACGATCGAGTACGACGCCTACCGCCGCCACGTCACCGACTTCGAGATGGACCGCTACCTGGCGATCCTGTAGTTGCCATGCGGTCGCACCATCTTCATCGCTGTCGTATATAATCGCCAGCGATGATCTATACGATCCCGTTCATAATCGTGTATTTCTATGTCGCTGGCAGGTTGCGGCAGTCCGGCCATCTGAATGTTGGCTGGGCCGCCGCCGCGGCTGGTGCGGCCGTCGCCACGCTCGTCACGATTAGTTTCGCACGACACTCGTACGCGCCTTGGGTGATCCTGCTGTGGGCCATCGGCGCAGGATCCGTGATCACGGTGCTGATGGCGGGCACGCTTGGCTGGTGGAAGCGATCGGGCGGGCCGAGCGACTATCCGCGCCGTCCACCGATTGCTGTCGCCGCGATGAGCTTCATGACCTTCGGCCTGTATGCGCCGGTTTGGTCTGGCGTCTTATGGAGAGATCTGAAGGGTGCACTGCGGGACAACCGGATGTCGCCGGTCGGTCACGCACTTGCCATGCTCGTGCCGCTCTACGGATCGTACCGCCTGCGCGCACAGTTCGATGCGTCGAACCAGCTCCTCGCGGCGGCGCAGTCAGGAGAGCGGGCGAACGCTCGGGCCATGATGATGCTCAGCGTCGCATCACTCATCCTCGTGTTCGTCCTTACGCTACCCGTGCTCATCCTGTTCGCCGTGCTTGGTTTGTGGGTCCCCTGAGCCTGCCCCGGTTTCCCGGACTGCTTGCTTCTTAGTGCATCATGCGGCATCGACCTCAGCGGTGTACAGCCTCTCGTACTCCACCGGACTACGATT
>Ga0315281_10007875_pt1 | contig 14919 bp, 16 predicted proteins | sample YL17G07_0_MG_FD_204540 | JGI IMG/M metagenome (GOLD analysis project Ga0315281, IMG submission 204540) | Sediment microbial communities from Yellowstone Lake, YNP, Wyoming, USA - YL17G07_0 | ecosystem: Environmental > Aquatic > Freshwater > Lake > Sediment | place: USA: Wyoming | collected...
TGCGCGACCTGCGCGAGAGCGGCATGGCGATGATCGTGGTGAGCCACGAGATGGGCTTCGCGCGCAACGCCGCCGACCGCGTGGTGTTCATGGACGAGGGCGCCATCGTCGAAGAGGGCACGCCGGCGCAGATCTTCGAGACGCCCGTAGAGGACCGCACACGCGCGTTCATCGGCCAGATCCAGCGGCACTGAAGGCGGGCGCGCGATGAACAGCTGGGAGCGCTTCGTCGACGCCTTCTTCAACTTGAAGGTCATGGCGAAGTATCTGCCGGACATCGCTCACGGCATGCTGGTCACCGTCGAGCTTGCCGCGCTCGTGATCGCCGCCGGCCTCGCCACGGGCCTCGCGCTCGCGCTCGCGCGCAGCCTGGGCTTCCGGCCCGTCAACCTGTTGATTGTTTTCGTCGTCGATCTCTTTCGCGCACTGCCGCCGCTGGTGATCATCGTATTCATTTATTTCGGCCTGCCGGCGGTGGACATCGCGCCCTCGGGTTTCGTCTCGACCTGGCTGTCGCTCACGCTGGTGCTGATGGCCTTCTCGGAGGAGATCTACTGGGCCGGCATCACCTCGATCGCCAAGGGGCAGTGGGAGGCGGCGCGCTCGACCGGCTTGTCGTACGGCCAGACGCTGATGCACGTGGTGCTGCCGCAGGCGTTGCGCCTCACCATTCCGCCGCTCACCAACCGCACCATCGCCATTACCAAGGGCACCGCGCTGGGCACCGTGGTGGCGGTGAGCGAGATCCTGGGCATGGCCTCCTCGGCGGTGTCCAACAGCTACAACCCCTCGCCGCTCACCCTGGGCGCGGGCGCCTACCTGATCCTGTTCCTGCCGATGGTGATTTTCGGCCGCTGGCTGGAAACCAGGATGGCCTGGAAGCGCTGAGCCATGCTGCAGACTTTCTTCAATCTCGAGATCGTCGGCGCCGCCTGGCGCATCATCCTCGCCGGCCTGGGCAATACCGTGCTGCTCTCAATGGTGGTGGTGCCGCTTGGCCTCGCCGGCGGGCTGGCGTTAGCCATGCTGGCCAGCGTGCGCAAGCCCTGGGTGCGCTGGCCGCTGATGGCCTGGGTGGATTTCTTCCGCGCTTTCCCGCCGCTGGTGCTGCTGATCTTCCTCTTCGCCGGCCTGCCGTTCGCCGGGGTGGAACTGGGCGGCTTCGCCTGCGTCTGCATCGCCTTCTTCCTCAACACCGGCGCCTACTACGGCGAGATCCTGCGCGCCGGCATCGAATCCGTGCCGACGGGCCAGACCGAGGCCGCGCGCAGCACGGGCCTTGGGCGCCTGCAGACCATGCTCTACGTGGTCCTGCCGCAGGCGGTGCGCAACGTGCTGCCCGATCTGCTTTCCAACACGCTCGAAGTGGTGAAGCTCACGTCGCTCGGCAGCGTCGTCGCCATGCCCGAGCTGCTGTTCCAGGCGCGGCAGGCGCAGAGCCTGACCTACAACCCCACGCCGATCGTGCTCGCCGCCCTCATCTACTTCCTGATGCTCTGGCCGCTGGTGCGGCTGCTGAGCCGGCTGGAGAACCGGGCGCTCGGCGCGAACTCATTTCCGCAGTAGCGGGGCGAGCGGCTTCCAGACGTTGTTCAATACGCCGGGCTGGGCCGCCTCGGTCGGGTGGATGCGATCGGCCTGGAACAGTTCCGTTCTCTCGCCGAAGCCTTCGAGCAGAAACGGCAGCAGCGCGGTGCGGTGGCTCTTGGCCAGATCGTTGAAGGCGCGCTCGAAGGCCGATGTGTATTCCTCGCCGTAGTTCGGCGGCAGGCGCATGCCCACCAGCAGTACTCTGGCGCCGGCTTGGTGCGAGCGCTCGATGATGGCGGCGAGGTTTTTCTTCATCGCCGCCACCGGCAGCCCGCGCAGGCCGTCGTTGGCCCCCAGCGCGAGGATCACGATTCCGGGCTTGCTGCGCTCGAGAACGCCGCCGATGCGCGCCAGACCGCCCGCCGTGGTCTCGCCGGAGATGCTGGCATTGACGACGTTATAATCAGGCCGCTCGCGCTGCAGCCGTTCCTCGAGCAGGGCCACCCAGCCGCGCCGCGCCGGCATGCCGTAGGCCGCCGACAGGCTGTCGCCGTAAACGAGCAGCGTTTTTCCATGGGCGGCAGGCGCCGCGAATCCCGGGCACATGAACAACCACAGCGACCACAGCGAAAAAATGATTCTCAGCGCGCGCGGCATCGGCAAGACGGTCAAGAGCGGCTCCAGTGATCTTGTCATTCTGCGCGAAATAGACCTGAGCGTCACGGCGGGCGCCGCGCTCGCCATCGTCGGCGCCTCGGGTTCGGGCAAATCCACGCTGCTGGCGATCCTCGCCGGCCTCGATACGCCAACCGTCGGCACGGTGGCGGTGGACGGCGTCGACCTCTTCGGGCTCGACGAAGACGCGCGCGCCGAGCTGCGCGGCAGGTCGGTGGGCTTCGTGTTCCAGTCCTTCCAGCTGTTGCCTTCGCTGAGCGCCCTGGAGAATGTGATGTTGCCGCTGGAACTGAGAAAAGATCCGGAAGCGGAAGCAAAGGCAAGGGAAATACTCCAACGCGTTGGACTCACCGGCCGTCTCGGCCACTACCCGAAGCATCTGTCCGGCGGCGAGCAGCAGCGCGTGGCGCTCGCCCGCGCGTTCTCGGTGCGGCCCAAGCTCCTGTTCGCGGACGAGCCCACCGGCAGCCTGGACGCCGAGGCGGGCTCGGGCGTGATCGATCTGGTATTCGAATTGAACCGCAGCTTCGGCACCACGCTCGTCATGGTGACGCACGACGAGCACCTGGCGCAGCGTTGCGGCCGGGTGATCCGGCTGGTGGCCGGAAAGATCGCCGCGCAATGAAGCAATCCCTGCAAATGCTTCTGCGCGATTGGCGGGCGGGCGAGCTGCGCGTGCTGGCCATGGCGTTGGTGGTGGCGGTGGCGAGCATCACGAGCGTCGCGTTCTTCGCCGATCGCGTGGGCAGGGCACTGGTGCGCGATGCGCATCAACTGCTCGGCGCCGACCTGGTGCTGGTTTCCGATCACCCATGGCAGCCCGGCATCGCCGAGGAGATCGCGCGCCGCGGCCTGGAGCGCGCGCGGGCGACGACCTTCATCAGCATGGCGGTCACGGGCGACGTGAAGGACGCCGCGGAGCAGCGTGCGGTGCTGGCCGGTGTCAAGGCGGTTTCCGGCAATTACCCGCTGCGCGGCCGGTTGCGGATCGCACCCGCGGTGAACGCGCCCGATGCCCCGGCGCAGGCGGGCCCGCGACCCGGCACGGTGTGGATAGAAGAGCGCCTGGTGACCGCGCTTGGCGCGCCGGTGGGCTCGACGCTCAAGCTGGGCGCCTCGAGCCTGGAGATTGCCGCCATTCTCACGCTCGAGCCCGAGCGCGGCGCCAATTTCTTCAACATCGCGCCGCGCCTTTTCATGAACCTCGCCGATGTACCGGCGACCGGGCTGGTGCAGACCGGCAGCCGTGTCTGGCATTACCTCTACGCCGCCGGCGCGCCGGAGCAGGTCGCGGCGCTCGAAACCTGGGCCAGGGGCCAGATGGCGCGCGGCCAGCGCGTGGAAAACCTGGAAAGCGGCCGGCCGGAAGTGCGCGGCGCGATCGAGCGCGCCCAGCGCTTCCTCGGCCTCACCGCGCTGCTCTCCGCGATCCTCGCCGGTGTTGCCATTGCGCTGGGCACGCGGCGCTTCGTCGAGCGGCACCTGGACGGTTGCGCGGTGATGCGCTGTTTTGGCGCGACGCAGGGGAAGCTGCTGCTGCTGTTTGGTTTCGAGTTTCTCCTGCTGGGCCTGGCGGCCTGCGCGCTGGGCACCGCGATCGGTTTCGTCGCCCAGTACTTCATCGCCGAAATTCTCGGCGGCCTGCTGCGCGCCGACCTGCCGGCGGTGTCCTTGGTGCCGGCGCTGCAGGGCTTCCTCGTCGGCCTGGTGCTGCTGCTCGGCTTCGCGCTGCCGCCGCTGGTGCAGCTGAAGAACGTGCCGGCCGCGCGCGTCATCCGCCGCGAAGCCGGCGCCACCTCGGGCAGCACCCTGGCGGTCTACGCCGCCGGAATGGCGTCGCTTTCAGGCCTGCTCATCTGGCAGGCGGGAGACATCGGCCTGGGTGTCACCGTCGTCGGCGGATTCGGTGTCGCGGTGGCGGTGTTCGCGGCAGTGGCATGGGTGGCGTTGCGGCTCGCGGCCAGCGGCGCGGTCGCGCGCCGGCTCGGGTCGAACAGCGTCGCGTTGCGCTACGGCCTCGCCAACCTGCGCCGGCACGCGCGCGGCAACGCCATCCAGGTGGCGAGCCTCGCGCTCGGGCTCACCGCGGTCCTGCTGCTGACCTTCACGCGCAACGACCTCGTCGATGCCTGGCGCCGCAGCGCGCCGCCGGATGCGCCCAACCGCTTCCTGCTCGGGGTGCAGCCCGACCAGCTCGCGGAGGTGAAGGCGTTCTTCAGCAACCGGCGCATCGCGGTGCCGGAGTTGAGTCCGATGGTGCGCGGCCGGCTCACCGCGGCGAACGGCAGGAAAGTCGACGAGTCCGACTACGCCGATGAGCGCGCGCGGCGGCTGGTCGAGCGCGAATTCAACCTTTCGTTCGCCGAGCAGCCGCCCGCGCACAACACCATCGTCGCGGGCAAATGGTTCGCGCCCGGCGCGCAGGAGGTATCGGTCGAAGAGGGGATCGCCAGGACGCTGGGCTGGAAACTGGGCGACGAGCTTACTTTCGCCGTCGGCGGCGAATCGTTTTCGGCGCGCATCACCTCCCTGCGCAAGCTGCGCTGGGATTCGATGAAGGTGAATTTCTTCGTCATCGGGCCGCCCAGCCTCGTCGGGCGTTTTCCGGCGAGCTACCTCTCGGCGTTCCGCCTCGCTGACGGCGACGAAGCGGTGATGAACCAGCTGACCGGGCGCTTCCCGAACCTCACCGTGGTGGATGTCGGCGCGGCCCTGCGCCAGGCGCAGGGCGTGATCGACCAGGTGATCATGGCGGTACAGGTGGTGTTCATGTTCGCGCTGGCCGCGGGGCTGCTGGTGCTGTACTCGGCGCTGGTGGCGACCGAAGACGAGCGCCGGCGTGAAGCGGCGGTGATGCGCGTCTACGGCGCCTCGCGCGCCCAGGTCACCGGCAGCCAGCGCGTCGAGTTCCTCGCCATGGGCCTGCTCGCCGGCATCCTCGCCACCGCCGGGGCCGCCGCCATCGGGCAGCTGCTCGCGCGCCGCGTCTTCGAGCTCGATCTGCCGCCCAGCCCCGAACTGTGGATCGCCGGGCCGCTCGCCGGCTTGCTGCTGCTTTCGCTCAATGCCTGGTTGTCGGCGAGGAAAGTGCTGTCCGCGTCTCCCGCGCTGACGCTCAGGGACTCCGTCTAGTCGCGCAGCCCGGCAGTCCGTACGAGGACTGTTTTTCGATCATCACCGATCTCCCTCTTGTGAGTGTGGGGCACTCATATTGATAGACGCGCCGACATCCTTAGAGTACAAATTTCAAGAATCTCGTGCCTTGCAGTATGAAGGCGTCCAAAAACGGGACTACCATCACAGGTCGAGGATGAACCGAATATGGGCCAAGAGAATCCAGAACAGCTACGCGAAGGTGTAAATTTCCTACCGCATTGAGAGGTTTTTGACGAATGAACGATTACGTATTTCTCGGGATTCTCATCGTTGGTTTGGTGACAATCGCTTGGATTAGCTCGCGAGGGTCGAGAAACGCCGAGAGAACTGATGAGGCGCTGCGTTCGCTGACGTCTGGAATGGAAGAAAAGCATCGTCAGATGCTCAATGACCTTCATGGTGGATTGCAGAATCAGTCTGATCGGTTGGGTGGGCGATTGTCTGAAGAACTAAATCAGACCCGGGAAGCATTGCACAATCTGCAGCTATCGCTAGGGGTGAACTTGAATGAAACCGCCGACAAGCTGAACGCCAAGATCGACGTGCGGTTCGACCAGATCTCTGGCAAGGTCAGCGAGCGGCTCGACGAGGGATTCAAGAAGACCAATGAGACCTTCGTTAGCGTGATGCAGCGCCTTGCCACCATCGACGAGGCGCAGAAGAAGATTGATTCGTTGACGGGGAGCGTGGTGAGCCTGCAGGAACTGCTCGGCGACAAAAAATCGCGCGGCGCGTTCGGTGAAGTCCAGCTCGAAGCCCTGGTGCGCAACATCATGCCGCCGAACGCGTTCGAGATGCAGTACACGTTGTCAAACGGCACGCGCGTCGACTGCGCGCTGCGGCTGCCGGAGCCGACCGGCCTGGTATGCGTGGATTCGAAGTTTCCGCTCGAGAACTACAACCGCATGTTCGAAGGCAGCGACGCGGAGCGCGCGCTGGCGCAAAAGCAGTTCCGCATGGATCTGCGCAAGCACGTGGATGCGATCGCCTCGAAGTACATCATCGACAACGAAACCTCGGACGGCGCGGTGATGTTCGTGCCGGCGGAGGCGGTGTTCGCCGAAATCCACGCCTACCACGCCGAAGTGGTGGACTACGCGCAGGTCAAGCGCGTCTGGATCGTTTCGCCCACCACGCTGATGGCGGTGCTGAACACCGCGCGCGCGGTGCTGAAGGATGTCGAGACGCGCAAGCAGATCCACGTCATCAAGGACGCGCTCGGCAGGCTCGGGATGGATTTCCGCAGATTCGATGAGCGCATGAAAAAACTCGCCGACCACATCCGCCAGGCGCACCAGGATGCCGAGGACGTGCAGACCTCGAGTCGTAAAATCTCGCAGCAGTTCCAGAAAATCGAATCCGCCGAAATCGAGGCGCCCGCGCCCGGACCCGCAGTTTCGTCCGCAAATGTCGTGCGGCTGCCCGACGAGCGCAAACCCGGAGGCGTTTAGGCTTTGTATTACCTCGATCTTTTTCGGGCGCTCGAAAAAGAGGAAGTGCGCTATCTCATCGTGGGTGGGGTCGCCGTCAATCTGCATGGTGCGGAGCGGATGACGATGGATGTCGACCTGATGCTCGGGCTGGATGCCGAAAACCTTGGCCGCTTTCTGCGTGCGGCGCGCTTGATGGGCCTCAAACCCGCCATTCTTCCCGTCAGGTTGGAGCAGCTTTGCGACGCGGCAACCGTGGAAAGCTGGATTCGCGACAAGCATATGCTCGCGCTCCAGCTTCGTGGACCCCAAATCGAAGCGCCGTCGGTAGATATTCTGATCAAGCCCGTGGTACCGTTCGACGACGCTTATGGCCGGAGAGCGCGCATGAAAGTGGAGGATGTGACCGTCAGCGTTGCCGACCCGCGCGATCTCATCGCCCTGAAATCGGGAACCGGCCGCCAGATCGACGAATCCGACATAAGGGCTCTGCATCGGCTCGATGAGCTGCGCAGCCGAAAACGGGACGACTAAGCGCGAATGGAACCCTACGACTACCCCTACGACCTGACCGACGAGCAGCTGTTGCACTTCAGTTCGCTGCCGGCGATCGCCAAGCTCCGCTGGCTCGATGAGGCGCGCCGCTTCACGCTGATGGCGCGCCGAACGCGGGAGGCGTATTACGGCGATCACGCAGTGGAAGAGCCCGCGGTCCCAGGGGTGCGCGAACCCGATTAGGGCACGCCGCAGCGGCCACATTGATCGGGATGCTGGAACCGTTCCTGGTTTCGACTGGCGTCGTCGCCCTGGCGGAGATGGGCGACAAGACGCAGTTGCTGGCGCTGCTGCTGGCTGCGCGCTACCGGCGCGCGCTGCCGGTGGTCGCGGGCATCTTCGTCGCGACGCTCTTCAACCACGCGCTCGCCGCCTGGCTGGGCGCCGGGATTGGCGAGGCGATCGGCGGCGAGGCGATGCGCTGGATTCTCGGCCTGTCGTTTCTCGCCATGGCGGGGTGGACGCTGGTTCCGGACCGCATCGACAGCGCGGACAAGGCGCCCGGCCGTTTCGGCGCGTTCGGCACGACGCTGATCGCGTTCTTCCTGGTGGAGATCGGCGACAAGACGCAGATCGCCACGATTGCCCTGGCCGCGAATTACGCGTCGATCGTGACGGTGGTCGCCGGCACCACGCTCGGCATGATGATTGCCGACGTGCCGGCGGTGTACCTTGGTGAACGGGTCCTTCGCCGCATTCCGCTGCGCCTGCTTCAGCGTGTCGCGGCGGCGGTGTTCGCGATGCTGGGCGTGCTGGTTCTGATCGCGTGAGCACTCCAGAGCGCCGCCGCGAGCAGCAGCACCGCGCCCGCCTGGTGCGCTGCGCCGAGCGCGACGGGGACGGCGAGCAGCAGCGTCGCGATGCCAAGCATAGCTTGGATCAGGAACAGTCCGAGCAGGTGATGCGCCGCGATCTTAGCTTGCGTATGCCGCGCCTGCCACCAGAGCAGCGGAATCAGGATCAACAGCAGCCAGAAGAATGCGCGGTGCACGAGTTGCACGGTGGCCACGTTCCAGAAGAAATTCCGCCACCAGGGTTCGAGCATGAAGGCCTCCGGCGGGATCAGCTGGCCGTTCATCAGCGGGAATGTGTTGTAAGCGTGGCCGGCGCGCAGGCCGGCGACCAAGCCGCCCGAGAGCGCCATCAGGAAGACCAGCCCGGCGACGACCAGCGGCAATGCTTTTCCGATTGATCTGGTTTTTTCCTGCAGCAGGTCGAGTGCGAGCCAGAACTCGATGGCGAATATCAACAGGGCAAGGCCAAGATGGGCAGTGAGGCGGAAGTGGCTGACGCGCGGATCGTCCACGAGGCCGCTTTTCACCATGTACCAGCCCATCGCGCCCTGCAAGCCTCCGAGTACGAACACGCCCGCGAGTTTCCAGGCCAGTGGTTTGGATAATTTGTTTTTCAAATAAAAAAACAAAAAGGGCAAGAGAAACACCAGCCCGATCGCGCGGCCGAGCAGGCGATGGAAGTACTCCCACCAGAAAATACTCTTGAAACTCGCCAGGTCCATGCTGGAGAAGACCCGCTGGAACTGGGGCGTCTCCCGGTATTTCGCAAACAGCATTTCCCATTCGGCCTGCGACAGCGGCGGCAGCGCGCCGATGAGGGGCTGCCACTCGACGATGGAAAGGCCCGATTCGGTCAGGCGCGTGATGCCGCCCACCACGACCATGGCGAGGGTGAAGGCGGCGCAGATGAGGAGCCAGGCGGCCACCGCGCCGCGCTCGCGGTCGTTCATTCTTCGCCGTAAATCCTGTTGACGCCGGTGGTGAAGCGCTCGGCAGCGACGCCGTAGATGTGAAGCGACACTAGGGGCTTGCGCGTGTGGTTCGAGACGCGGTGGTACAAGGGGCCGCCGAGGTCGATAGCGGCGAGTTCGCCGGCACCGATCACCCTGCTGCGAAGCGGCTCGAGCAGGGCGCCCGGCGCGCGGAACAGTTCCTCGGTCAGTTCGCCTTCGACGACGCCGTAAGCGCACCACACGTAGTGGCCGTGCACGGGGCTTTGCTGTCCGGGCAGCCAGCTGATCGCGGTGAGGACGAAATCGTCGTCGGGGTCCACGTACAGAAGGTGGCGCATGTAGCGCGCCGGGTCGCCGACACGATGCTCCCGCCTGAGCCAGCCGGAGTGCTTGCCGACGGCCTCGCCCAGCGCCGTGGCCAGGTCGGCCTCGCTCGCCTGGCCGGTGGTGCGAAACGCCCTGCTGAAGGTCTTTGCGACTTGCGCAAGCGGCGCGAGGTCGGGATGGATGGGATTCATGGGGCCGACTCTACGTCAGGGCGGCCATCAGTTGCACGCTGACCAGTTCCCCGGCCTCGACCTTGCCGCGCTCGTGCTCGAGGACAATGAAGCAGTTGGCTTCCGACATGGAGCGCAGGACGCCGGAGCCCTGCTGGCCGGTGGTGCGTACTTGCCAGGCGCCATTTTCCGAAAACAGCACGCCGCGCTGGTATTCGGTTCTGCCGGGGACCTTGCGGATGGCGCCCGCGCTGGCGGCTTTCAGCAAGGGAATTTCAAACGCGTCCGTCCGCCCGCCAAGCACCAGCAAGGCGTCGCGCACGAACTGGTGGAACGTCACCATCACCGCCACCGGATTGCCGGGCAGGCCGAAAAGAAACGCCTTGCCGATCCTGCCGAAGGCCATCGGCCGGCCGGGACGCATGGCGATTTTCCAGAACAGCACTTCGCCCAGCCTGGCCATCAGTTGCTTGACGAAATCGGCCTCGCCGACCGAGACCCCGCCGGTGGTGATGATGGCGTCGGCATTCGCCGCGGCGGCGGCAAACGCGGCCTCCAGCTTCCGCGGGTCGTCCCGTATTACGCCCATGTCGATGATCTCGACGCCGAGGCCCGAGAGCATGCCATGCAGGGTATAGCGGTTGGAGTCGTAGACCTGTCCAGGCGCAAGCGGCGTGCCGATCGAGACAAGTTCGTCGCCGGTGGAGAAAAACGCCACCCGCAGCCTGCGCTTCACCTTCACTTCGGCGATGCCCAACGACGCGATCAGCCCCAGGTCCGCGGCGCGCACCGGTTGCCCGGGACGCAGCACCGCCACGCCCGCCTTCAGGTCCTCGCCCGCGGCGCGCACGTTCCGGCCCGCCTTCTGGCCCGCCGGAATGGTGATCCGGCTCTGGTCGGCTCCGCAGACTTCCTGCGCCACGACCGTATCGGCGCCCTGTGGCATCACCGCGCCCGTCATGATGCGTACGCATTCGCCGGCCTGGATTTTTCCCTGGAAGACTTTTCCCGCGAATGCAGATCCGATTTCCCTCAAAAAAACATCCTGGGAAAAAGAAAGATCCGCGCTGCGGACTGCCCAGCCATCCATCGCTGAATTGTCGTCCCCCGGCACGTTGATCCGCGGCACGATGTCCTGCGCCAGCACCCGTCCCAGCGAATCCCGGATGGCGACGGTCTCGATTTCTGCCACAGGGGTCAGGCAGGCGCGGATCGCCGCGCTGGCCTTGTCCACCCGCAGCGCCTCCGGATCGTAGCCGTCCATGCAACTCACCACCTGCGCGATGCTACTCATGCACTGTTCAGCTCTTCGCGCGTGTTGATGTTGCGGAAGGCATCCGCCTCGTCGTCGAAGGACACCTCGATTACCCTGAGCGAGGCATACCAGGCGTCTATTTTCCTGCCGCCTCCCGATAGAAAGTCCTCGAGGTTCTTCCTCACCGTTGCCCTGACCAGGGCAAATACCGGGTGCGGCTGAGTTCCCGTCTTCGCGACCGCAAGATCATTTTCACCGATTTTATTTTTTAGACGGGTAAAAAGGTCAAACGGAAGAAAAGGCGAATCACAAGGCACCGTCAAGACAAGCTCATGGCTGGCTTCGCTCAACCCTGCATGCAGCCCGGCGAGCGGGCCGGCGAAGCCGCCGACGGTGTCCGGCACGACGCGATGGCCGAAGGCGGCGTAGGCCTGGAGGTTCTGGTTGGCGTTGATGAGAAGTTCATCGACCTGGGGCGAGAGGCGCGCGATCACCGCGGCGATCATGGGCAGGCCGTGCAGCAGCTGCAGGCCCTTGTCCACGCCGCCCATGCGCCGCCCCTGACCGCCTGCGAGCACGATTCCAGTCACGCCGCTCATAAGGATGATTCTAAGACTCAGTCGATGGTTTTCGAGATCACGACCTGCACGCCGCTAGCGCCGGGCGCCACGGGTGCGCTGATCCCCTCGATATCGCCTTTTTGCGCAACGGCGTTGCCTGTTTTGGACACCCGTGCCGCAACCACGACCTTGGCGTGGCTCGAGATCGTCGCGCCCGCCGCCATTGCCATGCTGTCGTCCAGCGTGAAGCGGTAGGGCAGCGCGCCTGCGGTGGTGCGCGCGACCGCAAGCGGCATGCGCGATCCACTGGCAGGCCGGGCGAGCACGAACACCGTATCGTCGGGAGAGATTTTGCTTTTCAGAGCGGGATCCAGACTGACAACCCCTTGCAAAGAAGATACGGAAGCAGAAGCAGGAGCGGGGGCAGGAGCAGAAGCAGAAGCAATTCCGCCAATTTGCCGCGCTTCGGCAATGCTTCCGGCCACCGAGCGGGCAAATTCGGATTCCGGCGGCGCCACTTTCAGGATCCGCTCCCAGTAGGCGATCGCCGTGGCGTAATTGCGGCGCTCGAATTCGGCGCTGCCCGCGAGGGCGAGAGACTTGAGGTGTTCCGGATCGATCGCCAGCGCGCGCTTGACGATCGCGAACGGTTCTCCATCGAGCTTGCGGCCCTGCGCCATGGCGAGGGTGTCGGCATAGTCAGCGAGCAGCCCGGCGTCTTTCGGCACCAGCCGCGACGCCCGTGCATAGGCCTCGGCGGCGCGATCGTATTGCGCCAGCGCGCTGAGCGAGCGGCCCAGCAGCATCCATCCTTCCGCGTCCTCCGGCGTCTGCTGCATACGGGCCGCGAGACGCTCCACCAGGGCCTCCATCTGGTCGGGGCTGACGGCATGCGAGGGCTTCGTTGCGGCATCGCCCAGCGCGCCGGGGGTGCCGAGTTGCAGGTAGCCGAGCACGACAGCGAGCGGCAGCAGCAGGCCGACCGCGAGCGCCGCCGCGAGCGGTGGCCGGTGCGTCGCCGGCGCCGGCGCGCCGCCCGCGTGCTCGGCGACGATGCGGCGCTCGATCTCGCGGCCGGCGCGCTCGAATTCTTCCTTCGTGAGGACGCCGCGCTGCAGTTCGGCGCCGAGTTCCGCGAGCTGCTCCCGGTAGATGGCGGCATTGGCGGCGATGCGCGCATCCGGTGGGGTAGTGCGGCGGCGAAGCAGCGGCGGCAGCAGGAACAGGAGGGCCGCCACGGTCAGCGCCGCGGCGATCGCCCAGAACAGCGTCATCGCGGGCTCCCGTCGCGCTCCCGGGGCGGGGCCGCCGGGCCGAGCACGCGCTCGACCAGGTGCCTGTCTTCGGCGCCAAGCGCGGATTCCTCGGGCGCGCGCCGCCGGCGCCGCAAGGTCGTAACCAGCACCAGCGCTGCCGCGATAAGCAGGACGAAGGGCCCGATCCAGAGCAGCACGGTGGTGGCCTTGAACGGCGGCTCGTAGAGGACGAAGTCGCCGTAGCGCTGCACCAGGTAGTCGAGGATCGCGTCGTCGCTGCGTCCCGCCGCCACCTGCTCGCGCAATTGCTGGCGCAGGTCCTGGGCGAGTTCGGCGTTGGAATCGGCGAGCGACTGGTTCTGGCAGACCAGGCAGCGCAGCTTCTCCGAGAGCTGCCGGATGCGCTGTTCTGTTTCAGGATTTTCCAATGCGATGGCAATACCGAAATGCAAGGAGAGAAAAAAGACAATCAGCTGCTTCATTTCTGCAGCGACTTCGCGAGCGGCAGGATTTTCTGCTCCAGCACCGCCGGGGTGAGCGGGCCGATCTGCTTGAAGCGGATCACGCCTTCGGTGTCGATCAGGTAGGTTTCCGGCACGCCGTAGACGCCGTAGTCGATGCCGATGCGCCCGTCGGCATCCACCACCGAGAGTTGATAGGGATCGCCGAAGCGCTTCAGCCACGCGGTTGCCTCGTCGCCCTTGTCCTTGTAGTTCAGGCCGAGGATCGGCATCACGCCGCGCTTGGAGAGCTCCACCAGCACGGGGTGCTCTTCGCGGCAGGACACGCACCACGAGGCCCAGACGTTGAGCAGCCAGACCTTGCCGCGCATGTCGCCGGGGGCGAAGCGCCTGTCGGGCGGGTGCAGCACCGGCAGATCGAAGGCGGGCGCCGGTTTGCCGACCAGCGGCGAGGGCACCTCGCGCGGATTGAGCTTCAGCCCGGCGGCGAGGAAGCCGACGAGGAGAATGAAAATCGCGAGCGGCCACAGGAAGCGTTTCATGCCGCGCCGCTGCGGACGATGGTCTCGTTCCCCGCCGGGGCGTCCTCGCGCCGGCGCGCCGCGATGCGGTAGCGCCGGTCGCTCGCGGCGAGCAGGCCGCCGAACGCCATCATCAGGCAGCCGAACCAGATCCAGCGAATGAAGGGTTTGATATGGATGCGCACGGTCCAGGCCGCATTTTCCCCGCCCGCGTCCACCGCTTCGCCAAGCGCCACGTAGACGTCGCGCGCGATGCCGGCGTCTATCGCGGCCTCGGTCATGGGGTTGCGCTGCACGAGGTAGACGCGCTTTTCCGGCGCGAGGCGGGCGATGGTCTCGCCATCGCGCTGAACGGTGATCGCGCCGCGCGCCGCGGCGTAGTTCGGGCCGCTCACCTCGCGCACGCCCTCGAAGCGGAAGCTGTAGCCGCCGAGCGTGGCCGTGTCTCCGGGCGCCATGCGCAGGTCGCGCTCGGTTTCGTAGCTCTTGACCAGGGTGACGCCGATCACGAACACGCCGATGCCCGCGTGCGCGAGCAGCATGCCGACGAAAGCGCTTGTCATTTTTGTTCTTGATTTAATTTTAAGAATCAAAGAAGCTAAAGTGCCTCCGAGAATCCAGAACGCGAGCAGCAGGCCCACGCTGGTGAGCGCGGCCCAGCGCCCGAAGGCGAGCGGCACGAAAAGCGCGCCGACCAGCACGGCGATCGCGAACCCGCGCAGGCGCCGCCCCAGTTGCGCCGGATCGCCCTTGCGCCAGGCGATGAGCGGCCCGATGCCGGCGAGCAGAATCGCCGGCGCCATGAGCGGCAGGAACACCGCTTCGAAGTAGGGAGGTCCCACTGAAATCTTGCCCAGGTCGAGCGCATCGAGAAACAGGGGATACAGCGTGCCGAGCATCACCGCGCCGCAGGCAACCAGCAGCAGCACGCTGTTGGCAAGCAGCATGGATTCGCGCGAGAGCAGTTCGAACTGTCCGCCCGGTGCGACCCGGTTCGCGCGCCATGCATACAGCGAGAGCGAGCCGCCGATCACCACGGCGAGGAAGCAGAGGATGAAAATGCCGCGCTTGGGGTCGGTGGCGAAGGCATGCACCGAGGTCAGCACGCCAGAGCGCACCAGGAACGTTCCCAGCAGGCTCAGTGAAAACGCGATTATCGCGAGCAGCACCGTCCAGGCCTTGAAGGCGCCGCGCTTCTCGGTGACCGCGAGCGAATGGATGAGGGCGGTGCCGATCAGCCAGGGCATGAACGAGGCGTTTTCCACCGGATCCCAGA
>Ga0315281_10007876_pt1 | contig 14918 bp, 9 predicted proteins | sample YL17G07_0_MG_FD_204540 | JGI IMG/M metagenome (GOLD analysis project Ga0315281, IMG submission 204540) | Sediment microbial communities from Yellowstone Lake, YNP, Wyoming, USA - YL17G07_0 | ecosystem: Environmental > Aquatic > Freshwater > Lake > Sediment | place: USA: Wyoming | collected...
CTCATTCGAGGGTTGATTGCACGCCCATCCTACCGGATGGACGGGGAGCCGCCTTCCTCTTTTTGAATTTCAACTGTGCGCGGGACATTGCCCATCCTTGCCGCGCTACTCCAACAAGCGAATGCTCTCGATCCCAGCTTGGGGACTTGGCGACTGGAGATAGAGCTTGGAGCCATTGTAGCCATACCATTGCGGACAGCTGCCCACCTGCACCCGATAGGTCGCGGGGGCTCGGTCTGTGGCTTGGAATGTGATGCCGCGCGAGGCATTGTCCGGATTGTTGGTATCGCTCAGGACAAACCGCCCCGGTTGCAATCCGCCAGGAGCGTGAATTTCCAGCCAATTGAAATCCTGAGCCTTGCTTCCCTGCGGCAAGGTAATGGCAAAGGTGGCTCTAGCCACGAGCGAGTCAACCGATCCGGCTTGCCCGGAACCGACGCGGACCGTGGAATGCTTGTCAGTGGCGATGGTGACTGGAAGCGCTGCGGAGGGAGAGTGCCCAACCTGCGGATTGTAGTTCAGTTCAATTGCGTGTCCACCTTCAGTGACGGCGAACACCCGGAGCAACTTCCTCGCGTCCTCCCCAACTTTCTGCGCCACCGCCACTGGGAAACTGAAACCGCTTCGCTGGTAGGAAGGGTCGCCCAGCGCCTTAGCCACATCCGGTCTTGGCAAGCTGGGCGCTGTTCTTGCCACCACGCTGCCATCGTAGATAGCCACGATCTCCCTGGCGGGTTTATGCGCCTCCGTATCGACTGCCCAGCCGTTCACCTGGAAGTCAACGAGCGCGGTGAAATTCGAGCCGATGGTTATCGTGGCGGCTTTGTCCCGCCACCGCAAGAAACTTGGGGCGTACCCCCAATCGCACGCCCCGACGCTGAAATACAACTTGGCGGGGTCGTCGCCCTGGGCGGCGAAGTCAACGCGGCCATGATTCTCTTGTGCGGCCTCGAGCGCCGGGCGCGGTTTGGTCTTGGCGGCAGCCGATGGCCGTGCAGGTCCGACAGATATCGCGCGACTCTCCGCAGCCGGCAATTCAGCGGTCTTCCCATTGGAGAGCACGGCGTAGTAGCGCAGAGCCTTCGTGTCCTGGATGTGCGCTGAGTGGCCCCACGGCACCACCAGGTCGAAGCCGCTCTGGGCAAGGCCCGCCTGCCCAAGCTGTTGCGCAACATCGGGCCGGGGCATGTGCGGGATTGTTCGTGCGGCCACCTTGCCGTCCAGAACGGCAAGGACCTCCCGTGCCGGTTGCTTGGCTTCAATATCCGCGGCCCAGCCCCTCACATGCAGCGGCGGCGGCAAATCGAGATCGTTTCGCACCATCAGGACCTCGCCCTGCAGGTCCAGGTACGGCCGATAATGCCTGAGGAGGTATTCACTGATGTCGTAGTGCCGCACCATGTTTGGCACGCCATCCCACGACCCCAGCCCCCTCCGCCCGGAAAACACAACCACCTTGGGCCTCGCTTCGGTCAGCTTCTGAATGAGGTCGGCCTGTGTGTGGGCCCGAATGGCCATGCTCACATGGTAATACCGTGTCGCCGGTCTTCGGCCGAGAAAGTAGTGGTACAGACCCGGAGTGTTCGTGAAATCGAACACCGAATCTTCCGGATCCAAGAGGGCATCCAATACGGATCCCATGTCTTTCAGAAATATCCGGTTGTCTTCAGGGAGGGCGCCAAATCCGAGAAGCTTGTTCTGTGGTGGTTCGCTGACCGATACGCTGAACACCCTGGGAAGGTCTCGGGCTCGGTTCAGCTTTCCATGGCTTGTAAATGAGCCGACCTGACCGAGTGCAACCACCACAAACACCCAGGTCACCGGACGACTCGCCCACCGCATTCGGCGTGGCCGCACATGGGCCACCCAGCGGTCAGCCCCGCCGACGAGCTTGAACGCGAGGTATGCGAGCACAGGGAAAACCGTAACGAAGGGTGTGGCGATGTGCAGGTCGGCCCGGGAGATGCCCTTTTGATAGTACATTGCGGAAAAGATCGCGATCCCCGCCACCAGCCAATCTTCATCCGTGAGCCTCCGCCCCAGGCGAATGAAGGCTACAAAGTACCAAAAGACGAGCAGCACTGCGGCCACCGGCGCCACCAAGATGAAGGTCAAATCCGCTTGTTTCCAAGTCCTCCAGTTCCACTGCAGCGGTATGCCGCCGGTCAATGGATGGTCCGGAGCAAAGGTGCGGTAATAGTGGAAGAAATCACCCAGGGCGCCGTGATAGAGCAGAAACCCGGTCCACAAGGCAACAAAAGTACACCCCGCGATTGCACACCAAACCGTGCCGCGAAAGTTCTCCAACCATCGCCTCTTGCGGTCCGCGTGGTAGAGTTCGTATAGTGGGAGCGTTAGCCCAAGAGCGATTGCCGCATAACCAAACTCTGGCGAGACGATGTTGTTCGCGCCCATGAGATAGATGAACAGAAATGCTCTTGTCGGCGTAGAGCGGGCCAACAGCGCGGCGAAGGCGAGATAAACCGCCGGCACGAATAGGAATCGCATATGAACAAAGTTGTAATACAGCGACACCGCAAGCACAACAATGACTGCCGGCAGGTTGTTCCTGAACAAATATAGGAAGAAAAAATAGAGCAGAATCCAGTAGGCGGGAGTGAGGATTATCATTTCACCGGCAAAGGCTCCCCACACACTGTGATCGAAGAGTTCCATTCCCAGCATCGAGCGCAGCGGATCCTGAAGTATCCCATGAATGTAGACAAGGTCGCGCCAGGGAAACCATCCCGCACGCGTCCACTCGGCTGAGGCCAAAGTTTCGCCCCAATGGAAGAAGTCCACGCCGCCAAACGCACCAGGCAGCCTCGCGGTAAATAGAAATATGGCCGCGGGCACGCAGGCATAGAGGAGCACCCCCCGCTCCAGGACGAAGATATCGTCCTGCGATCGGCTGCGCCGCAGGCGCTCAACAACGAGCAGGAGCAGCCCGAGCGCGGCCAGGGCGGCGAGCCACCAAGGCAGCCAGGGAAACGGCTGGATGCTACCCGTGGAAAGGATCTTGACTTCGGTGGCTCGCGAAACGGCGTAAAGCCCGGCCACGGGAAGCGGCATTAGCAGCGCATTCGCAAGGGAGAGTCGCCCCCAGTGGGTCATCCCTTGTGGTGCGCCCGGCAACGGAATGCTCCGCAGCAGTATCGCCGCGGCCACGTAGAAGAAAGCCACCGTGACCAGCCGGCTTTCCGTCTGGCTGGGTTCCCCCCAAGCCGCATGGGCTTCCAGCCCTACAATGATCCCAGGGATCAGGACCGATCCCCAGCGAACGATCCATTGGCCCACCATGGACCCAGGCTGGGGCGCCGGCTTATCGGGAGCCTCCTCGGTCAGAAAGCTTGGCAAGACCAGACTGCGCTTGGCAGGGAAGAGTCGGGACAATAGAAAATAGATCGCCAGTGTTGCGACGGGCAAGAAGAGCAACGTCAGGTGGTACGCCCAAAAATACATGTAGATGTTGAAATCGGCAAATATAGGGTATCCGACAACATCGGTCTGAATGTCGAGCTTTCGTGGCAGCACCTGCCAGATTCGTTGCTGCAGCACCATCGCGCCCGCCAGGGCCAACAGGAAGCGCAGGGTGGCGGCCAGCCAAGGATATTCACCAAGCGGCCGCCACTCGATTTGCACCCGAATCTTTGGGATCATGCGGGATTCACAGATTGGAAATTGGTGAGGCTTCACGAAGGAAGGCTAAAGATGATACTCCCCAATAGGGCAACTTTGCAGTCGGACTAAACCGACACGGTTTGCACGACTTCTCTCTCCTAAGAAAACCCCAGCACCTTGCTCCGGTCCTGAGCCCCTGTCAACCCGTATATGAATTGATAGCACCCGGCTACTCCCGGACCTACCGCGTGGCAGCGCCCTTGACACCCTACCCGATCCGTGTTATACATATGTAATGCGCCCACACCCCTCCATCCCACACCGGTTCCCCACCCTTCGCGCCTTCGCGTAAAACTTTGTTCCCCTGCCTTCCATACGCCCCCCGAAATTCCACTCCCCAGACCGGACTCTGTTTTGCGACACTCGTCACGCACCAACAAAAAAATTCGCCATGCGAACCCAATTTGAAAATCACGCAACCCTATGATCCGACAGGAGAGCGCAACGAAATCGGCGCAAATTCCATACACCAGGCTCCTCAAGTTGACAGAATGAGGAACCCCACCCTTCGCGCCTTCGCGTGAGCCCGACTTCCCCACGCCTCGCGCCCGCCCGAACCCATCCGCAGTTTCGCGACACTCGCCGCACCCAGAAAAAAACGGTCCCGAACGAACCCAATTCATTAACCCAATGAGACGACAGGAAAAAGAAGCAAAAATGGGCAAAGCGGACACTGGCGTGGTGTAGATTCATGACGGATGGAGGAATCGCGACACTCAGCCTGCGACCGGCCGGGGCGCGCTACTTCATCTCCAGCCAGAGCGCCCCGGCGCCTCCATGGCGGGGCGGGGCGGGGCGGACCTCCCGCACGTAGGGGCCTCCATGGCGCTCCAGCCAGCGGGAGACCGCCTGGCGCAGCACGGGGCCTTGCTCGCCGGAGCCCAGGCCGCGGCCGGTGATGATGAGCACGTGGCGCAGGCGCAGCTGCCGCGCCTCGACCACGAAGCCCTGCACGCGCTGGATGGCCTGCTCCTGGGTGCAGCCGTGCAGGTCCAGCTCGGCGTCGGGCGCGGTGTGGTCGGGGTCGGCGGGGCGGGCGCGGCGCGGGGCGGCGGGCGGCGCGCCCTGGAACTTCTCGCTCAGGCTGGCGTCGGCCCGCAGGGCCTGCTCCATCAGCCGCTCGGCGTCGGGCTCCTCCTCGAAGCGCAGGCCCTCCGGGCGGGGTGGGGCGGGGCGGGCGGGCGCTGCCGGCTTGGGCGGCGCCGGGCTGGGTGTCGGACTCCGGCCGGGCGCCGGGCCGGTGGGCGCCGCAGCGGGCGGCGCCGCTGGGGGTGCGGCGGGGCGGGCGCGGCGGGCGGCCGAGGCGGTGTGGTCGGGGTCGGCGGGGCGCTTGCCGGGCGGCTCGGGCGACCCCAGGGGGCGGACGTCAAGCTCGGCCATCGCCGCCTGGAAGGCGCGCTCGGTCTCCCGCTCGCCCTCGGCGTGGACGCGCGCGATGGCCCGCTGGCGGGCGGGCAGGCCGCCGGCGCCGGGGCGGGGACGCACGTCCTTGGCGCGCATGGCCTCCAGGAACACCAGGTCCTGCGCGGTCAGGTCCGGGCTGGCCTCGAAGTCCGCCGCGCCCTGGATGGCGGCCGGGCGGGCGACGCCGCCGTGCAGCTTGAGCGCCTGGGTGCGGGGCTTGCGGCGGCGCTTCTGGGTCTCTCCGTGCAGGCGGTGGCGGGCCATGGCGGGGCGGGCAGGGGTTGGCCGCGGCCCCCAAGGGCGCGGGGCGCGGCGGGGCGCGGGATCAGCGGCGGCGGCCCGTCAGTTGATCTTCTCCTTGCCGCCGGGCGGGTCGTAGCGCTTGAGGATGTTGGTCCACTCGTCCTCGTCGTCGTCCTGGTCGCCGCCCTCCAGGGTCAGGCCGGAGGGGTCAATCTTGCTCTGCTCCAGCACGTGGTCGGCGACGAAGATGGGGCTGCCGGCCCGCAGGGCCAGGGCGATGGCGTCGCTGGGGCGGGAGTCAATGGCGTGGCGCTTGTCCCCCAGCAGGAACTGGATGCGGGCGAAGTAGGTGTTGTCCACCAGGTCCACCACCTCCACCCGCTCCACCAGGGCGTTGAGGGCGGCGAAGGCGCTGTTGAGCAGATCGTGGGTCATGGGGCGGCCCGGCTCCACGCCCTCCATCTTCATGGCGATGGCGTGGGCCTCGAAGATGCCGATCCAGATGGGCAGCAGCGCCCCGGAGGCCTCGTCCTGGAGGATCACGATGGGCGACTGCTTGCCCGGGTCCAGCACCAGCCGGTAGACCTTCATCTCGGTGTAGCCTGCGGCGCTCATGTGCGGATCTCCTGTGCCACCAGTGCGTATCTCCGTGCGGCAACGACCTGCACGGTCACCAGGCTGCCGGGGGGAGCCGCGCAGTCCAGCACCGTTGCGTTCTTGTTGCCGCGGGTTCGCCCCACGACGGCCCGTTCCTGGCGGGCGGCGCCCTCCACCAACACCTGCTGCCGCGTGCCCAGCAAGGCCCGCGTGTTCTCCACCACGATCGCCTCGTGCAGCTCCAACAGCCGCTCCAGGCGCTCGGCCTTGACCGGCTCGGGCACGGGATCGGGCCAGTCCGCCGCCGGCGTGCCGGGCCGCGCGGAGAACTTGAAGGCGTACACCTGGTCGCAGCGCACCTCGCGCATCACGGCCAGCGTCGCCTGGAAGTCCGCCTCCGTCTCGCCCGGGAAGCCCACGATGATGTCGGACGTGAGGGCGAGGCTCGGCACCAACTCCCGGGCGCGGGACACCTTGTCCAGATAAACGGAGATCTTGTGGTTTCGTTGCATCGCCCTGAGGATGCGGTCCGACCCGGACTGGAACGGCAGGTGCAGGTGCTCGCAGAGCTTGGGCAGGTCCCGGTGCGCCCGCGCCAGCCGGTCGTCGAAGTCCTTGGGGTGGGGCGAGGTGTAGCGGATGCGCTCCAGGCCCTCCAGCCCGTTCAGGCGCTCCAGCAGCGCCACGAAGTCCACGCCCAGCGCCTTGTAGGAGTTGACGTTCTGGCCCAGCAGGGTGATCTCCTTCACGCCGCGTCCGGCCAGCGCCCGGGCCTCGGCCAGGATGTTCTCCGGCTCGCGGCTCACCTCGCGGCCGCGGGTGTAGGGCACCACGCAGAAGGTGCAGAAGTTGTTGCAGCCCTTGGTGATGGCCAGCAGGGCCACGGGCGCGCCGTCCGCGGCTCCCGGCAGGGCCAAGCCTTCCGGCGCGAAAACCGGGTCCGGCACGAAGTTCTCCACCCGCCGCCCGCGCTGGCCCCACTCCGTGCGCAGCACCCGGCGCCCTCGCGCCACGTCCGCCAACATGGCGGGCAGGTCGAAGAGTGTATCGGTGCCGAAGACCAGGTCCACCTGTGGGGCGCGGCGCAGGATCTCGGCGCCCCGTTGCTGGGCCACGCAGCCCCCGACGCCGATCACGGTCCCAGGCCGGCGCCGCTTCAGGCCGGCCAGGCCGCCCAGCAGGCTGTACACCTTGTGCTCGGCCTTCTGGCGGATGGCGCAGGTGTTGATCAGCACCAGGTCCGCCTGCGCGGGGCTGTCCACCGGGACGTAGCGGGCCGCGGCCAATTGCTCCAGCAGCTTGGCGGAGTCGTACACGTTCATCTGACAGCCGAAGGTCTGGAGGTAGACGCGCTTGGGGGGCGCGGCTTCTCCGCTGCCGGGGGACGGTCCGGCTGGGGCAAGCTCTGTGTGCGGCGCTGGGGTCATTGGGCGCGTGGGCCGTTGGGGTGTGCCTTGGCAGCCAGGACGCCCTCGATGGCCTGGGCGTGCCGGTTCTCCGGCATGGATCAGCGTAGGAACTATCCCGGCAAAAATCAAGGTGCGCGGGGCCGCCCGCCGCGGCGCCCGCCGCGGGTGCCGGTGCAGCGGGGCGCTGGCGCGGGTGCGCGCGGCGGCATACAGTGCCTGGGGGGCCGCTTCCGCCGCTGGGCCGGTGCGGCTGGTCCTTCGCCGGCGCGGCCCATAGCCCCGCCGCAGCTTACCGCAATCCGACACGGCTCCCATGATCCATCCCGACCTGTTGCGCCGCGTCCCGCTGATCGCCGACGGCCCGCCCGGCCCCTGGCTGAAGGCCGTCCACCCAGGCGCGGGGCCGCCGGAGGCGCTCAACCTGCGCCACCCCGAGCACGTGCAAGCCGCGCACGAGGCGTACTTCCGGGCCGGCGCGCGGGTGCTGCGCGCCAACACCGCCGCCGCCAACGCCCTGGCCCTGGCCGCCTGCGGCCTGGCCGACCGCTGCGAGGCGGTCAACAACGCCGGGGTGGCCCTGCTGCGGGCCGCGGTGGGCGCCCAGGGCGTGGTGGCCGGGTCGGTCCGCGCGCTGCCGCCCGGCACGCCGCTCCCCGACCGCGAACGCGCCTACGGCCAGCAGCTTGTCTACCAGATGGACACCGGCGTGGATTTCATCTGGCTGGAGGGCGGTTCGTCCGTGGAGGAGTTGCTGCTCTGGCGGCGGCTGGCGGCCAACGCAGGGGATGCGCCTGTGTTGGCTTTGCTGCGGATCGAGCCGGGAGGCGCCGTACTGGGAGGGCTGGAGCCGGGGCTGGCGGCGCGGCGCCTGGCGGACGGCGGACTGGACGCCCTGGGCCTGGTGAGCGCGCCGGGCCAGGCCGTGGACGCGGCGCTGGACGCCCTGCTGGGCGCCGGGTTGCCCTTGGCGGCGCTGCTGGAGCCGGGCACGCTGCCGCCAGCGGACTTCGCCGCGGCGCTGGCTCCCCTGGCGGGGCGGGGCGTGGCGATCCTCGGCGGCGGCGCGGGCGCCGGGCCGGATCACATCCGGGCGCTGGCGGAGCGCGCTGGCGCGCCCTCTACGGCCCCTGGGTCGTGATGGCGCAGCCGGGGCAGGCTTGGGTTATTTGGTTCGCGTGGCCGCGGGCGGCGAAGACCCATTGGGTGTTGGTCACCAGGGGCAGGTAGGGCCATCCGAGCCGCAGGCGCTGCTCCCACTCCAGCAGCGTCTCCAGGTCGTTCTGGCCTCCTTTGGGTTGGGCGGCCTTGCGGGTCTTGGGCTGCGGCAGCGGGGGCAGACCCGGCAGGGCGGCGTTCCAGAGGTCTTGCAGGGAGCCGTCGTCCAGGTCCACCACGTCCAGCATGAGGTCGTACGTGTCGCCGGCCCAGTCCGACCAGATGCGGTCGGCCTCCAGGGGATGGGTGGAGACCTGGAGCTCCAGGCTCTTCTGCCACTGCCCGGCAATCTGCTGGGCGAGCGGCTCCAGCAGGGGATGCACCAGCACGGCGATCTTGAGGCGGCGCTCCGGCCTGGGCTGGCCCAGCCAGCGCTGGCGGGCGGTGAGGCTGTCCCAGACGAACGCGTCGGCGGCGGGCAGACGCGCCGGGGGCAGCAGCGGCTCAAGGAAGGCGCGCACGGGCCGGAACCCGCCCCGCGCCCCGGCATGGGCCAGGTCCGCCCGGTTGAGGGATTGGGAGAGCACCGCGCGCGCCTCGGCGGTCAACTCGCGGGCCAGCCGCGGATGCCAGCGCAGGATGATCTGTTGGGTGCCGGACTCGACGCCCCACACTCCGCCGGACGTGAGCTTGGGGTCGGCGGCGGTGATCTCCGAGCTTTCCAGCAGCAGCGCGTCCATGCGGCCGGCGGCGAAGTTGGCCCAGAGGGCGCCGGCGCCGCGGTAGGCGACCAGCGTAAACGCCCGCCCGCCCGCGTCCTGCGCGCGCAGCAGGGTGTAGCTGACGGCGCCGCGGCCGGGGCGGAACTCGACACCGGCGGGCCAGGTGCGGCAGAAGGCCGGCCCGGCGACGGCCTCGTCCGCGGGCTCCGGCAGCAGCCCGCTTTGGGCCAGCCGGGTGAACAGGAAGGGATCCTGCCCGGGGTCGGTCACCCGGAAGTGCCCCCAGACGCCGTCCGGAGCCGGGCGCAGCAGGGAAATCTGGCGCAGGAGACCGGCCGGCCAGGCGTCCGCCGAGCGGGCCGGCAAGTCCGCGGCTAGCCCCTTGGCGCCGGATGCCGTGCTGGAGGCCGTGCTGGAGGCCGTGCCGGTGGCCGTCGTCACGGTGCCGCCGGGGGCGGGGGCGGGCGGGCGCTGGGCGGCCTCGATGTCAGCCGGCGACCAGAGCGCCCCGGGCCGCAGGCCGATCAGGCGCGGCTCCTCCGGCGGCGTGCCCGGCAGAGGCGCATAGAACCAGGGCAGCGCCAACCGCCGCTCCGGGCCGTGCGCCAGGCCATAGGCGAGCCGCAGCACCCGCAGGTCGCGCTGGGCAGGCTCCTGCCCGCGGCAGAGCCGGGGGTGCGGATGCACCACCCCCAGCCGCAGCACCGCGCCATTGTCCAGCGCCGCTTCCGGCGGCTCCGGGAGTTCCGGCGCGGGTTCGGGCTCGGTGGCGTCCGGTTGGGCCGGCTCGGACTGGACCGGTTCCGGAGCCTCCTGGCCTTTCGGGGCGGGGGGCGCAACCGCGATCAAGAGGGCCAGGAGCGGGACGGTGAATGGCCGGAATCGCAAACGGATCAAGGGAGTCGCTTCCTGACGGGAGAAGTCCGGGGCGCCGCGCCACCGAAGCAAGGTCAGCGGCAGTGGTAACGCGGACCCCGGGGCGCCCGCAAGGGGGTCGTATTGGCGCGGTGGATCGCGGGACCCGGCGGGTGACTCCGTGCGCACGGAACTCTTGCCGGGGGAGCGCCGGGCGGTCCCTAGAAATGATACGTCGCCAGCGCGGTCAGCGCCGTGATGGGCACGCTCAGGGCCGTGGGCAGGGTGCCGCTCATGCCCCCGCCCTCGATATGATTCAACTGCGCATCATGGCGGGTGTACGCGATGTTCACGCCCAACTTGCCGGATTCCACTTCCACGCCGGCCCCGTAGCCCAGCCCGGCCCCCGAGAACTTGACGCTGGCCGCCCCCGTGTACCCAGAGACGTTCTTCAGCCCGAACCCCGTCAGGGCGTAGCGGTCGAACTTAGCGGTGTATTGCCCGTACCCGGCCCGGATGAATCCGGCAACGTTTCCGCCCAACGGGAAGCTGCCCCGCAGCGCGAGGAAGCCGCTCGCCAGGCTCGCTGGACTCGCGTCCACGATGGCCGCGTGGCTGGCGGTGTGGTTCGTCAGCGCAGCCTCGTACTCGATTCCCAGGCGCTTGCCGAAACCGTACCCGGCCGCCAGGACATAGCCCGTGCCGCTCCCCATCGTGCCGGCCAGCAGGGCCACCGTGCGGTTGGGGTCCTGGTAGGAGCGCGTGCCGTCCAGGTCACCCCCGGGCGACTGGGACGCCACACCGGCGCCCACGAACAGCCCCTCCCGCGCCTGCCCGGCGCCGGCCAGCGCCGTGCAGAAGGCGAGCCCCAGGGCCAGCGTCATTGCGGTCCTCCGTCGGCCTGGCTGCATGCGGATGCTCGATGCTCCCACGGAAACGCCGCGCGGCGGCAAGAATGCGCACAGCCTACACGAGTTTCCGTGCGCACGGAACCCCGGCGCGCCGCCCTGGTGCACAGGGCGATGGGCGTCAGCCGACCGTGACGGACTTGGCGAGGTTGCGGGGCTTGTCAATGCTGCGCCCCAGGCGCAGCGCGGAGAAGTAGGAGAAGAGCTGGCCCACGATCAGGGTCATGAACGGCGCCACTGCCGCGGGCACCCGCGGCAGCGCGACGCCGTCGTCCAGCAGCTCCTCCGCCCGGGTGTCGCCCTCGAAGTAGAACCCGACCACCGCGCCGTTCCGCGCCTTGACCTGCTCGATGGCGGTGAGGGTCAACTGGTGCAGTTCAATCTCCTCCGGCGGGGGCACCAGGAACAGGCTGGCCATGGTGTCGTCCACCATCGCCAGCGTACCGTGCTTGAGGAAGCCCGCGGGGAGCGCCTCCACGTGCAGGTAGGTGACCTCCTTCATCTTCAGGGCCGCCTCCAGCGCGATGCCGTAGTAGATGCCCCGGCCCAGCACCAGCCAGTTGTGGTACTGCACGGTGCGATTCGCCAGGTTGCGTACGAAGCCGGAGACCTCGTTGAGCGCGTCCTGGACGATGGGCGGAAAGGCCTCCAGCGCCTCGTACTGCGCCTGGCTGACGGCCTCCAGGATGTGGCCGGAGCGCACCCCGACCGCCAGCGCCGTGCGCAGCAGGATCACCATCTGGGCCAGCGCGGCCTTGGTGGAGACCACGCAGATTTCCGGTCCGGAGCCCTGGAAGATCACCTGGTCCGTCATCAGGCTCAGCGAGGAGCCCATCACGTTGACGATGCCGGCCGTGCGGGCCCCGCGGGCCTTGGCCAGATCCGTGGCCTGGCGGGTGTCATAGGTCTCCCCGGACTGGGAGATGGAGATCAGCAGGTCGCCCGGGCCGATCACGGCCAGTTCTCGGAACTCGTCCGCGCTCACCGCCGGCAGGTAGCGCCCGGCGAAGCGGGAGAAGAAGTACTGCCCGACGGTGGCGACGTAGTGGGTGGTGCCCACGCCCATCAGGTAGGTCTGACGGGCGGCCAGGATGCTCCCGGCCAGTTGCTCCACGCCCTCGCGCGGGGTGTGCAGCGCGGCGCGAATCGTCTGCGGCTGATCGAAGATCTCCTTGAGCATGAAGTGGGAGTAGCCGCCGCGGCGGGAGGACTCCGGATCCCACTCGATGCGCATGTGGGGGCGCTCCACGGCGGCGCCGTCGGCCAGCCGCCGCACCCGCGCCCCCAGCGGCGAAACGACGGCGTACTCGCCGTCCTGGAGCGGCAGGGCATCGCGGGTATAGGCCAGGAAGGCGTTCATGTCCGAGGCGACAAAGTTGCCGCGCTCGGAGAAGCCCAAGGCCAGGGGCGAGCCCTTGCGGGCGCAGAAGATGGTATCGGGCTCCGGCGCCGCCACCAGGGCCAGCGCGTACGTGCCCTCCAGGCGCTTGAGGGCGGCGGTGAAGGCCTGCTCGACGCTGCCGCCCTCCTGGTGCCCCAGGGCCACCAGGTGCACGATCGCCTCCGAGTCGGTCTCCGACACGAACCGCGCGCCCTTGGCGGTCAGCTCCTCCCGCAGCTCGCGGTAATTGTTGATGATCCCGTTGTGGACGATGGAGAACGCGCCATTGTTGGAGCTGTGCGGATGGGCGTTCTGGGCCGTCACCCCGCCGTGGGTGGCCCACCGCGTGTGGGCGATGCCCGTCGTGCCGGCCATTCCGCTCAAGTGTTCCTTGCGGTTGACCTCATCCACGCCGCCGACGTTCTTGCGGACGGCCACCTCGCCGTGCCGCACCACGGCCATGCCGCACGAGTCGTAGCCCCGATACTCCAGGCTCTTCAAGGACTCGAACAGCACTTGCACGATATCGCTGTTGCCGGTGACGGCGCTGATTCCACACATAGGGCCTGCGCTGCCTGCGGCTACAGAATGGACTTGAGGGTGAAGTGGTCCTCCACCGTGGCGCCCGCGCGCACGGAGGTTCCAGGGCGCAGCACGTGCCGCGCCCCGATCACGACATCGTCTCCGATGAAGGCGCCCAGCTTGTTCCGCCCGGAGTCCACCGCACCCTCCTCGGTGTCAATGCCGAGCACGCGCTTTTCACCCAAGAAGTTGACGGTGGTCACGCCGGTGCCCAGATGCACCCGCTCGCCGATCACGCTGTCCCCGATGAAGGAGAGCCGCCCCAGCACGGACTGGCCGAAGAGCACGCAATTCTTCAGCTCCGTTCCGTAGCCCACGACGGAGCCCGGCCCCAGGGAGCTGTACTGGCGGATCAGGGTGTTGTTGCCCACATAGCAGTCCCGCCCGATGTAGCACGGCCCCTTGAGCACGGTGCCGGAGCCAATCTCCACGTTCTCCTCGATGTGCACCGGACCTTCGATGTGCACATGGCCCTGGAACTTGACGCTGGTGTGGATCTCCGCTTGCCGCCAGCGGTCCATCACCATCCGGTTGGCGTCCAGGATGTGCCAGGGCCGCGTGATGTCGATCCACCCCCCGTCCCAGAGCGACCCGTAGAGCTTGCCGTCATGGATCAGGTCCTGGTAGCAGAGCTCCATGTTGCCCTTGCGCTTCTCCAACAGGCCGAAGATGGCGGGCGGCAGCACATACAGCCCGGCGAAGACGTAATTGGACAGGTGCCGGTCGGTGGGCTTCTCCACCAGCCGCACGATCTTCATCTCCTGGTTGAGGTACACGTTGCCGAACTCCCCGGACTCCGCGGGCAGCGAAAGCCCGGCCACGGCGCCGCCGCCCTCCGCGAACTGCTCCAGCAGCGGCCCGAACGGCGTGCCGGTGGTCAGCACGTCCCCATAGACCAGGACGAAGGCCTCCTGGCCCAGGTGCTGCTCGCAGCGCCGCAGCGCCCCGCCGATGCCGTCCACCTGCTCCTGGACGATGTACTCGATGTTGAGGCCGTGCCCATGGCCGTGCTCGAACACGCTGGAGATGCTCTCCCGCTTGTGGTTCACCACGATCAGCACGTCGCGGATGCCCGCGCTCTTGAGGGACTCGGTCATGTATTCCAGGATCGGCCGCCCGGCGACACGGATCATGGGCTTGGCCCGGGTCGCGGTGAAGGGCTTGAGGCGATCGCTGCGGGCCGCGGCCAGGATGACGGCTTTCATACACGCTACGCTTGAGGTGGCTGCCTAACCATTGACGCGAATCATGAGTTCCCAGGGTACCGTGACTGTAGCCATCACGCCACAGTGGGCTTAATCGGCGCCGGCGGCGCGCTTCCTTCTTGCCCGCGGATGGCGCCCAGCAGCAGGGCCACCACCTCGTCCAGGGTCAGGCGCGAGGTATCCACGATGCGGGCATCGGCGGCGGGCACCAGCGGCGCCACCTTGCGCCCCGCATCGCGCGCGTCGCGCTCCTGGAGCGCCTTCTGGACGGATTCCCGATCGGTGCTGGGCTCGGCCGCCGCCTGCTCCTTGAAGCGCCGGTCGGCGCGCACGTCCTCGCGCGCGGTGAGAAAGAACTTGTGCCGGGCCTCCGGGAACACCACCGTGCCGATGTCCCTGCCTTCAAGAATCACGCCAGGAAAACTGCGGTCGCGGGCGATGGCGGCGACGGTCTCCCGCTGCAGCGCATTGGCGCGCTCCCGCACGGCCGGCACCGGGCTGATGAGCGAAGCGGCGGCCGAGATCTCCTCACCGGCCAGGTAAGCGCTGATGTCCACGCCATTGGCGAAGACCCGGCCCTGGCCGTTCACGGCCAGCTTCAGCGCTTGCAGCGGCGCAAGGTCCAAGGGGGTGTCGCGCCGCCAGCCCTGGCCCAACAGAAACCAGGCCATGGCTCGGTAGATCATGCCGGAGGACAGGAAGTGGTAACCCAACAGCGCCGCCAGCCGCTTGGCGGTGGAACTCTTGCCCACGCCGCCAGGGCCGTCAATGGCGAC
>Ga0315281_10007877_pt1 | contig 14918 bp, 17 predicted proteins | sample YL17G07_0_MG_FD_204540 | JGI IMG/M metagenome (GOLD analysis project Ga0315281, IMG submission 204540) | Sediment microbial communities from Yellowstone Lake, YNP, Wyoming, USA - YL17G07_0 | ecosystem: Environmental > Aquatic > Freshwater > Lake > Sediment | place: USA: Wyoming | collected...
GGCGGAGAATGCGGCCAACAGGCCGATCAGAAGGAACCGCCGTATCCGCACACGACGTTATCGGCAGGAGGCCCCCGAAAACTTCAACGCGTATCGTGGCGACGTTGCCCGTAGCGAGCTTGGGGAGGAACGCATGGACGTGCGGTCGATCGAGTCAGTCGCACCCGTCGTCGAGCACAACGGCACCGTGCCGGTCTGGTGGCTCGTCAATCCCCGTGAGATGCACGCGATCACCAACGGCGGTTACCTCGAACTGGTCAGCGAGTTCGAGGTCGCCGGTGGCGGCTTCGTCGACCCGCACTCGCATCCCACGCACGAGTTCTATTACGTGACCTCGGGACGCGGCGTCATGACCATCGCGGACGAAGTGCGCGAAATCGGCCAAGGCGACCTCGTACACATTCCTCCGAACGCCATACACAGCCTCCGCCCCGTGTCCGATCACGCGCCGATCCACTGTTTCTGCTTCGCGGTCGGTTGCCCCGACGCGGGCGAGATCGACTACACGTCACACTGACCGCGATGCCGCATCGAAGCGGATGACCCGTTCCTGGTGCGTCGTGACGAACCAGGCCAGGAACACGAGCACGACCACCGCGGCGACACCGACCGCCTCACCCGGACCGACCACCGAACCGAGCGTGCCGCCGATCAACGCTGCGATCGGAACCCCTCCCGCCGTGACCATCGCGTACAGGCCCATGACCCGGCCGCGAAACTCGTCCGGTGGCACCGCGATCAGCAGGCCCTGTATCACGGCGCTCAACGTGAAGTACGAGAATCCCCAACCGGCGAGGGCAATCGCCGTCGAGACGATCGACGTCGACTCGGCGACCACGGCATACGTGCCCGCGATCCCCGCGAGCGCAACGACGATCGCGAATCGCCGTCGGTGGTCGGTCACGAACTCGCCGGCGACGACGGCACCGAGGATCGCTCCGACACCGGTTGCCGACTGCAGCAACGCGTAATCGGACGAGTGGCCGTGCAACACGTCGGTGGCGATCACGGGAAGCAACGCCGCGTGATACACGACGAACGTCGTGACGAACGTGGTCACCAACAGCAGCCGGACTTGAGCGTCGCGACGCGCGAACTGCAGTCCGAGCCGCGTCTGCTCGAGGAGCGGCTCGTGCGCGGAGAACTTGCGCGCAATCGGCCGGACGAGCGCCCACGCCGCAACCACCGCGAGAAAGCTCACCGCGTTCAGGTAGAACGCCCACTGGAGTCCCCACGCGCTGATCACGATCGCCCCGAGCGACGGACCGGCGATGCGCGTGAGGTTCTGCACCACGCTCGTTCCGGCGACGGCCTCGGCAAGCTCCCCCGTGGGCACGATCTGCGCGACGACCGCGCTCATCGCCGGCTGCGTGAACGCGGTGCTGATCCCGCCGATCGCGGCGAGGGCGAGCATGAGCGGGATCGTCTGCGCACCGCTCGCGACGAGCAGGCCGAGGCCGACCGCAGGAACCGCCGCGAAGAGACTGCCGGCGACCACAATTGTGCGCCGATCGAATCGATCGGCGATCGTTCCGCCGAAGGGCGCGAGCACCAACGACGGCAGGAACTGCGCGACGAGGCTGAGCGCGACCGCGAAGGGCCAGCTGCTGAGCTGGCGGATTCCCCACCCCAGCGCGACGTACTGGCCCCACGTGCCGAGTTGCGAGACGCCGTTGCCGATCTGCACCAACGCAAAGTCGCGGTGGCGCAGCACGCGCAGCGAGCGCGGGAGCCGAAGCGCGCCGGGGCGCCGCGAACCGGCGGGTGACGCCCGGCGGCTCATCCGCGCTCGTCGACCGGATGCCGGCGCGTCGTTACAGGTTGTAGATACGCGTGGCGTTACCCGCCGCGATCATCTCGATCTCGTCGGCGGGAACTCCCTCGAAGTGCTCGTGCAGCACCTGTTGGCTCCGCGGCCACGTGCTGTCGGGGTGCGGGTAGTCGGTGGCCCACATGAGGTTCTCGACACCGATCGCGTCGCGGTTGCGCACACCGACGACGTCCTGTTCGAAGGTGGCCGCCATGTTGCGGTGCCAGTAGAAGCTCGGCTTCTCGGTGATGACCTTCTCGGGGAAGGTGTCCCAACCGTGGTTGTCGACCATGGTGTCGAGCCGCTCGAGGTAGTAGGGGATCCAGCCGATCCCCGACTCGACGAGCACGACCTTCAGGTCGGGCCAGCGTTCGAGCACACCACTCACGGTCCAGTCGGCGACGCACTCCGCCATGAAGATCGGCGGCAGCGACTGCATGATCCCCTTGAACGGCGTGGGATCCTCTCCGAGGATTTCGTTCAGGTAACTGTTGGACCCGACGTGCTGGCTGATCGGGAGCCCGGTGTCGGACAGGATCTCCCACAGCGGGTCGTACGACGCGTCCCAGTACGGCGGGCAACCCTGCTCCCGCGGGATGAGCGGCAGCTGGACCGCCTTGGCGTGCTCGGCGACGATGCGCTCGACCTCCTTCACCGCGACGCTCACGTCGGCGATCGGGAGGATGTAGACGGGCATGAGCCGCTTCGGATCGATCGACGCCCACTCGATGGCCGCCGAGTTCGCGGCGCGGAACGCCTCGATGTGATCCGCGCCCAGCGCGTAGTACGCCGCGCCACCCGCGCCCACGTAGAGGATCTCGGCTTCCACGCCGTCGACGTCCATGTCCTTCAAACGCTCGACCGCGTCGTGCTCACCCGCTCGGCCCGCCGCCGGCCACGGTGCGCCCTTGCCCATGTTCGGGAACGCCAGCGCCTGCTTCTGCTTCTCCTTCTGGGGCTTCGCCGCCATCATCCGCGCAAAGAACTCGGCCTCCGCCGCCGCGAGCGGCTCGTGGAGCCGCTTCGGCAGGTGCTCGAGGACCATCTCGCGTGGGATCGTGACGTGAGAATCGGCGGAAACGATGCGGTAACGCTCGGCCATGATGAGCTCCTCGGGGACACCGGCACCCGTGCGGGGTGGTTCGCCGAGAACCGTACTACGACGCTGTCAGAACGGGATTCGCCAAGACGTGATTCGATGGGTCCATGACCGAGCCTGATGACACACTCGACCGCGTTGCGCTCGTGACCGGCGCCAACAAGGGCATCGGCTTCGCGACCGCGGCGGGCCTCGGCCGTCTGGGCATCACCGTTCTCATCGGTGCGCGCGACGAGCGCCGCGGCGCGGAGGCCGTCTCGCGTCTTCGCGCCGATGGCATCGACGCCCGACTCCTGTTGCTCAACGTCACCGACGACGCGTCGGTCGCTCGTGCGGCGAGCGCCGTGGAGCTGAGCTTCGGCCGCCTCGACATCCTGGTGAACAACGCGGCCCTGAAGCTCGAGAGGACACCGTCACCGCCGAGCGAGTGCTCGCTCGACATGGTCCGCGAGACGTTCGACACGAACGTGTTCGGCACGATCCGCGTGCTCCTCGAGATGCTGCCACTGCTGCGCCGGTCCGCGGCACCGAGAATTGTCAACGTCTCGAGTGGCCTCGGATCGCTCACCCTCGCGACGACAGAAGGAACCAAGTACTTCACGCGCCCACTCCTCAGCTACAACGCGTCGAAGGCCGCGCTCAACTCGGTAACGGTGCAGTTCGCCAACGAGCTGCGCGGCACGTCGTTCAAGGTCAACGCGGCCGACCCGGGCTACACGAACACCGACATGACGGGCAGCGGCGAACGGGGCCCCGACGAGGGCGCGGAGATCGTGATCCGGTTGGCGACCCTCTCGCCCGACGGCCCCACCGGTAAGTTCTTCGACGAGCGCGGCGAGCTTCCGTGGTAGGCGCCGGGCGACGGCGCCACGAGCAGAACGGGGTCGACATGGATGCCCTCGAGGGTGTGCGAGTCCTCGATCTGACGCGAGGGATCTCGGGGCCGCTCGGCGTGTTGCTCCTCGCCGAGCACGGCGCCGACGTCATCAAGATCGAACCGCCGGGCGGTGATCCCGACCGTTCCCGTCCCGAGTACCGCGTCTGGAACCGCAGCCGCCGCTCGGTGACGCTCGATCTCGCGACACCGGCAGGCAAGGAACAGTTCCTCGCTCTCGCCGCCACGGCGGACGTCCTCGCCGAGAGCGGCAAGCCCGGAACAATGGAGAAGCTCGGTCTCGACTACCCGTCGATCAAGGACGCGTGCCCGCGGCTCGTGTACCTCTCGGTGCCCGCATACCCGGCGGCGAGCCGGCACGCGGGGCGACCGGGTTGGGACGCCCTGGTGCAGGCGCGCTCGGGACTCCAGTATGAGCAACCGGGCTGGCGCGACGGGCCGATCTTCCTGCACAACCAGCTCCCGAGCATGGCCGCCGCATACCTCGTGCCCATCGGCATCCTCGGCGCGCTGTCGGCGCGGGAGGAGACCGGCCTCGGCCAGCACGTCGAGACATCGCTGTTCCAGGGCGCGATGGCCCTGACGACGATGCTCTGGCTCCATGCCGAGCACGGCCAGGGCGACAGCCAGCGCATGATGGAGAAGACCTACCCGCCGGGTGTCCACCAGCGTGGCGTGCAAGAGGTCGCCGACGGCTGGATCCACACCGCGCCCGGCCAGGGAACCGGCAAGGGCCTGGCCGAGATCCTCGGACTCCCCACCGAGTTCGACCCGGCGCAGACGTACACGCTCGCCATGGCCGGCACCCCCGAGGCAGAGGCACAACTGCGCGTCCTGCAGGCCGAGATCGCGAACGCATACCGGCGCCGCACTCGCGACGGGCTCGTCGACGAGCTCCACCAGAACGGCCTGGGCGCGGAGGCCATCGTCTCGATGAGCGAAGTACTCGGCCACGAGCAACTCCGCGCGACCGGCACCGTGGTGCAGGTCGACGATCCCGAGGTCGGGCTCACCACCCAGCTCGGCATGACCGTCCGGCTGATGCACACACCCGGACGCGTCATCGGCCCCCGCCCCGCGGCGGGCGAACACACCGACGCCGTGTTGGCCGAGCTCCCGTCGCGCGGACCGTCGCCGGAACCGCGCGCGATGCCGAGCCCCGAGACGCGGGATCACCCGCACGCGCTGGGCGACATCCGCGTGCTCGACTTCGGACGCGCGTTCGCAGGACCGTTCGCGGCGATGGTGCTCGCGAGCCTCGGCGCCGACGTGATCAAGGTCCAGGCTCCCGGGTTTCCCGGAATGGCCGGCGCGCCCGAGCTCGGGTGCGGCCAAGGCAAGCGCTCCATCGCGGTCGACCTCAAACAGCCGGAGGGAACGCGGATCGTGCACGAGCTCGTCGCACGCTCCGACGTCGTCCACCACAACATGACCAAGGGTGTCGCCGAGCGGATCAAGATCGACTACGAGACCTTGCGGGTCGTCAAACCCGACATCGTGTGCTGCAACACGTACATGTACGGTCCCGAGGGCCCGCTCGCCGACCTCGGCGGCCTCGACCCACTGGCCCAGGCCGCCGCGGGCCTGGAGTACGAGGCGGGACCGGTGCGCGAGGGCAACCCGCCGCTCTGGTACCGCTTCGGTCACGGCGACACGGCCAACGCGCTCTCGTCGGTGGTCGGTGTGCTGCTCGCGCTCTACCACCGCAAGCGGACCGGTCAGGGCCAGCCGGTCTGGGCGTCGCTCCTGCACGCGACGTCGCTCTGGGCGTCGGGTGTGTACGTCGCCGCCGACGGAGCAGCCGATTATCCGCGCCTCGACAAGGACCAGACCGGGCTGCACGCGCTCTACCGACTCTACGAAGCACACGGCGGGTGGATACAGGTCGCCGCGGTCAAGCCCGAGCACTGGCCCGCGCTCTGTCGCGAGGTGGGCCGCACCGAACTCGTCGACGATCCGCGCTTCTCGACACCGGAGGCTCGACGCGAGCATCGCGCCGAGCTCGAGGACGAACTCGCGCGCACCTTCACGACGCAGACACCATTGCAGTGGCGGCGGAGGCTCGACGCCGCCGGCGTGCCGTGCGAGATCGCCGTCGACACGCTCGACGGCGAGACCGTGCTCTTCGACGAGGAGAACGTCACGCTCGGTCTGGTTGCCGAGACCCACCATCGCGTGCACGGCAGGCTCCGCCAGGTGGGTCAGCTCGTCACGTTCGGCGACACTCCTGGACGCGTACGGTACGCGTCACCGGTTCCCGGTGAGCACACCCGCGAGATCCTGCGGTGGCTCGGCTACGACGACGACACCATCGCGTCGTATCGAGATCGGGGCATCGTCGACTACCCCGACTACCCCGACGACTGACGGTCACGGAATCGCGCTCGGGATGTCGACGTAGCCCCGCCGCCGGGTGAACTTCCAGCGCCCGTCTTCGCGGACCAGCTCGTCACGGTGTCGCCCGATCATCGCGAGCCTCGCGGCGCCGGCAGTGTCGCGGGTCACCACCGACCACATCACCTGCGACGTCGCGGTATCGCCGTCGAGCTGCACCTGGGGACTGCTCACGATGTGGAACGACGAGCCGATCCCACCGGACAGCGTCTTCGTCATCAACGCCTTGATCTCGTCACGACCCTTGGCTCGCCCCATCGGCCCGAGCAGCACCTCGCCGTCCTCGGCGAACAGCTCTGCGTACGCGTCGAAGTCACCTGCGTCGAGCGCCAGGCCGTAGTCGACGAAGAGCTGGTGGATCGCCAGCAGGTCTTCGAGCCGCTGCACCCGAGCCGCGAGCTGCTCGTCACTCACAGAAGTTCGCCAGAAATCATGGTCGACGTTGTACCAGGTTCCGAGCCACGGTCCGGTGTCCGGTCCGATACGCTCCCGCCAGCCGCTCACTTGGGGGACCAGCATGAAAAACAGCCTCGGCCAGTACTGCATCAACGTCAGCGACATCGACCGCGCGGTGGAGTTCTGGGAAGGCGTCATCGGCATCCCCGTGCAGAGCCGGACCGACATCCCGAACGTCAAGGAAGTCGTGCTCCAGGCCGAGGTCGGGGGCTCGCGGATCCAGCTCGCCCAGCACCTGGACCACGTCGGCCCCATCGACATGGGCAGCGCCATGTGGAAGATCTACGTCGACACCGAGGATTGCCAGGCGCTCTACGACAAGGCGATGGCGGCCGGGTGCGAGTCGGTATCCCCGCCCCAACAACTCGACCGCTGGCCGGTCACCGTCGCTTTCATCAAGGACTTCGACGGCTACCTGATCGAACTCCTCCAGAACCACGAGGGCCGGCGCCCGTCGCTCCGGTAACCCACGCGACGATGAGCACGGCACCCCACGCCCACGACTCCGGCGAGGTCCACCTCGTCGCACGCGGCATCGCCACCGCCGTCGCGCCGGAGGACGGGCTCACCGACGTGCAGGCGGCGCTGCTCCAGGCGATCGCGAGCGCGCTCACGGGAGTAGAGGTCGACTACCACAACCTCGAGCCGCTCGGACCCGACGCGCTCGCCGAGGTCCTGGCGTCCCGGCCCGAGGACTATCGCCAGCGCATCGTCCACCACATGGTGTTGGGCGAGCTGGTCCTGCGACCCCTTCCTCCGGAAGTCGCGCTCCGGGTCGCGAAGTACGCGAAGGCGCTCGGCATCGACGACCAGTTCGTGCGGGTCGCACGCCGCTACGCACAGGGCGCCTACGGCCTCGCGTGGCTCGACCTGCGCCGCAGCGGGTTCACCGAGCATTGGGAAGACGCCGACCTCGCCCCGCTGAAGAGCGCGTCGATCGCCGCCGACCCGCTCGAACGCGCCCCGGCCGATCCCGAGCTCGAAGCGCGGTGGGCACATTTCCGCGGGCTGCCCGAGGGAACACTCGGACGCCTGGTGGTGCAGATGTACGACGGACGCGGCTTCCCACTTCCGGGCAGTCCCACCGGCGCGTCGGCGTTCCTCGCCCAGCACGACTTCGTCCACGTGCTCGCCGACTACGGCACGAACCTCAAGGGCGAGCTCGAGGTGTTCGCGCTCATCGGTCGCGCCGATCCCGACCCGAAGGGATTCGCCTGGTTGGCAACGCTGGTCGGCCTGTTCGAGACCGGCTACATCTCCGACGCCGGGTTCTTCGAGCGCGACGTGCGCGAACACAACATCCAGGCGCCGGGCATGCATCATCGCCTCGCCGATGCGATCCGACGGGGCAAGGTCGTGTGCGAGAGTTACGGGATCGACCTGCTCACCGTCGACTACCACGAGCTCGCCGATCGTCCGGTGGCCGAGGTGCGCGCCCTGCTGCGAATCCCCGAGAAATCCCCTGAAGCCGTGGAGGCGAGATCACCCGGCTTGTTCGACCGCGCCGGGATGTCGGTGATCCAGCAGCGTTACGCCGACGAGCACGCGGGAGGAACACCATGAAGTACATGAACTACACGCAGACGATCACGCTTCGCACCGAACAGCCCGACGTCATCCAGGCGATGCTCGCCGAGTGGGACCGCCAGCAGGCCACCGCCGACATCATGGGTTACATCGGAACCCATCTGCTCGCCGATCGCGACGAGCCCGGGCGGTACATCATCGTGGCCGAGTTCGCGGTGGTCGATCCCGACGTGTCCGCGGCCGACGAGGCCGCACGCAACAACGAACGGCCCGAGACGCAGGCGTGGGCGGCGAGGCTGCTCGAGGTCGTCGACGGCGAGCCCGTCTACCGGCACTACGACGAGTTGTACCGAACCGGCTGATCCATGACGGACGAGAGCGTGGTCACGGTGACCTTCACCCGCGACGCGAAGATGAACGCGGTCACCCCGGAAATGTTCGACGTGCTCTCGGAAGCCGTCCGCGATCTCGGGGATCGGGACGATCCCCGCGTACTCGTGATCACCGCCGAGGGGCGCTACTTCACGTCGGCACGCGCCCGCCAGTAGACGAGCCGATCCCCGTCACAACCAGCCGAGACGCGGAATCTGGCGGCGTTCGATCATCGCCCGCCCGAGCTCCACGCGCAGCTCGCGAGGCGAGCCGTACAGCACGTCGATGACCATCCCGCGACGGATGAACCGGTGGAGGTCGTGCTCCCAGGTGAAGCCGATGGCGCCCATCACTTGGAGGCAGTTCTCGGCCGCGAGCTGAAACGCCTGCCCGGCGAGGCACTTCGCCGCGGCCGCCGCGATCGCGGTCTCGGTGTCCCAGCTCTCGTCGGCGACCACCTCCGCGGCGCGTACCGCGACCAGCACGTCGGCCAGCCGGTGCTTCACTGCCTGGAACGCGCCGATGGGCTGGCCGAACTGCACGCGGTCGCGCGCGTAATCGGCGGCCGATTCGAGCATCGTCGACACCAACCCGTCGAGCTCGTACGCGAGCGCCCGGCGACACGCGGGCCCGACCGCGTCCACGTCCCCGCCGTCGATCACTTCGGTGTCGTCGCGACTCACGGTTCCCGCGATGCGTGCGAGACCACGCGACGCGTCGATGCCGCCGACTGCGCGTCGATCAGCCGCGGCCGCCGGGAAGGAGACGAGAGCGATCCCACCCTCGGTCTGCGCGAGCGTCAGCAGCCGACCATCGCTCGTGTCGCGCAGTGCGAGACCGTCGAAGACGAGCCGGGGGCCGTCGACGTGAGCGGCGGCGGCTCGCCCCGGCCGCGGATGCAGGAATGCCGCGGCTCCCATCTCGCCGAGCCAGTCGGCGGAGCCGGGGCGCATCGTCTCGATCGCGACGTCGTCGAGCGCGGCGCTCCGCGCTCTGTGCTCGCCCTGGTTGCGGAACACGACCGGGATGGCCGCGCGCGCGTCGGTTACGAGGATGTCGCGCCAGCCGATCTCGGTGAGCCGCTCCGTGGCGTCGTCGTCCGGACCGATGAGAACACCGCGGACCGAACGCGCGAAGAGTTCGATGCTCTCCTGGTCGAGGGCCAACCGACTCAGCCTCTCGGCAGGCCGAGCACGCGCTCGGCGAGGATCGTGCGCTGGATCTCGATCGACCCTCCGTAGATCGGCGCCGCTCGACTGAAGAAGTAGTCGTGACGCCATCCTTCCGCAACGTCGCCGTCGTCGAGCTCGAACATCGGGGCGAACTGCGACCGAGCGAGTCCGAACACCTCGAGCTCGGCGCGCGCGAGCAGCACCTTGTCGATGGAGACCTCCGGCCCGGGCGACTCGCCCGCGGCAAGCCGGTGGATCGTGTTGCGCGAAGAGATCCGCATCGGGAGCACGGAAAGGTAGGCACGGGCGAGATCCGCGGGCTCGATCGGCTCGGCCTCGTCCGCCCGCTCGTCGACCAAGCGGTCGAGCACGGCGAGGAGGCCAGCCTGACGTTGCCACGGATACATGCCACGCTCCCACTGGAGCAGGTACATCGCGATCGCCCAGCCGTCGCCCTCGCCGCCGAGCAGGCGGTCACGACCGACGCGGACGCCGTCGAAGAGGATCTCACCGAATTCGTCACGGCCCGACATGGCCCGGATCGGACGCGTGGTAACGCCCGGCGCGTCATGGTCGACGAGGAACATCGACAACCCGCGGTGGCGCGACTCCGGAGTTCCCGTTCGCGCGAGTACGACGCAGCGCTGTGACACGCTCACCTGCGACGTCCACACCTTGTGGCCGTCGAGCACCCAGACATCGCCGTCGAGCACCGCGCGCGTCCGGAGCGACGCGAGGTCGCTTCCCGCATCGGGCTCGGAGAATCCCTGGCACCACGTTTCGTCAGCGCGCAGCAGCGCGTGCAGGTGCTCGCGCGCCAGGGCCGGCGCGTATTCGGCCAGCATCGGGACGAGCGTCTCGAGCGTGTAGTACGACTCGGGCACGGGAACCCGTCGCACGCAGAGCTCGTCGTAGAGCGTCCCACGGTGTCGCGCGTCACCGCCGCGGCCCCCCACGTCGGTGGGCCAACCCCAGAGCACCCAGCCCGCGTCGAACAGTGCGCTCTGCAGTTCGCGCTGACGTTCGGAGATGGCGGCGAACTCGGGCGAATGGAAGCCGCGCTGCCGTTCGAGGACGGCGTCGTGGGCATCGAGCCACGCGCCCAGCGCGGCGCGGTACGCGTCGAGGTCGTCCGCGAGCGCGGGGTCCGAGGCCACCTGGCTGTTCACGGATTCGGCTCCTTCGGTAGACCGAGGATGATCTCGCCCAGGATGTTGCGCTGCACCCTACGTACCTGCATACACAGTGCCGCTCATCGCGTTCGGCAGCAAGATCTGCTCCCACCACGCCGCGGTGTTCGGCGCACCGGAGTCGTCGGTGCGATAGCTGCGGGGGGGGGCCGTGCGCCCTTCGGGAACGAGCCCGGCCGGACCCATTCGGAGCCGGCGTCGGGTTCCGCGAACCACGACATCCCCCGGGACAAAGGCCTTCAGACGATGGACTACGTCCGCACCGAGATCGACCAGCGGGTCGCGACGGTCACCTTCGACCGCCCGCCCGTGAACGCGCTCGACGCGCAGGCATTCCGCGAGATCGCTACCAAGAGCCCGATCTGCCTGCGGCTCGCGAAGGAATCACTCAACCGCGTCGAGGATCTACCGCTGAAGGATGGCTACCGCCTGGAGAAACGCCCACCCGAGTGGACGTGGACCTGAACTGCCAGGTCGTCGGTCACGCGGGGGTCAACCCGGCTTGTTCACGAACTGCTCGGACAGTCGCCGCAGGTCCTCGGTGCTGAACGACTCGGTTTCGGCCGCGAGCGCGAATCCGAGCACGAGGTCGGCCGCTTGCTGCAGATGCAGGTTGAGCGCACGCTTCGTGTCGCGCAGGGCTTGCTCGGGCTGTGCTGCGAGGCGACGCGCGAGGCTCATCGCCTCGTTCATCACCTCGCCCTGCGGGACGACGCGGTTCGCGAGCCCGAGACGCAAGCACTCTTCGGCTGGGATCTTGTCGCCGAGCAGGATGTATTCCTTCGCCCGCAGCAGGCCGATGTACAGCGGCCACGACACCGCGCCGCCGTCGCCGGCCACGAGGCCGACGCTCACATGCGGGTCCGACATGAACGCGTTGTCGGCCATCACGACGAGATCGCAGTGGACGGCGACGGTCGCGCCCAGTCCGATCGCGGGCCCGTTGACCGCCGCGACCATCGGGAGCTCGCACGCGATCATCGCCTTCCACAGGCGTTCGGCATTGCGGATGTCGCGCCGGCGGAACGAGTAGTCGTTGTAGTTGCGGAGGAAGTTGGGGATGTGGCCACCGGCGCTGAATGCCCTGCCGGCACCGGTCAGCACCACGACCTTCGCGTCGTCGTCCTGCTGGAGCTGTCCCCAGACGTTGCGCATCGCATCGTGAAGATCGTCTTGGAACGAGTTCATGGTGTCGGGGAGGTTCATCGTGAGGATGCGGACCGGGCCGTCTTCTTCGACGAGCAGCGCGGGTGCCAGGTTCGTGTAGTCCATGAGACGACCTCTCTCCGACCCGTGACGAGCCGCGTTCCGACGTGACCCTCGATCCTTGCACACCGCGCGCCGGATTCGACATTGGTCGTCACGCGCCCGTCTTCGAGAAGTGCTGGTAGTCGGGCGAACCCGTCCATCGGCCGCCCCACTGCCAACCGACCGACGCGAACGCCGCGACCAGACCGCCGCCGGCAATGGCGATGCCCGGCCGGTACACGGACCGGTCGAGGTACGCGACTCCCGCGGCGGGTTGCACGGTGGCGCCTTCGAGGTAGGGGTTCTCGACGGTGTTCACGTCGATGGCCTCGCCGTAGGCGTGCGCCGACCACTGCGGCGGACCCGGCGCGACGGCATAGCGGCAGTTGAAGCCGGAGGTGTTGTCGGCATCCATCGACGCGGGATCGCTGCCGCCGAACTCGTCGACGGGCGCAATGTGGCGAATCGGGAACCGCTCGTCGTACAGCATCGCGAACACCGTGCGTACGTCGTCGGTCACCGTGGCGTTGACGACGAGGGTCCCCACGTGAGGGTGGCCGTCGAATCCCCAGTAGCTCACGCGCAACATGCGCAGATCTTCGGGGCCGACGGGGCAACCCGGCCGGTACGAGTACGGAAGGTCGTCTGCGGTCACGGGCGACACGGTCCCGACAAAGGCCGGCTGCGTCGAGGTCGGCGTCGGCGCGATGGTCGATGTCGGCACGACGCCTTCGGCGCCCGAGGTGGGCGCCGACGAATCGCAGCCGGCGAGCGCGCACACGGTGACGACGACAGCGGCCGCCAGGAATCCGGGTCGCGCCATGAGCGCGTACGGTAGCCCTGACGTATGGGGAGCAGCCGCTGGGGCCGTCCGGTCAGCAGGTTGTGGTGCGCGCTCGCCGCGCTCGGTCTGCTCTTGGTGACGGCTGCGTGCGCGGGCGGAGACTCGCACACCGCTGGCACAACAAACCCACCCGCGTCGTCGATACCGCCGTCGACAACGGTCGCACCGTCGCTCGCCGATCGACTCGTCGGCGTGGGCGCGGCGGAGCAGGTGATCGCGGTGCTCGCCGACGGCTACGGGCAGACGACCGCGACCTTCACCGCCTACGAACGCGCCGGCGGATCATGGAAGCAAGTGTTCGGCCCGTGGGACGCGCGCGTCGGTGTCAACGGCTTCGCTCCGCTCGGAGCGAAGCGCGAGGGCGACGGGAGAACGCCGTCCGGCGCGTACGGGTTCGACTTCTTCTTCGGGGTCGATCCCGATCCCGGCGTGCACTTCGTGTACCGATTGGTGAGGAGCACCACGATCGTTTGGGACGACGATCCGGCAAGCCCGCTCTATAACCAATGGGTCGACACGACCACGCAGAACCCGGGCGTGAGGCCCGAACCGATGTACAACCTGCCCGCGTACACCTACGGCGCAGTTATCGCGTACAACGCCGCTCGCACGCCCGGGCTGGGAAGTGCCATCTTCCTGCACGTCTCGACCGGCCGCCCCACCGCAGGATGCGTGGCACTCCCGGCCTCCGAGCTCATCGCCGTGTTGCGCTGGCTCGACCCGTCGCGCGCGCCGCGCATCGTGATGGGTACGACGGCAGACGTCACGTCATGACGCGGGGAGGGCCGCCCACGCGGCCTGCTGGGCGCGGAGACAGTTCTCCTGGCGCGTGGTGATCCTCCGGATCACCTGAACTGCGAGAACAGCCGCACCGATCGACGCGACCATTCCGACCAGGGCGACCCGATCGTGGTTGCGTAGGTCACGCAGCTCGTTCGTGTCGAGCAGGTGCGCCTCCGAGGTCCCCACCCCGTAGCGGAGCGACGACACGAGAAACACGGCCCAGTACCACCCGATGAGCGACGACCCCTTGTTCGCGCGCCAGCCGGGGTCTTCGCGCGGTGACGCGGTGTCGGATCCGCGCCACAGATCCTGGAGGATGAGCACCGGGATCACCAAGTTCACCAGAGGTACCAGCCAGCCGGCGATCGCCCATGCGGGCTTGAAGCGCGGATAGATGCGGCCGAGCGCGTCGTTGTTCTTGGCGGCGCGGTACGTCCAGATGACGATGAGGACCAGGATCGCGAGCGCCAGGAGAACCGTGATCGTGACGGCTGCGCTCACGAGGTCGTCGGCGTCGTGGGCCCGCTGGATACGGTCGCCATTCAGGGTTCCGTCGATGATGTCGCTCAGCGCGCCGATCCGGCTGACGTACGCCACCACCGAGAACACCGCGCCGGCGGCGGCGAGGTACAACAGCACGGTGAGCGCGGTGGTGAGGCCACGCAGGCTCCGCCAGCGGGTGGTGGCGACCATCGGCACCGGTGGCGGCGGCGGTGGAGGAGGCAGCAGCGACGGGGGCGGTAGTGGTGGTGGTGCCGGCGGTAGTGGTGGCGGCGGGATAACGACGTTCTCGTCACTCATGATCACTCCCAACTGCCCGAAGGCGTCCGGATCACACGGTCTCGGCTGCACACTCCTGCACGAACGTGTCGAAGAGAGCCTGGTTCGCCGGATCGGTGTCGGCGGTGTCCTCGGGGTGCCACTGGACCCTGACGATCCACGAAGCCCCGGGATCGTCAGGCTCGATGCCCTCGACGATGCCGTCGGCGGCCCTCGCCGTCGCGCGCAGACCACTACCCATGCGGGCGACGGCCTGGTGGTGATGTGACGACACCGTTGCCCGGGTGACGCCCATCGCGGCCGAGAGTCGCGAGCCCGCGTCGATCTCGACGTCGTGGATGCGCGCTC
>Ga0315281_10007878_pt1 | contig 14917 bp, 23 predicted proteins | sample YL17G07_0_MG_FD_204540 | JGI IMG/M metagenome (GOLD analysis project Ga0315281, IMG submission 204540) | Sediment microbial communities from Yellowstone Lake, YNP, Wyoming, USA - YL17G07_0 | ecosystem: Environmental > Aquatic > Freshwater > Lake > Sediment | place: USA: Wyoming | collected...
CAGGTGGCTGAGGGGATTTCCAGTATAACCATGGGAAGAGTGATGATAGAAGGCGAAGATACACCGTCCAATGAATCGGAGAAATATATACTGGACGGTATCAAAATTCTCAAAGAGCAGAAAATCGAACCTTACGCTTCCCAGGGACTACTGTTTCTCGGAGAATTACAGGCGAGGAAAGGAAATCAGCAGAAAGCGCTCGAATACATAAATGAATCTGAAAGGGCGTTTGAAAAGATGGGAATGGAATACTGGTTAGCTAAGGCGAGAAATTTAGCCAATAATTTGAAAAAAGGGAGGGAAAGGAATATTTGACTATGAAAAGTTACGCGAAGAAGACTAGTGTGAGGGCATTGTTAAATGGGCATAAAACATACTTTGCCACAGGTAAGACCAGAAACATTCAATTCCGGTTAGAACAGCTGGATATTCTCCACAGATTAATATTGGAAAACTTAGAAGAAATGGTGAGAGCTATTGAGACTGATTCCTACAAACCAGAGCTTGAAGTGTACGGTTCCGAGATAATTACGGTCATTGATGAGCTCAAATATGCACGCGACCATTTGGAAGTCTGGGCGCAACCTGTCAGAATTGAGGATTTCTCAGATCCATTTGACCCAGATGCCGAAGCATTGATTTGCACAGAGCCAGTCGGAACTGTGTTGATAATTGCCCCTTGGAATCATCCAGTGCATCTCCTTTTACGCCCACTCGTCAGCTCTATCGCTGCCGGTAACTGCACTGTACTTAAGCCATCTGAGTATGCTCCGGAAACAGCTAAAGCTATGGCGAGAATTATTGAGAGATACTTCGATAAAGCCTATATCAGGGTAATCCTCGGAGAGGCTGATGTGAGTGCCTCGCTTGTTCGAGAGCCATTTGATTATATAATGTTCACCGGCAGTACTAAGACGGGCAAGGCCGTGATGCAAGCTGCTGCTGAGAACTTAGTGCCAATCACTCTCGAGTTGGGGGGTAAATGTCCCTGTATTGTGGATAAAGAGGCAGACCTCGACAAAGCCGCCGAAAGAATAATTTGGGGCAAGTTCTTCAACGCTGGTCAGGACTGTGTTTGTGTAGATTACGTGCTGGCTCATAAAGATATTAAGGTCCTGCTTCTTGAGAAAATGGTAAAGACAGTGAGACAGTTTTATGGGGACGATTCACAGCATAGCAAAGACCTCGCGCGCATAACTACCCAGGCGCTATTTGAGAAGCTTGTACGCCTTCTAGATGCCAATAAGGTTATCGTGGGTGGTGTATATGATAATGATGACCGATACATTGCGCCAACCGTACTTGATGATGTGCGTTGGGATGACCCCGTAATGGAAGAGGAAATATTTGGACCTATTCTACCTGTCATCGAATATGAGAACCTGGATAATACTATAAAGATTGTTAACAAAAAGCCCAAACCATTAGCTCTGTATATCTTTTCTGAGAATAAGGACATCCAAGATCAAATTCTAGCGCAAATATCCTTCGGCGGAGGTTGTGTGAACGATACCCTTCTTCACACTATGTCGCCTCTTCTTCCATTCGGGGGAGTGGGTAACAGTGGTATGGGAATGGTACACGGCAAAGCAGGATTCGAGGCTTTCTCGCATAAAAAGAGTATCCTGAAACGGAAAAGTGCTTATGACTCAACATATAGAAATCCGCCATTTACCGAGACTGTATTGGCGCTTTTGAAAGGGTCGGTGCAATAGGAACGAGCCTAATAAGTGGAAGAAGAAGTACTCCAGCCAAACGGATCTTCATTGGAACTACTTATCAGTTTCATAAATTTCGAAACTATACGGGCACACAAATGCTTGTTTCGTGACATCTGAAGTTATAACCGAAAGCATCAATCTAAAGAGGGCAATTCATTAGCTGGCTGTTTTCTGTGGATAGTGATTCTCCCGTTTTCGGCGGTGAGCGTAACCCTATCACCGCAGGCAAACCCCATCTCCCCCAGCCACTTCCCCGCCACACGGATTGAGGGCACATAACCATTATTTTGCGGGAAAGCGAACACCTTCAAATCCTTAGTTCTTTTCAACGTTTCATCTCCTAATACCTAGAAGAATGTGATTTGTTGCGGAGTCCGGGCTTCGACCTCCGGCTCCTGGCTGCGCCTTTCTTCCCTGGAGCGGTGTTTCCTCGCCCTGTGCCTGGCATCCCAGAGCCACCTTCTGAAGCGGTCCAGGAGTTGCATCTCATAACGGCCCAGACTTTCTTTTTTGAGGTCAGCAGGCATCGAATCCCCCATGTACTGAGTCATGGCGTAAAGGTAAATATCCGTCCACTCATGACCTACAGGCCGCTCAAGCGTCACCGTAAACAGATAGGCACAGACCTCGGGCCAGGTCGCTACGCCTTCCTCATGTTTCATGAGTTGCAGCATACGATGGATGGTTATATCGCCCTTAATCTTCTCCGGAAGGCTCTCGCCCCAACCTCCGAGCGGCCATACAATGATGGGGTCTGTCAGGGCACCTACCAGTTCGTCTACAGCCTTGTCAAAATCGAATGGCGTTGAGGGTCGACCTGCAGGTGATAGTTCAGGCGATGTGATTTCCGGTACTTCGAATAGTCGAGTGCCTGGTTCGCTGTGTTCTTTTTGCATGCCTCTTCCTCCTCAATGAATGTATTAGGGGCCGAAGCTGGGAAGCCCCGGCCCCTAGATACCTTTGGGGTGAGAATCAGTCTACTGGGACTGTTTCTTCCTCTACTTGTTCGTCAGTTCCCTCTTCAGTATCTGCTGATGTTTTCCCCGGTGGTTCCGGAGTTGGCTCTGGCTCAATGGGCTTCTCAATCTTGTCATCAGGCCACGACACATTCATGGGCATGATCACCACTATGGGGGAGCTGCTATGTCGGAACAAGGCTGGTCCCGAGACAGTGGTAACGCCCATGGTCACCAGCCCTGATTTGCCCTTGACGTATTCCTGCAGGTATTTCATGTTTATGGCTATCCTGCCTACACCGTTCAGGGTTTGCACTGGCATAGTAACCTCTATGTTGCCCAAACCCGTATCCTCCGTAGAGAGCACCATGGAGCCATCAGCCCAGGCCATGCGTACTGCGCCATTGCCATCCTTTGCAGTGCCCATAAGGCGCCTCAATGACACCTCAAAGTCCGGGGCATAGAGTTGCACTTTGCAGGGAGGGTCGGCCGGTATGAGCTGCTTGAATGAAGGCGGGGTGCCTGCAACTGTCCTGACCAGCAGGGATACCACACCGAAGTGAGCCCTCAGCAACGTGGGGCTTATCTCCAGCTCTATTTTCCCTTTTGTGGCCACCAGGTCCGCTATAGAACCCTCCGTAATCGGAGGACGTGGAGCCTTACTCCATATGTGCCCCAGGGTGGCCACGGCTTTGGAAGGAATTACCACGGTTTTAATCCCCTCGGAGGGGGCCAGAGGCAACGGAAGGGTCTTATAGGCCATCCTGAAGCCATCTCCCGCTGCGATTTCCAGGGGTTCACCGAGAAAGAGGCTCACCCCGGCGAGAACCGGACGGCTATCTTCCGCAGCGCAGTAGCCCAGCATTGAGAGCAAGTTTGGCACCAGCATATCCCCCAGCAGGGAGCATCTGATTACCGGCTCTATGCGGGGGATTTGCGGATAGTCCTCAGCTGACTCTGTTTCCAAAGTAGCCTTGCCCTCGGACCACGACAGCGTTACAATCTTACTGCCCATCTCTATCTTCAGCTCGTCATTGCCGTTGACGTACTTCAGGAGTCTTGTCACCTTGTCGAAGGGCAGCAGACATTCCCCCGTAACCTCTGGCAAGTCCACAGTAACAGCGGTCTCCAGGTCGGTAGCCATGGCCTTTCCGTCCCGTAGAAGGACGTTACTTAGAACGGGGAATGGCGCAGAGGTTTTGCTGGACTTCCTGCCACGCCCTTTTGTGGACTTGCCCCCTTCGGTTATTGGCTTTGGGCTGGTGAGACCCTCGAGCAGACCCAGTGCATTGCGGAGTTTATGTACCTGTATCTCCATCTGTATCACCTCCTTTCTAGAACAAATTACTATCAGCATCGGAGGCCAAAGCCCCCGCGCTGTCAGTTCCCTTTGTGGGGCATTTCTGATTCTTAGAAAAAGGCTGTCTGGTCTTTGGCCTGAGTGGTTTTCTTGGGGCTGCTTGCGGGGGATGGGGTTCGTGACGGAGGTGGACCGGGCGGGGCAATAACGATATTGGTCTGGGGATTCTGCGGGCTCTGGGCCCACTTCTCCTGAGCCTGTTTTACCAGGCTGGGTACTCTCTCCAGCGCTTGCTCGATCCCGCCCTCCACGATGGATATTTGGGGGTCGCAGCCAGGCGACTGAATCCCTACCGAGGCCTTTCCTTCTCCCAGGAGTATGACGACCTTAACCTGCGCATTCATGAATCACCTCCCTTCGTTATGCAATAGTTTTCGTTTTGATATGCCTGTTATGCTCGATACTGACTCTGGGGTGGCGTAAACAGAGGAAAGCGCCCCTGTCTCCATATCAAGGTAGAGTTGCATCCAGGGGCAGGTGCCGTCGAGAATCCTGCGCACTACCTCTAGCACCAGGGCGGCCATGACTTGATTTATAGTTGGGCTCTGGGCATTTTGAGCCACCGCAGCGGCGCAGTTGTTGACCCTCGTGACTTGTTTAAGCAGTTCTGGCCTCTGAATAGTTGGGAGGGGCAAAGCCACGCATATATCCCTGTATACAGCCCTCCTCTTGATTGCCCCGAAGGAAGGGCAGAGTTGGGCAGTCGAGGTATTGCCCACCAGCACCTGGCCGTAATTCTCTCCATTGCCCGCATCCACCCACCAGCCGCTAAGGGACCTCTGCGCTTGATAGCCCCTGGGACTGGCGATTTCAGCTATACTTCCACGCGCCAAGCCATTATCCACACACCCGATGACTATATTATGCGTTCCCTTAACCATTGAAACAGGCAGGGTGCTGTAGGCTACGGGCCGGTTGAACTTCGCTGCCAGCCTGTGGGCCAGCGCCTCACTCTTGTACATTCCCAGGTCGGTGATATAGAAGTTCTGCCGCAGCAGATTCCTTTCCTCAACCCTGTCGGGGTCTATCAATAGCAGCTTTGCCATTGCGGGCAATATGCGGCAGAGGCCTTCGGCAACAAAACCCCCGGTGCCGCCGCAGCCAACTACCGTCACATTGCAGCTATATTGCATGAACTGGTTATCCAGCGTGTACATCGAACACCTCGCTGAATTTCAGAGGGACGAAGTACCCATAAATCCCTACGCGCATGTTCATATCGGGTATCAACCTGTCTAATTTGCCTGCTACCGCATAGATGCAGAGTCCCTGCTCATCACGGTTGTCAGTCATGCTGAAGAACGCACTCATCAGACCATGGCTGTGAAATTCCAGCACAGTGTCTGGCAGAGTCTGGTACTTAATCCAGCACTCCCCGTTCTCCTGAGTGGGTAATTTCAATCGATATAACTCATCCCACACTACCGCAACAAGTTGTTCCCGGTAGGGGTTTACCATCAGTGTGGAAAGCGCCAGGTTGTAGATATACTGGGGAATCCTCCCGTGCCTGAGCTCCACGTTTTGCTCTAGTGGCTGGAGACCTCTGATAGTGGCCTCAGAGACCGCTACGGTGGCTTTTATCAGGGAATTCTCCGCCCTGACAAACACCCCATTGCCGGCGAGGATATAGTCATAGAAAATACCCCTCTCGCCCGCGGGACCGGCCTCTGTACTTAAGAGATACCCCACCTTTTTCACACCTACCCGCCTTTAGACCTGTTCATAATGCCCCCCACCGTCCCGCAGGGCATGAGGTCTCCAAGGGGATAGCGCTTCTTGCCATCGAGTTCCTCCCAAAGGGCATAGAGGGAGTCGGGGTGTTCCTTCGACCTCCCCCTCATCGAGCCGTCTATGGAGAAAAAGCTCCTGAAGAAAGACTGGGGGATATCCTCCATCTTCAGTGGGTAGCGGTGCGAGCCGGCGCAGGTTCTGCCATCACCAAAGACATTGAACAGCGGGGCGTGATAGACCTCATCTTTCGGGGTCTCAGGCCTTTTCTTTACGGCGTAGATGCGCGGTGCCTGGCTGGGACGGCAGACGAAGATAAAGCCCGGCATGGGGAGTTTGAATCTCTGCGGAGGCTCCCCCACCTTGACCATCAGGGCCACCGGCCAGATGCGAGGTCTCACCCACAAAGCAACCTCGGCAGTTGCATCCTGGCTCCACCAGAGGGTATCAGGCGGCAGGAGTCCAGAGTGGAGGGGAATATCGCTAAGCAAAGCCAGGGCGACATCCCTGGCTGACACCATGCGCGTAGAAATCGCCCCGTTCTCCAGCCACTGCAGGATGACCGAACTGCCGTAGAAGTCCAGCCTTACCTGCAACTCGTCGGGGGAGACTTCAAGGCTCGAGGGCAAGCTCCAGTTGTACGGCGTTGGCGTCCGGGCCTGTCGCGACGACATACCGCTCCCTTTCCATGAAATACAAGACCTCCTTGAAATGTTTCCGGGGGTCCCTCTCCAGCCATTCGCAGAAACTATAGACTTCGGCTTGAATTTTCTCAGCCTCAAGCCACTGCTGGGTTAGTTCCTCTACGGTTTCAGCGTCCCATTCGGGATAATTACCCTGGCATAGCATCTCATCATCATTATCGAGGAATAAGTTACCGGTGCAGCATCCAATCATCTGCGAGAAGAGCGCTATAGCTTTGAAGCGCGATTCGGCGAATACCCGCTGCGCATCATCGTTAGACAATCCCCCTTCAGGCACCCTGTCGAGGACGTCATGGGGCATGAAGAGCCTTAAGGCATCGTACAGCGCTACACGCGCGCCTGCCTCAACTCCAAGGGGCATAGCTGTGTGGCATTGCCGGTCGGGTTCATAGGGGTCGTCAAGGAGATAGGCCATTAACTGGATGCCCTGGCGGCCGTCATGCGCCAGCTCATGGTAATCTTCGAATGACATGCCCAGTACGATTACAGGTATGCCGCACATTAGTTCCCTGTAGTCCTCCACATCCCCCTCTATGAAACGCTCGTCAAGTTGGAAGTATCTGTCGCTGAACGCCTGAGCAAAAGCCCCTATCTTCTCTTCGGGCGAGGAGCGCGCGAAGATATCATCGGCGGCCTCGGGTACGAAGCGCCTTACAATGTGGATAAATTGCTGGTACTCCTCCGCCTCATCGAGTTGTGCGATGAGGTCTGTGATGGAGGGCGGGGCAGCAAGAGACAGCAGCAGATGTCCTAAGTCGAGGAGCGGTTGAGTTTTACCAGGCATGATACCGCCTTGCGGGTGCTTTCGGCGTATGCCTGAGCTTCCTTTATGGCCGTTTGCAGTTCCGCCATGTTGAAGGTCAGCTTCTCCACGTCCAGAGTGCCGTCGGCTTTTACGGCATCACGCGCCAGGGTGATAAGGCGGAGATTTGTTTCAGGCACACGCCTGAGCGTATGGATGAACTTGATGTTGTCCATCTAGCCTTTCGTGCCCACTCTTCTGACAAATTCGTAGGCAGTGTCATCGCCCTTTTTGTGCTCCCGAATCTCGGCATTGACCAGCTCGGGGAAAAAATTGGTCATCATGGCCTTGACCTGTTCCGGGGTCTGAGCAGGGTCGGGGTCGGGGAATTCCCTTGAGTCATAGATGAAGATTCTCATAGCTCACTTCCTCTCTATTCTGTAGTGCTGAAAAGAGCGCCGGTATCGGCTTCATTGCCTGCCTCCTTTGAAGGTTTTAACGTATGCTTCTGTTGATTGAACATCGCCCGCTCCGCTATCTCGGCGTCGGCAATATCCGGCAGGGTGTTTTTGAGCTTGCGTACTGTACTGTCCAACTCATTGATTAGCCGTGCCAGCTTACGGGTTTTAGGTGGCATGGCTCTCAGGGTTTTTCTCTTGTATGCCATCTCATCACCCCCTTTCTCGCCCAGTAGGGCTATAAAACAAAGAGCCTCTGACATCTACTCAGACAGCCAAGGCTTCGCCCAGACCGTCTGAATGTCAGAGGCTCTCCCCAAAAAGCAAAAAGACCTCTCCATAGCGGAGAGCCTCTTTGCTTTCCTTTAATTCAAACTATATTCGCAACCCGAAGGGGTTATTTGCTCAAATAGTGTGCAATCGCCCGATTGCATATTGCTTCAACTTGCTTCTGAATCTCTACGGGCAAACTTTGCCCGTATCTGATAGCCTTGCGCCTCTTATTCTTTGACACGGCTTTTAGAGGCTCTGCTATATCCACATGAAGTCTGGCAAAACTTGAAGCAATCCTAATCTTGGCAAACGGCTTAAAGGTTAGTCCGCTAACCCCTAAACTTTCAAGGTAGTATTGGGGTTGCCTGTCAAAGTATATATCCCGACTGATAGCGTTGAATTGCCCCCTTAACGCTCCGACTTCGGGTATATGGTGCAACATTCGGGATATAATCCTGTTTAGGTATGCCTTCGCTTCTCTATCATCGGCAACCCAATCCTTTATTAAGCCGATGATATAATACTCGTAGTGATGGACTTCGGGATTAGTACACGGCGATTCACCATAGACACAAAAGCCACCACTACGATGGAATATATCAACTAATTGGGATTGCCTTGCGGGTGTTGCCCAATTCGGCATATATCCCCCTTCCGTGTCTTGCCCTATAGCGGGGGTATATCGCTTGGCAGTTTAGGCGGTTACTAATTCCGCTTCGTTTGGGGTTGTGGCTTCCCTGTCCTTCATGGCTTCGGTCATGGCTTCCGCTATGGCTTTGTCAAGTGCTTCTCTATCCGCTAAAACTATCGGTCTGCCCGCTTCAGCGTTCAAGCGGACTTCGTTTGAATACCCTTCGGGGTTGCCCTTGCGAACCGAACCAGCGTACTGTTGCAGGTTAGCCACGAAGTTCTCACGGACTAGCTTGACGCTCTCCGCTAATTCCTTCGCTACCCTTATAACAGGCTTTCCCGACTTCTCATTAAACCTCACGGTCTTGTCGGGGTTGTAGGCTAACCGTAGCGGTGCTCCCAGTGCTTCATGCGGGATTGCGGTTGCCCTTGCGGTGTTTGTGGCAGTAAAGAACGGAAGCCAGACTGTTTCAAGGTCAACGCTCCATACCTTGCGCCCTTGCGACTTGACTTGCGGTTTGAGCAGACTCGCTATATATTCGGGGGTAGTTGTCATCGCTTCACCTCTCAATTTAGATTAGCGATATACCCCCAATATAGGGCAAGACTCTATAATCCGCTAGATTCGATACCTTTCGGCTTTCCCTATAAGGAACAACCTATTCAGTGTCGAACTAATCCCCTTTCGGGTTGCGAATGTTTGTTAAGGTGCTATCGAAGCTATTTTGCTTCGTTTGCAATTAAATCATTGCACAAAATGTCCTTTCGTTCATTAACAGAATGAACCTATATTCTCATGATGCTGTTGGCACGGCACTTTGTGGAATAAATTTGAACCTTCACTGAACCGACAAGACAAGAGGGCTAATGAGTGCCTGGGGTATAGGCGACAATGCCTTCTAAGGACTTCAGGGGCGAGTTTTTGTAGCTGTCTGACAGGGGATATGCTCTCTTCAAGGGCAAAAGGTCGGTAAGACCCGTTACTTCTTAACAACTGAAGCTAAAACTCGGCTGCTGATGGCTCCGAGACCGTTTCTGGCTACAGCCCGTATGCGGCTCTCCGAGAGTCTTTTGGCTGAGGGGCGAAAGCCCCAACGCCGTCTGAGGGAGGATGATTGCCTGAGCTGCGACTTCATGTAGGCCAGTTCATCAGGACTAAGCTCGCCAGCCCATCTAGGTTCTAGCAGCTTCTTTTGAGAGAAGCCGAGTAGTTCAGGGTCATTCTTATAATGTTCCCCGAGTGACACAATAGCTGTTCCTATCCGTCGATGTCTCTCCACTGTTTTCTAATTCCCGCCATAAAGAGCGAATAGGGGATTTGCCCAGGCAGCGTCAGGGGCAGCTCTGCCAGCAGGGGTTAGCCGATAGTACCTTCTTGGCTGTCCCGAAGGATAATGGTCTTGAAAGGCCGAAGGCTCTTCTTTGCCGGTGAACTCCACCCAACCTAATCGCTGCAGATTGGAGAAGTACACCACAAAGGAATGATAGCGGCAGGCGCTGGACTTATACGGCATGCGAGTTAGATAGCTATCGGTGAGCCTCTCGATGTCCTCAGGGCTGATGAGGCGCTTCTCCCGCTTCGCCTGATGCTCCTCATGTCTGGTGGCTCTGTCCAGGGCTGTGGCTCTGAGAATGGCCTGCTTGTAGTAGTGAAAGATATCGGACTGAGGAGCGCCCACGCTGGGGTCAATCACCGGAGACCCATATGGGCCCCTGCCCATGAGGAACTCCCTGATGAACCAGCCGCAGCCGAAGGTACGCAGGAAGCCACCCCTTCTGGGTTTTAGTAACTCTACCACGGGCTACTTCTCCTTGCCCCACAACTTCAGGTACCACTCTTTGAGCTCCTGGCCGGCGACCTTTCGGTAGCGCATCGTTGTCCCGATGTCGGCATGCCCCAGCCATTCCTGGAGCATTCTGACGCCATCGGTAGAGTCGTCCTGCTGGACGGCCATAACGGCAAAGGCATCCCTTAATCTGTGAGGGCTCACATGATGTACCCTGCCCGTCTCCGTGTTCACCAGGGGAGGCAGCCCCGCCTTTCTGGCGCACTCTCTTACCACCTGCCAGGCCCGGTGTCGATTGATGCCGAAGATGAGTCGTCTCCCGCCTCGCGACACAGGCCCTCCCCGTTTTATGTAGTCTCTGAGCATCTCAACGGTATCTTCGTCGAGATGCAGGGTTCTCATTCTGCGGTGCTCCTTAGACTCTGACAGCACCTTTTTCACTTCAATACCGCACTTGGGGCAGAAGACATGGCTCCTCCCCAGCCCAACGTTGCAACGGGGACAGGTAAGCTTAAGTCGGGTCTTCAGGTGCAGTATGGTCAGCGTGCCCTGCTGGAAATCAATGTCCTCCACCGATAGAGCTAGAGCCTCAGATATACGGCAGCCAAGACGGGAAAGCAGCCTTACGAGCAATCGGTCTCTGACATTGGTGGTGGCCTGCTCCAGACGCTGTACTTCTTCAGGTTCAAGATAGGCCCTGGCCCCAGTCCCAGATCCGACAATTGGGATGCGCTGGACTTTACCGGCTCTTTTCATGGCACTCTTGATGGCCCCAGCCATTTTCCTGCATATATTGCCTGATGGCTTCCTTCGCATTTGTGGAGGTCACTGCTAAAATCTTCCCGCATACATTGCAAGGATAAGTTACCCTGTAGGTGCCCTCAGCTTCGGCGTACCCCTTCTTGTACCCCTCGGCATGGCCTTGTTTCCTGATCTCTGCTTCCCCCTTTGCCCTCACCTCCAGTAGTCCCAGCCCTACCTTTAGGATATCGGCAAAGCTTTTGCCCTCCATTTCCTTGACCGCCTGGAGCCTGTCATACACCTTCTGCGGAACCCGGCAGCTCACGGTTGGATGTGCTTGTTCGTACCTGACTCTTGAAGGAGACTTCTTCTTGATGTGCTTCGCCATATGCTCATCCCTCATAGATTGCCATATCGTTTGCCATAGGGTTTACCCTATGGTTTGCCCCCCTGGTTTGCCATATACCCTTACCCCTTACATATTTAGCCCTTTATCATACCGACAGATATGTGTTGTTCCCTCCTAAGGGAGACCTCCTACGCCCTTCTGAACTGTCTGCTGGATCCCGGCTTCTACTGCAAACATGTGGACTACCGTAGTCCTTTCATTTTCTAGTTGCCCTTTATATGAGCGGTTCTTGCTATGCTTTCTTGAAGATCTGGCTACGCCTAATGGGGATTCCTTTGGTTCTGACTGTCTCGAGCTGTCAGCAATGTCAGCAAGGATATCGCCGAGACGAAGAAACGCTCGTTCCATGGAGTCATCTCGGCTATCCACTGCACCCTTAGGTTGCCAAGGTGATTTTTTCAGGAAGGAACTACCCACTTTATCTACTCTTCGCTTTTTGCCCTGCGAGTATGGCTCGCTCCAACATCAGCAGGGCAAGAGTCCTCTCAAGGTCGGTAGGACAATACTCTCCATCTGGTGGAACTAAGAGAGAGAACCTCTGCCAGCGCTCCAACTCTTCTCGACTCAAACGTGGGAGATTACTGCCTGGAGTAATGTGGCGATTAACATATCTAGCCCACGCCTCCTTCTTCATGAAATATGTGACCTCCACAACAAAAATAAGGCTGGGTCTTTTTGACCCAGCCTTATCTTACCGCTTTAGTTTCGGTTACGTTTCGGTTACATATGCCTTACCCGGGATTGCTTTGTATGCCCCGCTTTTCGGGCGCGGTAACACTGAGAGTTCTCGGGGCCACAATGTACTTTCCGTCTTCCAGTCTTTGGCTGCGGCAGTAACTTGCCGCACCTAAGGCAAACTGGCGTCTGAGAGCTTGAAGTAATAGCATCTATGAGCTCAGCCCACATGAAGTCAAGCCAGTTGTAATAGCGTCTTACATGCAGCTTGCTATTATCATACGGAACCCACTCACGGCTCTCCCATTTATAGGCAGGCACCATTTTGATTTCACCTACAGATACTGGTTTGCCCTCCCCTGTGAAAATGTCCATCCCACCCATCTTCCCAAGTCTATTAGCCTCGACGATACCATCCTCATGGAACGGCGATAAAGGTGACAGGTCGGCTACCCATAAATTCCCTTTAGTTGCTTTCATTAGCAGCTGCCTTATCTTTTCCTGAGTAGTTTTGATAAAATCTACGGCGTCCTTATCGTGTGCCACCCCGAGACTGCCAAACATGAGATGGGTTGCCATAAAATTGGTAATATCATCTAAACTCTGCATATTTGAGTCCAAGAACTCCTCATAGAGCGGACGTGATAATGGCACATATTGATCTGGCCCTAAAAGCCTTCCCCTACCTCCGAAGATGAAGGTGGAATAGACCACAGTAGGTTTGACCCCTTGTATAAAGAGAACCGGGGCTAGAGCTGTCATTATTTCTCTCTCCGTTTCGCTTTCTACAAATTGGCTGACTTCTTGAATTACGAGAAGCTCTTTGGACACAGATGCCTTTTCAAAACGGGACTTATAATAATCCAGAGTATGGCCACTTAAGGGTGAGAAGTTGATATGGATAAAACCTGGGGCTGATATAAGCCCTGAGTGAACCAAAGCCAGCCTAACGATGGCTCTCTCCTTCATTTCCGCTTCACTTGTGACCTCCCCAAGGAATGAGAGAACTTGGTAAATAGTCCCTGATACGGGATGGGATAAGGTAGGCTTTTGCAGTTCGATACCTTGGCTGAGTGCTGATTTCTGTGATTCCTGCTCCATTTTCATAAGGCCCATCACTACATGGATGTCCTGTGAATAATATTCGGGATGAGGACGAAGGACTCCAAAATCCTCCCACCCCTTTAAGTGTTCGGGCGTTACTTTCCCTAAAGCTGGGGGGAGATGCTGGCTTAAGTATTCGAGAAACTCTTTCTGATTCATCTATGTCCACCTAATTGATAACAGTGGTGAATGATCAAGGTTCAGCCGTGAGCGCCATAGCATTCCCCTTAATTATCCCCTATGGGTTAGTATAACCCGCCTTACGCTCGCATGAGAAATGTTATACTCCTTGGCAAGCTGGCGAAGGCTTCCTGTCTTGGATTTTCCCACGAGCTGTGGCCACTGATTAGGCTGAATTAACCCAATCCATACCATTATCAGATGTGCTGGTGCATTGACCGGAAAGAACTCGCCAACGATATGTTGCATGCCAACCCGACCCCCATTCAGTTATTGAGTCGAAAATAGCACAAATGTACTACCAGTGTCAAGTCATGATCTCTTTCTGGTAAGGCCACCTTCTCTAACTAGCAGTAGTTTCGCGTCACTTGCCTCAATGTCCTCCTCACTGTCTCATGGGACACTTCGTACTGCTTGGCGAGCTGCCACAGGCTCTTAGTCTTGCGTTGCTCTGCGATTTCCAGCCAATGCTCAGGTCGAATCTTCCCTGTCCAAACCACGCTTAGATAGTCAGGCGCATTTAGTGGAAACAAACCAACCTCCAGATATTGCATGCCACCCCGAGCCCCATCGGGGTCGCCATAGAATCTCAAGGCGATCCTACGATCGCCTTTCTCGTTTTCTTGAAACGAGACAAAAGTCACATACAAGAGTAATCACCTAGTCTAATATTTAAACATCAGTAACAAATTGGGACTTTCTCTATCAGCAACAAGCAGAGGAGTCCTGAGGAGAAAGGGGTAAACACAATGCCTATTTATCAGTATGAGTGTGAAAAATGCGGACACAAGTTTGAGTTCCAAAGGAAGATAGGGGAAAGCGACAACGCGCTAAAATGTCCTAAGTGCGGAGCTGAGCATCCGCGAAGGGATTTCTCTGAATTCAACACATGTTCACCGAACGTAACGTGGGCTTCCCGAGGTGGCGGCTGAGGCCCGAGGATGTATTAGGCAGTTTGCCTATCCTCAAACATCTCAGTATATTCAACCTTGAGTTAGTTCTATGGGGGCAGGTTTGAAACCTGCCCCTACTCTTTACTCTCCAACAGCTACCCCCTGACTCAAATATTTGACTCTGCCACATCGGGGACTTAAAATTGAACATATTATTAAAAGGCTTTGAGATGAGCACAAAGGGTTATATCGAAATAGACCAGGAGCTTTGCAAGGGTTGCGAGATTTGCATCCACTTTTGCCCTAAGCACGCTATCTGTCAATCCAATAAAGTGAATGCCAGTGGCTATCCGCCAGCCTCTTTCGATACCAGTGGCGAATGCACTGGCTGCGCCATCTGTGCTGTAGTATGTCCCGAAGTGGCTATAGAGGTTTACCGTGGCTAAAGTCCTTATGACAGGCAACGCCGCAATAGCTGAGGCAGCCATCAGGGCTGGTTGCCAGTGCTATTTCGGCTACCCTATCACTCCCCAGAACGAATTGACCGAATACATGG
>Ga0315281_10007879_pt1 | contig 14917 bp, 14 predicted proteins | sample YL17G07_0_MG_FD_204540 | JGI IMG/M metagenome (GOLD analysis project Ga0315281, IMG submission 204540) | Sediment microbial communities from Yellowstone Lake, YNP, Wyoming, USA - YL17G07_0 | ecosystem: Environmental > Aquatic > Freshwater > Lake > Sediment | place: USA: Wyoming | collected...
AAGAAGTCGCAGATCAGTGAATATCTCGAGTTTTACAGCGGGCCAGGCGTTCAGCACCTGGCCTTGTCAACCGACGACATCCTCAAGACGGTCACCGCGCTTCGCGACCGCGGCGTTGAGTTCCTGTCCGTGCCAACGAGCTATTACCAGGAACTCGAGGGTCGCATTGGCAAGATCGACGAGCCGGTCGAGCAGCTGGCGAAGCTTGGCATTCTGGTGGACAGAGATCCTGATGGATACCTGCTCCAGATCTTCACCAAGCCGGTGGAAGATCGACCGACGCTGTTCTATGAGATCATTCAGCGAAAGGGAGCGAAGAGTTTTGGAAAAGGGAACTTCAAGGCGCTCTTCGAAGCCATCGAGAGAGAGCAGGCGCTGCGGGGAAATCTCTAGAACCACTGACCCACCCCAATGCCCATCTACCACACGCTCGGCTCGATCCCCCGCAAACGCCACATCGTGTTCAGAAAGCCCGGTGGCGGGCTCTACGCGGAGGAGCTGATGGGGCACGAGGGGTTTACGGGCACCTCATCACTGCTCTATCACGCGCACCCGCCGACAACGATCAAGTCGGCGAAGCGCGTTAGGAACATGTCCTTCGTTGCGGACGACGATCAGACGCTGCGGCACCGGCACTTCCGTACGGCGCGGGTGAAGTCCGGCGGCAGCCCGACGACAGATCGTATTCCCCTGATGTTCAATCAGGACATTGCGATGCTGTACGTCGAGCCGGACAAGGCCGACGACCACTTCTACAGAAACGCGCAGTGCGACGAAGTCGTATACGTGGCGAAGGGAAGTGGGGTGTTGGAGACCGTCTTTGGCGACTTGCCGTTTCACGAGGGTGATTACCTCGTCATCCATCGCGGCATTCTCCATCGCTACAAGATCGATTTCAAGAAAGAGAAGCCGAAACTGCTCATCTTCGAGAGTCGCGGGCATGTGAAGTGGCCGAAACGCTATCGCAACGAGTTCGGCCAGTTGATGGAAGGTGCGCCGTATTCGGAGCGGGACATGCGACGGCCACTCGATCTGGTGACGCACGACGAGATGGGTGACTTCACGCTTCTTGTGAAGCAGCACGACTGGCTCACGGAGATGGTGCTCGACCACCATCCATTCGACGTCATCGGTTGGGATGGCTACTTCTACCCGTGGGCGTTCAACATCAACGACTTTGAGCCGATTGTCGGGCGGATCCATCAGCCTCCGCCGGTTCACCAGACCTTTGAGGGTGACGGATTCGTGATCTGCTCATTCTGCCCTCGCCCATTTGATTTTGACCCAGAGGCAATCCCGGCGCCATACAACCACAGCAATGTGGATTCGGATGAGGTGCTCTTTTATGCGTCGAGCGAATTCATGAGTCGCAAGGGCATCGAGTTCGGGAGCATCACGCTGCACCCTGATGGAATCCCACACGGACCACATCCGGGCAAAGCCGAAGCCTCGATCGGGGCAAAGCGCACCGATGAGCTGGCGGTGATGATGGATTCGTTCCGTCCCCTCACGGTCGCGTCAGCGGCGATTGCGATCGAGGATGAGGCGTATCATCGGAGCTGGGTCGACGCACAGCACGCGGGCTTCAACCCGCCGACTTCCTGAGCGTCACCCTCCGGGCCTCGGTTGCCGAGCCGACCCGGACCACCAGCTGGATCGGCCTGCCCTGATGAACCGCGATACCCCGACTCCCGACCTCACGCATTGAATGGATATTCTCCAGCCGACGGATAGTCAGCGCGTCGTTCCAAGCCTCCGCGATCTGGAGGAGAAAGTCTGGGTGTACCGGTTTACCCATCCTGATGGAGGATGGATTCTCTCGATTGCGACGCTCGCGGGGCCGGGCTCGAAAAAGATGTCGCTTGGCGGGCTGCGTATCGTGCCCCGGGAACTGACCGATTCGCCGGGGTTCGACACGGATCGTGAGGCGATCCGCCTTGCCCTCGGAATGGAGGAGAAAGTCTTCTGGGCGAAGGCACTCCAGGTTGGCGGTCCGCGCGCGCGGAGAGAGATGAATCGGATCGTGGGCGGAAAGTGTGTGCTGCAGCCGACGGCCGATGCGCGAGTGGGGAGCCCGCGCGACTTTGCGCTGCTCGACTGGGCGGTCGAGTGTTTCGCCGAGATGGAGCGTGAATCGGGTGTGCTCTTGACTACCGGCCAGGACCTCGGCCATGGGGTGATGTCCGATGGCAAGACGACATCGGTTGGTTACCTGGCGAGCCGCTTTCATGGATGCATGTCCGCCGACACGGGGGCTCCGACCGGGGAGGGGAACTACAACATGCTTAAGGGCATGTTGGCGGCGTTCGGGATTCGGTCGCAGGCCGCAACGGTCGGACTGATCGGGGTCGGCAACGTCGGTGGTCACATCTGCGCGCGACTTCAGGACAACGGGACTGCCGTTCTGGCCGTCGACCACAACCCAAGTCGGCGTGCGAAGCTTGAGGAATCGGGCGTCCGCGTCTGGGATCAGGCCGGAAAGTTCGCAATGCTTCGCGAGCCGATGGATGCGCTCGTGGTGAACGCGGCGAGCGGCACGCTAGACAAGGAGACGATTGCCGCGTGCGTATCGAATCCGCGGCTCAAGATCGTGTGTGGATCCGAAAATCTTGCGATGCAGGACCCTGAGGGACCGGACAAACTTCTCACTGCGAAGAAGATCTATTGCCCGACGGTGGTCGGGGGGATGATGGGGTTCCTGACCGCGGTCGAGGAATACCTTGCCACGGGCGATGGCCTGCGTTTCGAAGTCCGGCAGATGCTCGAAGCGTCAAAACGGCTGGAGATGATTGGCCGTCAGGCGTGTTCGCTGATTCGGTCCCGGAATTACATGATCGATTTTGCGGAGGCGGCTGAGGAGATAGGGCGAGCGGGAAGAGGTACTCCGGCGGTGTAACGCCGGACGACACGCCGATCAGCCGGCAGTCTTGCGCGTCTGAAACGCCCGTATCGATTTCCGCGCGAACTCCGACAGCACCAGCGCACCGCTCATGGCGGCCCGCTCGTCGAGGAGCGACGGCCAGTTCTCGGTTCCCGCCCAGACGGTCCGCTTGATCCTCGCAACCGCGTCCGGGTTCGCCGCCCCCAGGTTCGCGGCGCAGGTGGCGACGGCGGAGTCCAGTTCCGGGATCGAGCCTTTTACAGCGGCGTACAGCCCATGACGTTCAGCCCAATCAGCGTCGCGCCAGTCGGCGTCGAGTGACATGGCGCCGTACGCCCCGCGTCCGATCTTGTGCTCGATCACCGGTCCGACCACGAACGGGCCGATGCCGACCGCGAGCTCGCTCAGTCGCACCGACGCCGATCGCGTGGCGATGGCGTAGTCTGCGGCGGCAACGATGCCGACCCCGCCGCCAACGGCCTTTCCCTGCACGCGTACGACGATGGGCTTCTGCGCCTGCGTCATTGCCAGGATGACGCGGGCGAAGCCGAGGAAGAATCGTTTGCCCGTTGACTCATCGGCGATCGACAGGAGTTCGTCGAATGAAGCGCCGGCGCAGAACGGACCGTCTCCGTCGCTCCGGAGAATGATGACCCGCACGTCGCTGCGTTGTGCGGTTGACTCGATGGTCGACGCGAGCTCATCGAGTAGCTCGCCGGGCAGCGAATTGCCTTTGGTGCCGCCGAAAGTGACGGAGGCAATGTGGTGGGATACAGTTGACGAGACGGGCACGGGGGCGGTGATCGGTGGGCTTATGCCAAGCGACGCGAGGGGTTGGTCGGGGTCTGCGGCTCGGCGCGCAACGTGGAATTAAGTGTACCAGGGGTATGGAAGTAGGGTTTCGTCCCTAAATTGACATTGCGGCGAATGCTCTGGCACTGACTTACCTCGCGGACGCAATGACTCAGAACGGAATGCAGCAGACTCCGGAAGACGCGGCCAAGGTCGCGGAGTTCGAGGCGCGAATTGCGCGCGGCGAGAGCATCGAGCCGAAGGACTGGATGCCCGAACGCTATCGCAAGCAGCTGATTCGGATGATGTCGCAACACGCCCACTCCGAAATCGTTGGAATGTTGCCCGAAGGCAACTGGATAACGCGTGCACCGTCGTTCCGCCGGAAGCTTGGACTGCTCGCCAAGGTGCAGGACGAGGCGGGCCATGGGCTCTACATCTACTGTGGAACCGAAACGCTCGGCGTCGACCGGAGGGATCTCATCGATCAATTGCTTGCCGGGACCGCGAAGTACTCGAGCATCTTCAACTACCCCACGCTGAGCTGGGCGGACATCGGCGCCATTGGCTGGCTCGTCGACGGTGCAGCCATCGTGAATCAGACGATGCTGGCAAAGGCGTCCTACGGGCCGTACGCGCGGGCGATGGTGCGCATTTGCAAGGAAGAGAACTTCCACAAGCGGCAAGGCTTTGAAATCATGGCGACGCTGTCGGGGGGTACGCCTGAGCGCCATGCGATGGCACAGGATGCCCTCAACCGCTGGTGGTGGCCGTCGCTGATGATGTTTGGCCCACCCGATGCAGAGTCCGCGAACAGCGAGGAGTTGACGCGGTGGGGCGTGAAGAAGAAGAGCAACGACGAGCTTCGCCAGCGATTTGTGAACCAGACGGTTGCCCAGGCGCGGGCGATCAATCTCGAGATTCCGGATTCGGAGCTCCGCCTTGACGAAGCCAGTGGTGACTGGGCATTTGGCAAGATCGATTGGGACGAGTTCTGGCGCGTCGTGAAAGGCGACGGCCCGTGCAACCGCGAACGGCTCGCTGCGCGACGTGCCGCGCACGCCGACGGTGAATGGGTGCGGAAGGCAGCGCTGGCTCATGCCGAGAAGCATGCCCAGGCGGCCGTCGCATGACGTCCGACAACCAGTGGCCGCTGTGGGAGGTGTTCGTCGCAGCCGGCAATGGCGCGCCACACGAGCATGTTGGGAGCCTGCACGCGGTCGATGCCGAACAGGCGCTGCAAAACGCGCGCGACGTCTACGCGCGCCGCAACGAAGGCGTGAGCATCTGGGTCGTGCCGTCATCGGCGATCACGGCAAGCACCCCCGATGATGTGGGCTCGTTCTTCGATCCGGCGAACGACAAGGTCTACCGGCACCCGCAGTTTTATAAGGTGCCGCGCGGCGTTCGCGGGGTATGAAGACCGCGAAGGCCGGCGCGAGGCCGCCCGCAGCACGCATCTCATCCGATGCCGCGTTTCAGTACCTGCTTCGGCTCGGGGATGATCGGCTGGTTCTCGGTCATCGTCTCTCCGAATGGTGCGGCCACGGTCCAATCCTCGAGGAAGACATCGCGCTGACGAACATCGCGCTCGATCTCATCGGGCAGGCCAATCTGTTTCTCGAACTGGCAGGACGGGCTGAAGGGAAGGGGCGCGATCAGGACGCACTCGCGTATTTTCGGGAAGCCGTCGACTATAGGAACTTGCTGCTCGTCGAGCTGCCGAAGGGTGACTTTGCCTTCACGATCGCGCGCCAACTGGCGTTCAGCGTGTATTCGTTTCTTCAGTTCGAGGCCCTGGTAAAATCCACGAACGAGGATCTCGCGGGCATCGCGGCGAAAGCAGCGAAGGAAGCCAAGTATCATGTTCGGCATAGCGCGGATTGGTTGATCAAGCTCGGCGACGGGACCGACGAGAGTCACGAGCGCGCGCAGCGGGCGGTCGATGAGATCTGGCGCTACACGGGCGAGATGTTTGTCGCCGATGACGTCGATCGTGCGGCAGTGGCCATCGGTCTGGGCGTTGATCCGTCGACCCTCGGGGACCCCTGGCGCGGGCACCTCGATGATGTATTGAAGCGTGCGACGCTGATCGTGCCAGAAGTGAAGTTCATGCAGCGCGGTGGGCGGACGGGGAATCATACCGAGCATCTCGGTCACATATTATCGGAGATGCAGATCGTCGCGCGTTCGTTTCCGACGGGCGGGTGGTAATGCAGGCGGAGCTTACGACCGAGGCGGTGTGGGAGTTCCTGGATCAGGTGATGGATCCCGAAGTCCCGGTGCTCAGCGTCGTGGGGCTCGGGATCGTTCGCGATGTCCGGCTGGATCCTGACGGGGTTACGGTCGTAATCACACCGACCTACTCCGGCTGCCCGGCGATGCACGTGATCGAGCGGGACATCGTCACGGGCCTCGCCGCGCACGGCGTAGGGTTGGTGCGGGTGGAGACTGTGTTCAGCCCAGCGTGGACGACGGAGTGGATGTCGGATGACGCAAAGGCAAAGCTCGTCGCGTACGGAATCGCTGCGCCTGCAAAGACGAACGATGACGGAGGACTAGTGACGCTGACGCGGCGTGGTGCGGTAGCGTGCCCCTATTGCCGATCGACAAAGACAACGCTGAGGAGCGAGTTCGGCTCGACGGCGTGCAAGTCCATCCACTACTGCGACAGCTGTAGTCAGCCGTTCGAGGGTTTCAAGGCGATATAGGAGATATTCGCTGCAGCGAACGGACGCTCGGCCTAGGCGGAGAGAACTCTCTCAACTGCCGCGGCGATCCGCTCAGCGCTCGGCAGCACGGCCTCGAGCAAAACAGGATGGTATGGCATCGGCACATCCTCGACCGCGACCCGCTCAACCGGTGCGTCCAGTGCCCAGAACGCCTCCTGAGCGATAGTTGCCGCGATTTCCGCGCCGAAGCCGGCGGTGAGATTGTCCTCGTGGACGATGACGCAGCGGCCCGTCTTTCTCACCGATGTGAGGACAGCGTCACGATCCCAGGGCGCAACCGTGCGGAGATCGAGCAGTTCCACTTTGCCCTCGAGGGTCGCGGCGACCTCACGACAGCGGTGCACGAGCGCTCCCCACGTCACCAGTGTCAGGTCCGTTCCCGTTGTCAGCGTCGCGGCCTTGCCGAATGGCAGTACGTAATCGTCGCCGGGGTATCGCGAACTGCCGTCGCTGGTCATGAGCAATGAGCGATGCTCGAAGAACACCGATGGATTGGGGCTGCGCATGGCAAAGCGAAGCAGGCCGACCGCGTCGGCGGCGTTCGAAGGCATGGCAATCTGCCACCCGTACATGTGGGCGAACCGCACTTCGTCGCTGAGCGAATGCCACGGATCGCCGACGTCCTTGCCGAAGCCGCCTGGCATTCTGACAACGATTGGCGCTGCGAAGCGGTTCGCGGTACGCCACCGCATGGTGCCGCAATTGTTCAGCTGCTCTGTCGCTGGGTCAGCGTACTTCCTGAACTGGATTTCAGTCACGGGCATCAGCCCGGCAATCGCCATGCCGACCGCTCGACCAATGATGCCTTCTTCCGAAAGGCTCGTGTCGAAGACACGTGAATCGCCAAATCGCTTCTGCAGGCCCTCGGTGACGAGATGCACTCCACCCTTCCGCCCAACGTCCTCGCCAAACACGAGGGCCTTCGGGTTGACCTCGAGTTCTCTGGCGAGGGTACGGCGTACGGCCTCGGCAAAGCGAATCAGCGGGCCTTCGTTCTTCGCGATGGTGGCGGAGGGCAGGGCATGGCGTTCCGACAACCGCAGCCCCCCATACGCAGTATCGGTCTCCGACGCAGACGTGCCACCACCCTTTCCGCGCGCGACGGGTCCATCCTCCGCATACACAAAACGCTTCACATTCGTCGGGTCCGGATTCGGCCTCGCCCGCGCCGCGACGAGCCCCTTTTCGACGTTGCGCGCCACCTCGGCCTCGAGCTCGGCCCACTGGCCGGCCGTCATCATCGCCGGAACGATGTGCGCCTTGAGGCGTGCAAGGGGGTCGCGCGCCGTGTCAGCCTCGATCTCGGCCTCGCTGCGGTAGCCGAACTGATTGTCGGGGCCGGAATGGCTGCTCAGGCGCGGCACCGTGAGCCTGACGAGCGCTGGTCCGCCTCCGCCGCGAACATGATCGACGCACTCGGTCATCAACGTGGCCGTTTGCGCCGGATCGCACCCGTCGCCGTTCCGGATAAACAGGTTCCGGAATGAGCCAAGATTCCGTGCGATGTCGGCGCCCGGCGTCTGCATGTCGCCGCGCACCGAAATCCCAAGGCCGTTGTCTTCGATGTAAAACAGCATTGGCAGCTCAAGCGTGGTCGCCATGGTCAGCGCCGACCAGAACCCGTTTGTCGCGACAGAGGCTTCGCCTCCGAGAACAACGCCCATCGCGCCAGTCCACGACCGATCGCCGAGCACCGTCTCATGATAGCGAATCGACTGGGCCCACCCGGCGCACGGTGTGTACTGCGAGCCGACGTCGCCTGACATTGGCAGGACGATCGGGCCGTTGCGATTCGGCAGATTGCAGACGACGCCAATGTCGCGTCCGTCGCTGAACCCGCCGGCGCGACCAAGGGGACTGCCAAAGGCGTCGTCGATGGTCAGGCCGAGCGAAAGGAGCAGTGGACGCGACCGATAGTAGGCGCTCGCCGCATCGTGCCGGTGATTGACGAGGGAGCCGAGGATCACCTGGGCGACGTCATGCCCGCGTGCGGAAAACTGATAGAGCACAAGGTGGTCGCGGTGTGTCGTCGCCTTGTTCTTGTTTGCGAACTCCTCGGTGCCGTCGATAGCGCGTGAGACGAGGACGTGGTAGGCGATCGTCCGCCAATCGAGCCGATCTGCCGATGGCACCGGTCGGGTCTTGCGCGTGGTTGGGGTCGGGGACGGTGTCACGGCCAGTAATCTCGCCCGGAGGCGGTCGGTTTGGGAGGAGCGCATTTCACCCGTGGTCGAGGGCAATAACGCCATCGCTTCGCCCCGAGCGTCCCTCTCGGTATTTTCCCAGCAATGACTGCCGGCTCTGAAGCGCTTCTGCTGCGAGAGGATCGGGATGGCGTTGCCTCGCTGACGCTGAACCGGCCGACGGTTTTGAACGCGTTTAACCGGGCGCTGTCGGGCGAGCTCGTCGCCGCGTTGGATCAGATTCGCGGCAATGACATGATCCGGGCGGTCGTCCTCACCGGAAGCGGGCGGGCCTTTTGCGCCGGCCAGGATCTTGCCGAGGCGATCCCGAAAGGCAACGAGAATCCGGATCTGGGCGCGATCGTCAAGGCGGTCTACACGCCGGTGATCCGCGGAATCCGGACGCTCGAGAAACCGGTCGTGTGCGCGGTGAACGGCATCGCTGCCGGCGCGGGGGCGATGCTCGCGCTGCTTTGCGACATTGTCGTTGCGTCGCCCGAGGCATCGTTTGTCTGGTCTTTTACGAAGATCGGCGTCATACCCGACACCGGCGGCACGTTTCTTCTGCCGCGAATTGTCGGGCTACAACGCGCGTCGGCGTTGACGATGCTCCACGATAAGCTGTCGGCCGAGCAGGCACGTGAATGGGGATTGATTTACCGTGTCTCGGCGGCCGGCATGGTCGTTGCCGAGGCGCAGGAAATCGCCGCGAAGCTGGCAGCGATGCCGACCCGCGCGCTTGGCCTCACCAAGCGGGGCTTCAACCACTCGCTCGGGCTCGATCTCGAGGAAGCGATGTCGTTCGAGGAGGGTCTCCAACGAGAAGCCGGGCTGAGCGGTGACTACAAGGAAGGCGTGAAAGCGTTTCTCGAGAAGCGCGCCCCGAAGTACACCGGCCGGTAAGTGACGACCCTTCAGGATACGACGGTCGGCGTCGTTGGTGCGGGCGCGATGGGGAGCGGGATTGCTCAGGTCGCGGCGGCGGCAGGGCACAGAGTCATTCTTGGGGACGCGTTGGCCGGAGCGACTGCCAAGGCTCGCTCGTCGATGAGCAAGGCACTCGACCGGGAAATCGAAAAGACGAAAATGTCCCGGGCCGATGCCGACGCGTTGCTCGGGCGCATCACCTGGCACGAGCGGCCGCTCATGGATGACGTCGGAATATTCGCCACGTGCGGCCTCGTCATCGAAGCGATTGTGGAAGACATCGAGGCGAAGCGCAGACTGTTTGCGGGTCTCGAATCCGTTGTCGGACGGGACGCCATTCTGGCGACGAACACCTCATCGCTGTCGGTGACGGCGATCGCGTCTTCGTGCACGCATGCCGGCCGAGTGATCGGGCTCCACTTCTTCAACCCCGCTCCGGTATTGCCGCTTGTCGAGGTTGTCCCGTGGGTCGGCACACGGTCGACGATCGTCAGCGCCTGTCAGGCGCTGATGTCGGCGTGGAAGAAGACGCCGGTCGTCGCTTCGGACACCCCCGGGTTCATCGTCAATCGCATCGCGCGTGCGTACTATGGCGAGTCCATTCGCATTGCCGAAGAAGGTATTGCCGACTACGCGACGATCGACGGGGCGATGCGCGACCTGGGCAAGTTTCGTATGGGGCCGTTCGAACTGATGGACTTCATCGGCAACGACGTGAACTTCGCGGTCACGCGATCGGTGTTCCAGGGGTTCTATGGGGACGCCCGGTATCGCCCGTCTCTCACCCAGCAGCGCCTCGTCGAGGCAGGTTTTCTCGGGCGGAAGACCGGGCGCGGGTACTTCGATTACACCGACGGCGTGGTGAAGCCGATGGCCACGACCGACCCGATCGTTGCCTTGCATGTCTTTGAGCGCGTCATTGCGATGCTCATCAACGAAGCGGTGGACGCCGTGCACCTCAACGTTGCGTCGCCCGCCGATATCGATGTGGCGATGGTTCGCGGCATGAATTACCCGAAAGGCCTTCTCGCCTGGTGCGACGAGATTGGAGCCGGGCGGGTGCTATCGTGGATGACCCATCTTCGCGATGAGTTCGGCGAGGACCGGTATCGTCCCAGCCCGCTCCTCCGCCGGATGGCCAATCAGAACACGAGGTTCTTTGCGTGAAAACGAATTCATCGGGCGGTGACCAGGCACTGGCGGAGCGAGTTGTTGCCGGGATGATGTCAAAGGACGCCTTCAGCAAGTGGCTGGGCATTTCGGTGTCGCGGGTCTCGCCGAACGCCGTGACGACGCATTTGTTGGTCAGACCCGACATGGTCAACGGTTTCGGCGTCGCGCACGGCGGGATTGCCTACTCCCTCGCTGACAGCGCCCTCGCGTTCGCCTCAAACACGCACGGCAGCGTGACCGTGAGCGTCGACAACGGCATCACTTATCCAGCGGCGGTTCATGTCGGCGACGAGTTGACGGCGGTCGCCGAAATGGAGTCGTCGACAAAAAGGCTCGGGTTCTTTCGGGTAACGGTGACCAATCAGGATGGACTGAAAGTGGCCGGCTTCAGAGGTACCGTGTACAAGACGGAGAAGGTTCATGGCGCGGCGAAGGACGGTGGATTGGTGGATTAGCCAGTTGGAAGTGGAGGCCAACACGAGTATTCCCGATTGCTGATTCGCCAGATCGCTATTCCCCCAACACATCAATCCACACATGCCGGACGCTTTCATCATCGATGGAACCAGAACCGCCATTGGCAGCCTGGGGGGCGGACTTTCCGACGTCCGGCCCGACGACATGGCCGCGCATGTCATCATGGAACTCATGCGGCGTCATCCGGACGTGGACCCGGCCGCCATCAGTGACGTCGTGCTGGGTAACGCGAATCAGGCAGGGGAGGACAATCGCAACGTCGCGCGCATGGCGGCTCTGCTCGCCAGTCTGCCCGTGACCGTGCCGGGTGAAACGGTCAATCGGCTATGCGCATCGGGAATGGCTGCGATTGCCAATGCCGCGCGGGCGATCAAGACGGGTGAAGGCGATCTGTTTATCGCCGGTGGAGTCGAAAGCATGACGCGTGCGCCGTACGCGCTGTCGAAGGGGACAAAGCCGTTTGCGCGCGACATGGAGCTGTTCGATACAACGCTCGGCTGGCGATTTGTCAATCCGAAGATGAAGGCGATGCACGGAACGGACTCGATGGGTCAAACCGCTGAAAACGTGGCGGAGAAGTACGGGGTGTCGCGCGAGGACCAGGATGCCTTTGCTGTTCGCTCGCAACAGAAGGCAGCGAAGGCGCAGTCTTCAGGTCGGCTTGCCGCGGAAATCTCGGCGGTTGCCATTCCCCAGAAGAAAGGAGAGCCGGTTCGCTTTGACCGGGACGAGTTCATCAGGCCCGACACGTCGCGCGAGGTGCTCGCACGGCTGAAGCCGGCGTTTCGCACCGACGGCAAGGGATCGGTGACCGCCGGCAATTCGTCGGGATTGAACGACGGTGCGGCTGTGCTTCTGCTGGCGTCCGCCGTCGCCGTGAAGCAATTCGGCCTTCGGCCTCGGGCGCGGGTCGTTGCCGCCGCTGTGGCTGGTGTCGAACCGCGCTTGATGGGCATGGGTCCGGTGCCGGCGGCGCGGCTCGCGCTTGGGCGAGCGGCGAAGACGATAGCGGACATGGGCGTCATCGAACTGAACGAAGCGTTCGCAGCGCAGTCGCTGGCGGTGTTACGGGAACTCGGGGTTGCCGACGATGACCACCGGGTCAATCCCAACGGCGGCGCCATCGCGCTCGGTCATCCGCTCGGCATGTCGGGCGCACGCCTGGTCCTGACCGCAATGCACGAGCTCGAGGCGACGAACAAGCAGTTCGCTTTGGCAACGATGTGCATTGGTGTTGGGCAGGGGATGGCGATGGTGATCGAGCGAACATGACTGCGCGATGAGCTGCTATGAGTTTGACGGTTTTGTGCCGGTCGTTCACGAAACGTCCTTTGTGCACCCGCACGCCGCGGTCACGGGCAACGTCATCATCGGTCGCAACGTCTACGTTGGGCCGGGCGCGGCGATTCGCGGGGACTGGGGCGGTGTCGTCATTGGGGATGGCTGCAACGTTCAGGAGAACTGTGTCATTCACATGTTTCCCGGGACCGTCGTCACGCTCGAGGACGCGGTCCACATGGGGCATGGTTCGATCGTGCACGGCGGTCGGATCGGCCGCAACACGCTGATCGGAATGAACGCCGTGATCATGGACAATGTGGAGATCGGCGCCGAATGTGTCATCGGAGCGCTGACGTTCGTCCCGGCGGCGATGAAGATTCCGGCGCGAAAAGTGGTCGTTGGAAATCCGGCGAAGATCGTCAAAGACGTGACGGACGAGATGATCTCCTGGAAAACTGACGGAACCAAGTTGTATCAGTCGCTACCGGGTTCGATGAGGGAGAGCTGGAAGGAGTGTCAGCCGCTGCGGGCGGTCCCCGAGGGTCGGGCGAAGCAGTCGGCAGCATACAAGACCTGGCCGGAGAGTCGGTAGCGGTCTGATGCCAGGGCCCTGCAGACGCGGCAGCGTTCCCGTCTACAGTGCCGCCAAGAGAATCGCTCGGACATCGTCGCGCGATGCCGGACGCGGATTCGGGTATGGCGTAACGGTGACTTCGTCGGCGGCACGATCGAGGTCGCGTTCGCGGAGGCCGAGTGCCGAAAGCGTCGCGGTGACACCGATAGACCGATTGAGGGCAACGAGGCCAGCCGCGACGTCGTCGCTGCCGAGCGCACGGGCGAGACGCGTCATTGCCTGAGGGGCGCTGGATGAATTGAACGCGACGACGTGTGGCAGCACGACGGCATGAGTCAGCGCGTGTGAAAGCGCAAACGTGCCGCCGAGCACGTGACAGATCCGATGATGCAAGCCCATCGCCGCTTCGTCGAGCGCCCGACCGGCAAGATGCGCTCCGGCAAATACGGTCGACCGCGCTTCGAGATCGGTGCCCCGCGCGACGACAGACGGCAGGCTGTGGGCTAACAATCGAACCGCCTCTTCGGCGATCTCCAGGGTCTCTCTGGTCGCATTCGCGGCGTACATCGATTCGACCGCATGAGCCATCGCGTTCATTCCGCTTGCGGCGCTGATGTCGGCAGGAAGCCCGAATGTCAGTGCGGCGTCATAGATCACGAGGCGTGGCTTCACCATCCGGTCGCGACCCGTCTGCTTGCCGTTGCCGTCGGTCTGCCCCCAGATCGATGTCATCTCGGAACCAGAGTACGTCGTCGGCACGGCGACGAGCGGAGTACCCGATTCTTTCACGATCGCCTTGCCAAGCCCGATTGCCGAGCCGCCGCCGACGGCGACGCACACGTCGGCGCCAACGGCCCGAAAGCGCGCGAGTGCTTTTGCGACGACAGCCACCGGCACATGCTCGCGTGCGGCGCTGTAGACTTCGATCAGCGAGTCGCCAAGCAGTTCCTGCGGCGGAGCGAGTGCGGCGGCACGTCCGCCGGTTGAGACGACGAAGGCGCGGTGCAGCCCAAGACTATCGAGTTGGGAGCGCAGCTCAAGGACTGCGCCGGGAGCGAACAGAAGTCGCGTGCCGGGAAGGTCACGGTTGAACCTCAGCGGCGCGATCACGTCGCGCCTCGGCAAGCCGCCCTTGCCGCTCACGCGCTTTTCAGCACCTCGTCGAGCACCGATCGCACCTCGGCGATTTCGTCCACGTTCACGAGATGGCCCATTCCGGGGTACAGCTTTCGCGTCACGCGCGCGCCGACCGCCTTGAACACCGCCTCGCTCTCGATCACACGAGTTGCGGGGATGTGCGCATCGACATCGCTGCAACCGAGAAAGACCGGCGTGCCGTCGAGTGTGCCCGTCACGTCGTGCCAGGTGGTGCCTGGTGGCCCGACGAGCCCACCGCTGAGAGCCAGCAGGCCGCCGTAGCGACGCGGGTGTCTGATCATGAACTCTGACGAGAGGCAGGCGCCTTGTGAGAAACCGAGCAGGACGATCTTGCGCGACGGGAATCCCCGAGTCAGCAGGTCGGCGACCACCGATTCGATCACGCCAAGGGCGGAGCTCAAACCCGGCTCGTTCTTTTCGCGCGGAGCCATGAAGCTGAGGGGATACCAAGTTCCGCCGCCGGCCGCCGGCGCGATGCACGCGAATTGCGGCCGGTCGAATGCCGCCGCAAGGCCGAGGATATCATCTGGTCCGGCTCCGCGGCCGTGAATCATGATGATGGCCGCGGCGGCTTTGTCGAGCGCCGTGCCGGCGTACTTCGGCGGTTGGTTGTCGTGTGGTCCCATATTGGAACTAATAACGGATCGCCGGAAGGGCGGCCTCAATCTCGGCTCGATTCGCTTCTTCCCATGGGGGAAGCTTGAGCCCGCGTCCGAGATCTTCGACTGGCTCGTCGATC
>Ga0315281_10007880_pt1 | contig 14917 bp, 12 predicted proteins | sample YL17G07_0_MG_FD_204540 | JGI IMG/M metagenome (GOLD analysis project Ga0315281, IMG submission 204540) | Sediment microbial communities from Yellowstone Lake, YNP, Wyoming, USA - YL17G07_0 | ecosystem: Environmental > Aquatic > Freshwater > Lake > Sediment | place: USA: Wyoming | collected...
TTCAAGATGGCCGTCGGCGCGCTCTATAAAAAGCGGCTGATCCGGATCGAGAAGGACGGCCTCCGGCTGATCGAATAAAACGGCCACCCGGATTGAGGGCGGCTCACTTCCCTGCTTCCATCGGCTCGATCCAAATCGCTGCTGACCTCGTGCTTTGGGCGCTAAAAAGGGCTGCGTCGTCTAGATCTTAGGAAGAGTCCCCTGAGTTCATTTGACAACGGAAATTCAGTGTAGTATGTTTCTATACATAGTGAGGGGGATCGATGGATCAGGAACACCTAGTCGCGATCGATCAAAAAGTTATTGATCGTGATCAGCGGGAATCGATCCGCGATTCTCATCTACTCATTGAAACAGCGACCCTTAATTTTCTTCTGGAAGCGATAGATCCTCTAGTCCTTCCGCCTTACAAGGGATCGACGTTTCGTGGGGCTTTAGGTTCTTCTCTACGTCGAATCACGTGTAAAACCGACGCCCCGATCTGCCGCGACTGCGATCACGCGACGGCGTGCGTCTACTCGTATATTTTCAACACCCCGCCGCCGCCTGGCTCGGATCGGATGAAAAAGGCCGAAACGGCGCCCCATCCTTTCGTGATTGAACCGCCTCTCGAAGAAAAGCAATTTTATAATCCGGGCGATCGGCTAGCTTTCGGCCTATTATTGATCGGTCGGGGAATCGAGTTGGCCGAGATATTTATCGAAGCGATCGAATCCATGGGAGAACGGGGCCTGGGAAACAAAAAAGAATCCCGCGGCCGCGTCCGAATCACTTCGATAAAAAATTCAGAAAAAAGGGATGTGATAAGTCGCGACGCACTTGCGGCTGATCTTCCGAGAAAGCAGATTCCGATCGACCGATTCCCAACCGCGGATTTTAACAGGATTTCGAAATCCGATTTTGCTATTTCATTTATAACCCCCGCACGTTTTTGCATCGATCAACAACCTATAGGCCCGCGCGATTTTACTTTTTCGCTATTGATCCGCCATCTCGTCAGACGCATATCGCTCGTCGATTATTTCCATGGAAGCGGCGGCCGATCGGGATGGAATGCCCACGAGATCATAGAAGCCGCCGATCGAGTACGCATCCGCGACAACAATTTATCCTGGTTCGATTGGGAGCGGTTCTCTACGACCCAAAACAAACGAATGGCCTTGGGGGGTTTAGTCGGAAACGCTGTTTTCGATTCTAATGTCGAGCCGTTTCTCCCCTTCCTCCGCGCTGGGGAAGTACTCCACGTAGGGAAGAACACCACCTTTGGGTTGGGAAAATATTTCTTAAATAATTCGATAGGAGACCGATATGGATATTTATCTTGATCCATTGCGTACTTACACGATCTTTCTCCTCCCCTTTGCTTATCAACCGGAAATTAAAGGAAGCAAAGAAAACCCTGAATTTTCAGATGATCCGATGTGGCGTCCTTTGGATTGGCTAAAAGCATCCGAGCCGTCAGCCGAAGAAATAGTGGAATTCAAGAAAAAATTAGAATTGGAATATCCGCAACAGCCAAACAAAATCGATGGCGCTGTCCAGGAATTCATCCGTGAGACTAAATCTGAACGCTCATCTGTATGGCGCCTCCAATACTATATGCCTGAAACAAATTACGTTCTTTATCGTCATGCTCGCTGGTTCGAATTAAGTAATTTTGATGGCTCGGCAATTCATCAATTCTCGAATGCATCCAAATCGGGATTACGCTTGCAACCCCAAACGCAGGAAATATCTTCTCAGCCAGTCGACGTTCATTGGATTCGGCTCATTTTATTCGAATATTCGGCGGTTGAATCTAAAGATAAATCGGGTTCAATCCCATTCGCACGAAACGGCATATTGGCCATAAAACTCGGCTTTCATAAAGAAAGTAAGCCGACCATAGAACACTTGCTCCTGCTCAACGAAGCATTCCGATATTACAAAATCCCCTATTATCAGCATCCAAAATATGGATTTAAGCGTCACGATATTATAGCTGGACTCGCCGGTCCCCACGAAAACGCGGCACGCGCGAGATCATACTGGGAAATGTGGGATTCACTTCTTGCCTACCCAGTCCGAGATAATGCCTGCTCATTCAACTTAATGCCCAAAGAATGGCATGACAACGCGCGCGAACAAGCGATGGCGGATAATATTGGTGATTCAATATCCAATTTCGAAAAATTATTAGATTCGTCTCTTACCGGATCGAAACCCAGTTGGGACATCTATCCTGATAATCGCGCATTTGTCTGGACGTGCGTAAAATTAGTCGACGAAAAACAATTCACGATGTTTCCAGAATTCCCTGAATATTTCAAAGAAATCAAAAAAGACGAATTCTACAAATACAACGTTTGGCATGCATTATTAGATGTCGATGCCAAAGCCGACGAAATTGAAGCATTCCGATATGATTGGCTTAAGAATAGAACTTATATGCGTTGGGCAAAGGAAGGCAGTTTATATGGGTTCAACAATTATTCGGTCGCTTTATTTGGGAATCCAATGGACCATATCGTATGGCATTTTGAGACTATATACTTGGATATGGGATTGATGTTACTCCAGGTTCGTACCAGCTTATTCAGATTGAGCCAACAAATTAGCTTCGATTCAAAAGATCGTATTCGCGGCATAAGAACGAAATGGGAAAAACTCTTCAGGGATCTACGGGGCTATTTTGCAGCCTTCGTGAATCTATATCAATTCCCTCTTCTATCGACTCAACAACAAGGCATCGAACTATATACAAAAATGCGGAAATGGCTTGATGTTGATGAGATTTATCAAGAAGTCAAATCCGAAATCGAATCGACGCATGAACACGCCGAACTCGATGCTGAAAAATCCACGGAGGAAGGGCTACGAACTTTAACAATTTATGGATTGGCGATTGCCGCCGGCGCCCTTGTCGGGCAAGTTTTTGGAATGTCGTATATTTTTCATGATCTCGCACATTGGACTTCTTGCCGCTCGTTCATAATTCAATTAGTATCCCTCCTCGTTTTCGGGGTTATAGGCGGTTTCGCGGCTCACCAACGGCTTAAAAAGGGGAGAAAGATAAGCGGAAGGAGAAAAAAATGATTTTTAGAGTTGGGAGGAAATTATGGCCACGTTAACCATCAAACTCAAACAACATACTCCGATCGTTCATTTTCAAAGCGATCGTGCTTATGCAACAATCCGCGCGACCGAGCTAAAGCCGAAATTAGATAAATTCCTTATCGATAAAGATCCGAGTTTGCCCGTTAACGAAAAAGGGGCCTTAGATTATAAGGTAAGAATATCGTTAATAAAAAATCGAGTTTATCCAATTCCTGACAGATTCCCCCTTTTTTTTGGAAATATGGGAGAACACGATCCGCAACGTCGAAAAGAATTCGTTTATTCTGATGATCTGCTTGATATCGAATTCTTTTCCTATAAAACTGCAATACTTGCGATCATTCGCGATCATTGCCGAGAATTCTTCATGAAGAATAATTTCGGCACGCGTCAATCGAAAGGCTTCGGGTCTTTTTTCCTAGAGTCAATAAACGGTCAAGCGGTTCGGGAACCATTTCCTTTAAAGTATCATTTTTCCATAAAGAGGATAGAAGATCCTCCCGAAATTTGGAGGATATTATTCTTTGATCTTAGCTTATTCTACAATTCCTTGCGCGCGGGAATTAATCTGCCACATATACCTTTTTATTTTAAATCTATGATGTTTCTTTATTTTAAGGCGAAAAATGTGCGATGGGATAAAAGATCTATAAAAGAAGTATATTTTCAAAGGGATATTCCGAATGAGCAACGAATACACTCCGACCGGAATGGTCCTATTGTTTGGGACCATACAACCTCATATGGACAAAACAATTTTTTGGTTAAAGATTTGTTGGGACTCTCGACGGCTGAAGTATGGCATAGACCTGATAGAAGCAGACCTGTGATAACCAAAGAACATATTGATGGAATCATAAAAAGATTTAAGTCGCCGATATATTTTAAACCGATAATTATGCCATATGGTTTCGAAGTATGGTTCGATGCGGAAGCAGTAAATCCTTATTATGGTGGAAAGACATTTAATATTAAAAGGGACAATCGTGGAACTCTTCAATTAATTACGCCCGATCTTAATAAGCCAAATCCTATATTTGATATCCATGATTTTATTTCTTTTTCGATAAAACAAAATCTTTCGATGCATGTAGATACGAAATTTCACCAAACGCCCCATTTTAAAAACCTGACCAGAATATATAAGGAAATATCCGCAAATCTTCGGGGAGTCGTTTAATGAACAACTACATCGGTGTGACGGTCGGCCCTATATACAAAACTCTCCTAAACGCCAAGAAAACTCGCGAACTTTGGGTCGGCAGTTATATCTTTTCTTATATCATGAGAGAGATCATTAAGCATTTCTATGATAAGGGACGCGTTTTCGTTATCCCCTTTGTAAGCAAAGATTGTCTATCGAAACGCAATGGCATCGGGATGTTCCATGACCGTTGTATTTTCAAATCTGAGGCAAGTGACCTTGCCGACATGCGTAAAAAGGCAGACGAGATACTCGGAGACATCGGCGAGAAGTGGGGCAATCGCGAATATGCAAAAAAATATTTTCAACTTTCATGGTGCGAGCTGGATGAAAACGGCAGTTATAAAAATGTCGTCGAGAGAATGAACAGAGCGCTTGATGTTATTGAACTCCATCATAAGTTCATTCCTGAAGAAGATCGAAACTTCATAACCGAGGCATTGAAAAATAAATCATACATATTCTATAAGGAAGCAGGCCGAATCCTTGAACATTTCCCTTCTATCCCCGAGATCGCAACACGAGGCCTTAACTTGCCCGAAGGATTCTTCGATGAACATGATAAAGAAGACGACCCACTCTACGAGCTAATAAAAACAGAAATACAAACAAGATACGGGGAGAATAATAGACAAAATGTAAAACCTTATTCATTGAAAAAATTCTTCAAATATATCGCCATAGTTAAGGCCGATGGAGATAATCTCAGCAAGACCATCGCGAACCTACCGGACAACAGCGCTTTTAGCGAATTCTCGAAAAAACTATTCGATTTTTCAATAGAAGCACATAAAAGAATTGAGTCTTTTGGGGGAACGACGGTATTTGCGGGGGGCGACGATCTGTTGTTCTTCGCGCCGCTAAAAAACAGAGACAAAAATGTTTTCGGCTTAATCGAGGAACTTAGCGAACTTTATCAAAGTTTTGTCCCAGACGGTTCCGCTCTTTCATTCGGCGTTTCGCTCTCTTACTATAAATACCCGCTATATGAGGCATTGCAGGATGTGAATGATTTGTTAAACGAGGCCAAAAATGGCGAAAAAAATGCCGTCGCCGTACGCTTGCTTAAACATAGTGGAAAAGAAGCCGCCATGGTTCTCAGCAAATCATCTCTTTACAGCGTCTTTAGTAAGCTGACTCAATATAGCCTCTCGGATTCTCGCCTCTTAACTTCTCTCATTGCCACTCTTACTCAACAATCTTGCATCCTTGATCAAATTGGCGCCGACTCAAAACGTATCGAGAATTTCCTCGCTAATTCATTCAATGAAGAGATCCATAAAAAGAATGCGGAATTTATGAAAGCGCTCAGCGAAATCATTTGCCGGATTTACGCTGATGCGAAGCTCAGCGATGAATATGCAAAACGCAATGCGTTGTTTTCGATGCTCAAGACAGCGACTTTCTTGCAGGAGGATTAATCAATGGCACGATATCTCATAACCCTACGCCCGATTGACTCCTATTTTTTCGGAGGCGCAATAACTTTTGGTGATGGCGGAAATTTGAACTATCTCGTCAAATCGGAAAAAATGCCCCAGCAAACGACGATACTCGGCATGTTAAGAAAAGAAATTTTAAAACAACATGGGCCGTATCACAAAAATATTAATGACTATACAAATGAGGAAAAAGTAAAGATCTACGAAAAAATAGGTAAACTCCCATTCTCCGAGAAAGGCCCAAACGATTTTGGCGCGATAAAAAGCATCTCCCCTATCTATATAAAGGATGGGAAAATACATTATATCCCGGTGCCGCTCGATTTTAGCATAAAGTACAAGGATATAAGTGCCGGGACATACGGTTCTAATGCAATGACCAAGGATAAAACTTCCATTCCCTCGCTTGAAGAATACAAGCCCAAGATTGCACTTCCCCGTGGTTTCATCGCTGACAACGGGAAAAGCAGAATTGAGAATGATGAGGATAAAGACAAAGGCATTTTCCAACCTGTCGAAAAGGTCGGTATCAGGAAAAATCCGGCTGGCGGCGCCGATGAAGAAGCCTACTACAAGCAGACCCGTTATATGCTGAAAGAAGATTTTCGCTTCGCTCTTATCTTTGAGAGCGATCTGGAACTAAAAGACAGCATTGTCGAAATGGGGGGTGAGCGAAGCACTTTCGAGATGATAGCAAAAGCTACACCTCTCGTTTTTTCGAAGATTTTCGAGAACGTTCACGCACCTAAAAACGGCGTTCTTCTTTTTGCCGATTCGTTCGCCCCAGCTGATATTTACGACCTATGCGACTTCGCGATCACAGAGATTATTTCATTTCAACACTTCAGTGATCACAGTAAAAACATCGAAAGATCTCCTATCTATCATTTATTAAAACGCGGCTCTGTTCTCTACGGAAACGCCGAAAAAGTAGAACAGGCGCTTAACAGGCCGCATCTCGCCAAAGTCGGATTCAATATCGTCCAAACGATAAATAGGGAGGCATGATTATGACGAACCACATCTACACCATTCATTGCGTTACCAATCTGCATGTAGGGAGCGGCGAAACTATTGGTATTATCGACAAGACGGTTCAACGCGACTCGATCACAGATCGTCCCTTAATCCACGGTTCAAGCCTCAAAGGAGCGCTTCGCGAATATTGCGAAAACGAAGATCAACCCTTCGTGCAAGCCGTGTTTGGCAGCGATATACAAAGCTCACCGCAGGGAACGACCGTGGGCTTGTACCGTTTCTTCAGCGCCCACCTTATATCAATGCCGCTCCGTAGTGACAAACAACCTTATTTTAACGTCACGTGCCCCGGCGCAATACGTTATCTTTTAAAATTGGCGGAAAGCCTTAAAATCACACTGGCGATGAAAAAGGCGCTTACCCAGTTCGCCAGCCTAAATCCTGGCACAGAAGCGATCGTATTAGACCCGACTGCGAATGATGGCAGAATCGAAGAATTCGTCACTCGTCATCAACCCTCCGCCTATATTGAAAATATAAAAGAAATCGTCGGCGATTTTCCGGCGCTGATAAGTGATAAGAGCCTATCCGATATCTGTAAAAACGAACTTCCGGTTGTTGCCCGAAATTGTCTCGATAATGGGAAGAGCACCAATCTGTGGTATGAAGAGATCGTCCCGCGCGAAAGCCGCTTTGTCTTTGGCCTGATCGGCGATAGCAAATACGACAGTCAATTTGAGGCGGCGTTGTCGGAGAACCTTATTCAAATAGGCGGCAACGCGACAGTGGGTTATGGCTTCACCAAGATCCGAAAACTTGTCTAGAGGGGGATACCATGAAAAAGCGAGTGGAAACTTATATTCCTAATGCTTTAAAAGCCTTACAAGATGCCAACATAGTTATTAGCGGCAAATATGATAACGAATATGCTGGCTATATATCAGCGTTTGGTCCCTCTGTGATACAGGCAGGGCTCATTCCAACCGTAGCTTTTTATGGTCGCAAGAGCGGTGACGCCGATCGTAAAAAAGTGGGCGATGCGATTCTTAAAGTCGTTGCCCCGAACGAAAATCATCAAGAATTTTTATTTTATGTTCTTGCCCACGATAATGACCGCGATGAAACGAAACGAAAAATACTCGACGCGATTGTCGCGCTTAAACTCGCAATCCGCACATTCGAAAAGAACGAAAAAAAGAGAGGCGAATGATGAACGGCAATGCGGGATATCTATTCTACAAGGATTATTTCAAAGGGCTGAGTTGGGACGAAGCCTCCAAAGAAAATGACAGAGTACGTCTTTCTGAAAAATCGGCGGCCATTATTGGAATACCGTGGAGTTCGATCGCAATAAATTCCGTCCCAGAAACCCATTTCATTTTGAAAACCCGCGCTCCTGGACTGCTACTTGGCAGCGGTGTAGCCCACGAAGCCGGTATCGAGAATGAATTCAAACTCGGACTTTACTTCGATCATACATCTGGATGGCCATACGTTCCCGGTTCTTCTATTAAGGGCGTTCTTCGAAGCGCGTTTAAACATCCGGATTATATTAGCGATCTGACGAAAATCCCGCTTCCCGATGTTCCGACTCTTGAAAAAGAGATTTTTGCGGGAATTAGGAAAGATAAAGAGTTGGCGAAATACGAACGCGATTGCTTCCTCGATGCCCATATCACTAAAGCACCGTTTCCATTTCTTAATGACGACTACATTACGCCGCATAAGCATAAGGATAGAAAACTGGCGTACCTCGATCCATTTATCGACCCCGTGCCAATCCGATTTCTCAAAATAGAGCCTGGGGTTGAATTTACCTTCTCGTTCATTCTTAACGATAGCGGAATACTGGATTTCAACAAAGTGAAAAAGTGCGAACTCTTTAAAACGATCCTGAAGGATTTAGGAATCGGTGCAAAGACCAATGTTGGATACGGCGGGTTGGAATAGATAACGATAATATTGACCCAGAACGACTTTAAAAACGCCTTCCTAGAAATCAAAGCCAACGCCGGCTGAGTTTGTAAAAAGCGGATCGAGACTCAAGACGCTTAGTTTGGGCAAATCGAATTGTTCGAAGTAAGAATTTCAGCCGCGCCGTAGAGTGGATTGAGACTCGACGAGCATGGAAACGATCTCGACGCGGGTGAGGTGAGAATGTCTGCCGCGATGAACAGCGGATTGAGACGCATATCTGTGCGCCCGCGCCAGAATCCAATCCGCGTGAGTAAGAATTTCGGCCGCGATGAACAGCGGATTGAGACATCACCTTCAGCGCCGCTTCGATGTTCAACTTGTTTTGTGAGAATTTCAGCCGCGATGAACAGCGGATTGAGACAGAGCGCCGAGGAAGTGCTGATAGAACATGATGAGTGAGAATTTCAGCCGCGATGAACAGCGGATTGAGACTCAGGAGCGCATTCGTCGCCAGCGCAATCCATGTCCAGGTAAGAATGTCTGCCGCGATTCATGAGAAATTGCTAAAGATGCAGGCATTGCAACTCGCCACCGGGGAAGGAATTTGAGGCGAGTTGCTTGACAGAAATGACCAGTTACCGGAATAATGGCCGCAAGTTATTGATTATTATCCCGCCGTAGAGCATGCGGGGAGAAAGACCGCCGCGATGAACAGCGGATTGAGACTTCTCCTTCTCCGGCATCAGCGCGGCGAGGGCGGCGACAGTGAGAATTTCAGCCGCGATGAACAGCGGATTGAGACCAGACCGTGCAGACTATGAGCGGGTCAACCTTGGAATGTGAGAATGTTTGCCGCGATGAACAGCGGATTGAGACGTAGCGACATAAGTCCCGCTGAAATAGATCTATGACCCGGAGGTGAGAATGTCTGCCGCGATTGAAGAAAAACCGCTTTAGATGCAAGCATTGCGGCCCGCCCGCCACCGGGAAAAGGATTTGAGGTGAGTCGCTTGACAGAAATGACCGGTTATCGGAATAATGGTTGCAAGTTATTGATTATTATCCCGCCGCAGAGCATGCGGTGAGAATTTCAGCCGCGATGAAGAGCGGATTGAGACACATACCCTCTGTACTTGGTCTCGGTTTTAACATATGGCGTGAGAATTTCAGCCGCGATGAAGAGCGGATCGAGACACAAACAAGAATAAACCAGCGGTTAGTGGAGCGAGGGAAAGTGAGAATTTCAGCCGCGATGAACAGCGGATTGAGACTTAATGATGTTCACGATGTAGACTAGCCCGATCCCGGGTGAGAATTTCGGCCGCGATGAATAGCGGATTGAGACTCATTTTTGACGGCCCCGACCACGGCCCGGACTTCATCTGGTGAGAATGTCTGCCGCGATGAATAGCGGATTGAGACTCCGGAAGTTTCGTCAGGATGATGAAGGTATCCGCCTTGGTGAGAAAGACTGCCGCGATAAAGAGCGGATTGAGACCTCTCAATTCCATAGTGGCCGCTGTGGATGATATGATCGGGTGAGAATGTTGGCCGCGATGAACAGCGGATTGAGACTCATCTTGTACATTGCCATTGCTCTGTACCAGAATCGTGAGAATTTCAGCCGCGATGAACAGCGGATTGAGACGCAGCCTCCAATATCTGCTCTTTCATCGGGCATTTAAGTGAGAACGTCTGCCGCGATTTAAGAGAAATCATGGAAGATGGGAGCCTTACGGTTCGCCTCCGGGGAAGGAATTTCGGTCGAATCACTTGACACAAATGGCCGGTTACCGGAATAATGTTCGCAAGTTATTGATTATTATCCCGCCGCAGAGCATGCGGTGAAAATGTTTGCCGCGATGAATAGCGGATTGAGACTTGACATCGGGCGTGAGAGTCGAGTCCTTCCAAGTCAGTGAGAATGTCCGCCGCGATGAACAGCGGATTGAGACTCAATCGACAAAGCTACTTTTACACCATTAATAAAGTCATCGTGAGAATTTCAGCCGCGATGAACAGCGGATTGAGACTCGAGCGCCTCCATGTTGGTCATGACGCACGCATCGGCGTGAGAATGTCTACCGCGATGAAGAGCGGATTGAGACTCACGGATGATGGTCTTGGGGATGTGGATTCGATAGAAGTGAGAATGTCTGCCGCGATGAACAGCGGATTGAGACCCAGAGAAGACAGAAAAACCCGGTGACCAGAATTCCGGTCACGTGAGAATGTCTGCCGCGATTTTAAAGAAATCGCCAAAGTTGCCGGTGTTGCAACTCGCCTCCGGGGAAGGAATTTCGGTCGAATCACTTGACACAAATGGCCGGTTACCGGAATAATGGCCGCAAGTTATTGATTATTATCCCGCCGCAGAGCATGCGGTGAGAATTTCGGCCGCGATGAAGAGCGGATTGAGACCCATACTTCGCCCATTTTTTCGCCCGGCAGAGGAGGAATGGTGAGAATTTCGGCCGCGATGAAGAGCGGATTGAGACCTAAGTAGCCTTCGATGGCCACTTTGAAGTAGCACCGTGAGAATTTCGGCCGCGATGAAGAGCGGATTGAGACCTTGATGTTTTCCTTGAAAGTGTGAATCATGATATGTGAGAATGTCTGCCGCGATGAACAGCGGATTGAGACCGTGTCGCGGTAGTAGGCGAGTAGTTCGGTGAGCTCAATGGTGAGAATGTCTGCCGCGATGAACAGCGGATTGAGACCTCGAAGTGTTCGGTCAGCTGGCCTCGATTGGTCGTGAGTGAGAATGTCTGCCGCGATGAAGAGCGGATTGAGACGATCCGCCGTATGTTTTGACGATGTGGACGCCGATTGAGTGAGAATGTCTGCCGCGATGAACAGCGGATTGAGACGACGGTCCTTACGTCTGACCGACGCGGATCCCCCCGGGTGAGAATGTCTGCCGCGATGAACAGCGGATTGAGACGGCCCAGACCGAGTCCCCGACCGAGGCCCTGACCGAGTCCGTGAGAATGTCTGCCGCGATGAACAGCGGATTGAGACGCCTATGATTCGTGATGTTGAGAATGGCCGATCGGCGTGAGAATGTCTGCCGCGATGAATAGCGGATTGAGACTCGATAATCTTCGGCGTCATGTACAGCGGGATGTACGGTTTGAGAATTTCGGCCGCGATGAACAGCGGATTGAGACTTGAAGCACGATCGCTCCATCGCTCAGAAGCCGTTTCGTGAGAATGTCTGCTGCGATTCAAGAGAAATCGCCAAAGTTGCCGGTGTTGCAACTCGACGCCGGGGAAGGAATTTGAGGCGAGTCTCTTGACAAAAATGGCCGGTTACCGGAATAATGTTCGCAAGTTATTGATTATTATCCCGCCGTAGAGCATGCGGTGAGAATGTTTGCCGCGATGAACAGCGGATTGAGACAAATTTTGATTGTAGCTTGAAACACATATTTCATAAGGTGAGAATGTTTGCCGCGATGAACAGCGGATTGAGACTCGACAAACAGCTTCTTTGAACACCCCGAATTGAGTGAGAATGTTTGCCGCGATGAACAGCGGATTGAGACTGCGGTTCCTTTTTCTCTTTCGAGTAATCCGTATACTCGTGAGAATGTTTGCCGCGATGAACAGCGGATTGAGACTTCATTGCGTCCCTCCGAACACGCCCATTTTTCTCAAGATGTGAGAATGTTTGCCGCGATGAACAGCGGATTGAGACTTTTTGTAAAAAAGAACAGAAAGTTTTTTTTCATCGCGTGAGAATGTTTGCCGCGATGAACAGCGGATTGAGACGATGTCCCACGGTTTCCAGAAGAGACCGCAGGCATGGTGAGAATGTTTGCCGCGATGAACAGCGGATTGAGACTTTGTCTATCCATACCTGAAGGTAAATATTTATGGAACGTGAGAATGTTTGCCGCGATGAACAGCGGATTGAGACTCCACGTCGAGGATGTCGAATCCGCTTTCATTGGGTGAGAATGTTTGCCGCGATGAACAGCGGATTGAGACCGATTCCGAGGTCCCGAAGGAAGGTGAGCCGATTAAGTAAGGTGAGAATGTTTGCCGCGATGAACAGCGGATTGAGACTAAACGGTTCCATCCCTTTATCGGCATCGCAGGGCTCAGTGAGAATGTTTGCCGCGATGAATAGCGGATTGAGACTTTGAGTTTGTCGTTCATAGTCGTTCTCCTTTCTTACTGTGAGAATTTCAGCCGCGATGAATAGCGGATTGAGACTACTGATTTGGAGGGTTGATGATGATGAACGCGAAAAGTGAGAATATCTGCCGCGATGAACAGCCGATTGAGACTGGCCGATGCCGAAGATGCGTATGAGAAGCAGGATGACCACGTGAGAATGTTTGCCGCGATTCAAGAGAAATCGTTGAAGTTGCGGGCGTTTAAGCCCTCTTCGCGCGAAGCGACATCGGGCAAGTCGCTTGACAGAAATGACCGGTTACCGGAATAATGGCCGCAAGTTATTGATTATTATCCCGCCGCAGAGCATGCGGTGAGAATGTCTGCCGCGATGAATAGCGGATTGAGACACCTGATACTTCGTCCCGGCAACCGCCACGATGGGCGTGAGAATGTCTGCCGCAATTAAAGAAAAAGCTTTGAAGTTGCAGGCGTTCGAGCCTTCTTCGCGCGAAGGAACGTCGGGCGAGTCGCTTGACAGAAATGGCCGGTTTCCGGAATAATGGCTGTAAGTTATTGATTATTAACCCGCCGCAGAGCATGCGGTGAGAATTTCGGCCGCGATGAAGAGCGGATTGAGACCCTGACTGAAAAATGTAAGGTCCTCTGGGTTGATATGGGTGAGAATTTCGGCCGCGATGAAGAGCGGATTGAGACTTAATTGCAGGGTCCCGATGACCGCACCGGAATCAAGTGAGAATTTCGGCCGCGATGAACAGCGGATTGAGACAAACCTTAACCCTTCTTCCGAGAAGTTTTTTTTTGTGAGAATGTTTGCCGCGATGAACAGCGGATTGAGACGACTTCGGAAGAGGTTTTTTTGTTTGGCGGAACAGAGTGAGAAAGACTGCCGCGATGAACAGCGGATTGAGACCACGTGGGATGGAAGATACGATGGCAGATCACGTAGATCGTGAGAATGCCAGCCGCGATGAACAGCGGATTGAGACCAATATCTTTTTTATCTCCTCCGCAAGAAGATACGGAAGTGAGAATTTCGGCCGCGATGAAGAGCGGATTGAGACCATCCGACGCATACCGGATGAACGCCCCATGTATCGTGAGAATTTCGGCCGCGATGAAGAGCGGATTGAGACTCTTTGCCTTCCTTTTCTTCTAAAGAACTCCAGAGGGTGAGAATTTCGGCCGCGATGAAGAGCGGATTGAGACGCATTGTGCGCTGAGTTGACAATATCCAATGTGGGTGCGTGAGAATTTCGGCCGCGATGAACAGCGGATTGAGACGTGATTCCATTCGGTCCCGATCCAGTACCCGATATTGGGTGAGAATGTCTGCCGCGATGAACAGCGGATTGAGACTCGTACTTGTTGGTCTTCCTCATCATCCACGACACGCGGAAGGTGAGAATTTCTGCTGCGAGGGGAACGAGCTTGATTTATGGATTCGTCGGGAAATAGGGGGACACGATCCCAATTTAGGAAAATTGGGTCATGTCCCCCTATTTCCGCCCTGCCGCCGTGATGTAGAGCGGATCTAGACGGCGCCCTTTCCCGCCGCCCAACCTTTAAGCCCGAAATTACGTCTATTCAAAAGGCGCGATCTGTGCTAGAATGAGTCGGTAACCGAGGAAAATACAATGCCAGTCAAGAGGAATGCTCCCGCTAAAAATATAATTTTCTGGGTGGCGGCCGGCGCCGTCATCATCCTGCTCTGGTCGCTGCTCCAGACGCCGGCGATCATCAAGAGCGAGATCACCTTCAGCCAGTTCATGACCGACGTCGAGGCCAAGCGGGTCGAGGAAGTGACCATCACCGGCTTCCAGGTCCGCGGCCAGTACAAAGACGGGACGACATTCAAGACCGTCCTGCCGCCGACCTACGACAAGCTGGTCGACATCCTGCGGACAAACCACGTCAACATCGTCGTCAAGGACGCCAACCGCAGCCCCTGGTACACCTACCTCTTCTCCTGGTTCCCGATCATCATGCTGATCCTCTTCTGGGTCTTCTTCATGCGCCAGATGCAGTCGGGCGGAAACAAGGCCATGGCCTTCGGCAAGAGCCGGGCCAAGCTCTTCTCCCCCCAGCAGAAAAAGGTCACGTTCAAGGACGTGGCCGGCGTCGAGGAGGCCAAGGA
>Ga0315281_10007881_pt1 | contig 14915 bp, 11 predicted proteins | sample YL17G07_0_MG_FD_204540 | JGI IMG/M metagenome (GOLD analysis project Ga0315281, IMG submission 204540) | Sediment microbial communities from Yellowstone Lake, YNP, Wyoming, USA - YL17G07_0 | ecosystem: Environmental > Aquatic > Freshwater > Lake > Sediment | place: USA: Wyoming | collected...
AGACCTTCGGTCAGCCGGTCAGCACCAATCTGCTTAACAACGCAGCGGTAGTGGCAGGGACTACGGCTGGTACCTACACCGTCACCTCGACCGTAGCCATTCCCGCCGCGCAGGCAGGTTCGCTGCGCGCCTTGATGGAAGGCCATCCCGCCGGCGATGTCACCACCGATGGTACATTTACCGATCGGCTGCAGGTAAAGAGCGTGTTCAAGGATTACGCGATTAGCGGAAGCGTAACGGCGCGGCGCTTGGTGGTGGACATTGCCAAGTGCGACGTCTGCCACGGCGTGCTGAGCCTGCACGGCAATAACCGCACCGACGAACCCGGCGTGTGCGCGGTGTGCCATAACCCGAACGCAACCGACGCGGCGCGGCGTCCCGCTACCGCGGGCGCGCTCACCGGAGGCGTGGACGGCAAGAAGGAAGAGTCGATCGATCTCAAGACCATCATCCACGCCATCCATGCGGGTCAGTCCGGCAAAGGCGGATACCGCACGAAGGGGATCACGATTTACGGCTTCGGTGGCAGCGTCAACGATTTCAGCGGCGTGGTCTTCCCCGGAAAACTCAATGACTGCGCGACCTGCCACACTGGCACGTCCTACCAGCTGACCGGCGTCTGGGCAGCACCTACGGCCGGCGGCATCCTTGGAAGTACGTTCGATACAGAGGCCTCGACGACCGACTCCACCGACAATCTTAGGATTACACCGATTGCCGCTGTATGCACGTCCTGCCACGATGGCGCGCTGGTGAAAACTCACATTCAGGATCCGTTCAATGGTGGTAACTTCTCGGCCACGCAGGCGGCGATCAACACGACGACCCCCGAAAATTGCGCTTTCTGCCATGGACCCGGAAAGGCTATCGACGTGCAGACAATCCACGGTGTGAAGTAGAGGCGAGGACTGAAGCGGGCGAGCTCGACGGATGTGCGAGGGGCAACGGCGGAAACGCCCCGGCCCTTGCATAGGTCTCCGCTTCAACAGCAACAGGAATCAATAAGAACCATGGCTAACGGGCAGACAACAATGAATCTCACCAAACAATTACTTGCTGCGCTGCTGCTGGCGTCGGGTCTTGCGTTCAGCGGCGCCTCGTGTGCGCAGGCGGCTGCGCCGGCAGCCGCTGACGCCGCTAAGCCCGCGGAGCCTCCTCCGCCGCCTCCCGGCCTGGGCACCGAATACTCGGAAAAAGGCGCCGATACCTGCATCATGTGCCACACCGAGGAATGGACCTATCCCGTATTCCCCATCTTCAAGACCAAACATGCGAACCGTGCGGACAAGCGAGCACCTTTTGGACCCGGCGGACTGCAATGCGAGGCCTGCCACGGCCCGGGCGCCAAGCACGCCGCCGGCGGCGACAAGAACGCGATCAACAATTTCAAGTCCACTTCCTTCCTCACACCACAGCAGCGCAACAAGTTCTGCCTGGAATGCCATAAAGGCAATGCGCGCACCGGCTGGCACGCGAGCACACACGAGAGCAACGGCGTCGCCTGCAGCAATTGCCACAAGATTCACGCCGAGCGTGACCCGGTGCTCGCGCTGGCGACCCAACCCGAGGTTTGCTATGCGTGCCACAGGAAGGAACGCGCCGACTTCGCCAAACCGTCCACGCATCCGGTGCGTTTCGGCAAAATGACCTGCAGCGAGTGCCACAGCCCGCACGGGTCGACCTCCGCCGGGATGCTGATCAAGCCGACAGTGAATCAGACCTGCTACACCTGCCACGCGGAAAAGCGCGGGCCGTTCCTGTGGGAGCACGCGCCCGCAGCCGAGGACTGCACCTTGTGTCACCATCCGCATGGTTCAATCAATACGGCAAGACTGAAGAAGATGCCTCCGTCGCTGTGCCAGCAATGCCATACGGTGGCGGGCCACCCCTCGGTAGCGCGCACGGGGGCGGCGCTGCCGGGCGGCGGCGGCGCGGGCGGAGCGGCGTTCCTGCTCGCCGGAGGTTGCATCAATTGCCATTCGCAGGTTCACGGGTCGAATCATCCGTCGGGAGTCAAGCTGATGCGCTAGCCGGAGGCGGCGCGCGAGGTGAAACAATCACGGGTGGCGAAACGAACCAAAAACGGGACAAGAACATGAAAACGAAGTTTCAGAGGAGGCTAATGCGCGAAGCGCGTCATGCTGGAACTAAAGCGTCAAATCAACTGTTTCTGCTCAGCGTGCTGTCGGTCTTATCCGCGGCTGCCACGGCGGCGGACGGCACTGTTCAGCCCGATACCTCGCAGTGGAAGTGCGAGTCCTGCAAGTTCGAGCAAGGGCTCAGCGGAACGCTGGATCTCGGTGCCGGTAATGTTTCACAGAAATCATCCAAATTCGGGGAATACAACGGACTCGACAAGAGCGGCGGATTTCTCATTGGCGACGGTGCGGTGCGCGCTCGCGGCGAGGACGGGGCTTACTGGAATCTCAATGCGTCGAATCTCGGGCTGCACACGCGGTATCTGGATGCAGAAGGCGGAAGGCAAGGTAACTACAAGTTGCTGTTCAAGTACGACGAGGTGCTGCACTCCCTTTCCGACAGCGCGCGGACGCCTTTTGCCGGCATTAGCGGCTCGCTCTTGACCCTGCCGGTCGGTTTTCCCGCCGCTACCACGGCTGCCATGCCCTTGGCAGGCTCGCTGCAGCAGGTGGACCTGGGCACGCAGAGGAAACGGCTGGGGGTGGGCGCGTTCTGGACTCCGATGAGCGACTGGGAGTACGCTGTCAGCTTCCGCGAGGAAACCAGGGAAGGCACGAAGCGCGCGGCCGGTGCGTTTTTCATCAATTCGGCCCAACTGGTCGAGCCGGTGGACTTCCATACGCACCAGCTGGACGCTTCGGCCTCTTACACCGGGACAAAATGGCAGGCCAAGCTGGCCTATTACGGCTCGACGCTCCGCAATAACAACGACTCGCTCAACTGGCAGAACCCGTTCACTTTCCTGCCGGGGTTCCCGGGCGCGGCGTCGGGCCAGCTCGCGCTGCCGCCGGACAACCAGTTTCACCAGGTGCTAGCCTCGGCCGGATACCAGTTCAGCGAGCGCACGCGCGCCAGCGCCGATATCGCCGTCGGCCGCATGACGCAGAACGACAATTTCCTCCCGTTTGCCACCGCTGTGCCGGGCCCGGGAGGCTCACTGAACGGTCGTGCGGCGACCCTGGATGCGAACCTGAAGCTTAGCTCCGCGGTCACCGACAGGTTGCGGCTGAACGCGGCGTACATTTACAATGACCGCGACAACCAAACGCCGCAGGCGCTGTACGCCATGGTGTCGACGGACATGTTCCCGGGGGCGCCAAGGACGAACCTGCCCTATAGTTTTACGCTGGAGAAGTTGAAGTTGAGCGCCGAATACAAGGCCTGGGCGGGTACCAGGCTGTTCATCGGTGCCGACAGCGACGTGCGCAAGCGCACTTTCCAGGAAGTCGACAGGAGCCAAGAGGACACAGTCTGGGCAAAAATCACCTCCCGCATCCTGGACAAGGCCGACTTGTCGTTGAAATTCGCGCATGGCGAGCGCAGAAATTCCGCCTACCAGGTGGTGCCGGGAATTGCTCCACCCGAAAATCCTTTGCTGCGAAAATACAATATGGCCAGCCGCACGCGCGAGACGGTCGCGCTGCGCGCCGACATATCCCTCGCGGAAAACGTGAACCTGGGGCTCGGCGTCGATATGTCCGATGACGATTATCGGGACTCCACCATCGGCTTGCTCAGCGGCAGGGACGTGAGTGTGAACGGCGATCTGTCACTGGCGCTCAGCGCGGACACCAGTCTGCATTTGTTCGCGAATCACCAGGAAATCAAATCGAAACAGACCGGCAGCCAAAGCTTCGCCGCAGCGGACTGGACCGGCGAGAACAGGGACAAGATCGACTTCTTCGGCATTGGCCTGAAACATGTCGCGATCAAGGACAAGCTCGATATCGGCGCCGATTACAGCACCTCGCGCTCGACGGGGGAAATCAGTGTACTCACGGGCGCGCTGACTCCGGGGTTCCCCAATCTTTCCACGACGCTAGACAGCCTCAAGCTCTACGCGACCTATCGTCTCAAGGACAATTGGTCGCTGCTGGCGAGTTACTGGCACGAACGCTACGACAGCAAGAACTGGATGCTCGACGGCGTTGCGCCCAACACGATCCCGAACGTGCTCACCCTGGGCGAGCAAGCGCCACGCTATAGCGCGAACGTGCTCAGGCTGGCGCTGAGATACAAGTTCTAGTCCCGGTCTGCGGCGGCGATCAGCAGCGAAGCCGACCGTGCCGGTTCCGTTTCCGGGTCCGGCCAGTCATGTTGTGTCCGCCGCCCCGGAGAAGTAAACTTGCATCAGTTACCAGGAGATCAGCATGAGCAAGCAAGCGCACACCGAGGCCGTTGTAGCGGGTCACGCACGAATTGGCGCCGCGGCAGGGCGAATCGCGCTGTTTGCGGCGCTCGCGATCTCGCTGCAGTTCACGGCGCAAGAAGCCAGGGCGCAGGGTGGTGACCGCAGCGGCAAGGACGTGGTGGACGCGGTGTGTTCAGCCTGCCACGGCAAGGGGGCGAACGGTGCGCCCAAGATTGGCGACAAGGTCGCATGGAGCAATCTTGCTTCCCGCGGCCTCAGCAGTCTCACCCAGAGTGCGCTCAAGGGTATCCGCAAAATGCCGGCGCACGGCGGCAACCAGTCCGTCAGCGACCTCGAGATCTCGCGCGCCATCACCTATATGGTCAATCAGTCGGGAGGCAACTGGACCGAGCCGATCAGCAAGAAATCCCCTCCCGCGGAGCGCAGCGGCGAGCAGATCGTGCGCGCACAGTGTGGCAAATGTCACCTGAACGGCGAAGCCGGCGCGCCTAGAATCGGCGACCGGTCCGCCTGGATAGCGCGCGCGAGTCAGGGGCTGGACGCCGTGGTGCGTTCGGCGATCAAGGGGCACGGTGGCATGCCTGCGCGCGGCGGGATGGCTGACCTCAGCGACGCCGAAATGCGCAAGGCGACAATCTACATGCTCAACCAGGGTACCGGCGCCGCGAAATAGCCGAGATCACGCCGGACACAATGGCGGCTCGTCCATCAGCGCGATCTGTTCGCGCAATTCCAGAATCCGGTCCTGCCAGTAACGCTGGGTGTTGAACCAGGGGAAGGCGGCGGGAAAGGCGGGGTCGTCCCAGCGGCGAGCGATCCAGGCCGAATAATGGATCAGGCGCAGCGTGCGCAGCGCCTCCACCAAGTGCAACTCGCGCGCATCGAATTCGTGAAAATCCTCGTAGCCGGCGAGCACGTCGGCGAGCTGGCGCGCCATCGCGGCGCGCTCGCCCGAGAGCAGCATCCACAGGTCCTGCACCGCCGCTCCCATGCGCGCATCGTCGAAGTCGACGAAATAGGGGCCTTGCGCCCCCGCGCTGTCGGTCCAGAGCACGTTGCCGGCGTGGCAGTCGCCGTGCAGTCTCAGGCTTTTCACCGGGCCGGCGCGTTCGTAACAGCGGCGCACGCCGGCCAGCGCCTGCGCCGCCACGCTGGCCCAGGCCTCGGTCAGATCGGCTGGAATGAAACCGTGGACGAGGAGATAGTCGCGCGGCTCGGTGCCGAACGTCTCGAGGTCGAGCGCGGGCCGCGCCAGGAATGGCCGCAGCGCGCCGACCGCGTGGATGCGGCCGATGAAACGCCCCATCCATTCCAGGGTCTCGCGCTGTTCGAGCTCGGGTGCCCGGCCGCCGCATTTTGGATACACGGCGAAGCGATAGCCGCCGAATGCATGCAGGGTCTTGCCGCCGGGCGCAAGCGCGGCGACCACCGGAAGCTCGCGCTCGGCTAGTTCATGCACGAATTCGTGTTCTTCCAGTATCTGCGCATTGCTCCAGCGCCCGGGGCGGTAGAATTTGGCCACCACCACGGCGCCCGCCGATCCCGGCGCGGGCTCGTCCTCGAGCCAGATCTGATAGACCCTGTTCTCGTAGCTGTTCAGGCCGAGCAGGCGCCCGTCGCCGCGCAGTCCTATGCTGTCCAGCGCATTGAGGACACAATCCGGAGTGAGTCCGGCATAGGGCGTCCCTTTGTCGTTATCCATGCGCCCATTGTACGGGGTGGTGTCGATGCGCAGGGGCGTCCCTGTGGGAGCGGCGCCCTCGTGGGAGTGGCGCCCGGTCGGCCCGGGGGCGGGCCTCCCACAAGGTGATGCGGAGTTGTCCTCCAAGAGGACTTCCGTTGGGCGTAGGAGCGGCGCCCCCGCCGCGATCGGCGCCCTTGGGGGGCAGGCGCTTACGCCTTTCCGGTCTTGGGGATGAAGCGCAGCGCGACGCCGTTGTTGCAATAGCGCAGACCGGTCGGCTCGGGCCCGTCGTCAAAGAGGTGGCCATGGTGCCCCTCGCAGCGCGAACAATGGTACTCGGTGCGCGGAAAAATCAGCTTGAAATCGCGGCTGGTGCCGACAGCGCCGGGAATAGTGGTGAAAAAGCTGGGCCATCCGGTGCCGCTGTCGAATTTCATCGCCGAGGTGAAAAGCGGCAGGCTGCAGCCCGCGCATAGGAATACGCCGGGGCGCTTTTCGCGGTCCAGCGCGCTCGATCCGGCGCGCTCGGTGCCCTCGCGCCGCAGCACCTCATAAGCCTCCGACGCGAGGCGCTTCTTCCATTCCGCTTCGGACAGTTTCAGCGGCTCCGTGCCGCTCGCCACGTCCGCGCCCTCGGCAAGCAGGAACTTCCAGTTCTTTTGCAGTTCTTCCACGGCCTTTTCTCCCTTTGCAAGCGCGGTCCGCATGCTCCACGGCAGGGTTAGCCCCCCTAGGGGCGTCAATGCCAACAGTCTCAACCAATTGCGCCTGTTCATGCCCATCTCCTGTTGCCAGTTCTAACTATACGCGATGTGGCGCTTTTGGGACGCGGCCGACGGCGGCATCGGCAGCACCGGGGCTTGAGCTGGGCCTCGTGCGGACGGGAAGCCGTGTAAAATCGCGCCGAACAACGAACAACGAACAACGAACAACGAACTTCATGAATCCTGCCAGTGATAACTTAGTCGAAATATCCGACGTCAAGTTCAATTACGGCGATCGCGAAATCCTGAAGGGCCTCAGCCTCAAGGTTCCCCGCGGAAAGGTCGTCGCGATTCTCGGTGCGAGCGGTTGCGGCAAGTCCACGCTGCTGCGGCTGATTGGCGGGCAGGAGAAACCGGCGCAGGGCTCGGTCAGGGTTGCCGGCCAGGTGGTGCACGAACTCGATACTGACAGTCTGTACCGGCTGCGGCGCAGGATGGGCATGATGTTCCAGGCAGGCGGCCTGTTTACCGACTTGTCGGTGTACGAGAACGTCGCGTTTCCGCTGCGCGAGAACTCCGACCTGCCGGAGGCGTTGATTCGCTCCCTGATCCTGATGAAGCTGCATGTGGTCGGATTGCGCGGCGCGAGGAATCTCATGCCGAGCGAGCTCTCCGGCGGCATGTCGCGCCGCGTCGCGCTCGCCCGCGCCATCGTCCACGATCCGATGCTGGCGATGTACGACGAGCCGTTTGCGGGCCTGGACCCGATTTCGCTCAACGTCATCGCGGACCTGATCCGCCGTCTGAACGACGCTCTCGGAACCACCTCGATCATCGTCACCTACGACGTGAGCGAATCGCTGAAGCTGGTCGACTACCTGTATGTGATCGCCGACGGCGTGGTGGTGGGCGAAGGCACGCCGGATGAGATGCTCGCCTCCGACAATCCGGTGGTGCACCAATTCATCCACGCCGAACCCGACGGACCGATCGCGTTCCATTACCCCGCGCAGCCGATCGCGGTGCAGTTCGGCCTGAAGTAGCGCCGGAACCGGCGCGAAATTCAGCGGCAGGAAGAACCAGAATAGTGTCGTCCGAGCGCAAACCCGCAGACGCGCTGGCCGTGTCGATGATGGTCGTACTGTGCATGTGCTGGGGCTTCCAGCAGGTCACCATCAAAATCGCCGCCGCTGGCATTTCGCCCATCATGCAGGCGGGGCTGCGTTCGATAATCGCGACGCTGCTGCTGCTGGGCTGGGCGCGGCTGCGGGGCATCCCATTGTTCGGGCGCGACGGCACGCTTCCCGGCGGCCTCGCGGCCGGGGTGCTGTTCGCCGCCGAGTTCGTGTTCATCTATGCCGGTCTCACCTATACGGCGGCTTCGCGCATGGTGGTGTTTATCTACCTTGCGCCCTGCCTCACCGCGCTCGGGCTGCAGTGGTTTGTCCCGGGCGAGCGGCTCAACGCGGTGCAGTGGGCGGGCGTGATGCTGGCGTTCCTCGGCGTGGCGCTGGCCTTTGCCGACGGCTTCAGCACGGCCGCCGGCCCGACGCTGATTGGCGACGCCTTCGGCGTAATCGCGGCCGCACTATGGGCCGCAACCACGGTATTGGTGCGTTCGACCCGGCTTACCTCGGCCAGCGCGGCGAAGACCCTGTTCTACCAACTCGCAATTTCGGCGCTCGTGCTGCCGCTGGTGTCGCTGGCAGTGGGCGAGACCGGCGTCTCCGCGCTTACGCCCACGGTGGTGGCGAGCCTCGCCTATCAAAGCGTGATCGTCGCCTTCGCCAGCTACCTCGCCTGGTTCTGGCTGCTGACGCGCTATCTCGCCGGCAGGATAGCGGTATTCTCGTTTCTCACGCCCCTGTTCGGCGTCGCTTTCGGCGTGATCTTCCTCTCGGAGCCGGTCTCCGCGGCCTTCCTCGGCGCGGCGTTGCTGGTGGGCGCGGGGATCGCGCTGGTTAACCGGCCGGCGAAGTAGCGCGACAAGCCGGTGTCAGGCCGACCACACCCTGAACCGCATTGCATCATTCCGGGCACATTCGTCAACAACGGGTTCAATCGTGGCTTCCAGGAACCGTAAAGGGCGCAGGGTGGCTCGACCGTCCGGATCGGACATTTCGGCTGCACGACATGTTTCATCTGGCGTCGCGTCTTTCGGCCGGTCCGCTGGCGACTGGGCCGTTGCCTCCCACTATGGAGTGTTCTGGATTTTTCTGTTCCTGGCGTGCAACCCGGCGCTGGATTCGAAGTTCGCCCTACCGAAATCGATAGTGCTCTCAGTCGGCGTGTTCGCTCTGGGCATACTCCTGATCGTCCGCGACCGGTCCGGCCGCAACACTGCACCGCCGCGTTGGGCTTTGCTGCTGTCTCTCGCGCTCGGTGGCTGGTGGATGGTCTCGACCCCCTTCGCGCTTCATCTTCCGACCGCCCTGCACGGCGAGTACGACTATTACAACGGTCTGTGGACCCATCTGTGCTGGCTCGGCCTGTTCGTCGCATCCTTGACTATTCCATCCAATCCGGCCACGGTGCGCAGAATTGTGGCACTTCTGATAAGCGCCATAGTGGTGGTGGCCCTGGTCAATATCGCCGAAACGACGGGCCTTACCGCCTTCGGCCTCAGGGAAGTGAGCACGCTCGGCGACCGGGTTGCCGCGAGCGCGCTGATGAATTTTGCCATCCCCTTTGCAGTTATCGCCGCGCTCAGGGTCCGCCATTGGGGCGGCAAAGCCGCACTGGGAGGCCTGCTGGCTTTGCTGGTCACTTCCGAATTCCTGTCCCAGGGGCGCGGTCCGTGGATCGGGCTTGCCGTGGCTGCCGTCATCCTGGCCGCTGGCCTGATCCGTTCAAAGGCCGGGTGGAAAATCGTCGCCGCCATGCTGCTGGCGACGGTAATGCTTGCGGGTCTGGCCGCAAAATTGAATCCCGCGGTAGCAGCGCGATTTGCCACGCTGACGCAGATAGGGCAGGACGAAAATCTCCGGCAGAGATCCGTGATTTACCGCGCGGCTCTGCGCGGCATACGCGAGCATCCCGTCGCCGGGATCGGTTTCGAAAACTTCCGCAACGGCTACCCTTCCTACCGCAGCGCAGAGGACACCTACTTTTTCGGGAATGTCATTCCGACGATGGTGCATAACGGCTATCTGCAAACGGCGCTGACCAACGGCATTCCGGCGCTGCTGATTTATCTCGCGCTGTTGGCCGGGGCGCTGATCAAACTGGCAAGGCAGTTTTTGCGCGAGCAAGACCGCGACCGGAAGGATCTACTGCTCGGTTTCTTGGCGGCGCTGAGCGCCTTCCTGATCCAGGACCTGGTTGGCTGGCTGGATATGGCCCTGACCTCGGTCTTTTGGGCCACGCTGGGCCTTGCTCTGAACTACGCCAGCCAAAACGACGCAACTCGCGTCCACGCCTCGCGGATGAAACCGCTGATTGCCGCGCTTTCCGGATTGATGGTGATTCTCTCCTTGTATCTGTTCAACGACCGCTACGCCCGCGTCATCGCCGACGCGCAGTTGTTCAAGGCGCAGGCGCTCGATGTGACGGTGCAGTGGCGGGACGCGGAATTCCTGATCGACAAGGCGCTCTCCATCCTTCCCGGGGACAGCCGTACCGAAATGATCGCGGGACAGATCTATGCCAATCGCTTTTTGGCGTTGCATGACTCAAAGGCATACGCGCGGAGCCGGGCGTTGCTGGAGTCCAGCCATGAGCACAATCCCTTTGACCGCCTGAGGCTGGTAAATATAGTCGCCCTTGAAAGCGCTGCGCTCGAACTTGGCCAATTGACCGCAGCTTCTGACTTTGCACAGAGGGCAATAGCCACGCTTCTAAGAACAGATGGCGGCAACCCCGATTTCCATGAATTCAAGGCGAAGTTCTTCGCGGCGCAGGGGCGTTTCGACGAAGCCCTTAGGGCTATCCGGGAGGCGCGGCGACTTGCTCCGCAGGAAGGGCGTTTCCGCTCGCGCGAGGCGGACTATGAGTCCAGATTGCAGTGAATTCCGGGAACGGCGTCGAGGGAAGGAGCGCCTGACCGCGGCTCCTGAGGCCGTCATACTCTGGACGCGGACTCCAGCGTCCACAGGCGTGCGACGAGTGCGCGCGCCGCGCTGATGCCGAGCACCGGGGTCGCCAGTTCCAGGAACTTCTCCTTCAGCTCGCGGTCGCTGAGCGGCATGTCCGGATCGCCTTTGCGTGTGGGTTGCAGAAACTCGCCGCGGCGGCCGTCCCTGGTCTCGATTGCGACGCGCGCGGCGCGCTGGCGCGGGAACGCGGCGTCGAGCTCCGCGTCGACCGACAGATCGATCCGCGCCATCAGCGCGCGCGTCGCGGCATCGTCCATGCGCGCCGGCTCGAATGCGGCCAGGCGCACGCTGCCGTGGGTCAGGGCCGTCGCCACTACGTACTTGAGGCTGAAGCGCGCCTCGGCGGGCGTCGCCGGGTGCTCGTAGCCTGCCACTTCCAGCGCCGGACGATAGGTGCCGACGCGTACGCGCGCGATGTCGGCGGCCTGCACGCCCAAGGTGCGCTGGAGTTCGAGCGCGCCGTCGATGGCGGCGAAGCTGTGGCCGCAACAGGCGTGATTCTTGAAGGTCATGAGGGTGATATTGAAGTCCGCGCCGAGTGTAGCCGTCGCCTGATCCCAGTCTGGACCGTCGCTCATGGCGCGGCCTAACCCGGCTTCGCCCTCGATCACGTCGAGGGAACCGGTGACGCCTTCGCGTGCCGCGAGCGCAGCGAGCACGCCTGCTTCGGCGGCGTGACCCGCATGCAGAGGCTTGGACATCGAGTCCATGCGGAACGCCTGCTGCAGGCCCGCGGCAAAGGTCGCGACGGTTGCAAGGGCGTGCGCGTAGCGCTTCGCATCCAGGCCGTAGATGGCGGCGGCCGCAGCCGCGGCGCCGAAGCTGCCGATGGTGCCGGTGTTGTGCCAGTAGCGATAATGCGCGCGGCCCATGGCTGCGCCGATACGCGTGGAGATCTCATAACCGACGATGACGCCGCGCAGGAAGGCGTCGCCGTTCGCGCCGCTTTCCTGGGCGGTCGCGAGGGCGGCGGCGATTGTCGGTGCGCCCGGATGATAGATTGCATCGCGGTAGATATCGTCCACCTCCATGGTGTGCGCCGCGCTGGCGTTTATGAGCGCCGCCGTCCGCGCGCCCGCCTTGCGCCCGAGCGCGAGCGACGCGCCGCCCCGGTCGAGGTCCTGGGCCAGTGCTCTTTCAAGCAGCGTCGCCGGTGCCGCCACCGCGCCGGGCAACAGCGCCGCGTACCAGTCGATCACCGCGCGCTTGGCGTGGTGCAGTACGTCCGCCGGGATCGACTGCGCACGGAAGGTCTGGGCGAATTCGGCGAAACGTTCTACGACGTACATGTTCAGGTGCTCCCTATCGGTCGAACGGCACGCAAATCGCTGCTATCCCGTTGCTGTGGCGATGCGTTCATCGAGGTCCAGTTTGCCTTCGCGCCCGGATCGGTCCGGTCAATCTGCCGTGCGCCCGAGGAAGCGCGCCGCGTTCTCGCAAAGCACGGCGCGCAGCGTCGCCTCGTCGAGGCCTAGCTGTTGTACCGTGCCCACCGGATCGGTGTCGCCCATGACGAAAGGGAAGTCGCTTCCGACCACGATCTGCGAGGCGCCGAAGGTGTGAATCACGTGCCGCAGCGCGGATTGGTCGAACAGGACGGTGTCGTAGAAGAAACGGCGTGCATACACGCCCGGGTCCTGCGGCATGGTCTCCTTCATCTTCGGTATCTGATTCCAGGCATGCCTCATGCGGGCGAGCAAAATGGAAAACACGCCGCCGCCGTGGCTAAAGGCAATGCGCAGACGCGGATGCCGTTCGGCGATGCCGCCGCTGATCATCGAGGCCGCGGCGAGGCCGATGTCCCCAGGAAAACACATGGTCTGTTCGCTCACCGGGCCGACCATGCGGTCCTGCCCTATTGGCCGCAGCGAATGCACGAAAATCGCCGCTCCCATGTTCTCGGCCGCGGCGAAGAACGGCTCGAAGCGCGCATCGCCGATGGACACGCCGTTGACGTGGGTCGCGATCTCGATGCCGGGAAACTTGAGTTCGCGGATGACATACTCGAGCTCGCGCAGCGCGAGGTCCAGGTCCTGCAGCGGCACCGCGCCGAGGCCGGTGAAGCGCGCCGGATGGCACGCCACCATGCGCGCGATCTCGTCGTTGAGAAAGCGGATCAACAGCTGCCCGTCCGTGGGCGGAAGCCAGTACGAGAGAAGCTCCGGCATGGGCGAGAGGCACTGCACGCCGATGGCGCGCCGGTCCATCTCGGTGATGCGCTTATCCGGCAGCCAGGCCGCCTGGTGCACCGTCCGGTAGACGCTGCCCTTGATCATCACGTGGCAATGGCAGGCATGCGCCGGCGCCATCGAGGGCCAGGGCAGGTCCCTGCCGGCTCCTGTGTAAGCCGGAAATTTCTCCGGCACGATATGGGTGTGGATATCGATCGCGCACAGCTCGGTCATGGACGCCTCAATCCGCTTTCGCGCCGGAAACCTTCACGATCTTCGCCCACTTCGCGGTCTCGATTTTCATGTACTGGCCGAATTCATCCGGGGTGTTGCCGACTGGATCGGCGCCCTGCTGGATGAATTTCTCGCGCAGTGCCGGGTCCTTGAGGATGCGCGCAATCTCGCCCTGGATTTTCAGCGCGATTTCGCGCGGCAGACCGGCCGGGCCGACCAGGCCGAACCAGGAGGAGGCGTCGAAATCCGGGTAACCGGATTCGGCGATGGTCGGCACGCCGGGTAGGCCGCCCGAACGCTGCACGCTGGTCACCGCCAGCGCGCGCAGCTTGCCACCGCGCACCAACTGGATCGCCGAGGGGATGGTGGCGAACATGCATTGCACCGACTCGCCCGAGAGCACGTCGTTAAGGGCCACGGCGCCCTTGTACGGAACATGGGTCAGGTCCAGGCCGGCTTGCAGGTTGAGCAGCACGCCGGACAGGTGCGAGGTCGTGCCGCTGCCGGTCGAAGCGTAGAAGTATTTGGTGGGATTCGCCTTCACCAGCGCGACGAATTCCTGGAAGGTCTGCGCCGGCACGGTGCGCGGATTGACCACCAGCATGTTGGGCACGTGCGCGACCAGGCTGATCGGCGTCAGGTCCTTCAGGTTGTCGTAGGCTATTTGCTTGTACAAGCTGGCGTTGACCGCAAGCGGGCCGACCGAGCCCATGAGCAGGGTATAACCGTCCGGTTTGGCCTTGGCCACGAGTTCGGCGCCGATGTTGCCGCCGGCGCCGGGCCGGTTCTCGATGACGATCGGCTGACCCAACGCTTTCCTGAGTTCATCCGAGATCAGGCGCGTGATGATGTCGGTGGTGCCGCCGGCGGAGAATCCGATCATGATGGTGATTGGGCGGCTGGGGTAGCCGGTCTGCGCAACCGCGCCCGCAGCACAGGCCAACATCGAACAGGCGACGAGCAGACGCGCAATGTGCCGCGTAATATTCGCTGACATGGTGTTTCCTTTTTCTCCAGTCGTATTCCGGGTTGAGCGCCCGTTGCATGCATCATCCGCATCCGCGCGCCGGACGCCGCTGCGGGCGCTGGCCGACGATTGCCTGAAGTATAAACGCGGAGGGCGTGTCGCGTAGGGCATTGCGTCGAATTGTCACGGCGCGCCGCGCCCGGAGCGCGCGCGTGAGCGTAGCTTTCGCGGGGCTGGCAGGCGCCTGCGCCTTGGTCTAAACTGCGGTTCGCCTTGTGCACATGGGAGGGGCAGCATGCAATTGCGGGAAATACTCAGGATAAAGGGCAAGTTGTTGATCACCATCGCCCCGGACGGGCTGGTGAGCGACGGTGTCAGCATCATGTCGGAGAAGGACATCGGTTCGCTCGTGGTGATGAATCAGGGAAGATTGGTGGGGATGCTGACGTTCCGCGAAGTACTGCTGGCCCTGCACAAGAACGGGGGCTCGATCCAGGGCGTGCGCGTGGACACGGTAATGGTGAAAAACCCCAGGACCATAGCGCCGAGCGTCGAAGTGGACGAACTGCGCAGCGTGATGCTGGAGCACCACATCCGCTACATGCCGGTGATGGAAGGCGATGCGCTGGTCGGCGTGCTCTCGTTTCACGACGTGGCCAGGGCGGTGCTGGAGGAGCAGGCGTTCGAGAACCGCATGCTCAAGGGCTATA
>Ga0315281_10007882_pt1 | contig 14914 bp, 12 predicted proteins | sample YL17G07_0_MG_FD_204540 | JGI IMG/M metagenome (GOLD analysis project Ga0315281, IMG submission 204540) | Sediment microbial communities from Yellowstone Lake, YNP, Wyoming, USA - YL17G07_0 | ecosystem: Environmental > Aquatic > Freshwater > Lake > Sediment | place: USA: Wyoming | collected...
CGCCGTGACAGGGTTCGATTTTTCCGATTTTTCCGATTCGTTCGATTTTTTTTGAAAATTAACCGCATGGAGGGGGGAGTTATCCACAGATTTCACAGATTCACGCCGATTAAAACCCCGTGTTTTCCATCTGCGATAATCTGTGTCACTCTGTGGATGAAAACATTTCCCCCTTCGTTCCGTCTTTTGCTTGCTTACTAATTCAATACTCATAGACCATTTTATACAACATCCGGGGGCGGAGGGCTTGTGCGTTTTGTGCATTTTGTGCGATTTGGGCCTTTTGTGCGTTTTTTCGGATAACGATATTGCGCGCCACCCGCATCCGAAATGGTATAATACGCCTCAGGGAGAGTTTGGAGTCTTGGCGGTTGATGCGCGTGGGAATCTTTGGTGACGGAGTATGATGCAAAGGAGTCCGTCTTGTTCGGCAATAGACACACTTTCAAGCTTTTCGCTCTTTTCATAGTCGCCGTTTGTTTATTCGCGCCGGCGGCTACCGCGCTCGCGCAAGAATCCTTAATCCAACTCACCCCTTCCGAACAGGCGTGGCTAAAGGCACACCCCGCGATAACGCTCGGCTATGTGCCGGACTGGAGCCCGATAAGCATGCGAAGCAAAACAGGGGAACTGGACGGAATAGCGGGGAGCTACAAAAAGGCGATCGAGAAGAGACTGCCGATAAAATTCGAGCTAGTCCCCGAGTCTCCGTGGGGCGCGATGCTTGACGGCGTGCGCGACAAAAAAATAGACGTGCTTCTGCCTTTGGGGCGGACGGCCGAACGGGATAAATATATGCTTTTTACCAACGTGCTGGCGGAGGCCCCTTATGTCATCGTCACTCGGACGGATTCCCCCCAAGTAAACGGACTGGCCGACCTTGCGGGAAGGCACGTGTCGGTCCGCTCCCGTTTCGTGTCGCACGAGTGGCTTGCAAAAGAACACCCGGAAATAGAGCTTTTGCCAAGGGCAACAACCATCGAGGCTCTGGAGGCCGTGCTTTTTGGCGAGGCGGACGCATTTGTCGGCTCGCTTCCCGATGCCGGTAATATCATATCCGCCTACGGCCTAACCAATCTAAAGGTGGCGGCGGACGCCTCGTTTAGCAATCGTCTGAGCATCGGGGTGCGAAACGACTGGCCGGAGTTGGCGACAATCTTGGACAAGGCGATAGCCGACGTCTCCCCGGACGAGCGTCGCGCGATATGGAACCAGTGGGTGCGTGGTGCGCCGGAGGGTTTTGACAAAAGAATCTTTTACGGATTGGCGGCCGGTTTTACGCTCGCCATTTTCGCGGTTCTTTTTATCCATATCGTCCGCCTTCGAAGGGCTTACGAGCTCGTTGACGAAAGGGTTAAAGAGCGCACCCGTGAGTTGGAAAAGTTAAGCGATGAGATGGTGTTCCATAACGCGATTTTTTACAGCATGGTGGAAGGGGTGCATCTTGTGCGGGCTTCCGACGGCGTTATCGTATACGCAAATAAGAAGTGCGAGGAAATGTTCGGATATGGCGAGGGGGAGCTTGTGGATCGGCCCGTGTCCGTAATCAACGCGTCGGACGAGAGAGACCCGGAACGGGTGGCGGATGAAATAATCGGGGAGTTGAAAAAGAAAGGGTCTTGGAGCGGCGAGGTTAAGAACATAAGAAAAGACGGCACGACCTTTTGGAGCATGGCGCACGTAAGCACTTTAAGCCACGCGACGTACGGCGAGGTTTGGGTTTCTGTACACTCGGACATCACCGAGCGCAAGGCGGTGGAGGAGAGGCTTCGCCGAAGCGAGGAGATGTTCAGCTCTCTGGCCCGTGTCGCGCCGGTTGGAATTTTCCGCACCGACAAGGAGGGGGGTAGCGTTTATATAAACGCCCGCGGGCTGGAAATCTTAGGAATTTCAGCGTCAGCGACTAAGGGGCAGGGTTGGGCGCGCGCCATCCACCCTGACGACAGGGAGCGAGTGTTCGAGGCGTGGCGGTGCGCGGTGCGGGACGCACTACCGTTCAAACTGGAGTACCGTTTTCAGAAGCCGGACGGCACCGTGGTTTGGGTGCTGGGACAAGCGGAGGTGGAAAGGGACGCAACAGGCCAGATAGTCGGCCATGTGGGAACGATTGCCGACTTTACCGAGCACAATGCGGCGGAGGAAAAACTGCGCCAAAGCGAGGAACGCTACCGACTTCTCATAAAAGCATCCCCTTTTTGCATCCATGAAATAGGACTGGACGGGCTTATGCTTTCCATGAACGAGGCGGGATTGACCATGCTATGTCTTAGGGAAGAGAAAGAAGTCGTTGGCGTCCCGTATCTTAGCGCGGTGGGCGAACGGGACAATGTGCGCGTCGCCGAACTTATGAGAGACGCTTTTAAGGGGAAGACAAGCCATTTTGAATTTGATTCAAGCGGCGACGCTCCTCTACGTTTTAAATCGTGCTTTGTGCCGATTTTCGACAGGAGGGGCAAAGTGACAAGACTCATGGGGATAACGGAAGACATCACCGAGCGCAAGGCGGCGGAGGAGAAACTGCAAAAATCGGAGACTCGCTTTAGGGAGACTTTGGACAACATGCTCGAAGGATGCATGATTCTAGGCTACGACTGGACCTACCTCTATTTGAACGAGACCTCCGCGCATCACGGACAGAGCACGCGTGCCAACCTAATAGGCCGGACTTTGACGGGAATGTATCCTGGCGTGGAGAAATCGGCGGTCTTCGCCCGCTACAAGCGATGCATGGAAGAGCGAATACCGCAACATTTCGAGGAGTCGTATTCTTTCGCCGACGGAACCACGACTTGGTACGAGTTCAGCGTCGAGCCGGTGTTAGAGGGCATATTCGTTCTCTCCCTCGACATTACCAAGCGCAAGGCGGCGGAGGAGGCGTTGGGGAGCATTAAGTGGCTTTTAAAAGAGGAATCGGGCGGAGACGACGTTCTTTCGAAAAGCAAGGAGTACGAGCCGGATTATGGCGACCTGACCAAATTGAACACGGAAGGCGAAATCCTACGATCCATAGACAAAGATATTCTTTACAATATCGCTAATTCTTACCTTGGCCTGCTTGGAACCTCGTCCGCTATTTACGAAAAAAACGGCGACTATGCAGTCGGACTTTTTTCCTCCAGTTGGTGCAGGTTGATGGATAAAGCCTCAAGGGAAAAATGCGGCACGGGTGATAATCGGGTCGCGTTGGCGCAGGGGAACTGGCTTTGCCACGAGTCATGCTGGAGCGAGGCGTCAAAGGTCAGCATTCGGGACGCCAAGCCCGTTGATATCGAATGTCAAGGCGGCATCCACCTGTACGCCGTTCCTATAATGGCGGGAGGGAAGAGCATCGGGAGCATCAACTTTGGGTATGGGAATCCCCCGTCGGACCCGAACGAGCTAAAAAAAATCGCGGAAAAATATTCTGTCGACCTTGAGGAGCTTAAAACGAGCGCGAAGGAATATAAAACACGACCCCCTTTTATAATTCAACTAGCCAAACAACGCTTGCTGGATTCGGCGTTGCTAATCGGGATTTTGGTCGAGCGCAAACGGGCGGAGGGCGACGTGGAAAAAAGCCGCGAGGACTTTATGAAAATCGTGGAAGGCTCTCCCGAGCCGATGGCTGTCACCGACGAGGAACAGCGCATCGTCTTTCTAAATGGAAAATTCACGCAAGTGTTCGGCTATACGCTTTCCGACATCCCTACGGTGGAGGATTGGTGGCCCAGGGCCTATCCAGACCAGTCCTACCGCGAGGAGGTCAAAACAGAGTGGAACAGCCGGATTGAGAGGGTGATGCGCGAGGGGGTTGACTTTTCCCAGATGGAGACCGTCGTGGTTTGCAAGGATGGCAGTAAGCGCGAAATCGTCTTCAACTTCTCGTTTGTCGGGAATCGCGGGCTGACAATATTCCACGACATCACCGAGCGAAAGGCGGCGGAGGAGAAACTTAAGGCGGCGAAGGAGGAGGCGGAGGCGGCCACGCATCTAAAGGACAAATTCGTGTCTTTAGTCTCGCACGACTTGAAGGTGCCGCTGGCCTCGATGCTCGGGTTCATACAGTTTGCGCGCGGTAGCGAGGCGGTTCAATCGAGCGATAGCGTAAAGCTAATGCTGGACAAGGCGGTGGATTCCGGAAGACAGATGGTTACCCTCGTCGAGGACGTGTTGAAAATAAGCAGGTTTAAATCGGGCCACCTAAAACTGGAAAAACAGTTTTTCGACGCAAGGTACGTCGGCGCGATGGCGGCCTCAAATTACGCCCACCTCGCGCGGCAAAAGGGGATAGTGATAGAGAACGCGATACCGGAAAACAGCCGTGTTTATGCGGACAAAACCTTGCTGGTCGAGGCGGTTCAAAACCTTGTCACCAACTCCATAAAATTCTGCAAAAGCGGGGACGCAATAACAATCTCTCTGGTAGAGGGGGACGCGTCGATTATTTACGTCCGGGACACCGGGGCGGGCATAGACCCAAGCAGGCTCGAACAGATTTTCGACTATGACAAGAAGACATCCACCGCCGGAACCAACGGGGAGGTCGGCACGGGGTTTGGCCTTCCTATCGTCAAGGACATTGTCGAGCTTCACGGCGGGGAGTTAGGAGTTAAAACCGAACCGGGGAAGGGATGCGAGTTTTACCTAAAACTGCCGGTTGTTCGTCCGACAATCCTTCTAGTGGACGACAGCCAAGCAATGAGGCTGTTGCAGAAGCAATGGCTAACAGTTTTGAACGTGGAATTCATCGAGGCGGGTAACGGGGAGGAGGCGCTTAAACTCGTCGAGGATCACAGGCCGCACCTTGTTGTCACAGACGTAAAAATGCCGGTTATGGACGGGTTGGAACTGTTAAAAAGGTTGAAAGATAACGCAAATACGAAGGATATCCCGGTCATAATGATTAGCGGCGAATACGGAATGGAGATTCGGGACAAGATTTTTAAACTGGGCGCGGATGATTTCGTCTCAAAAAACATGACTGACAGCACGGATTTTCTCCCCAGAGTAAGACGGTTTGTGGGATAGGGGCGCGAATTTAAAGACGAACCGCGTATGTCCCTGATTAATTCTGAAGGTTTATAGCCTACCTTGTGGGCCCCTTTACGACGGTGTTGCTCGCGAAGAGTTCCGCCGCCATTCGTCCGGCGATTTCGCCGGATTTAATCTCGTAGCTTTGATTTCTTATCTGTTTGCGAAACTTTTTAACCAAGCTCGCGCGGATTTTCTCGCCTTTTTGCGATTTTCCGGCTGTCTTAACCATTTCTTCCTCAACTCCGTTCAAATTATTCAATTTTTTACGTTTTACTCAATCAATAAGTTCTTATCGTCAAATTCTAAAAATTCCATTAGCCCGGAATTTGGGAGAAAATTTCGAGTGGTATCGGGAGGGGTGTTAGGCGATTTTATCGGTGGAAGGCTTTGAAAACCAATCAATTGCAATTAGTGTCGCGCCTATGGAAATGCAAGAGTCCGCCACGTTGTATGCGGGCCAGTGGTGGCTGTTTATGTACATGTCGATGAAATCCGTCACGGAGCCTATCGTGAGCCTGTCGGTCAGGTTTCCGGCCGCGCCTCCTAGTATTAGGATAAGGCCAAGTTTCAACAGACGGTCTTCCTTCTTTAGGTTTCCGTAAACATAGGCGATAAAGGCGATTGCAAATGCGGCCAGCGCGGTGAACCCATAGCCTATCCACGGGTTGTCCGTTTTGGCAAGGAAGCTGAACGCGGCTCCCCTGTTTTGCAGGTGGGTTAAATCAAAAAAACCGCCGATTACTTTGACGCTGGTATAAAGGGGTATCTTTTCCCTGACGAGAATTTTTGTGGCTTGATCCGCCGCCACGATGAGCGTCGCCCCGATAAGAAGCGCCGGATACCCGAAGCCGTTTTTTTCGCTCTTCAACAAATTACTCCTTTAATTCCACAATGCTCACCGCGTCTCCCCCCTCGGCTCCGGTGCCGGGGGCGAACGATTTGACGTAGGCGGAAGTTTTTAGATATGTCATGACCTTTCCCCGCAAAACGGAGCGTCCGTGGACCACTTTTATCCGGTCGGTTCCGGCCAGATACTGTGTGTCCAAATCCTTGTCCAGTTTCAAAACCGCCTCTTCGCCGGTTAAGCCTATCAAATTTATCTCGTCCGGCCCAACCTCAATTTCCGGGGCGGACGAGATTATGGGCGACCCGCCGCGAGGTTTTCCGCCGCTTGGCGGCCTCGGCGCGTCCCCCTTCAATCCTATAATATCCTTTGCGTCCACGGTCAGCCGCGTCTCGCCGCAAAGCAGTTCCGCCTTCCCCCCGGACAGGCGCAACAGCTTCGCCTTCTTGTCCAGCGGGGTTATCCAGACGGAGTCCCCTTCTTTCAGCAATTCAAAGGGTATGGAATCCCTCTTGTGTATCTCGACGACGAGCGCCTCCTCCATCTCCTTTAGTTTACGCGCTGTTTCGGCCTTCAGCTTCGCGTCCCCTTCGCGAGCCTGCCGGGCGAGTGTCGAGATCTCCTCCCTCGCCTTGGCGACCTCCTCCTTCAATCTTTTTTTCTTTTCCCGCTCGAAATCCGCGCGGGATTTTTCCGCCTCCTCAAGGCGTGCGGAAAGCTCCAAAGTGGTCAGCCTCGTTTTTTCCTCCAGCGCCTTGTACTCCGCCATCCGATCCTCAGCCTCGGCGGATTTCCTGCTGAGGTCCATCAGCGCGGCCTGGTACCTGTCCCGAGTGTCGGAAAGTTTCGCCCGCGCCGACTCCAGTATTATTTCCGGGATGCCGAGCTGGGCGGCTACCCCTAGCGGGTTGCTTACGCCGGGGCGTCCTTTTTCCAGCTTGAACGCGCCGCCGACACCGGAGCCGAACCCCATCGCGGCGTTCACCATCGCGGGATTCTCCTGCGCCGCCACCTTAAGCCCCGGCAGATGGGTGGACACGAAGGTGAGGCACCCCTTGTCAGAAAGGTATTCGAGCACCGCCTCCGCCAAACCTGCCGCCTGCGCCGGGTCGGTGCCGTTTAATATCTCGTCCACGATGACCCACGTCCCCGGGCCGCCCCCTTCCAGCGCCTCTTTTATACCGCCCAACTGCGCGGTGAAGGTGGACTCACCCTCCGATATGGATTGCTCGTCCCCCACCATAGCGTAAATGCGCTTTGGGAACGGGAACGAACTGCCCTGCGCGGCCGGCGGGAATATGCCGCAGGCGGAAAGCATGACGCACAGGCCGATGGATTTAAGCATGACGGTCTTGCCGCCCGCGTTCGGGCCGCTGACGACGAGGGTTCTCTCCTCCGGCGCCATAAGGACGTCGTTCGGAACCGGGTTCTCGCCGTTGACGGCCATGATGGGGTGGCGCGCCGAGAGCAGTCTCACCGGCCCGCCGTCGGAAAATTCCGGTCGCGCTCCGTTTATCTCCGCTGAAAACCAGGCGCGGGCGCAAATGGCGTCCAGAACGCCGATAATGGAGTAGTCTTTTCTTATCTCGTTTTCCTGCGCCATCGCCAGCCTCGCCGCCTCGCGCATGAGGCGGTATATTTCCGCGTCCCTTTCGGCGTACGCCTCGCGCAAAAGGTTGTTTTCGGCCACCAGCTCCTGCGGCTCTATGAACGCGGTCTTGTCGGACGCGGAGATGCCGTGGATTATCCCGGGGAAGACGTTTTTGTATTCCACCTTTACCGGAAGAACCACGCGGTCGTTTCGCACGGTCACATAGTTGTCCTGAAATTTGTCGGCGAACTCGGCCTTCTCCAGAATCCTTTCGGCCTTCGCGTGTATCCTCTGCCTAACAGAGTTGATGCGCGACTCCAGCTCCATCAAAAGGGCCGAGGCGTCGGGCCTTATCCTGCCGTCCGAGGAGAACGTGGCCTGGTAGAAGTATACGAGCGTTTCCAGCGGGACGAAATCTCGGCAGACCGCCGTCAACGCGGGGGCGGATTTAAGCGAGCCGACAAAGCCGGCCGTCCTGTCGGCCTGCTCCAAAAAAGACATGAACGCGGCGATCTCCTCCGCCTCGGGCAACAGCCCCTTTCTAATCGTGGTGATGACGGATTCGGGGTCGCCGGACGCGGCGGGAAAAAGATTCAACCCAGCCTTCGTCATGGCCGACATCTCGGTCGTTTCGTCCAGCAGTGTTTCGGCGGTCTCCCTAGTTTGGGCCTGGCGCGTGTTTAGGGAGGCTTCCCTTCCGGGGTCGGTTTTGCATTTTTCGGCAAGGAGGGCGCAGACGTCGCCAAATTCAAGCGCGTGGCCGCTATTGACCGGCTTTATCTCGTTTTTCCTTCTCGATGCGCTCGCGGTTTTCGCCGAACGCGAAATAATTGGCCCAAGCGGCGGCTTTTACGGCAAAGGCCACGCCCAAGACGAGCGCGGACACCATAAGAAACAGTTTCACGGTCAGCCGACCGCCTGTTGGGCGACCTCTTCCTTGACGAAGAGCTCGATAACGTCGCCGACTTTGACGTCGTTGTAGTTCTCTATGCCTATACCGCACTCGTACCCGGAGAGCACCTCGCGCGCGTCGTCCTTAAACCGCTTGAGCGAGGATACGATTCCGGAGGCGACCACGACGTTGTCGCGAAGCAGGCGGCATTGCGCGTTTCTGCGGATGACTCCGTCCACCACCATGCAACCGGCGATGGTGCCGATTTTTGATATCCTGAAAGTGGTGCGCACCTCGGCCCTGCCGATTGTTTTTTCCACGATGATCGGCTTCAACATTCCCTTCACGGCGGCGGTTATGCTGTCCGCGACCTCGTAAATGATGTTGTAAAGGCGGATGTCTATTTTTTCCCTTAATGCGAGCTGTTTCGATTTCTCGGTTGGGCGGACGTTGAAGCCTATCACTATCGCGTCGGACGCGTCCGCCAACATCACGTCGGTTTCGGTTATCGCGCCCACGCCAGAATGTATGACCTGAAGTTTTACGGTGTTAAAAGAGAGCTTTGACAAAAGCTCGGACACGGCCTCGACCGAACCCTGGGTGTCCCCCTTTATGACGAGCTTGAGGTCCATCATGTCCCCCTCGCCGAGGCTCTCGACCACGTTTTCAAGGCGGACATGCTGTTTGACGGCGGACTTTTTGTCCTTCGTCGCGTCGATTCTGGACTGGCTTATCTGCCTGGCCTTGCGCTCGCTTTCGACCACGGTGAATATCTCGCCCGGCGCGCACGAGTCGGTTGCGCCAAGAATTTCCACCGGCATGGAAGGCCCGGCCTCCTTCACCTGTATACCCTTGTCGTTGACAAGGGCGCGTACTTTTCCGCTGACCATGCCGACGACGAACGGGTCGCCTATCCTAAGCGTCCCGCGGTTGATAATTGCGGTGATTACCGGGCCGCGATTTTTCTCAAGGCGGGACTCTATGATGGTCGCCACCGCCGGCAGATTCGGCTCGGCGCGCAGGTCCAGCACTTCGGACTGAAGCTGAATCATCTCCAAGAGATGGTCAAGCCCGACGCCGGTCTTGGCGGATACGTTGCAAAACACCGTCTGGCCGCCCCACTCCTCGACGACGAGGTTGTATTTCATCAGTTCCTGTTTTACTTTTTCTGGAACCGCGCCCGGTTTGTCTATCTTGTTCACCGCCACGAGTATTGGCACGTTCGCGGCCTTGGCGTGGTTGATGGCCTCGACGGTCTGCGGCTTAACGCCGTCGTCCGCCGCGACGACAAGCACGACCAGGTCGGTCACTTTCGCCCCGCGCGCCCTCAGCGCCGTGAAAGCCTCGTGGCCGGGGGTGTCGATAAAAGTCACGTTCCCGCCCGCCGTCGCGATGCTGTAGGCGCCGATGTGCTGTGTTATACCGCCGGCCTCCCTGCCCGCCACGTCGGTCTTGCGAATGGCGTCAAGGAGCGACGTTTTGCCGTGGTCAACGTGCCCCATTATAGTAACAACCGGCGGCCTTATGGGGAGGCTTGATGTGTCCGCGCGCTCGGCCAGATCGGTGGAGGCGGCGACAAGCTCTTTTATTTTTATGGTGAAGCCCATTTCCTTGGCGAGATCCATCGCCAGATCAACGCCTATGATTTGGTTTAGGGTTACGGCGACGCCTTTGAGGAAAAGGCGCTTGATGACTTCGGACACGGGAACCCTGAGCTTCTCCGCGAACTCCTTGACCACCATCGCCTCTTCTATTATGACGGTCTTGGATTCCGCCTCCTTCTTGGCGCGTTCCTCTTCCTGGATCATTTTTTCCAGCTCGCGGTTCTCCGCGATCTCTATTCTCTTTTTGGCGGCGAGCTCTTTCTCAAGTTTTTTGGACTCCTCCGCTTTTTTCCTGGCCTCCTCGACCTCTTTCTTTTTGCGCGCGGTCGTCTCGTCCGTCAGCTTCTGTTGTTCGCGTCTCTTTGCCTCCGCCTCGGCCTTTTTGGCCTCGGCCTCCTCGGCCATTCGCCTGGTGTCCGGGGCCGGGGGAACCACCGTCACGGGTGCGGCCTTGGTTACCTTGGTCTCCGGCGCCGCCTGCGGTGCCTTCCCGGCGACTTTTGCCGGCGCGGCGGCTCTTTTCTTCGCGAGCTTGGCCGCTTTTTTCTTTTCCTCCTCAAGTTCCTTGGGCGGAAGCGCCGCCAGGGCCTTTTTGATGGCCGATATGGAGGAGGGGGTGATAGAAGACGAGGCTGTCTTGTTTACAATTTTCAACTTTTTCAATTCGGCGATAATGAACGCGCTTGACACGCCAAATTCCGCCGCAAGTTCACTGATTCTCATTCAAAACTCCTTACAATCGGGTTACTATATCACAATTGCGCCGACGTGACATGATTAGGCGGGGGCTTTTTATTTTTGATTTGAGGCCGATATGTAAAGTAGAATAGGTAAACGTATAAAAACAACGGAATTTAAGGGAGATATATGGGTGATTTGGACATAAATATGAAAGTCTTGGTGGTTGACGACTTCGCCACCATGCGCAAAATCGAAAAAAACATTCTCGGACAGCTCGGAATCAAGAACGTCGACGAGGCGGACGACGGTTCCACGGCGTTGCCGAAATTGAAATCCACCAAGTACGACATAGTGCTCCTTGACTGGAACATGCCGAACATGACCGGCCTTGAGCTACTAAAGGCGATGCGTGCCGAAGAAAGTCTCAAAAACGTGCCGGTGATAATGGTCACGGCGGAAGCGCTCAAAGACAACGTCGTCGCCGCCGCGCAAGCCGGTGTAAACGACTACGTCGTGAAGCCGTTCAACGCGGCCACGCTGGAGGAAAAACTCAAAAAAGTCCTCAAGGTCTGATTCAACTCGCGATGGGGGATTTCCTCCCCCATTCCCATTTTTCCCATCTTCGCGAAAATACTTGCTTAATGGCGTTTTTTTTCGCGGACAAGTCAAGGCAGACCCCGCCCTTGCGCGTGTCCCCCATTTGAGATACACTAATCTTGGTTAAAAAGAAGGAGGCTCAATATGGCAAAGACCGCGATGATTAGGGCGCGAACGGAACCGAGCTTAAAAAATGAGGTGGACGGCATCCTTGAGAAACTGGGGATGACAAGTTCCGAGGCCATCAACATGTTTTACCGTCAGGTGAAATTACGAAAAGGTCTGCCCTTTGACGTAAGGATACCGAACAAGGAGACATTGAGGGCGATGAAAGATGCGGACGAGGAAAGAAACCTCAATAGCTATGACAACATCGAAGCTTTTTTTAAGAAAAATGGTTAAGGTTTTGCTTCAGGTAATTACATCTAATTATATTATAAATATTGACTAACTACATAAATTGTAGTCTAATCCCGGACATGGAGATTAAAACCACAGGCAAATTTGAGAAAGACTACAAGCGGATAATCAGCCAGTCCAAGGATTTATGGAGGCTCAAGGCGGTCATGTCGAAGCTTGCCGGAGAAAAGCCGTTGGATTCGAGGCATCAAGACCACAAACTAAAAGGCAATTATGCTGGACACAGGGAATGCCACATCACCTCGGACTGGTTGCTTATATATAAAATCATTCCCAGCGACGGGATTATAATTTTTGTCAGGACGGGAACCCATTCGGAATTGTTTGGGTAAAGCCGGCCTATCTTCGCTTTTTGAGTTCCGCGAAAATTTCCTCCGGGGGGATATCCATAGCGGCGAGCGCTATTAGGGAGTGGAACCAGAGGTCGGCCGCCTCGTAAACTGCCCCGGCGCGGTCTTTCTTGGTGCAGGCCATCGCGAACTCCACACCCTCCTCGCCGATTTTCTTTAATATGGCGTTCTCCCCATTTTCGAAAAGCGAGGCGACGTAGGAGCCTTTGGGCATTTCTTTCTTTCTTTGCTGGATGACCTGGTAGACGCGGGAGAGAACGTTTTCCGTGTCGTCGAACGGCTTTTGGGCGACGGCGTCCCCCTTGCCCAACTCGGTGAAGAAGCATGTCTCCTTTCCGGTGTGGCAGGCGGGGCCCTTTTCCGCGATCTCTATGAGCAGGGTGTCGGAGTCGCAGTCGTAAAAAATTTTCTTCACCTGTTGCGTGTTGCCGCTGGTCTCCCCTTTTTTCCATATCGCCCCTCGCGAGCGAGAATAGAAATGCGTGAACCCGGTTTCCATCGTCATGCGCAGGGTGTCGGCGTTCATGTATGCCATCATAAGCACCTTGCCGGTCGTTGACGATTGGACGATGGCCGGGATGAGCCCCTTGTCGTCGAATTTCAATTCTACTTCGCTCATAGCCGCACCGGTATTCCTTTCTCATGAAGATATCTTTTCGCGTCGCCTATTGTGTATTCGGCGAAATGGAATATGGAGGCCGCGAGCGCCGCCGACGCGCCACCGTCGGCCAGCCCCTCGTAAAGATGCTCCAAAGTCCCCACTCCTCCGGAGGCGATGACCGGAATGTCCACCGCGTCCGAAACGGCTTTTGTAAGGGCGATATCGTAGCCGTTCTTCGTGCCGTCCCTATCCATGCTGGTGAGCAATATCTCGCCGGCCCCGAAATCGCGCATCTTTTTGGCCCATTGGACGGCGTCCAGCCCCGTGGCGTTTCTTCCGCCGTGGGTGAAAACCTCCCATCCGTCGCCGGATTTTTTTGCGTCGATGGCGACCACGATGCACTGCGTGCCGAACCGGAAAGCCGCTTTTTTTATCAGGTCCGGGTTCGTGATGGCGGCCGTGTTTATGGCCACCTTGTCCGCGCCCGCTTTTAGCAGTTGTCTTATGTCCTCCTCGCCGCGCACCCCGCCGCCGACGGTGAGCGGCATGAAAACCTTGTCCGCCGTGCGCTCCACCACGTCGATTATCGTGTTGCGATTTTCAACGCTCGCAGTTATGTCGAGATATGTCAGTTCGTCCGCCCCCTGGGCGTCATAATTTTGGGCGGCCTCCACCGGATCGCCAGCGTCGCGCAACCCTACGAATTTGACCCCTTTTACGACCCGGCCATCCTTCACGTCGAGGCAGGGGATGATTCTTCTGGTGAGCATTATTCGTTCGCCTTTTGAAATAGGCTTATCGCCTCTTTTAGGTCGATGGCGCCGGTGTACAGTGCCTTCCCGATGATGGCGCCGGACACGCCCGATATGCGGGACAGTTTTTCCAAATCGCCCATGTCCGAGACTCCGCCGGAGGCGATAAGCCTCCCGCCGGAAATAACCGCCATGTTCTCAACCTCGACCAGGTTCGCCCCCTGCATCATGCCGTCGCGCGATATGTCGGTAAAGACTATTCCGGCGAGAGTTATCAGCGGGGCGAGGTGCGTCGCGGCGAACACCTTGGCGGAAAGATCCGACACCTCGGTCCAGCCTGCGCCGGCAATTTTTCCGTTTTTGCTGTCTATGCCCGCGAGCACCTTGTCGGGGTGCGAGTTTATTATTTCAAGGGCCGATCTCCAATTGTTTATCAGCATCGTCCCCAGAACTATCCGGTCGACGCCGGCGGCTATGTATTCGTCGGCGATTTCCTTGCTTCTTATTCCTCCGCCGAGTTGCACCCTGCATTTGACGGTCTCGCATATTTTTCTCACAAGCGGGGCGTTTTTAGGTTTTCCCTCGAAGGCGCCGTCAAGATCCACTATATGTATTATTTTCGCGCCGGCCTCCTCCCACTTAAGAGCCTGTGCCACGGGGTCGCTGGAATACACGGTCTCCTGGTTCGTGTCCCCTTGGACGAGGCGCACGCAACGCCCCCCCTTAATGTCGATAGCCGGAATAATAATCATGGGATAAGTCTAACCTTCTTTATTCCAGGAAGAAAGCCCGCCGACAGCATCGCCGAACGGCCTCGATTCTATGCGCCGCGATGCAAAAGGTAGTTGATGGTTTGAATCCTAAAGTCCACGTCGAGATAGTTGTTGTCCGTTTTATGGATGGTGTCAAAATAAGCCAACGCTTCCCTGATTTTTCCGCCTTCCTGCAGGGTGACCCCGATTTCATATTGGAATCTCAGTTTGTCCTCCGGTTTGGCGGCATGTTTAAACCCCTCTGTTAATTTTGCCAGGGAACCGCCGTAATTTTTTAATCTTCTTAGGCAAATGGCGGTTTGCGTCAACGCCTCAAGTTTTAGGGACGGCTTAACCGCCGCACGCTCGAACTCACGGGCGGCCTCGTCCGCCATGCCCATGTCCATGTAAATCAATCCCAGGTTGAATGACGACTCGGGGTCGTTCTCGATTTTTTGCGCGTCTTTAGATTCCGGTTCTGCGGGGCCGACAAATATCTCCCCATTCCGTATAGATTCCGAACTTTTAGGAGCGGCCGCCACGGGATTGGACGGCGGTGGTGGCGCGGCAACGGGAATTTCCGTTGTCGGCTCCTGTTTTTTAGGCGCGGCGAGTTCTTTCGCCAGCTTTTCCAGTTTTTCAGCTTCTTCAGCCTTCCGCCTCGCCTCATCCGCCTGTTTTTTAGCCAGTGCTTCCGCCTCGGCGGCCAGCCTCTGTTGCTCTCGTTGTTTTGCTTCTGCTTCTTGCGCTTCTTTTTGTTTTAGGGCTTCCGCCTCGGCGGCCAGCCTCTGTTGCTCTCGTTGTTTTGCTTCTGCTT
>Ga0315281_10007883_pt1 | contig 14913 bp, 18 predicted proteins | sample YL17G07_0_MG_FD_204540 | JGI IMG/M metagenome (GOLD analysis project Ga0315281, IMG submission 204540) | Sediment microbial communities from Yellowstone Lake, YNP, Wyoming, USA - YL17G07_0 | ecosystem: Environmental > Aquatic > Freshwater > Lake > Sediment | place: USA: Wyoming | collected...
ATGATCCAAAGAAAAATGAGAAGAGGGTTTATCGCCACATTGTCCAGAATCAGAGCATCGCCTCACTGGCCTATATTGAAAAATTCGATCTCATTGCAGGAGGAAGTTCGATACGGGGTGGAACTGGGACGCATGCTATCGAAAAAGAGGCGAAACTCATGCTCTGGGATCCAAAAGAGGAAAAGAAGATTTTCGAAATCATCCCAGTTTCAGGGGCGAAAACCATCCTCTCTCTAGCGACGACCGTGGATGGAATGGTTTATGGGATTACGAGTAATGAGAAGGTTTTTGTATTTGATCCAGAGAAGAGAGAGATTAAAAAAGTTTTTGATCTTGGATTTAAGGAGCCCAGAGAAATATCTTTACAACTTGGACCAGACTTAAGACTTTATGGACTTGCTAAAGAGGCAATCTTTTTTATTGATCCAAGAAACGACTACGTATCTCTCGTCGTGAGTCCTCCTGTCCCAATTCATTCAGGGATGGCAATGCTAGGTCGAAAGATTTATTTTGGTTCAGGTGCAAATCTCTGGGAATTTGAAATTCCTGATGAGCCCCCTAAACCAGTGGAGTGACATCTTCAAGTATCACAAATCAACTAAAAGCGGGGACCTCCAGAGCTAAAAGGACTACCACGGTCCCCGCCTTGGCGGGACCCGGAAAAACCTCCGCCACCTGCAGAGGATGACCCATAGCGCTGGCCTCCACCCTGCCCGAAACTACCACCACGGTTGTCCCCTTGAGGGGATCCGGAAAAACCTCTGCTGCCCATAGGGGGTGAGCTGTAATGTTGGCCTCCACCCTGTGGGGGTGAGCTGAAAGATCCTTGAGCGCCCCGTGAAAGCGGGCTGAAGGACCGGGTTTCGTTCGAAGAAGGTCTTTGAAAATTCATCCCGCTTTGTCTGTTCATACTGTTCGGCTGACTGAAAGCTCTGTTGCTCATGCCCCGGCCCTGGAAGCCAGTTTCGCCGGGACTTTTGCTCATCCTGCGGTCCATGACAGGTGGTCTGCCGTAATCACCATTTCGACCGTTGAAACTTGAAAGTCTGCTTTCCCTGTTATAAACTTGCCTTTCCGTACTTCGGCCTGACTTCAAGTCGGAAGGATTTCTGTTGGGAAATCCTCTCGTTGTTGTCGGCGTAGAAGTATTGACTGAAGCCACGCGGTCACGGCTGCGCTGGAAGATTGATTGGGCACCATTCCTGGCCTCCGTAGAATTGAGCCCTCTCACAGGAGATGGACCCATTCCTCCAGACATCCTTCCTGAGCTTCTTCTCGCAGGATCTATTGCAAAGATCCTTCCGGTTCTCGAGTCTCTCATATGATTGGTGACGATAAATACATGTCTGTTCCAATGAACAACCCTATGGAAATCATGGAGGATAAAGAACCCCGGAAAGAAGTACCCGGAGCACCAGAATGGGCTTGGGATCCAGGCGTACATGTAATAATAATCCCAGGGTGGAGGATAATAGGTGATTACAGGAGGACCTTCGGCATAGTAGTAATTTTCGATCAACGAGGGTGGAGTATATTGAGGGGTTGTTGGGGGTGGACTTTCGGTGTATCCCTCCGGTATTTCAGCAATGATGGGTAATTCAAATTCCACCGCTATCGTCCGTAATACCTTTAAAGCCTCGTTCTTTGACATCGACAATCTCTTGGCATCTGCCGCTTCACCTACGGCATTCTCTAATTCTCCAATAATGTCGGGTGTCATGGGATAATCAGCAATCCATCCGTTTTTGGGTGCAATACCGGCGGAAGCCAACATGCTTTCAGCTTCTGCCTCACTCTTGGCCTGCCCTATCTTAAGTGCCTCAGCCAGTTTGATCGCAAAGTCTCCCTCACGGGTTAAGGTCTGTGCAATTGGAGGTGCTTGCGTTTGGGAGGGAGTTGAGGGTTCCGTTTTGGATAGATTCAGCTCTTCGGCCTTATTGCGATAATTGGGAGGAACTTTGCTGTAGTCGTCTGCAAAGTTCACAACACCTCTTTGGTCAACCCATTTGTAAACAGTGGCCGATGCAGGGGAGGCGAATATAAGGATCAATAAGGCAAGAAGGAGTTTCTTCATTTTTCTCTCCATTCGATAATTTATCCGATTAGACTTAATTAATTAGACGTATTCTATAGGTCGGTTATTCAAAAGATCCTCGTATATTTTTTGCATTCATACAATTAGGTCGGTTAAGTTATGGAAGCTGGAAGGGATTTCCGATGAAATTAGATCTCTATGCTCTGCAAGGGCTTGATTCCTCAATGGTTTTCTTAAATTTCTTCAGCCTTTCCTCCTGTTCTTTGAACAAATCATGAGATGCTTCAATAGAGATGGGTTTGAATCGCACTCGATCCCCAGGCTTGAGTTGTGCCACCTTGGGTAAATCCGTTGAGATGATCGTGGCGATCTTTGTATAACCACCAGTGACCAATTCCGTCAAAATGATCATGGGCTTCCCATCACCAGGAACCTGAATCGCACCTGATATCAGACCCTCTGAAATGATGGATTCCTCCACATCGGATCGTCTCTCGATCTTGGGTCCTTCTAATCGAACTCCCATCCGATCGCATTGGGGAGTGACCTGATAGGATGAGGAATAAAATGTTTGGGATCCTTTTTCTGTAAAGTGGTGATCCTGAGGGCCAGGGATCACCCTGAGAGGTACTTCTTTCTCCAAAGGAGAAATCCAATCCTTTGGAAATCGAAAACCTAATTTATTGAGAGAAGATGAGATATCGAAAGTATAAAGAATATCTCCTCTTCTCAATGCTCTTCCTTCCAAACCACCAAATTTTCCTGAAAGATAGGTTGAACAGCTTCCCATGATTTTTGGAACAGCGAATCCTCCACCCACAGCCAGGTAAGCACGGCAACCGGCTCGCACCTTTTTAAAGGTGATGACATCCCCCTCCACCAGAAGATGGATTCTCCATATCTCCAAAGGCTCTTCGTTTAATGTCGGGCAGAGATCTCCACCGGTGATGGCGATGACAACCTCTTTCAAGGCTTTTATTTTCAAACCCATAAGCGTCAACTCAAGGCAGGCCTCTTCTTCTCTATTTCCAACTAATAGATTGGCGACTCTGAGGGAGAAAGTATCTGTGGCTCCAGAAGGAGGGACCCCAAACTGACTGAAACCATAACGACCTAAATCCTGAATCGTGGTCAAAACGCCAGGCTCCAGGACTTCAAAAGTTTCTACTCGCTCCAACTTTTAAACTCCCCCAAAATATATTCCCTCTCCCTTGACGGGAGAGGGTTGCCTGCCTGCCGGTAGGCAGGGGGTGAGGGTGAATATGGATATTTCCCCCTCCCCTTCGTCCCCTCCCACCAGGGGAGGGGACGATAAGTTGTCCGGCCCGTTCACTATGCCTGCCATTCTTTAAACTCCTTTTCGCTGATTGGATAGAATTGGACAAAGTCTCCCATTTGAAGCAGAGCCGGAGGATCTTTCTCGGGGTCGAACATTTCCACCGGGGTTCGACCGAGGACCTGCCAACCTCCTGGACTCTCCATGGAATAGATTCCTGTCTGTCTCTGTGCAATAGCCACAGAGCCCTTGGGAACCAATAGCCTCGGTGTTTTAAGACGGGGCGTGACCAGTGCCTCAGGAAGCTCTCCCATGTAAGGATATCCAGGCATAAAGCCGATCATATAGATGAGATAAGATTTGCTGCAATGGAGTCGAATCACTTCCTCGGGAGAAATTTGATGGTATTTTGCTACCCCTTCTAAATCAGGACCATAGATCCCACCATAGACGACAGGAATTCGTTTCAATTTGGGCTCTGAGAGAGGAGTTTGTTGAAGTCCCGCCTCTAACCGTTCTAATCTTTTTTTTAATTCCGTGACGGGGAGAATGATTGGATTGTAAATGATGAGTAGAGATCGGTAGGTCGGAACCGTTTCGATGATGCCTTCAATGGTTTCAGCCTGGATGGCCAGAGCCATCCTTCTTACCTTCTCATTGATCTCGCGACGGATTTCGTCGCCGAATTCAAGGAGAAGGCCACGATCACCCATCAGATAAAAAAGTGTCCTAAGATAAAGGCCCATAATAAATAGTGTTAGTGATGGGTGAATGGTGTTGGTGAATGGGAAACCAAAAATATGAATCACCAGCACGAATCACTATCACGAATTAAACAAACCATTTCATCGGGATAACAGTCACGCCAGCGTCCTTTAATTCCTGTTGAATCCTCCTTACCATCTCGACGGCAGCAGGATTATCGCCGTGCACGCAGAGCGTATCTGCCTTGAGCTCAATCTCTGTCCCATCCGTGGCAATAACCTTTCCTTCCAAGGCCATCTTGAGCGCCCTTTTGGCAACCATCTCATGATCGTGAATGACGGACCCTTTCTCTCTTCGAGAGACCAAGGAGCCGTCTTTGTTGTAGGCTCGATCTGGAAAGGCTTCAAAGGCAATGCGGATGCCATTGCGTTTTCCAATCTCCAGAAGAGATTCTTTTTTTGAAGAAGCGAGGACGACCAGAATCAAATCTCGATCCACCTTCGCCACTCCCTCTGCAACGGCTTCCCATATCTTAGGATTGGCCACGGCCATATTGTAAAGGCTTCCATGAGGTTTTACGTGCTGGAGTTTCAATCCTTGCGATTGGGTAAAGCCCAGCAGAGCTCCTGTTTGATAGATCACATAATCCTGAATCTCCTCGAGGGTGGCATCGACATTTCTTCGTCCAAATCCCATGAGGTCTGGAAATCCAGGATGGGCTCCCACCTCAACGCCATATTGCTTTGCCAGAGCCACTGTCTTTCGCATCACACCAGGATCCCCGGCATGGAATCCACAAGCAATGTTGGCTGAGGTGATGTGGGGAATCACCTCTTCGTCAAGTCCCAGTTTATAAACGCCAAAACTTTCCCCAACATCAGAATTCATGTCTATCTGGATCTTTTTTGCCATAAACCTACCTCCCATGGCTTTTAATGATGATATCCATAAGAAAACCCTTGACAAATATTAATTTAAAAGGGATAAATAAATCAATAGCATAAAAGACTAAGGAGGTGACGAAAATATGTCATGCGGGATGAAACATCCTAAAGCGAAGAAGGCAACGAAGAAAGCCAAACCGAAGAAAAAGAAATAGATGGAGGGGTCTCCCAGGGGGAAGAAAGAAATTTTAATTTTTTACTTGACATAGAAACGGATTTTTGTTATCCGTTTTTCCTATACTATATTCTCCCTTAAGATTTTCCTGACATATCATGAAAGGAGGTGAAGGTTAATGAGAAAGTGGGTGAGCATCTTTTTGGCATTGGCGATGTTAGCAGTATTTTCTTTTGGATGCGCGGGGATACAGAAAGACGCAAAGATTAAATGCCCCAAATGCGGTGCTGTCTTCACAGTGGATGAAGGTTTAGCCGAGATTCAGAAGAAAGGTTACTAATCCCACCTCGTTAAAGAAGATTAACTATCCTCTGGAGGAAAGAGAAAGATTTTAAAAGGGGAAGGGGTATACACTTCCCCTTTTATTTTTGTTATTGCACCTTACTTTCATATTCTGATTTTAAATCTGAAATTCAATCGAAGGTTTATCGCTGGTGAGGATAGCTGGAAAGAGGGTCCCCCCTAAATATCTCGGGATCAGCTGAGAGAGCTCCAGAATGATCTCATCGGCACGCCCTCTTCCCACTTCACCCAATACATCCATGGGGATGAAGATGTTTTTCGTCTTTTCCGTTGCCTTATCTTTCTCGCACTGACGCCATACCCAGTTTCGGGTCAGCACCTCTCGATCGTCACGATAGACCAGTTCTCCTTTTGGCACAGTGACTGTTTCTCCGCCGCCCATGGGGGTAAAAGGCTCCCATCCCTCTGTAAACCGGAGATGAATATTTCCCCCAAGGGTATCCAGATCATGGCCTCCCATAGGGACTAAGAATCTCAAAGAGACACTGTTATAGAGGTCCACGAGAGGGTTGATTTTCGGGAAAGGGTCTCCTTTCAGAATCCTCCTCGCCATGGATTCGATGGAGCTTGGAAACTTACTTCCGGAAATACCCAATTTAGAAAAGGCAGTTCTCCAGGGTTTGATCCTTGGATGTTCCTGGGCTTTATCACCGACGAAATTTTTCTTTACCTCTTCGACAGCCTTTGCGAGAAGGTCATCGATCTCTTTGGAGGGATAGGTGTTGTCCACCCCTTTTGCCACCACCATCCCGATGGTGAGATCAGGCAGAATATCGAATATTTCTTTCTGAATAGAAAAAAACATGTTTCCTTCTTTTTACCCCGTTAGAAAGAATGCCCCGCCTGCGTGGTCGGAGCCACTTCGGCGCGGCGAAGGCCCGCTGCTCCCTCCGGGCCAGAGGCCCTCTGGGCCGACGGCTGCACGGGGGATGAACCCCGTAAAACCTCTGGTCTCTTACGGGGTGAAGATATCATTCCTTTTAGAGCGAACACAGTGTTTAATGCCCCGTGTGAGCCTCCCCGTTGGAAAGTCGAAGATTTTCTAACGGGGTTTATTCCCACTAACACTCCTATTGTTAAAAGTCAACCAATGCCTATCTTATTTAAAAACTAAAAAAAGGGGTTCTGAGCACGCCCCCACCCTCCTTGACGAGTGAGCCTATTTCCTATATAGTGATCTTGGTGCATTAAAAACCCAACAATAGGGGTCCTCTATGCCGGGAGCTTATGCCCATTCGATGATTACAGAGAAAGGGCTCGAATGGTTTCGGGGCAATCAGGATATCAATGAAAAGCTCCGCGGCTCCGTCCTCACCCATTCCCATTTCGTTCACCTCGGTTCAGTTGGTCCGGACTATCCTTACCTCGATATTGTTCAACCCAAGCAGAAAAATTGGGCTGAGCATATGCATTACCGACATACAGGAGATGTGATCAAAACCATGGCCCGGAAGCTTCTGGATTTATGGCCTCAGGGTTTAGAGAAAGAGGAATTTATCATCCCCTTTTGCTGGACCCTGGGCTACCTCTCTCATGTGACTGGAGATTTAGTTGTCCACCCGGTCATATTGAATATCGTTGGGTCCTATGTGGGGCACGAAACAGAACACCGTCACTGTGAAATGATTCAGGATGCCTTCATCTATCACCTGATTCGTCAGGGTGCGGAGATTGAGCATAGCGGGTTGATGAAGATCCTTCAGATCTGTTCTAAACCCGGGGACGAAGACAAGATTCATCCTGTCTTGCTCGCTTTCTGGAGAGATATTCTTAAAACCCATTTTCCAAATGATTACCAGAATAATCGACCTGATGTTGACCAGTGGCATGATCAGTTTGAGGATTGGATTGGAATAGCCGGCAGACCATTATTCGTGGGTCGGATATTTGATCCGAACCACAAATACACCTATAAGAAAACCATTGAGATTACACCGACAGAAAGACAGACTTTTCTGGATAGGCTTCCTCTCCCTGACGGGGGATTCGGAGCCTATGAAAGGGATGTCTTTCCGAAAGCTGTGGAGCATGTGACAGACCAATGGGTTTTTCTATCCAAAGGCATTTTCATAGGAAACATCGATCAATTCCTTTTCGGGATCACCAATGCTGATCTTGATACGGGGAGAGATCTGCAGACCGGAAATTTAGTCTATTGGTCATGATCATGAAAAACAGGGTCAGGATCTTCCTCTTTTGGTCCTTCATCATCTTCTCAGTGGTAGGTTTTCAATGGTGCCAATGTTCTCAGGAGATAGACCCCAAAGAGGTTTCCGAGCTGGAGGAATACCTCATCGATTTTTCAAAGAAGATGGAAGGCCACAGGCTACAAACCGGGCCTCTCCCACCTGATTTGGATGCCAAGAAGTTCTTTTCAATTCTGGAAAGTTACTATCCTGACAAAAAAATCATCAAAATAGTGAAGAAGTATCCAGTCCGGGTTTACCGTGAAGGAGAAAGCTATGTCTTAATCCTTTGTGATAAGGCATCTAAAATGGCCCTTTACAAGGATCTTGGTAGCACGATCACCTATGTCGATTTTCCCTATTATCGTGAAGGGAAGAAAGTCCCCTGTCAGGAATGAAAAAATCGAAAGGTGTCATTGCCTGCCTGCGGTAGGCAGGCGAGTGAAACGAAGCAATCTCGCTTTATGAAAACATTTTCCTGGTCCAGCTTAGTCTTGACGGTCCTTCTTATTATCTCAACCTACGCCAGTGCCCAGCCATTATTTGAGGTGGAAAGAGAATCTTTTTGCAAGGGTGTTCAAGACCGTGAACCGATGGATTCCTTTTCAAATGTTGCTGAAATCAGAAAGGGAGAAGACGTATTTCTATGGATGGAGATCAAAGGTGGCGAAAGAGCCTTGACCATGCTTGAGGCAAAAGGCCAGATGTCCATTTATCATGCGTGGGCTTCAGAGAAAGGAGTGACCGATATCATTGATATCGGTATTACAAAGCAAAGGTGGTTAGAACTAGCCAATGCGATGAGAAACCAATTCAGGGAGCAGGGCTTTTTTACATGGCGTACTTACAGCGCAAAGCGTAACTTCAAAGAATGTCGCTGGTATGTGTCGGTTCTGGACGCCAATAAAAAACCTGTTCGTAAGGTTGGTCCTGGAACTGAAGCCCTCCGTCCCGAATTAGTAATTAGGTTTATTCCCTAAAAACACCTTACGTCTTACGCTTAACGCCTAACGGAGGTAAAAAAATGGCCAATAATATTAAAGATACACTTCAGGAACTCATTCAGCAGGTGACCAGTAATAATTCATTGCCCCCAGACCAGAAAGTCAAACTTCTCGAGAGCCTTCAGAAGATACCGACCCCACTTCAAACTGATCGATGGATCTTTCGCTTAGTGGTGGCTTTCCTCGGAGTGGCTGTTCTATTGACGATCATTGGAGGCTTTTACTTAAGCATTAAGACAGCAGCCACAATTCCAGAAGGTTTGATTGCCTTAGGCTCCGCCGCCGTTGGGGCATTGGCAGGTTTATTAGCTCCCTCACCCATGGGAAGGTGAAAGATATCATACATTTCCTCTCGTCAGTTAATAATCAAACGAAAGGAGGCTGACTATGAAAACACAATTCCGGAATGGACGAATGAAACTATCTCAATGCTTAAAATTGGCTGGAATATTATTTGCAATGGTTTTCTTAGCAAGTGGATGCGCTTTGACAAAAGATTACGTGGTTTTATCCTATGATCCACAAACAAATGTAGAGAAAATCAAAGAAGCAGATACTGTAAAAGTAAAAGTTGAAATCTCGGATGTACGAGCCATTAAGGATAAAGTCAGTAGCAAGAAAAATAGTTATGGGATGGAAATGGCTCCGATCATAGCCCAGAATGATGTGGCTGACACACTTAAGAAAGCCATCGAAGTAGAGCTAAAAAATCGTGGATTCGATTTGGGCGAAGGACTGGTCTTAGTTTTTGCGGAACTGAGTAAATATTATAATGATTTCAAGACAGGCTTCTGGTCGGGAAGAGCAGTCGCAGAAGTGGTCATGAACGTCCAGGTTAAGAAGCCGGATAAAACTATTCTTTACTCCAAAATGATAGCGGGAGAGAATAGTCATACAGTCCAATTAGCCTCAGGAAAGAATGCCAAAATTACCCTTGATGGTGCCTTAAGAGATGCTATATCGAAGCTATTTAACGATACGTCATTTGTAGATTCATTGTTCAAGGCGTCGAAGAATCAATAAGACCGCATGCCTCGTCTCCCCTGGTAGGAGAGCCTGCCTGCCGCAGGCAGGGATCGAGGTGAGGGAGGCTCCAAGAATTCATTGACCTCAAATTGGTATTTTTATAAAATTTTAGCAATTTCTAAAACACTTGACTGGATTTTTCAGTCATTTTTATGTGAACATATCCTAGTCTAATCTTCAGCCTTGATCTGCCAGCAGGACCCACTTCTGCTTCTTGGAAGGTTCATTTATGAAGAAAAAATATATCATGGCCCTGGATCAGGGGACCACGAGTTCCCGGGCGGTGATTTTTGATCAGCAGGGAAAAATCGTTAGTATGGCGACTAAGGAGTTCATGCAGATTTATCCACGGCCCGGATGGGTAGAACATGATCCTGTGGAACTATGGGCTTCACAAATGGAAGCTGCCCGGCAGGCCCTTGATTCCGTCAATCTTTCGCCCCAAAGAATCGCCGCCATCGGGGTCACCAACCAGCGGGAGACCACTTTAATCTGGGACAGGGAGAGCGGCCGGCCAGTGCATAATGCCATTGTGTGGCAGTGCCGCAGGACCGCTCCGAGTTGTTCCGAAATCAAGAAGACGAAATTCGCCCAAGAGATTCGCAAGAAAACTGGATTGGTGATTGACGCCTATTTTTCAGCTACTAAGATTCAGTGGATTTTGGACTATCGAAAAACGATCCGCCGGGCGGCTGAAAGAGGGGAACTGGCCTTTGGCACGGTGGATAGCTGGTTGGTGTACAATCTAACGGGGAAGAAACTCCATATCACAGATTATTCTAACGCTTCCCGCACCATGCTTTACAATATTCATGATCTTTCATGGGATGGGGAGATCTTAGAATATTTGGATATCCCCCAACAAATCCTACCGGCTGTCAAAGCTTCCAGTGAAATCTACGGAAGCACGTCTCCCGGATCCTTTTTGGGTTTAGAGATCCCCGTTGCGGGAATCGTGGGAGATCAACAAGGAGCTCTTTTCGGCCAAACCTGTTTCCGCAAAGGCCTGTCCAAGAACACCTACGGAACGGGTTGCTTTATGCTGATGAATATAGGGAGAAAGCCGGTGCTTTCCAGGAAAAACCTTCTGACGACGATCGCCTGGGGAATCGGCCGGAAAATCGAATATGCCTTAGAAGGGAGCGTCTTTATTGCCGGAGCTGTAGTCCAATGGCTCAGGGACGGACTACGGATGATTGAGCAAGCTTCCGAAAGTGAAACGTTGGCGAGCAGCATCCAATCTAATGATGGCCTCTATTTTGTCCCGGCTTTCGTCGGCTTGGGAGCACCCTACTGGGATATGTATGCCCGGGGAGCAATTTTAGGAATTACCCGTGGAACGACGCCAGCTCATATTGCCCGGGCCGCCTTAGAGTCGATTGCCTACCAAACGAGGGATGTGCTGGAATGCATGGAGGAGGATTCCGGAATGGAGCTGAAGGAATTGCGGGTCGATGGAGGGGCAGCCGTCAATGAGTTTTTAATGCAATTTCAAGCCGACATTCTAGGGGTTCCAATAGTCATCCAGGCGACCACTGAGACCACCGCTTTGGGAGCCGCCTACCTGGCTGGTTTAGCCGTTGGGTTTTGGAAGGATCAACAGCAAATCGCCGCAAATTACAGAGTAAAGAGGAAGTTTATTCCTCGGATGAGTTCCAAACAAAGAGAATCTCTTTACCGGAAGTGGAAGATGGCTGTTGAAAGGGCAAAGGGGTGGGAACAAGAAAAATCGTAAGGCGCGAAGGAACCAGGCGTCAGAGTCGCGGGCATATATAGTAAAGATCATGGAAATGGGGAAATACACTTTTCGTGATGTGGTAGCCGCAAGTGAACTAAAACAGATTGAAGGAAATAAAAAATAGACAGATAACGAAACCGTATCGAGCAACAAACGCAATGGTGGGAGGGCTTCCTTTTTATGATTAGAGAACTGGGAGAGAAGAGGCCAAAAATCGCTGAATCTGCTTTTGTGAGTGAGGCGGCTTATGTGGTCGGGGATGTAGAGATCGGGGAGAACTCAAGCATCTGGCCTGGGGCGGTTTTAAGGGCTGATCGATTTCGAATCAGGATAGGATCCAATAGCAATATTCAGGATAACTGTGTTGTTCATGCAGGGTTTTCTGACGTAAACATAGGAAACAATGTAACCATTGCTCATGGTTCTATGATCCACTGCGCCAGAATCGGGGACAATGTATTTATTGGAATGCATGCCGTGCTGGGCAATCAATCAGAAATCGAGGATTTCTGTATGATCGGTGCCTATTCGATGGTAAAGGATCATTTTAAGGTTCCTACAAATTCTCTCGCCGTTGGAATTCCAGTAAGAATCGTAAGTGCTCTCAATGATCGAGAATTGGAGCGGATATCAAATGGAAGCAACTTCTATGTCGAACTTGCAAAAGAATTTAAAAAGTATGGATTGTGAGACAGGGACATCTCCTATATTTTGAGTTAAAGGTCATCCATAAAAAGTTGGGGGTGCTAAGTAAAAGATATTAGATTTGGAAAAAATGATTGAATCAAGGCGCCGTAAAGACTTATTCAATAGGAGAAATAAGGAGAAGGGCATTGGGCATTTTATTTGAGTCTATGAAAATAAAGAACATGGATTTAAGAAACCGGTTCGTTAGGTCAGCGACTTATGATGGCTATGCGGATAAAAATGGTTATGTGACCGAGAACCAGATAAATTTCTACTCAACGCTTGCCGAAGGGGGTGTAGGACTAATCATCACAGGCATTACCTATGTTCACCCCACCGGGCAAATCTCCAGAATTCAAAATTCAATCGCGGGAGATGAATTTATAAATGGATTTAAAAAATTAACCGCTGCGGTTCATCACCGGGGAGCAAAAATTGCTCTTCAGTTGTTCCATGCAGGAAGGGAAGCAAGGTTCCCTGACTCCAATGAAGGGCTTCCCTTAGCCCCGTCACTTCTTGAGACAGATCCCTATTTTAAAGCGGCACACCGGGAAATGACGGAGAACGAAATCTGGGATTTAGTCCATGCGTTCGGCGATGGGGCAAGAAGAGCCAGAGAGGCCGGGTTTGATGCCGTCCAGATTCATGCTGCCCATGCCTATCTATTAAGTCAATTTCTTTCCCCGTTTACCAACCGCCGCCTTGATGAATGGGGTGGTGATCTAAAAAATCGTCTTCACATTCACCGCTCAATCTATCAGGACATTAGGGAAAAAGTGGGTAATGATTATCCTTTGCTCATAAAAATTGGGGTTCAGGACGGTTTTCCTGGAGGACTTGAATTTAAAGAGGGAAAGCTGGCCGCTCAATTCTTAGCGGAGTTGGGTTTTGATGCCTTGGAGATCAGTGCAGGGTTAAGAGGTCCCACTTACAAAGACACAGAATTTCGGACAAAGATTGATGACCTTACTCGTGAAGCTTACTACCGCAACTGGTGTTACGAAATAAAGAAAGAAGTGAATATTCCTGTCATGTTGGTCGGCGGACTGAGAACTTTTGAACTTATAGGAGAGATTGTCCAAAACAAAGAAACAGATTTTATCTCCTTGAGTCGCCCACTGATAAGAGAACCTAACATTATCAACGATTGGAAAAGAGGTGATCGCCACAGAGCAAAATGCATATCCTGTAATCAATGCCTTGAAAGGTTAAGAAAGGGCGAGGCATTGCGGTGTTTTCAGGAAGAAAGGTAGTCAAACGATCAAACGGGACCATCATCAATCATTAAGATAGGGATACATCCCAACAGAAATCTCTTTGAAAAGAGGATCATCAGGTTGTGGAAGATGTTGTCTGGGGTGAGACAGCCTACAGCGAAAAGTATGGGTTTGCTATATTAAAAAACATGCAGGCCATTCAGGCCGAAGAAATTTGCAGAACCCCAGAGGAACTCAAAACCGTCCGTTCAAATTATGAAAAGAGGTTGAAGGAACAAAAGAAGTAAAGGAATAAAGGGGCGGTTCGATTTTTCAGGACGATGAGACTGGATACGAGTAGAACCGCCCCTTTTATTAGCGAGGGTACTCCCTATTTTTAGATTGTTGGCATGCTACAATTCCACTTGAGGGTTAACCTATTTCCGGCTTGTGTTTAATCGCCGTGTCTTCCTCTGCCTTTGCCATGACCCTCATCATGCTCCCACTTCTCTCCATGCCATTCTCTTCCCCCGTGTTTTTCCCAGTATTTATCCCTCTCCCATGTCTTCCAATTCTTTTTGAATTGTCCGTGCGGGATGCGTTGGAGTCCGGGAGGCACGCGACGATAATCCGGTGGCAAATTTATTAGAACACGAGGTACTCTTTCAGGAGCAATATAAACCCACTTCCCATTGTAGCTTCCGGATCGATACCAGTAGCCTTGATAAGGGCGGTACCAGTACCCATGATAGAAGAGGATGTCCACATCAACTTCGGGGGCAAAGTAGATATATGTTCTGGGTATTACGAACAGGGGTGGTGGTGCTGGAATCATAAGGGGGGGTGGCGGAAGGACATTAATTCCGATATTAACCCCGGCAGTTGCTCCACTTGGGTAGCCCATGCCAATCAGTAGCATCATTCCAACAACTGACAATGCGGTTAAAGCTCCTTTTTTCATAAGAAACCTCCTTTGCTACGTTAGACTGTTCTTTGTCAACAATTATTCACTTATTATTTAATATAATCACTAAGCAAATTTAATGCCAACAGGGAATTGTTTAAATAATTGATTAATAAGGTAAATTTTTAAAATAAAATGTCAGGAGGGTCCACGATGTGACAATTTTTGATTATTCTTTGACATTGGGTTCAATTTTGTCGATTTTGAATGTCTCAATTCAATCGCACTGACAATAGTGATTATCGGTTTGAGCATCCAACCTGTTTGTGTTAATTTGGTACTGTTGGGAGAGAGGCCACCCGTAAAACCGTACTGTCATAACCCTTAGATGGAAAGTTGATATTGAGGTGCAAGAATGAAGACAGTGAAAAGAATCGTATTTAATAAAGATCCGGAGAAATTCATTGAAAGAGTCATTGCCAAATTTGTTCAGGAGAGTCCTGCCAACCGCCGGAAAGTTGACGGAGGGAGGTACTGGCAAACACCTCTGGTCGGATTCGCTTCGGGAGACGGTCCTCTTTTCAAGCAATATAAAAAGATTATCGGGGAATTCCACTTTACGCCTCAGGACATTTTTGAATTGACTTTTGGAGGGAGGAAGTCTTCCAAAGAGCTTTCAGTGATCTCTTGGGTTCTCCCGACTTCTGAAGATATCCGCAAAAGCAATCGCAAAG
>Ga0315281_10007884_pt1 | contig 14912 bp, 14 predicted proteins | sample YL17G07_0_MG_FD_204540 | JGI IMG/M metagenome (GOLD analysis project Ga0315281, IMG submission 204540) | Sediment microbial communities from Yellowstone Lake, YNP, Wyoming, USA - YL17G07_0 | ecosystem: Environmental > Aquatic > Freshwater > Lake > Sediment | place: USA: Wyoming | collected...
GCTCTCCTTGCGTGCCGGGACGAATGTTATCGGCAAACCGCTGACCTATGCAAAGGAAAAAGGGGATGAATACAACGTGCGGCACTATCACCAGCCAAGCGACGAGCTCAGAGACGACTGGCGATATGAGGGAGCGATTCAGCAGGCTGAATTTGTGGTGCGCTTGGCTGCTCGGATCGCAGACCAGCCAGAGGTTCCACCATGGAACAGGGGGGATGAATTTGAGAAAGCCCGCTTAAAAACCTTAGACCAGCATTGACCCTCTCGTTCTTGAACGAAGAGAAAAGTCATTGTAGAACAACAAAAAACCCCTGAGTCATCTCAGGGGTTTTTCTTAGTTTGTTTGACCACAGTTCCTACAGCTTGCCCCAGCGTTCTTTCGCTTTCTTCACCGTGTCGCTGGTTGGATAGTCCTTCACGACCTTTTCGTACGCCTCCTTCGCTTTTGCTTTGTCGCCTGTCCGCTCAAAGCACTGAGCGAGCATGAACTGGGCGTCACCCTTCTTCTCGGAGGTTTTGTACTGGAACACCATCTCGAAGTGTTTCATTGCCTCCGCAAAATCCTTTTTTCCGAAATACGATTCCCCGAGCCAATAGTGACAGTTGTCCGCGAGCTCTTCTGCAGCACCTCCATTCAGCAGCGCCTGGTACATCTGGATGGCCTCATCGTACTTCTTCTCTTTGAACGCATTTGCTGCGTTTTCGTACGATGTCGCCGCGGGAGGAGCAGTCTTTGCTGCGAGGGCTTTCTCTGCCTGCTCCCGTTCGGCAAGTATCTTCGCTTCAATCTCTGAGAGTCGCGTGCTGAGAGCGCCGTTGTCCTGTTCCAGCTTCGTAATCTTTTGTTTGAGGCTCGCGTTCTCTGCTTCGAGTCCCTCTATCTTCTTCTGATCGGCCGTCGGCTGAGGTAGAGCAAGTTCTGGCTTCTTCTCTCCAACGATGCTCGATAATGCCTGCTGATCTTGTTGTTCGCGCGTCGCTTCGCTCGATTCGCAGCCAATCCAGGCAAGTATGCCCGTCAGCAGCACGAGAAAGCAGATTGTGTTCATCCAGCTCAGTCTCCCCCTTGACGTAATGAGACTCATAAAGCCTCCAGGCTTTGGCATTAAGTAGGACAATTAAAAACGCAGTGGAAATGTATCAAACCCCCGCGTGAAAGTCAAGCCTTCACAGTACAACAAATTCGTGAAACCACTTAAAGTCAACTCTCAGGACACCGGTCGCAGAGCGTCAAAACTTGTTTCCGATGAATGCAGAAAGAGGGGATGCCTCACGCAATGCCCTCCGGCTGTACAGATTTGTGCACGAGTTCCACCAGGGAAGTTACGATTGTCCGCACAACCGTGTCCGGGACACCATCGGGGAAGCGTGACTGAGGCCGCATGTCGCACATCTCATTGACGTAGTCGACGACAAGGTACTTCTGGTCATGGGTGTACACAATTTCAGTTGAGAAGAAATCGAGTCGGCAGACCTCCTGGATTCTCCGCGCGATAGACCGTAAAGACCCTAGGTCGAACGTTTCCTCATCTTCTGGCAGTATCTGTTCATACGCGTGTGTTTGGTCGTCCCACCAACAAAGGGCAACGGAGCCGAAGGCATAGAAGACGCGAAACCATGCCCTGTTATCAGCAAGATACGCCGGCCTGACCTTCTCCTGGAGAAGGTATTTGTCATTTTTGTGGTGCTGTCGAGTTTCGATGATATCCTTGAGGCTCTCGGCGCCAAGAACGACCCCCGTGCCACCACCCGTTGTGGTGGTGGGCTTCATGATGAACGGCCTTCCGAGCCGCGCGAGCTCCGTGAGGGACAACTCAATCTCTCGCTTGTAGGCATACGGGGATATGATGATGGTATAAGGAACCTCAATCCCGTGCGAAAGAAACTCGAGATGCATGGTCGCTTTGTCTGCTGCTCGTTTCAGAAGATCATAGGGATTGATGATGCGGGTAGGAGGCGAGGAATCGGTGCTGAGTGCACGTCGAGCGAGAAGATGTGCGAGCGGCTGAAAGCGCTCGTCTTCGTCTGATGCCCGATCCAGTACAAAACGAAACTCGAGTTTCCTCTTTTGCAAGAGTTCGAGTGTCTCGTCGAGGTTGTGTTGCTGGATGACGAAGCTCGTGAGCCGTCTTGCATGAGCCAGCCCTTCGATGAGGCGAATGAAGTCCTCGTCGTACAGCCAATTCCAGGCAAGCGCGAGATGATATGTTCGGGGGGTAGACTCCACAGTGTTCAGGGTCGATGCCCGTTGAAGGAAAGATACTTCGTTTCCTTTCTCAACGCAAGCTGGCGAAATTGCCAAGCACTGAAGACGATCATGTGAAAGGCGAAAAATGCTCACTTGTTATTCAGACTCAGATTCGATATATTTTGAACAATGAGAAGGAGAATATCATACTGCTTGTTCATGTGCATGTCCGCAGGGATGCTCCTCCTTGCGGGATGCAGCTCGACAAGAGAAAGTGCAGCCAGAAGCCAGGAGCCGCAACGCAGCAAGCCTATCGACAAACGGCTGAAGGAAATCCGCCGGGATCGTGCACTGAGCCACTTCATTCAAGGTGCAGTCTACGACGCGAAGGGGGAATACGCAAAGGCAGTTCTTGAATACCAGGATGCCCTGCAGTTTGATCCCAGCCCGGCCATCTACTACGCGATCTCGAAGGACTATTCCATACTCGCAAAGCACTCGCTTGCGGCACAAACAGGCCGTGAGGCCGTACGACTCGATTCAACGAACATCGTCTACCGGGAGAACCTTGCGGGCATCTACTTGAGCGCCTTCGAGGCTGACGAGGCAATAAAGGAGTACGAAACCATCGTTCGCATCGACTCGAATTATGTGAGCGGGTGGTTTAGTCTCGCGCGCCTCTACCAGGCCACCAAACCTCTCCGGGCACTCGAGATCTACGAGCGTATCCTTGATCGAAATGGCGAGGACTGGAAGGTCCTCTTTCAGACCGCGGAGATCTACAGCTCCCTGGCCCGATATACCGAGGCGGCCGAGAGATACAAGCGCATGCTGGAAATCGATCCGAGCAACAAGGCTCTTCAGCGACAACTGGCAGAAACGTATGGCCGGGCAGGTAATTTCAAGGATGCGACCAAGATCCTGGAAAGCATTCTCGAGGTTGATCCGGATAACCCGGATGCACTCGCAGCTCTTGCCGACGTCTATCTAGAGCAGCATGACTATGAGCGCGCTCTGAGCCTGTACCAGAAGCTGCTGAGTCGCCAGCAGAACAATCTGGAAATCCAACTCCGGGTAGGGATCGCCTATTTCAGCCAAATTCAGCGTGATTCAACGTTCCTCGCAAAGGCAAAGCCCGTCTTCGAGCAGATAAAGAAGCAGGTACCGAATGATTGGCGGTCGTACTGGTACCTCAGTATGATAGCCGCGACGGAAAAGGAGGATTCGCTCGCCCAGCAGTATCTCGAACGCGTGACGCAACTGGCCGAATGGAACGGCGATGCCTGGTGGTATCTCGGCATGTCCTATAATGAGAAGGGGGACTACCAGAAGTTGCTCGAGACGATGGATCAGGCCAAGAAAGTGGTTCCCCGTGATTTCCGGGTTTATCTGCTGATGGGCGTAGCGTACAGCCGTCTGAATCAGGCCGATCAGGCAATCACGGTGTTGCGTCGCGCGCTGGAGCTTAAGCCGGATGACGTCAACACCCTGAGCACCCTTGCTCTGACACTGGACGGGCTGCATCGATTCGCTGAATCAGACTCCCTGTACGAGGCAGCCTTGAAGATTGACCCGAAGTATCATCTCGTCCTGAATAACTATGGTTATAGTCTTGCCGAGCGTGGGCTGCAACTCGAGCGCGCGCTGGCCATGGCCTTGCAGGCGATTGCCGCGGAGCCGAACAATGCCGCGTACCTCGACACGGTCGGGTGGATTTATTTCAAGATGGGGAGGTTCGAAGAGGCCGAACGCTTTATCGCCAAGGCGATCGCTGCGGGAGGCGCCAGTGCGACGGTATACGAACATATGGGCGACATTTACTTCAAGCTTGGTCAAAAAGACATGGCTGGACAATATTGGAAGCAAGCGCTCAATATGAACGCGGCAAACCAGGCACTGCGCGAAAAGCTCGCTCGGGGATCGTTGTGACCATCGTTCGACCCGCGGTTGTAATTCTGCTGCTTGCGGCGACCGTTGCAGGAGGATGTGCACCGACAGCGTCGACAAGGATAGCGGCGAACAAGGCAACACCAGAGCTCGTGCACCAGAGCGTCCGAAACAACCAGGATCGCGTGCGCTCGCTCAAGGGCTCGGGCCACATCACCGTTGAGTCACCCGAAATTGCCCAGACGGGATCGTTTGAACTGCTCCTCCGCAAACCGGACTCTGTGCTGGTGAAGTTTGAAGGACCGTTTGGCCTTGATGTGGGTGCCGCCCTGCTGACGCGCAACGACTTTTTCTTCTACAACAGCCTGCAGAACCGCCTCACCAGCGGTTCGATGAGCCCGTCGAACCTCAGCCGAATCCTGCGAGTCAGCCTGACCTTTGAAGAACTCCTCAGTCTCCTGAGCGGAGGAACGTTTTTCTCAGAAGACCAGAGTGAGCCCGATTCGTTATCAGTTGAAGACGATCAGTTCGTGCTGATCTATTCTCACGCCAGCGGCAGCCGGCAATATTGGATCGATCCCAATTCCTTGCTCATTGCCAAAATTCAGCACTTCGACCGGCAGGGTAAACCAATCTTTGAACAGCGGTTTGGCAATTTCCGATCTGTAGATGGAACTACCCTCCCACACAATGTCCGCGTGCTGCAGATCCGGGAGCGGCGCGCCGTCGCGCTCTTCTTTTCCTCGATTGCGGTCAACACCGATGAACTTCGTTTTTCGCTTGACGTGCCGAAAAACGCTCAACGGGTTCGGTGGCAATAATGTGCATGCGTCGACTGCTCTTCATCATCGCTCTTCTTACTCTGTCTGGACCGCATTTTATTCAGGCCCAGACGAGCACTCGTGAGATCTCGAAAAAGGAAAAAGAACTCGCTAAGCTGCGGAATGAGATTGAAGCGTTCGAACAAAGGCTCAAAGAGAGCGAGAAACGTGAGCGGTCAACGCTTGACCACCTCGATAATCTGGAGCGACAGGCAAACCTGATTCGGCATTTGATCAAAAAACTCCGGGAGCAGGAGCAGCAGATTACAAGCGATATTCAAGATGCAAGAGTGTTCATCGGCGAGCTGGAAGAGCAGCTGGAATCCTTGAAATCGCACTACGCACAATACGTTCGGTCCGTTTACAAGTACGGGCGCGTCTATGACATTGAGCTCCTCTTCTCCTCAAAGTCGATCAATCAGCTGTACATCCGAATTGAGTACTTGAAACGATTCTCGGAGCAGCGGGTGAAGGATCTGCAGGCGGTCGTGCAAAAAAAGGGGGATCTTGAACAGCAGAACGAGCATCTCGAGCGAAGCCTTGACCACGAGCGGAGACTTCTTGCTGAAAAAACGAGCGAGGAATCGTCCCTCAAGCGAAAAGCCACACAACGGCAGAAGACGCTGGCGGAGATTCGAAAAGACAAGCGGGTCTTCCAACAGGAATTGAAGCGCAAGAACGAGGCCGTTCGGGAGATCGAGAAGCTGATCGCGGACCTGATTGAAAAAGAGCATGCCCGAAAAGAGCGGGAGGCGGCTGCGGCCCGCGAGCGTGAGAAGCTGGCCCTCGAACCGACACGCCCGCCCAAACCCGAAGTGGAAACGGTTGGAATGTTCGCAGCACAAAGAGGAAAGCTCCGGTGGCCCGTCTCCTCCGGGACAATTTCCTCACGCTTCGGCAACCAGGTGCATCCGATACTCAAAACGGTCACCCAGAACACCGGCATCGATATCCGGGCCCGATCCGGCTCCGATGTACTTGCTGTCGCTGACGGCGAAGTGTCCATCCTTACGTTCATACCCGGCTTTGGTAACCTCATCATCCTGAATCACTACAACGGTTATCGAACGATCTATGCGCATCTTTCCGAGATTACGGTCGCCGAGGCGCAAAAGGTGAGATCAGGAGATACAATTGGAAAGAGCGGCGAGTCCGTTCAGGGTCCGATCCTGCATTTCGAGATCTGGAAAGAGCGGGAGATGCAGAATCCGGAAGTGTGGCTTACAAAGCAACGATGAAGGCGATGCGCAACCGTGAGCGGAGAACATCCGAAGCATCGAGATCATCCCTCTGGCTATGGCATGTGTCGCGTTACCTGTCTTCAATCTCAGCTCTTCTAGTTCACCAACCTCATCTTGATTCAACGATGCTCTCAGGATCAGGTTGACTCCAGAGGCAAATTTGCGTAATTTTGATTATCAGTTGACAAACGACAATTGAAAATTGTCAATTGGCTTCGGGGTGTAGCTCAGCCAGGTTAGAGCACCTGCCTTGGGCGCAGGGGGTCGCTGGTTCGAATCCAGTCACCCCGACCAAAACCGTGACGACCGCATAGCCCGCTTTCACCGAGAAGTTGTTCCTCGTCACAAGCCTCCTTTTCCGGCTGTCTTCATTTGCGCATTCCACTATCGTGATTTCTCAAGGCTGCTGAGCGCTCAGGAAGCGCCAGCGGGCTGTTGCCTTTCGGCAAACTAATTGATAAGTTTGTGGAAAATGCAGCGGAGGGCATGGGAACTCAGGCATTGCCTGGAGGTCCGAAACAATTCTTTTCGTTGTCTCCTGGGAGCGGCCAGCTTTGTGAAACCGAAGGTTCTAATTGTCGATGATGAGGACTTCTTCCGTCGAGTGGTCGCGGCCAATTTCGAACGGGAGGGTTTCTCCGTTGTTCAGGCCGACAACGGAGTTGATGGCATACGGCTCGCCCGTCAGGAGTTCCCCGACCTGATCATTCTTGACCTCGTGATGCCAGGGCTGCTTGGATTCGAAGTGTGCCTGGCGCTGCGGCAGGATGAGCGCTTCGAGAAAACAGCGATCGTTATTATGTCGGCGAAGAACTACAAGCCGGATATCGACAAAGCCAAGGAACTGGGCGCCGATGACTACGTGGTGAAACCGGTGGAATTTGACGAGTTGATGAAAATTGCCCGACTCCACATGAACAAACGGACCAACGCCACATGATGAAAGTACGCTTCTGGGGGACACGCGGATCAATCGCTACACCCGGGCCGTCAACGGCGAAGTATGGGGGAAACACATCGTGTGTGGAACTCAGAGCGGATGATCAGATCATCGTGTTTGACGCTGGCACAGGAATCCGCGAGCTGGGCATTCATCTCATTCAGGAGTTTAAATCTCGGCCGCTGACGCTCCACATTTTCATCAGCCACACGCACTGGGATCACATTCAAGGTTTTCCCTTCTTTCTTCCTGCCTATGAAGTCCAGAACAAGGTCTCTCTCTACGGGCCACCGGGGAGGGACAAGTCGCTGGAGCAAATCCTTAAGATCCAGATGGACTCAGACTACTTTCCCGTTGAGCTCGGCGATATGAGTCCGCATATAGAAGTGCACGAGCTGCGGGAGACCGTGACGATTGGCAAATTCACGGTTCAGCATTTCTATCTTAATCATCCCGCGATGTGCATGGCGTACCGGCTGTCCGACGGCAAACATAGTATTGTTTACGCTACCGATAATGAGCCGTATACCGCCACGCTGCATCGACCTCTTGGCAATGAGTCGAAGATGTCTGATTTCCCGACTTACCTCGATGAGAAGTTCGTTGAATTCCTCTCGCAGGCAGATCTCTACATTGGCGAAGCACAATACACGAAAGAAGAATACAAGGAGAAAACAGGTTGGGGTCATTCGCCAATTGAGTCGACCGTTCAGTTTGCCGTGCAAGCCAATGTGAAGAAGCTCGTGCTGTCCCATCACGATCCTCTCCACGATGACAAATTCGTGGATCGGATGATTCAGGAGGCAAAGCAGCTTCTCGTATTCTATGGCAGCAAGACAGAGTGCGTCGGCGCTCGGGAAGGGATGGAAATCGTCGTTCCGTAAGAACCAGTCTCACACCGCAGTTGAAGCTTCCCGCAGGTTCTCTCTTACAGTCTCATACGCGATTCACTACGCACACTTCATGAACTCCCTGTTCTCACGGTGCGTCATCGTCGCATCTCTCTTGGCTCTTGGAGCTGCGACGAGTTCAGCTCAATGGACGTTTTCCGATAGCTCCCGGCTCAGAAGCCCGGATTATCTACTGCACGGGATAAAGGCCATCAGGGATGGTGATCTCTTCAGCTCGATTCGACTTGATGCAGCAGGCTTGACGTCGGTCGCACGTGCAGTGGAAGGGAGGGATTTCGTGAAGGCGTATCAGGCTTGGGCGGACTATTGGGGGACGAAACAACAGCCTCGGTACATCATGCACAACTACCAGCTGTTGCTCGATACGGATGTGCTGATGGGGTACGATGACCTTCGGGCGTACGGGGCGAAGCATCCGGACGAAAGAGACTCCATTCTGGCGAGGGCAGCGTTGGTCGTGAAGAATGTCATCCGCGCCTGGGGGGATGTCGTGATCGACTTTGGTTCGCGCGTCAACTTCAATCGAGAGGTTGGACAATCAGGCAAGTATGGGTTTCATTATTGGGGATGGTCGAAGCCGTTGAACGCAGCTTTTGTTCTCACCGGGGATCAAACGTACCTCGCAAAGTTCGATGAGCTCTTTCATCGGTGGTACGAGCAACGGAACGCCATTACCCGCGGTTTTCCCGAACTTGACGTGGTCTACTATGAGCTCGGGTTGGGCGTGCGCAATCGCATGTTCATAGAATACTACCTTCTACCGTATACAAACAGACCATGGCAAACACACGAGCGCATGCTCAAGACTGTGCTTGGTGCTGCGCGGTGGTTGTACGAGCTTGAACGGTGGGAGGGATATCGTTCAGGCAACTGGCAGATCCACGGATCGTACATGCTTGTGCAGATCGCCTTGACGTTTCCGGAGTTCAAAGAGTCGGAGGAATGGCTTCGCCTGGGACTGCAGCGACTCGAGGAACATAGGGAGCACGATTTCTTTGAGGACGGAGGACACTTGGAACGGGCACCGAGAAACTACACGCTTGCCACCTACCTGAGTTATCGAAATCTCTATTTCCTCTTGAACGCGCACACGGCACAGCTCGACGTTGCGCAACGAATCAGAAGGTCGATCGGCAAGACGATTGACTGGTGGATAACCATGCTGGCGCCGACAGGGGAGGTACCTGCGATCAACGACAGCCACCGAGGGCTGTTTCCGGTGTACATCCTTCAGGATGGGGCGGAGTTCTTCAACAAACCTGAAGTGTACGGGGTTCTCAGAAACTTGTTCGGTGTCTCCGGTAGCCGGGCCCGCGTCACCCTGCCGCCGTTCACTTCGCGTCATATGCCTGCATCAGGATTCACGGTCATGCGCACGGACTGGACGCGCGAGGCATTGTATATGAACATTAACTACGGCAAATGGAACGGCGCGCACACGCACAACGATCTGCTTGATTTCGAGATCTATGCCTATGGTAAAGCGCTGGCTGTTGACGCGGGATTGGGGCTCACGTATGATGATCCATTGTACATTCCCTGGTACAAGTCTTCACGCGCACACAATATGGTTGTGGTGAACGACCGGAACATGGAGCGTGAGACCGTCGAAGGCGAAAACATTCTCTGGAGCTCAACTCCTTCCCTTGACTATTTTGCCGGTGAGCACCGCGGGTATGCGAATCTCGGTGTGCGGCATCGCCGCCACATCGCTTTCGTCAAGCCGAGGTACTGGGTTGTCCTCGATCAGATAAAGTGTGAAAAGGGGGGAGACACGCTTTCGTGGTACCTTCATACGCCGACAAGGTTGGTTCGCTTTCGTGGAGGATATCGAAGTTCGACGGCTCCGGGAATCTTGATCCTTCCTGACACGAGCGAGCTCCGATCTCGGACGGGCAAATGCACTGCGGCGAGCACAGATGATCTCACACCAGGCAAGACGCAAGAGATTGAGTGGGTGGCGTATGATCAGCAGGCGGCAGCATCTTCTACAAGGGAGTTTTCGATTCTTCTCTATCCGTTCAAAGTTGGGATGCCGGATGTGAACTTTGGGAGGTTGGCGAAAGAGCACTTCTGTGTGCAGGGGCCGTCGTTTCGCGATGATCTGTATGTTCCGGCCCTGGCGTATGATGACGGTGAGATCGCCACGGACGCAGTGTTTCTGCTGATTCATCGGGAGGACGGGCAGGCTGCACGGTTCAGCCTGGTCAATGGCACATTCGTGAAGGTGAAGGGACGGATGGTGTGGAAGTCTTCAATCAAGACCTCGGCTGAGGGGGAGCTGAACGACTGAAGAGTCAGGCGAAAGTTGATGAATCTGTCGAAGCACGAAACCATCCTCTTCCATGGTCACTGTTTACTACGCTCCACCGCTGCTGTTGGTTTGAAAAGCAAGCCTAATCTCGCGCTGTTCCTCCACGAACGCATGTTTGTTCACCCGAGAAACTTTTCCACAGAAGCTGAGGTTTGTACACATTATCGAAGAAGTGAATCTCTCAGAGCACTTCACCGGTTTGGGTCCTTCTTCCGACGCATCTTGACTAAATGAAAACTGTAAGGAGGGTCGCGCATGAACAATCTCAACCAACCAAACAACCGCCGGAAATTCATAAAGGAGACCGGCATCCTGGTGGGATTCACGGCACTAGGAAGCAAAGCGCTTGCTGCCCACAATCCGTCACTTTTCGGTCGGCAGAGCGAAGACGAGAAGGTCTCGCCTTCGGAAGACCTCATGCGTGAGCACGGCGTATTGAAACGGGTCTTGCTCATTTATGATGAGATCGCAGACAGGCTCAAAAACGGCAAGGACTTCCCGCCGGAAACCCTCTCGCGCTCGGCGGACATCATACGCAACTTCATCGAAGACTATCACGAGAAGTTGGAAGAAAACTACCTGTTCCCCCGGTTCGAGAAGGCGGGGAAGCTTGTGGAGCTTGTCCGTGTCCTGCGCGTCCAACACGAGCGCGGACGCGTGCTCACGGACCTCATCAAGCGGAGCGCCAATTCGAAGGACATCAAGGATCGAGCCAAGAGGCAGGGCCTGATAAGAGACATAAACCGTTTCATCCGTATGTACAATCCTCATGAGGCGCGCGAGGACACCGTTCTCTTCCCGGCTTTTCGTACGCTGGTCTCGTCAAATGAATATGATTCTCTCGGCGAAGAATTTGAAGATGAGGAGCACAAGCTCTTTGGAGAAGATGGGTTTGAAAAAATGGTCGAGACGGTCGCCATGCTGGAGAAGTCAATCGGCATTTATGATCTCGACAAATTCACGCCGAAGATCTAAGTTACGAGAAGATTACCAGGTGATGAAGATCCAGCTGAAAGAAATTGCGTCACTGTTCTTGAAACTTGGAACAGTCGCATTCGGAGGTCCTGCCGCTCACATCGCAATGATGGAAGACGAGGTTGTTAAGCGGAGAGGTTGGATCACCCACGAGCAGTTTCTCGATTTGCTCGGGGCGACGAACCTCATTCCCGGGCCCAACTCCACCGAGATGGCAATTCACGTTGGCTATGTCAGAGCGGGGTGGAGAGGGCTTATTGTTGCAGGGGCATGCTTCATACTTCCAGCCGTGGCCATCACACTTCTCCTTGCACATCTTTACGTGACGTACGGGACGATGCCGCAGGTCGGTCCCTTCATCCTCGGTATTCGCTCTGCAATGATCGCGGTGATCCTCGCGGCAGTTTACCGCCTGAGCAAGCCCATGATGAAGAACCCCTTCATGGTTCTCGTCGGATTGGCTGTCATGGGTCTTAATATTCTTCACGCTGACGAGGTGGTGCTGCTTCTTGGCGCCGGGGTTCTTGGGATCATCTGGGAGAACCGACATCGACTGCGGGGAGCCGTTTCTTCATTCTTTGTTTTAGCTGTTACATCGAGTGTACCTTTGGCCCAAGTTTCAACCTCGATAGCCGTCGGGGCGGGTGGTGCTACGCTTACCGGGCTCGGCTTGTTTTTCCTGAAAGTCGGATCGGTGCTCTATGGAAGCGAATATGTGCTTGTCGCGTTCCTTCAGGGGGGGGTTGGTGGACGCGAGACACTGGATCACCCAGACACAGCTTCTCGATGCCATAGCCATTGGCCAGTTTACTCCCGGTCCGGTTCTGTCAGCGGCGACGTTCATCGGATACGTCATTCTTGGGTTTCCTGGCGCAGCTGTCGCCACGACCGCCATTTTCCTTCCATCCTTCATTTTCGTTCTAATCGTCAATCCGCTGATCCCCAGGCTGAGAAAATCGCTCCTGATGAGAGGATTCCTTGATGGTGTGAACGCAGCTTCGCTTGGTTTAATGATGGCCGTCAGCGTGAGCCTGGCCCTCTCAACACTAACAGGCTTTGCTCCCTGGGGGATATTTGTCCTGGCACTAATCGTTGTAGTCGTCTGGAATCTCAATGCAGCGTGGATCGTCGCGGCCTCTGCTCTTTTGAGTTGGGCGTCTTCTATTCTTCGTGTATAGAACCGCAGAGCGCGCTGCGGATTCTCAAGCTGGAGGTACGGGTTACCACCTCACCCGATCCTATCCCGGGCACGACCAATGGCCTGATATTGCATGCAATACTCCTTCTGTTCGCACGCCGTCTTGAAACTCTCATGCTTGTTCGCTTGGTAAGAAAAGAAAAGCGGTGAAGCTCAGAACAGACACCGGTGAGCTTTACCGCTTATCGTCGCCGGACTCGGATTCACTTCCTCTTTTGCTTATCGTGTTTCTGGCGGTAGATATCGCGGTTTGCACGATTGAGTTCCTTGTTGAGACGCGCTCGCTCGCGCGGTGTTACTTTGCCGTCGGCCTTTGCCTTCGCCTCGTCGTTGCGGATCTTCTTCTGCTCGACCGCCAGCCTGCGAGTTTCGCGCCGTGTCAACTCTCCGCTCTTAACCCCCTCTTTGATCCGCTCCTTCTGTGCCTTCTCACGTGCGTCGATACGCGGAGTTTTGCTTCCGGCTTGCGGATTGGCCGTTTGCGCGAGGCTCGTCCCGAATGCGGCTGCGCCAAGGCAAACGACGGCAATGAATGTTGACGCTTTCATTGTGTATCCCCTCTGAAGTATTGATGATGGAATTCGCTTGCACACAGACAATGAACGGCAAGCGGTTTGTTGTTCTACCCGTGTGACAAAAAAGGGCCCACAGAAGTTTAACTTGGACCGGAGCAAAGCCGATTGATTCTTGATAATGTTCGGCAGGATGTGACCCAAATCGATAAGCCGGCTCTCTTGTGCAGGTCTGGTGTCGGCGGACTAGGGGACATCAAGCGGCCTGAGCTTGTGGGGATTGGCTTCGCGGATGAGTGAGCGCGCAAGAATAAGGCTGGCATCCAGCATGATCGTCTTGCCAATTCTTTTCTCCGTAATTGCCAGAGGGACCTCGGTGCAACCAAGGATGATTGCTTGGGCACCCTGGCCCTGCAACGCGGTGATGGCATCAAGCAGATTGTGCCGAGCCTGTTGAGTCACCGGATTGGACCTCGCCTTTATGCCGTATCCAGGATCGTAGATGGCGCGGTGAATGAGGTTGAGCTGCATTTCCTCATCCGGCAGAAGGATCTGCAATCCTTTTTCCTTGAAGACGCCTTGGTACGCTTTTGACCTGACGGTGCCGAGCGTGGCAATCAACCCGAGACGCCTGATCGCGGGATGTGATTCTTGGACACACCGGGCAACCTCTTCAATAATATGAAGCAACTTGAGGTTGCCGTTTCTCTTCTTCATCTCTTCCACGATTACACCAAAGATCGGCGGAGCATGGGCTGCATTGCAGGCGATGCCGGCGACGGACGCACCAAGAGACTCAAGATCTCTCAGCACGGCATCGATCGCATAAGCAGGGTTCGTGCTGCTCTTTCCGGCGATGAACGAGGTCCGGTCTTCAATCCTGTCGGGATACGAGAGGAGTGCAACGGAGAGATGTTCCTGATCGCTACCCGCGACGGTTTGATCGAAGATCTTCCGAACGAGGTCAAGCCCGGCATGAGGGCCGACTCCTCCGACGACACCGATGAGATTCCTGGCTTTCATGCTTTGTCTGGAAACCAACTTCTCCTTCTGAACGAAAACCTTCACGCGTTCTTTTCGAAGTAAATCAAAAATCTACAAGGAAACAAACAGCGCGCTGAAAGCGAACTGTCGATGTCGTCCTGCGGCTCAAGGCTGCCAGGGATCGATGTGAGAGTGGCATATGAAGAAGGTGAACCCGATGGGCTCCTCCAACGGAGATCACGAGCTTGTGTTCTCCAGGCATTGTTGGAAAAATCCCTTGATTCTCCTGGATGCCTAAGGCATCAGTAGAGATAGACAATGCCTCATCCAAGGCAGTTCAAGTATGACTCCGGTTCACAAGCAAGCTTTCATTCTTGGTCAAGGTGTTTCGTGTGGTACAAAAAAATCGGGGCGAAGCTGTTTTCAAACAACGTTCGCCCCGTTGCGGGACTTTCAAGGGGATCCCCCCTCGGGTCAGCTGCCCTGGCGGCGCTGTTGCATGCGCCCCCGCATCTGCATTTGCTGCTTCACGAGCTCCTGGAATTTCTTGAGCTGCTCCTTCGTCAACAAAGCCTCGATTTGCTTGTTGGTTTTTGTCATGACCTCTTGCATCAGTTGCCTCATTGCATCTCGATCGCCCTGCAATTCCCCCATCTTCTCCATCATTTCTTTCTGCTGAGCTTCGTAGATCTTCGTGATTTTCGAGGTCTGCTCATCTGAGAGGGAGAGACTATCTTTCAGTATTTTTGCCCTCTCTTCGGGCGTCCGCCTCATCCCTTGGGCTTGAGCGACTTGCTGGAGGGAGAGCGCCACGATCGCGATCACTGTGAGGACCACGTGCCAAATCGAAATGCCCTTGCGGTTGTTCATACGTTGTTCTCCATCGATGATTGGTTCTTGATATGTTGAATTAAAGAAATAGACTCTCAGTCGGTTGGAAC
>Ga0315281_10007885_pt1 | contig 14912 bp, 15 predicted proteins | sample YL17G07_0_MG_FD_204540 | JGI IMG/M metagenome (GOLD analysis project Ga0315281, IMG submission 204540) | Sediment microbial communities from Yellowstone Lake, YNP, Wyoming, USA - YL17G07_0 | ecosystem: Environmental > Aquatic > Freshwater > Lake > Sediment | place: USA: Wyoming | collected...
TCGACCTTGTTGCTTGGACAGGCACGCGGCGCCGCGATCTGTGCGGGTGTATTGGCAAATTTAAGCGTGGCGGAATATACCGCGCTGCAGGTGAAACAATCTGTGGTAGGCAATGGTCATGCAGACAAGGAGCAGGTGCAGGACATGGTGCAGCGGCTGCTGGCGCTCGATGGCAAACCCGGTGCAGATGCGGCAGACGCACTGGCCTGTGCGATATGTCATGCACATAGTGGTACAGGATTGGGCAAGATGTCGACATTGGGTTTGCGTGTGAAAAATGGCAGGTTAGTGTGAAATCTGTGCAGCGATGCTTTTCGGTTCCCTCTCCCACCGGGGGAGGGTTAGGGAGGGAGAGCGAGTTATGAGATTAGATAGTTGTGGTTATCTCATTGCCACGCCCGTTAGATTAAGGAAGTAACAAATGATTGGTCGTTTAACCGGATTGTTGCTGGAAAAAAATCCGCCGCAGATTTTGCTGGATGTGCAGGGTGTGGGCTATGAGGTGGATGTGCCGATGAGCACGTTTTACAATCTGCCCGGTTTGAATGAGCGGGTGGTGTTGCATACCGTCATGGTGGTGCGTGAAGACGCGCAATTGCTTTATGGATTTGCATCGCATGACGAGCGTGCAGCATTTCGCCAGCTGCTGAAAATAAGCGGTGTGGGACCCAAGATGGCATTATCAGTACTATCAGGCCTGAGTCTGGCAGACCTCGCATCTGCAGTAGTGAACAAGGATTTAGGTCGCATGACCAAGATACCCGGCGTCGGCAAAAAAACTGCCGAGCGATTGTTACTGGAATTGCAGGGCAAGTTTACTGCGATGCCCGCTGGCACTTCCCGTACCGAGATTTCATCGCATGGTGCAGATATCGTCAATGCCTTGCTGGCATTGGGTTATAACGAAAAAGAGGCCGAGTGGGCAGCCAAGCAATTACCCGCTGATGCAGGGGTGTCTGACGGCATACGCCAAGCGCTTAAATATTTATCTAAAACATGATTCAACACGACGACCTAAGCGCAAACCGCATTATTTCTCCGGCAGTTAATTCGCCCAAAGAAGAAGCATTGGAGCGCGCGCTGCGTCCCAAGCTGCTGGACGAGTATGTGGGGCAGGAAAAAATCCGCGATCAACTGAGTATTTTTATCGAGGCGGCAAAGAGGCGCAAAGAACCGCTCGATCACGTGTTGCTGTTCGGCCCGCCCGGCTTGGGCAAGACCACGCTGGCGCACATCATCGCGCGCGAGATGGGCGTCAATATGCGCCATACCTCCGGGCCGGTGCTTGAACGTGCAGGTGATTTGGCTGCCTTGCTGACCAACCTTGAGCCGAATGACGTGCTGTTTATCGACGAGATTCATCGGCTGTCGCCGGTGGTGGAAGAGATACTCTATCCAGCCCTTGAAGATTACCAGATCGACATCATGATCGGCGAAGGACCTGCGGCGCGTTCAGTCAAGCTAGACCTGCCCCCGTTCACGCTGGTGGGCGCGACCACCCGCGCGGGCATGCTGACCAATCCATTACGAGACCGCTTCGGTATCGTGTCACGTCTTGAATTTTATACGCCCGCCGAATTGCAGCGCATCGTGACGCGCTCGTCCGGCTTGCTGGAGATGCCGATTTCGCCGGATGGCGCAATGGAGATTGCCAACCGTTCGCGCGGCACGCCGCGTATTGCGAATCGCCTGTTGCGTCGCGTGCGCGATTACGCCGAAGTGCGCGCGCAGGGTGAAGCTACCCGTATCGTGGCCGATGCAGCACTGACTATGCTCGATGTGGATGTGCAGGGGCTGGATGTGATGGACAGAAGGCTGTTGATGACCGTAATAGAAAAATTTATGGGTGGTCCGGTAGGTGTAGACAACCTCGCCACCGCGATAGGCGAGGAACGCGACACGATAGAGGATGTGATCGAGCCATTCCTGATACAGCAAGGATATTTGCAGCGCACCGCACGCGGACGAGTTGCTACCGCGAATGCTTATGCGCACTTTGGTTTGGTGCAGCCTCGTAATCCTCAGGCAAGGGAATTATGGGATCAGGGATCTGCAGAATGAGCAAGCATACGAAATTATTTACCCTGCCGATACGCGTGTACTTTCAGGACACCGATGCCGGTGGCGTGGTGTATCACGCCAGCTATTTGAACTTTATGGAACGTGCGCGGACAGAGTGGATGCGCAGTTTTGGTTTCAGCAATGCGGGCTTGATGAAGGAGCTTGGGGTTGTGTTTGTGGTGCGTTCGCTCAAGCTGGATTATTTGAAGCCTGCTTTGCTGGATGATCTGCTGACAGTGAGCGCGCAATTGAAAGCGATCGGTCGCAGCCGTGTCACTTTGCATCAAATCATGATGCGCGGTGATGAGATACTGGTGGAATGCGAGATTCACCTGGTCAGCATTGCGCTGGATACGTTCAAGCCGGTCAGTGTGCCGCAAGTGTTGCGCGATCAGTGGAAGACACTGGTTGGATAGAAGTGGTGGCAGATTTGAGTGGAATTAACTGAATATTGGAAAGGTTTGAAGGTATGGAAACTGCAGCACAAAGTTTGTCGCTTGGCCCCTTGATACAGGGGGCCAGTTTCCCTGTGCAGATGGTGATGGCCATGCTGTTGCTCGCTTCATTGTTGGCATGGTGGTATATCTTCCTGAAGATGTTTGCAATTCGCCAGGCCAAAAGTCAAAGCGATGCGTTTGAGGAAGCTTTTTGGGGGCACCCCGATTTGAACCGCTTGTACAAGGATTTTCTGGATGATCGGGAAACTGCGGGCAGCCTGGAGCGGATTTTTGCAGCAGGCTATTCCGAATTTGTAAAGCTGAAGAAAAAACACGACATGGATAATGCGGCAGTCATGGATGGCGCACGACGGGCGATGCGCGCTACCTATCAGCGTGAAATGGATGAGCTCGAAGCACATTTGTCCTTTCTTGCCACCGTGGGTTCGGTGAGTCCGTATGTGGGTCTGCTGGGTACGGTATGGGGCATCATGAATGCATTTCGCGGCCTCGCCAATGTGGGCCAGGCAACTCTGGCGCATGTGGCGCCAGGCATTGCAGAAGCACTGATTGCCACGGCGATGGGCCTGTTTGCGGCGATTCCGGCAGTGGTGGCCTATAACCGTTTTGCAACGGATACGGCGCGGCTATCATCGCGCTTTGAAAGTTTTATGGAAGAATTTTCCAATGTGTTACAGCGCCAGCCATGAATAATAATCGCCGCGCCTCAATGCAACCGATGAGCAATATCAATGTAGTGCCCTACATCGATGTGATGCTGGTTTTGCTGGTGATTTTCATGATCACCGCGCCCCTTATGAATCCCGGTCAGGTTGACTTGCCCAGCATCGGCAAATCGTCCACGCCTCCGGCTGCGCCCATGGAGGTGATAATCAAAAAAGATGCGTCGCTGGCGCTGCGTGATATCGGCAATGGCGGGATAGAGATTCCCGTATCGCGCGATGAATTGATTACGCGATTGAAGCAGAAACAGGCAAAAAATGCGGAACAGCCCGTGGTGATTTCCGCCGATAGAAATGTGCGCTATGAAGAAGTGATCAAGGTGATGGATTTATTGCAACAACAGCAAATCAAAAAGGTCGGCCTGCTGGCTAAAATCAAATAAACATGAGTGCAGCAGTTTATTCGGAAACTTACAAGATTCCTGCCGGTGCTCTGGCTTTGCTGGTGCATGGCGTTTTTTTTGCACTGCTCTATTTTAGTTTCGGCTGGCAAATGAAACCCCCGCAAGGCATGGTGGTGGATATATGGGATGCCTTGCCTTCGGAGGTGGATGAGCAACCGGTTGTACAGCAACAACCGCAGCCCGAGAAGCCTCAAATAACTAACCCAAAATATGAGGTGGCGCCTGCAGCACCACCCAGGGCGGATATTGAGGTGAAGAAAACCAGAAAGGTTAAGGAAGACAAGAACAAATTTGAAAATTCTGCAGCAAAAAAGCTGGCGGAAAAGAAGGCCGAGCAGGCTGAACGGCGCATGGAGGAATTGGAAAGACAAACTCAGGCACGTGCACAGGCACAGCGTAAAGCACAAGAAGCGGCTGCAGTTGCAGCAGGTAAAGTGAGGGATGAGTATATGGGTAAGATTGGAGCCAAGATCAGGCGTTTTATTGTACTGCCGCCGGGCGTGGATATGAATATCAAGGCAGAATTCAATGTGACGCTGTTGCCGGGAGGGGATATCTTAAATGTCAGCCTGGTCAAAACCAGCGGCAACGAGGTATACGATAATAACGTGGAACGGGCCATTTGGAAGGCACGGCCTTTGCCTTTGCCACCGGCAGAACAAAACATGTTCAATAAGTTTCGTGATTTGCGTTTAAAATTCATCCCTTCCGAGAGTGGCCAATAAAAGGTTGTCGATTATGGTATTGCGTAACGCTGTTTTGTTTCTGTTGTTGTGTGCGGTCTTGCCGGTGCAGGCAGCACTGGAAATCGAAATTACCGGTGCGGGCGAGCATCAGATACCCATCACTATCGTGCCGTTTGCAGGGGAAGAGGGGTTGACGCAAAAAATTAGCGAGGTGATAGGTAATGATCTGAAACGTAGCGGCATGTTTCGCATCGTTGAGCCGGCAGGCAAGAGCCCGCATGAATTGCGCGACGTAAACTATGCTGATTGGGCGGATGTTGACGGGCTGACGATAGGTTCAGCGCAGAAGTTACCCGATGGAAGCGTAGAAGTGAAATTTCGCCTGCTGGACACACACAAGCAGAGCGTATTGCTGGCCTATAACGTGCCGAGCAAGAGTGAGCGTGCCATTGCGCACCGCATTGCCGACATGATTTATGAGAAGTTTACCGGGGATGCCGGGGTATTCAGTACTCGAATTGCCTATATTAATCGACACAATAAAATTTATAACCTGATGGTTGCCGATAGCGATGGCTACGGAGAGCAACCCATACTGACCCTGAAAGAATCGATCATATCGCCAGCCTGGTCACCGGATGGCAGCCACTTGGCTTACGTGACATTTGAGCAGGGACGTGCGGTAACCTATGTTCAATCACTGGTTACGCGCCAACGTTTTGCATTGGCTGCTTTCCAGGGAAGTAACAGCGCGCCTGCGTGGGCGCCGGATGGTAAGCAACTTGCGATTGTGCTGACGCGAGATGGCACCTCGTCGATTTATCTGGTGCGGCCTGACGGTACAGGTTTGCGGCGAATTACTTATAGCGATGCAATCGATACCGAGCCGCACTTCTCTCCCGACGGGCGTTTTTTGCTGTTTGCGTCCGATCGCGGTGGCAGTGTGCAGATTTACCGCATGCCGGTCGATGGCGGTTATGCGGAACGCATGACTTTTGAGGGAAATAACAATTTTTCGCCACGCTACAGCCCGGATGGCAATAGTTTTGTATTTATGCACAGCACCGGCGGGCAATTTTATATTGCAACGCAAGACTTCCTGACCAAGCAAATACAGGTGTTGACCGATGTTGGCTGGGAAAAGAAGCCAAGTTTTGCACCTAATGGAAAGATTGTACTGTTTGCCACGGAATCATTAGGCCGTGGTATATTAGCGACTGTTTCTAGCGATGGCAGAGTAAAACAGAAGATGACCCCGCAACAGGGGGATATCAGAGAGCCAATGTGGGGACCTTTTTTGAAGTAATTTTATTGACTAGGAGAAAGTAAAAAATGAAAAAACTATCGATGAGTGTATTGTTGATCAGTTTGTTAGCAGCTTGCGCCAGTGACAAACCAGCAGAGGTTGTTTCAGCACCAGCAGCTCCAGCTGAAGCTCCAGCAGTAACCCCAGTAGCGGAAGCGCCCAAAGAAGTCGCCCCTGTTTCTACCGATGCATTGGATGATGCCAATAGCATCCTGGCCAAGCGTAGCGCATTTTTCGATTTTGACAAATCTGTTATTAAGTCAGCAGACAAGCCTATGGTGCAGGCGCATGCACAGTATCTGGGCGGACATGCAGATCGCAAGGTGGTTGTAGAAGGCAATTGCGACGAACGCGGCAGCAGTGAATACAACCTGGCTTTGGGAAACCGTCGCGCTACCGCCGTTAAGAAAATGCTGGTAGTGAGCGGTGCCAAAGCCGGTCAAATTTCAACTGTGAGTTTTGGTGAAGAAAAACCGAGAGAAACAGGGCATAACGAAGCTGCCTGGTCGCAGAATCGTCGCGCTGATATTGCTTACAAGTAAGCATGCGCAAGCTGCATCTCTGGCTGTTTGTGTGCATGTATGTCGTTACAACCCAGGCTTGCGCCGGGTTGTTTAACGATGATGATGCTCGTGCACAAATTCATCTGCTTGAGGTACGGATTGATCAGTTGGAAAAGACAAATATCAAGCTGGAAGAAGCAAATAAGCAACAAAACGGTTCAATGCTGGATCTGCTCGCGCAGATTGAGACACTGAACCAAGAATTGCGCAAATTGCGCGGCCAGAACGAAGAGCTGGAGCACAATTTGCAAGACGCAAAAAATCGCCAAAAAGATTTTTATGTGGATCTGGACACTCGTATGCGCCATTTTGAGGCGGCAGAGTCGGCAACGCAATCGTCCTCAGCACAGAAGGCTGCTGAAAAAAGTGTGGTGGAAGATGTCGAAGCGGTAGAAAGCAGTACTTATGACGTGATCTACGCCTATTACAAAGCAGCAAATTATGAAAAGGTGTTGGATTCTTCAAAAGAGTTTTTGAAGAAGTTCCCCAATTCAACTCGTGTTCCCAGCGTGTATTACCTGATGGGGGATGCCTATTTCTCTCTGGATGATTTCAAGAAAAGTATCGCGAGTTATCAGGTCGTCGTCAGCAAGTATGAATCAAGCTCTAATGTGCCGGATGCGTGGCTGAATATAGCATCTTGTCAGCAACAACTTAAAGACATGGCCGCAGCAAAGAAAACACTCAAACTGCTTATAGAAAAATATCCTGACAGCAAAGCAGCAAAAAAAGCCAAGCAACGCCTCAAGGCGCATAAGTAGTCATTCTCCTTTCTATGTCATCCCTAGATACTGGCGTTTCACTACGCATTAGTGAAATCTTTTATTCCTTGCAGGGCGAAACCAGTCGAGTAGGGTTGCCTACCGTTTTTGTCCGTTTGACCGGCTGCCCGTTACGTTGTCATTATTGCGATACCACCTATGCGTTTACTGGCGGACAGAGCATGACATTGCAAGCGATAATGGATGAAGTAGGCCGTTATCCAACACGCTATGTGACGGTGACCGGCGGCGAGCCGTTGGCGCAAAAAAATTGCCTGACTTTATTGCGTCTATTGTGCGATGAAGGTTACAAAGTTTCGTTGGAGACGAGCGGTGCGCTAGATGTAAGCGCAGTAGACAAACGCGTGATGAAAGTGCTGGACATTAAAACCCCGGCATCGGGCGAGGTTGAAAAAAATCTGTGGAGCAATCTGGACCGGCTCAAAACAGACGACGAAATCAAATTTGTATTGTGCGACGAGGCTGACTACATGTGGGCCAGCAAGATTTTGATGGAACGAAATCTGGCTGATAAATGTGAGGTATTGTTTTCTCCGGCCCAAGGCCAGTTGTCGCCTACCGATCTGGCAGACTGGATCTTGCGGGATAAACTGCCTGTCAGGATGCAGTTGCAGTTGCATAAAATTTTATGGGGTAACGTGGCAGGGCGGTAGGATTTTTTATGAGAAATGCAGTCGTTTTATTATCTGGCGGGCTTGATTCAGCAACCGTGCTGGCAATGGCGCGACAGCAGGGTTTTCACTGCTATGCGCTGAGCGTTGATTACGGTCAGCGTCACCATGCGGAACTGGCCGCTTCCAAGCGTGTGGCTGACGCGCTAGGGGCAGTTGAGCACCGTGTAATCCATATCGATTTGACCGGTTTTGGCGGCTCGGCTTTGACTGACAACAGCATAGCAGTGCCTGAGCATGAGACTGCCGGTATTCCATTGACCTATGTACCCGCACGCAATACGATCATGTTGTCGCTCGCTCTCGCTTGGGCGGAAGTGCTTCAGGCGCATGATATTTTTTTTGGCGTGAATGCTGTCGATTATTCCGGTTATCCAGACTGCCGCCCGGAATATGTGGCGGCATTTGAGCACATGGCCAACCTGGCGACCAGGGCAGCAGTTGAAGGTAACCCGCTAAAAATTCATGCCCCTTTGCAATATATGAGCAAGGCTGAAATTATCCGGCAAGGCATACAACTGGGTGTCGACTTTAGTTTGACGGTATCTTGCTACCAGGCAGATGCAGAAGGCCGTGCATGCGGCCTGTGCGATTCGTGCAGGCTGCGTCGGGCCGGGTTTGAGCAGGCTGCAGTTTCGGATGTTACCCGCTACTTTAAGCAAGATAATTAACCATCCGCGTTGACATAATTCATCCAGTCCGTATAATGCGCGCTTCCGTTTGGAATGTGGGTCGTTAGCTCAGCCGGTAGAGCAGCGGACTTTTAATCCGTTGGTCGCCAGTTCGAATCTGGCACGACCTACCACCGTTTCAACGTGTTGTTCCTGTGCCTCAAAATCACTAAACACCATGTATTTTTACCGCCGCTTTAGCTCAGTTGGTAGAGCAACCGCCTTGTAAGCGGTAGGTCATCAGTTCGAATCCGATAAGCGGCACCATTTTCTGCCTGTATTCCACCTCTAAAAAAAATACCACTTGCTGTACATTTACTCTTGTTAGACATTTTTGTCTGCGCATGCAGTATTGCTTTAGCCGAACAATTTGCCCGCCTAATTTATATTTATTCTGTAATATGACGGAATAAATTTATTTCGAATCAAGCGCCAATTAAAAAGGGTGGAATATGAAAATACACGAATACCAGGCAAAGGAAGTATTACGTCAATTTGCAGTGCCTACGCCGCGAGGCGGAGTCTGTTTTTCTGTGGACGAAGCAGAAAACGAGGCGCGCAAACTGGGCGGTTCTGTTTGGGTCGTGAAGGCGCAAATACATGCTGGAGGAAGAGGCAAGGGCGGCGGGGTGAAGGTTGCACGTTCCTTGTCTGAAGTGCGTGAATACGCTGGCAAGATTTTGGGGATGCAGTTGGTTACCCATCAGACCGGCGCAGAGGGTCAAAAGGTCAGGCGCTTGTTGATCGAAGAGGGGGCGCATATTACCAAAGAGTATTACGTTGGCATGGTTGTCGACCGCAGCAAGCAACGCGTGGCACTGATGGCAAGCAGTGAGGGCGGCATGGATATAGAAGAGGTCGCCGCGCATACGCCGGAAAAAATCCATAAAATATGGATTGATCCTGTTGCAGGATTGAGCGATGCCGAGTCTGACTCGATAGCAAAAAAAATCGGCATCCCTGACGCAGCGCTTGTGCAAGCACGTATTTGCCTGCAGGGTTTGTACCGCACCTTTGTGGAGAAAGATGCGATGCTGGCCGAAATAAATCCATTGGTGTTGACCTCAGATCAGCGAGTGATAGCCCTCGATGCGAAAATAAATTTCGATAGCAATGCGCTGTATCGGCATCCTGAAATTGTTGCTTACCGCGATCTGGATGAAGAGGATCCTGCCGAAGTTGAAGCCTCCAAATTTGATCTGAGTTATATCTCGCTGGATGGCAATATCGGTTGTCTGGTAAATGGTGCGGGACTGGCGATGGCCACGATGGATATTATCAAGCTGTATGGCGGTTCACCCGCAAATTTCCTTGACGTGGGCGGCGGAGCGACCAAGGAGAAAGTTACCGAAGCATTCAAACTGATGCTGAGGAATCCAAAACTGAATGCGATCCTGGTGAATATATTCGGCGGCATTATGAAGTGCGACGTGATCGCAGAAGGCGTGGTGGCAGCCGCGCGCGAGGTGCATCTCAAGGTGCCGCTGATTGTGCGACTTGAAGGAACCAATGTGGATTTGGGCAAGAAAATATTGGCGGAATCCGGTCTGGCAATTATCGCCGCAAGCGATATGGCCGATGCAGCGCAAAAAGTTGTGGCCGCAGCCAAGGGGGAAAAATAATGTCCATCCTGATCGATAAAAACACCCGAGTCATGACGCAGGGAATGACCGGCAAGGTAGGACAGTTTCATACTTTGCACAGTAAAAATTATGCCAATGGGGCGAATTGTTTTGTTGCGGGCGTAACACCGGGCAAGGCAGGGCAAAGTTATGAGGGCATTCCGGTATACAACAGCGTGGCCGAGGCCAAGGTGCAAACCGGCGCAACCGTGTCGGTGATCTATGTGCCGCCTCCCTTTGCTGCTGCAGCGATTGATGAGGCGGTAGAGGCCGGACTGGAGTTGGTGATCTGCATCACCGAGGGCATTCCCGTGCATGACATGATACGCACACGCTACAAGATGTCCCTCAAGGGGATACCGACTTTCAGCGAGAGCAACAGCGCTCTCGCGAAAGATCGTGTTCATGGTAAATCAACAATACTGGTCGGGCCGAATTGCCCGGGCCTGATCACGCCGGATGAAATCAAGATCGGCATTATGCCCGGCCATATTCACCGCAAGGGCCGCATAGGCGTGGTATCGCGTTCCGGCACGTTGACCTATGAGGCTGTATGGCAGTTGTCAGAAGTGGGCTTGGGGCAGTCTTCCTGTGTCGGTATAGGTGGCGATCCTATCAATGGCCTCAAGCATGTCGATGTGATGAAGATGTTCAATGACGACCCGGAAACAGATGCTGTGATCATGGTCGGCGAGATAGGCGGCAACGATGAAGAAATCTGCGCGCGCTGGATCAAGGAAAACATGAAAAAGCCGGTGGTCGGATTTATCGCCGGGATCACCGCACCGCCGGGCAAGCGTATGGGGCATGCGGGCGCGATCATTTCCGGCGGTCAGGGCGGCGCGGAAGAGAAGCTGGCTGTGATGGAGGAGTGCGGCATACATATCACGCGCAATCCTGCAGAAATGGGTCGGGTCATGAAAAATATTTTGAGTAAGTAAGGCAGCTATGCGTCATTTCAGATTTTCGTTTTTGATTGCTGCGTTGGGTATGGGTTTTGCAGCATGGTGGGGATATAGCCGTAGCGGGACTGCGGGTGCAATTCAGGCGCTGGGGATTGCTGCAATTCTGGGGGTTATGGAAATATCGCTTTCGTTTGATAACGCCATCGTCAATGCTTCAATACTAAAAACGTGGGACAAATTTTGGCAGGAAATATTTTTGACTGTCGGGATGGTGATCGCAGTGTTCGGCATGCGCTTGATATTTCCGCTGTTAATCGTTGCGTTTGCGGCAGATATCGGTTTGGCTGAAGTGTGGAATATGGGGCTGAACAATCCCGATGAGTACGCGCGGCATTTGACAGATCATCACTCGGAAGTGGCTGCATTCGGCGGTATGTTCCTGTTGCTGGTATTTCTGAATTTTCTGCTGGATGACGAAAAAGAGTTGCATTGGCTGGGGCATTTGGAAGAAAAAATTGCATCGTTCGGAAAAGTGGCTTCCATCGCAGTCATGCTGGCGATTGCCGTGTTGCTGGCCAGTCTTTCAATGGTAGAGCAAAGCAGGCAGCTGGCCGTGTTGATTGCCGGCCTGTGGGGGGTGTTGACCTATGTTGCCGTCGACGTGGTGAGCAGCGTACTTGAAATGGAAGAAGAAGATCCCAGCGTGGGTGAAATGATCAAGCGCGGTGGTGTAGGCGCTTTTCTTTATCTTGAAGTGCTGGATGCATCTTTTTCATTTGACGGAGTGATCGGTGCTCTTGCGATTACCAAGGACATTGTTATTATCATGATAGGACTTTCCATAGGCGCGATGTTTGTGCGCTCCATGACCGTCTTTCTGGTACGCCAGGGAACCTTGGACAAATTCGTGTTTCTTGAGCATGGCGCGCATTATGCGATCGGAATTCTGGCATTTATCATGCTGGCCAGCATGAAATTTCACATATCAGAAATATTTACCGGTTTGATTGGGGTGGCGTTTATTCTTGCAGCCCTATGGTCATCTATCCTTTATAAACGTAAACAGGCGACCAAATAGCCAAGAACAAGCAATCTTGCACCGGTGCCGACTTTTCGATAGTTGTAGCGTTTAACTGGATAAATTGCAAGAAATCAAGTAGCTTATGGCCTGAATTTGGAAAATGTTTTAGTATTCGTTCGTAACCTTCATATAAAGAAGACACCAGACGTGATGAATATCAAAAAAATATCGATTTGGAAGGCAGACTGGTTCTCAGGTCTGCTGATCGTATTATTTTTCTGGTTTAGTGCAAATACAGGTTTGATGCAGAGTCTTGAGCGCAAGGCTTACGACCTGGGTCTGCTGGCAACTTCCCGCACCCCCAGCGATAAAATTGCAGTCATCGCGATTGATGATCGCAGCATTGCCAATCTGGGACGCTGGCCCTGGCCTCGCGCTACCCAGGCTGATATGCTGGATTTGCTGACAGCGAGCCATGCAAAGGTAATCGGCAGTGCGGTATTGTTTTTCGAGCCGCAAGTGGATGCGGGCATGGAATACATAACTCGCATCGGCACTTTGCTGGATGCGCCAGCGCTTAAATCCGGTTCCTCCGCACAACAGGCTGAGTTGGCGCAACTGAGGGAGCTAACCTCCGAGGCGATCAATCACCTGGATAACGATAAAAAACTCAGCACCAGCATCGCGAATGCCAATAACGTATTGTTGCCCATGTACTTCGACCTGGGTGAACCTTTGGGCAAACAGGATCAGCCACTGCCGGACTATGTGCGCAAGAATAATTTAACCAATGTGAGCGGGTCAGGTCTTGCGTTGCCGGTACCTGCAGTGGATGTGCAAACGCCGATACCCGTGCTGGGCAATGGCGCTGTTGGAATTGGGCATGTGAATACCTTGATCGATGTGGACGGCAGCATACGCACAGAACCTTTGGTGGTGAATTATTACGATCAGTATTATCCATCTTTACCCCTGTTATTGGCTGCCAGAAGTCTGAATCTCGATATCAAGGATATCAGCGTGAATCTGGGTAAAGGCGTGAAGATAGGCAATTTGAATATCGTTACCGATGATGCGTTGCGCATGCACACTTATTTTTACAAGGATCGTGACGGCGTATCTGCATTTCAGGTTGACTCTTTTTACGATGTGCTAAGCGGTAAAATTCCACCCGAAAAATATCGCGACAAGATCGTGCTGATAGGCGCAACGGCGGCAGGGGTGGGAACCTCGCTGGTTACCCCGGTATCGGCCAATATGCCATCGGTAATGCTGTTGGCGCATTCTGTTTCCAGTATTCTAAAGCAGGATTTTTTTGTTATCCCTGCATGGGGCAGCAATGCTCAAATTGGCGTATTTGCTGCAATTGCATTGTATTTAATTCTGTTGCTACCACGCCTGAGTGCAGGCCTTGGAGCGGTCATTACGGGAGTTTTGTTTACAGCCCTGTTGTCGACTCATTTCACCTTGATGCTTTATCGCGCACTGTGGCTACCGCTTATGTTGCCGGCCAGCATGTTGCTGGCCGGACATTTGTTGCTGACCAGCAAGCATTTTTTTCATACTGAAAAGGGCAAAATCAAGTCAGATGCGGAATCGGCAGAGAGCAATCGCATGCTGGGTCTGGCTTTTCAGGGACAGGGTCAGCTTGATATCGCATTTGATAAATTCCGTAAAGTGGAAATTGACGATAGCCTGATGGAAGTGCTTTATAACCTCGGGCTGGATTTTGAGCGCAAGCGCCAGTTCAACAAAGCCGAGTCGGTATTCAAGTATATGGCGGAATATAATCCAAAATTCCGCGATCTCGAAACGCGCCTGGTGCAGTCCAAGGCAATGTCGGAGACCATGATATTGGGCGGCAATTCAGGCAAAACAAATGCGAGTACGATGGTGCTGGACAAGAGCGGCGTTTCCAAACCCATGCTGGGCCGTTATGAAATTGAGCGCGAATTGGGTAAAGGCGCAATGGGCGTCGTGTATCTTGGAAAAGATCCAAAAATCGGCCGTGTTGTGGCCATAAAAACCATGGCCTTGACGCAGGAGTTTGAGGCGGACGAACTGAAAGATGTGCTGGAGCGTTTCTTCCGTGAAGCTGAAACGGCAGGTCGCTTGAATCATCCCAATATCGTCACAATGTATGATGCGGGCGAGGAACATGATCTTGCGTATATCGCGATGGAATTCCTCAAGGGTCAGGATTTGGGGCCCTATACCAAACTGGATAATTTACTGCCCTTGCCCAGGGTAATGAGTATTGTGAGCAGGGTTGCGGATGCGCTGGCTTATGCGCACACGCTGAATGTGGTGCATCGTGATATCAAGCCGGCCAATATCATGTATGACCCCGGCAGCGATACTGTGAAAGTTACCGACTTTGGCATAGCGCGCATCACTGATTCTTCCAGGACAAAAACCGGCATGGTATTGGGTTCGCCATCGTATATGTCCCCGGAGCAATTGGCGGGTACAAAAATTGAAGGCAGATCCGATCTGTTTTCTCTGGGAGTAAGTTTGTATCAATTGCTCTGTGGTAAGCTTCCATTCTACGGGGATTCGATGGCGCAGTTGATGTTCCGAATTGCCAATGAGCCGCATGTGGATATCAAGACGGTCAGGGCAGATATACCAGACTGTGCGGTGAATATTATAAATAAAGCATTGTCCAAAAATGTGGAAGAGCGTTACCAGACCGGGGCTGAAATGGCCGACGCGATCCGCAAGTGTGCGGCAAGTTTGCAGGGATAGTTATGGATATTAATGACGCGCTTGAAATGGTTAGCCTGACCCATCCGGGAATGGTGCGTGCGCACAACGAAGATAGTGTTTCCTGTGAACCGACTTGCGGGCTTGTAGTATTAACGGACGGCATGGGCGGATATAATGCCGGGGAAGTAGCCAGCGGTATCGCGGTTTCAGTAGTATCCACTGAAATCAAACATTATCTGCAAGATGCGCGTCCGGAAGATGCCGATGCGGAGACAGGCGAGGATGTGGCGGTGGTGTTATTGCGCAATAATGTGCAAAAGGCCAATTCATC